>Ga0306920_100009355_pt1 | contig 13062 bp, 10 predicted proteins | sample flu12Cox44000170_FD_204666 | JGI IMG/M metagenome (GOLD analysis project Ga0306920, IMG submission 204666) | Lab enrichment of tropical soil microbial communities from Luquillo Experimental Forest, Puerto Rico - flux4day.12C.oxic.44.000.170 (v2)... | ecosystem: Environmental > Terrestrial >...
GCTCCGCACCCGCACCCGCCAGGCCGCAGTAGATGTTCGTGGGTCTTCTTTGCTGCGGGGATGCCGACGAGGCATATTGGGTGGGGCCCCCGACGCTGCTGGTGCGGGTGGCAAGAGGCTCCGTCATGGGCCATTAAATCCCCCGACGAGATAGGTGCCGAAACGGCTGGGATCAACCTTCGGCTCGGCACACCTCAGACCGGTGCGGGTCCAAACACCAGCACGGCATTGAGCCCGCCAAAAGCAAACGAATTCGACATGGCATGGGTGACGTTCATGGCGCGTCCAATGTTGGGCACGTAATCGAGGTCGCAATTTGGGTCGGGATCCGAGAGGCCGATGGTGGGAGGAAGGAAGCTCTCCTCAATAGCTTTGACGCAGGCGACGGCCTCGACGCCACCGCTGGCACCGAGCAGATGCCCGTGCATGGACTTCGTCGAGGAGATTGCAAGCTTGTTGGCTGCATTACCGAATACCTCTTTGATGGCCCGCGTTTCGTTGATGTCGTTGAGCGCTGTCGCCGTTCCGTGGGCGTTGAGATAGTCGATCTCCGAGGGGGTGAGGCATGCATCCTGCAGCGCCTGGCGCATGGCCTCCTTGGGTCCTTCAATATCAGGGTTGATCATGTCCTTGGCGTCGGAGGCCATGCCGAAGCCCTTCAATTCGGCGAGTATCTTGGCTCCGCGCGCCTTGGCGTGCTCGAGTTCTTCCAATACGAGGACCCCTGCGCCTTCACCGAGTACGGTTCCGTTGCGCTTTTTGGCGAACGGGAAGCAGCCGTCCGGAGACAGCACGCGAATGGCCTGCCAGGCCTTCATGGATCCGTAATTGATGGCAGCTTCTGACGCCCCGGCGACCCCGATATCGACGAGGCCTTCGCGGATGAAGCGAAGCATGAGACCGATGGCATGAGTGGCGGTTGCGCAGGCACTGACGGTGCCGAAGGTCGGTCCCTTGATGCCGTAATCGATGCCGACGTGGGCCGCCGCCGAACTGCCGATGAACTTGAGTAGCATCAGCGGATCGTTGCCCCGCCGGTTCTTGGTAAAGAGCTGATTGTACGCCCATTCGATGGTATTCAAGCCGCCGGCCCCCGAACCAATGATGCAGGCGGAGCGGTAGCCGTCCTTGAGTGGGATCGCAAGCTGTGACTGTGCGAACGCTTCGGCCGCGGCCGCTCCGGCGAATTGCGAGTAGCGGTCTGCGAGCAGCAGCAGCCGATTTTTGATGCGCGTCTTGGGCTCAAAATCTTTGACCTGACAGGCGATCTGGATAAAGAGATCGCGCACATATCTTTCCTCGAAGTCAATATCGCGGAGGGGGCCGACCCCGGAGCGGCCTTCTTTCAGCGCCGACCAAAAAGTGGGGACATCGTTGCCGATGGGCGTAACCACGCCTGTGCCGGTCACGACCACGCGCCTGGATCCGGGCATCATTCTGCTCCCTTCGGTTGCGCAGGACGCAGGAGGGCATGTGCGCTCCGCTCGAGATGCAGAGTAGTCCCGATCAAGCAATCGGTCTGTTCCGCGAGAAACAGTGTACCGAGTTGATGCCGAGATGTGAAAGTTGGTGAGCTGGTGCCGGAGCATCGGCTGGCCCGCAGAACTTCCTGCGGCCACGTAGTGAAGCCAATGATCGCATCAAGGGGCAGCGCGATATTAGAAGTGGCTCAGGCGCAAGGGATGCGCGTTGGCGCGCGCAGTTGCTCTATAGCTGCTGTGACGCGGTGGCGAAAGGCATGGATGCGAATGCGCGGGGGAGGGTGTGTTAACTATGCCTATGCGCTTCCAGCACCAGTTCACACGCGATCGTGCATCTCTCTGACTTTCTGCCCGTGCCCCGGCGTTCGAGCGCCACTACCCTGGCGTCACTGCCCGCGGCGTTACTGGCCCGCGCCGCGCCGCTCTCCTGCGCAATGGCCCGTGGCGATGGCGCGAGATTCGATCTACGCTGGTAGCCAAGCCGCATCTTCGATCCGAGCGCCCACAGCCATGCCACAGCGGATCATAGCTTGGCTGCAACGCAATATGCAGGTCAAAGACCCCATCGGGTGGGTGCTGGCGCTCGTCGCATTTCTTGCGGTCATCGGTGCAGCCTTCTTGGTGTTCCCCGCCCGCTGATGTGCCTCTATGAGATTGTGAAGTGCGCTCTTACCACGGGATTTAGAAGAGCGGTGAGAAGGAGCAACACCCTAGCCACTGTTGCGTAATCCAGCGGCTATCCCGTTGATGGTCAGATGGATGCCCTGCACCACGCTCTCGTCGGCATCGCCGGCACGATAGCGCCTCAAGAGCTCGAGCTGCAGATGGTTCAAGGGATCGAGATAGGGAAACCTGTTGCGAATCGAGCGTGCGAGCAGCGGGTTGGCTTGCAGGAGCGCTTTGTGTCCCATGATCGCAAGGAGCGCGTCGATCGTATCGCGCCATTCGGAGCAGATGCGTGCGAAGATCGGCTCGCGCAAGCTCGTGTCCGTCACCAGCTCCGCGTAACGCGATGCGATGGCGATGTCGCTCTTGGCGAGCACCATGTCCATGTTCGACAACAGGCCTTCGAAGAATGGCCAATCGCGGTACATCGCCTTGAGCAGGTTCAGCCCATCGGTGGGCCGGGCCTTCAGCCATGTCTTGACGGCTGCGCCGAAGCCAAACCATCCCGGCAGCATCAACCTGCATTGGGCCCAGCTGAACACCCATGGGATAGCGCGGAGATCCTCGATCCTGGTCGAAGACGTACGCGAGGCAGGGCGGCTGCCGATGTTGAGCGTGGCGATCTCGCCGATCACCGTCGATTGCCAGAAGTAGCGCTCAAAGCCGAGGGTCTCGTAGACGAGACTGCGGTAGGCACCATAGGCGTGCGCGGAGAGTTCCTCCATCGCCACCACGAATTCAGTCCGCGTCGGTTCGGACGGCTGCAGCAGCGTCGCCTCCAGTGTCGCCGCTGCGAGGGTCTCTAGATTGCGCCGGCCGACCTCGGGATTGGAATACTTGCTGGCGATGACCTCGCCTTGCTCGGTGATGCGTATCCCGCCCTGTACCGCGCCGGCGGGCTGAGCGAGGATGGCTTGGTAGCTGGGGCCGCCGCCGCGACCGACCGATCCGCCGCGGCCGTGGAACAACCGCAGGCGAATACCGTGGCGACGAAATACCTCGATCAGCGAGGTCTCGGCCTTGTAGAGTTCCCACCCGGAGGTCAAAAAGCCGCCGTCCTTGTTGCTGTCGGAGTAGCCGAGCATCACCTCCTGCATGCGCCCGCGGCTTGCCAGCAGGCGTGCGTATTCGGGCAGGTTCAGGAGGCGCTCCATGATGCCGGCGCAATTGCGCAGATCGCCGATGGTTTCGAACAGCGGCACGATGTTGACATCGAGCGTGCCTTCGCGTGTTTGCAACAGCCCCGCTTCCTTGAGCAGAACCGCTACCTCGAGGATGTCGGAGGCGCCGTCGGCCTTGGAGATGATGTAGTTGGGGACCGCCGACCGCCCATATCGACGATGCGCGTCTGCCGCGGCGCCAACAATAGCTAGCTCCGAGGTGGTCTCGGCCGAGTAGGCCACGAAGGGAGAGGTTAGAGGTCGCAAGGTCATGAGCTCCGCTTGCAGAAGGCGGATGCGTTGCTCCTCGTCGAGCTTGGCATAGCCAGCGCCGGGACATGCAACTTCCCAGAGCTCGGCAACGGTGCGTTCATGCACGTCGGAGTTCTGGCGCAGGTCAAGCCCCGCCAAGTGAAAGCCGAATACATCGACGGCGCGACGCAATGCCTTGAGCCGACCGCGCGCGAGCGCCATCGAACCGTTGGCTTCGAGCGAGCGGTTGAGGACCGCGAGGTCGCTGATGAGCTCGCTGCTATTCGAGTAGGCCGGCGCCTCGCCCACGGCGTGGTGTGGCGCCTCGAGGCGATCGAGGGCCCAGGCCGTGGCCGCGAGGCGGGCGTAGATCCCGGAAATGGCCCGCCGGTAAGGCTCGTTTCGCCGATTGGGCGAGGCGTCCGGCGAGCGTTGCGCCAATGCCAGGAGATCATCGGAGGCGCCGACCAGGCGGCCATCCAACGAGAGCTCCGCGCCCAGTAGGTGGAGCTCTTCCAGATAGAACTTCAAAGCGCGGGTGCACTGCAGGCGCAAGGCTTGGCGCAGCACCTCTTCCGTGACGAAGGGATTGCCGTCGCGGTCGCCTCCTATCCAGCTTCCCATGCGCAGGAATGAAGCCAGCTCCATGCCGGCCCAAGTGGAATCCGATGCCGCGAGCAGATCCTCGAGCGTCGCATAAAAGCGCGGCAGCTCGCGCAAGAAGGTGTAATCGTAGTAGGAGATGCCGTTCGCCACCTCGTCGAGCACGGCGAGCCTTGTGCCGCGCAGAAGATTGGTCTGCCACAGCGTCAGTACCGCACGGCGCAGCGCCTCCTCGCCAAGCGCAGCCTCCTCGGGTGTGAACGCGGTGCGATCACGACGCGCCAGCAATTCCGCCACTTCCATTTCGCGATCGATCATGCTCTTGCGCCTTACCTCGGTGGGATGGGCGGTGAGGACCGGTGTGACGTGGGCGGTGGCGAAGAAGCCCTCCAGCTGGTCACGAGGAATGCCTGCCTTCCTGGCGCGTGTCAGCGCGCGCTCCATGGTGCCCTCACGCGGTGCGGAGCCGGCGATGGCATGCGCCCGTGTGCGACGGACGTGATGCTGGTCCTCGGCGATGTTGGCGAGATGGGAAAAAAAGCTGTAGGCGCGGATCACGCAGATGGCGTGCGCGCGCGACAGGCTGTTCAGCGTGGCCTCGAGCTCACGTCGCGCTCTTTCGTCCTCGCTACGATGGAAGCGAACGGAGGTCTGGCGGATGCGCTCGACCACCGCGAAGACGGCATCGCCTTGCTGCTCGCGAATAGTGTCACCGAGGATCCGGCCGAGCAGGCGTATGTCGTCCCGCAGGGGAATATCCTTTTCCGGGATTTCGGTGGTGTTGCTGTTCGTCATTGCGGGCTCTGAAGGCTGTTTGCGGAGTCTATCTCACGCGTTCAACCCCTGTCACTTCTTCGACGCCCTCCCACAGCGGCGGCGGGGCGAGCCGTGCGCCTACCTTGCGCGGTATGATCTTCCGCGCTTGGTGGTGCTGGCGTATCGTGTGGGTCATCTACTCGCCTCGAGGTCGACCCAAGGGTTGGGTTGTCGCTATTGAAAAATTGGCCGTCTACCATGAAGCGCAGGCCAGTTCGTCTGCCGTGGCGGCCTCCCGCGGTCGGACGTCCGCATGGTACATTGCGTGGAACAAGCGAAGCCAGCGAGAGCATGTGATGGACGAGAAATTGCTTCGCGATGCGGCCCTGGATTATCACCGAGCGCCCGCGGCTGGAAAAATATCCGTCACGCCGACCAAGGCGCTCACCAATCAGCATGACCTCGCCCTCGCCTACTCGCCGGGCGTGGCCTATGCCTGCCTTGCCATTCGGGAGAACCCGCAGGAAGCCGCCAGCCTCACTGCGCGCTCCAATCTGGTTGCCGTGGTGACGAACGGAACCGCGGTGCTTGGCCTCGGCAATATAGGCCCATTGGCCGGCAAGCCAGTGATGGAAGGCAAAGCTTGTCTGTTCAAGAAGTTTGCCGGCATCGATGTGTTCGACATCGAGATCGACGCAACCGATCCCGAGCGCATCGTCGATATCGTGGCAGCGCTCGAGCCCACCTTTGGCGGCATCAATTTGGAAGATATCAAGGCGCCCGAATGCTTCATCGTCGAACGCAAGCTGCGCGAGCGCATGAAGATCCCCGTATTCCACGATGATCAACACGGCACGGCCATCATCGTCTGCGCCGCTGTCCTCAACGGGCTCAGGCTTGTTGGCAAGGAGATAGGTAAAATCAAAGTTGCCGTGGCCGGCGCCGGCGCTGCCGCCCTCGCCTGCCTGGATCTCCTGGTCACACTCGGCCTGCGCCGCGAGAACATCATGGTCGCGGATATCAAGGGCGTGGTCTACAAGGGCCGCAGGGAGGAGATGGACCCTGACAAGGCGCGCTACGCGCAGGATACCAAGGCGCGAACGCTATCTGAGATCTTGGACGGTGCAGACCTTTTTCTCGGGCTGTCGGCCGGCGGCGTGCTGAAGGCATGCATGCTGAAAGGGATGGCCAGGGACCCGCTGATCCTTGCACTGGCCAACCCGGAGCCGGAAATTCGCCCGGAGCTTGCGCTGGCGGAGCGCCCTGACGCCATCCTCTGCACTGGGCGCTCGGACTATCCCAATCAGGTCAATAACGTTCTCTGTTTCCCGTTCATCTTCCGCGGTGCCCTGGACGTGGGCGCCACGACCATCAACGAGGCCATGAAGGTCGCGGCGGTGAGAGCGATCGCGGAGCTCGCGCAGGCCGAGGCGTCCGACATCGTGGCCAATGCCTACGGCGGCCAGTCCCTGAAATTCGGCTGCGATTACCTCATCCCGCGACCCTTCGATCCGCGCCTCATCGAGCGTATCGCGCCGGCCGTTGCCAAAGCCGCGATGGACAGCGGCGTGGCCACGCGCCCACTGCAAAACCTCGAGGCTTATCGCGAGCGCATGGCCCGCTTCGCCTATCACTCCGGCAATAGCATGAAGCCGGTGTTCGAAGCGGCGAAGCTGGCCCCCAAGCGGGTTATTTATGCCGAAGGCGAGGAGGAGCGCGTTCTGCGCGCGGTTCAGGTGGTGATCGATGAAGGGTTGGCGCGCCCGGTCTTGGTAGGACGTCCGGAGATCATCGCCAAACGCGCCGAGGGCCTCGGTCTGCGTCTCAAGCCCGGCGGCAACTGTGAGGTTGTCAATATCTCGAGCGACGCGCGCTATCCGGAACTGGTGGCGGAATACTATGCGCTCGGACGGCGCGGCGGCATCACCGAGCCCATAGCCAAGGAGGCGATGCGCAGCCGGGCTTCTCTCGTTGCTGCCATGCTGCTGCGGCGCGGCGATGTCGATGCCATGCTCTGTGGCACCATCGGAACCTTCGACGAGCACCTTGCCTATGTGCGGGACGTCATCGGCAAACGCGAGGGTGTGTTGACGCTTGCCGCCATGAATATGCTGATGCTGCCAAACCGGCAGATCTTCATCTGTGATACCTATGTGAACCGGCAGCCGCGTCCGGAGGACATAGCCGAGATGACCCTTCTCGCGGCTGAAGAGGTTCGACGCTTTGGCCTCACCCCGATCGTGGCGCTCCTCTCCCACTCGAGCTTCGGCAGTTCACCCGCACCGCAAGCCGAGTTGATGCGGCGGGCGCGCGCCATCCTAATCGAGCACGATCCAAACCTCATCGTCGAAGGCGAAATGCGTGGCGACGCCGCGCTCTCGAAGATCGTGCTGGACGATGTGTTTCCCGGCTCGCGGCTGCCCGCGGACGCAAACCTCCTCATCATGCCGAGCGTGGATGCGGCGAATATTTCCTATAACCTGCTCAAGATTGCCGCCGGCAACGGCATTACGGTCGGACCGATCCTACTCGGTACCGCCAAGCCCGTGCATATCCTAGAGCCGGCCGTCAGCGTGCGCCGCATCGTCAACATGACGGCGTTGGCCGTGGTCGATGCTCAAACACAACGATAGGGGTCGCGTGGTCTGAGGCGCGGGTTAGGCTTTGGCGTGGCGGCGCTCGCGGTGGTGGCAGGGATCCCTTCGGTTCCATCGACTCCGATCGAGGCAAGCATGCCATCGGCCGACACGGATCGCCTACCCTTCGATTGGTGGCCAGCATGCTTGTCCGCTGGAACCCGCATCCACCCGGCGATCCTCAACTCGTGCTGGCCCCTTGGCGGCCTGATGGTGTGATCGATCTCGCTGTGCTGGCCACCAACGCTCTGAAATGAGCGCAGGCGGGTGAGCGGTCTTGCCCTCAACGCGCGACCTGAGATACCTCGCGGGCTAAAGCGTTCCAGATCGAGCGCGTTGCCGGCCGCTGGCGTTAGGTGGCGGCTGCCCCACACCCGCGTGGCCCACAGACGGCTGCGCGGTGGGCCAGCTAAGGCGTCAGAGCTTGATCAGGTGGCGCGGGGCCGACGGGCGCGCTCATTCTGGCAAGGGCGTCGCTCTCGGTGCTCGCATTGATGCCGCCCATCCAGCTCGACACCGTTGCAGCAGTGCGGCGGCACCCCTAGCCACCACCGCCAGCGCCGCCTCCGCCTGCGCCGATGGCACGGCCGGCCCAAGCACTACTGCGGGTTCGCGGGCCCGCAGCTCGGCAATGCGCGCCATCAAAACATGCCGCTGTTGCCTGAGCGCCTCCAGGGTCACCGGCCGCACGGCTGCGCTGCTTCCCCTAAGCAACATGCTGTATTCGACGTTCACGTTCTTTAGCCGCGTGCGAAGCGCGGCGATCTCAGCAGTCTCATTCATTGACATCGACATCCCTCCGTCGCCCGCACCTGTCTTGATTCTTATGACGACAAAACGACGAAGACTTGGCCATTCCGGGGCCTGAAGGAGCCGCGCGGCTTGGCAGCAATGGCGAAAGGATGGCAGGCCTGCGGGGTCAAGCGGCATCGCGCCTGCTGCGAGCCTTAAGTTGTTCAATCTGCGCCCCAATAGGCAGATGATCTGCGGCAGCGCTTGGTGGTGACTTCAAGCCGCGCGCAGCGATGCCGAGATGCCTCAGGAAGTGCATGTTGTTGCGTTGGCGGGTGCACGGGCCGCCGGTATCCAACCACAAAGGGGCCCTGCCTCGGCATCCCGGGATCGAGCCGGCATGATCATCTCGGACAATTTGAACCTTGGCATCGACGATCTGCGCACTCCTACCCACTCGCCACTTCCTTGAAGCGGCGCAAGGTCTCGATCTGGTCCTCGAACTTCGGCAGGCGATACATGGGATAGAGCATCACCATGTCGGCACCGAGCCGGCGCCAGTCATCCGCCGCTGCAGCCCAGCGCTGCGGGTCGGCATCATGCATCCGGAGCCAGCCCTCGATCCCGAATTTGTCAGGTGCACGCCCGTGCTTGCTCATCTCCTCCCGCAACAGAGCGAGCTTTTGCTCGGCCTTCTCGTCGGGCGGCATGATCGGCATCCAGCCGTCGCCGAGCCGTGCCGCCCTCAGCACCGCGGCCTCGGAGATGCCGCCAAACCAGATTGGGATCGGGCGCTGCACGGGTGGGGGCACGATGTTGACTTCTCTCAACGCATGAAACCGCCCGTTGAAGGTGACAAGATCGCCCGACCACAGGCGCCTCAGTACCTCTACCTGCTCAGCCTGGCGGGCCCCGCGCGTCTTCCAGTTTTCGCCCAGCGCCTCGTACTCGACGTGGTTCCATCCAACGCCAATGCCAAGCCTTAACCGGCCACCGCTCAGGAGATCGGCCTCGGCCGCCTGTTTGGCGATCAGGCCCGTCTGGCGCTGCGGGGCGATCAGCACGCCGCTCGAAAGGCCGATGCGTTTGGTCACGGCAGCAAGAAAGCCGAGCGTCACGAAGGTCTCGTGAAACGGGTCCATCTCGTTATAGAGCGGCGTCCACCCGTCACGCGCGCTCGCGCCGAACACATGATCGGGGACTTCGATATAGGCATAGCCGAGGTCTTCAGCGGCTTGAGCCCAGTCGCGAATCTTGGTCGGGTCGTTGCCGACGTCGCGTGTCGGGAACATGGCATTGAGCTGCATGGTCGCGGTCCCAGTGACGTCATGATCCGCGAACCTAGCCCAGTGAACAGGGTTTGTCGCCACGCTGCGGCGCAAGGCGATGGGCAAGACCGACGCAGTGGCGCCATGAACTGCAGCCTGCGACAGCGTTCAATAGGTGGCTCGACCCCCAGAAATATCAAATACGGCGCCGGTGGTGAACGAATTCTCCTCGCTCGCTATCCACGCGACAAGGGCAGCCACTTCTGCCACGGTGACGAAGCGATTGCGTGGGATTTTCGAAAGCATGAAGTCGATGTGTGCCTGGGTGATCTGCTCGAAGATCGCCGTCTTGGCGGCCGCTGGCGTCACGGCGTTGACCGCAATGTTGTAGCCTGCCAGTTCCTTGCCGAGGGACTTGGTCAGTGCAATCAGCCCGGCCTTTGATGCCGAGTAGTGCGCGGCATTGGGATTGCCTTCCTTGCCCGCGATCGAGGCAATGTTGACGATGCGCCCATAGTTCTGCGCGATCATCAGCGGGACCACGGCCCGAGAACAGATGAACGGTCCGTCGAGGTTTACTCGCATCACCCTGCGCCACTCCTCGACAGCCGTTTCCCAGGTCGTGGCCGTAGCACCGGCAATGCCCGCGTTGTTCACGAGGATCTCGATCTTGCCGAGTGCCCTGGCGGTCGCGCCGACCGCTTCACCGACCGCGCCGGGATCCGTTACATCGCAGGCGATGGCGATCGCTGCTGGTCCCAATGCGGCTGCGGTCTGTTGCGCGAGCGCAATGTCACGATCCCAAAGTGCGACCCGTGCACCTGATTGGACGAAGCGCTGTGCGATCGCCTTGCCGAACCCTTGCGCCCCGCCCGTCACAACGGCGGTGCGGTTCCTCAGATCGATATCGTTGGCCATCGGCTGACCCATCCTGCTGCTTGTGATGCGAGTGGTACCATGCCGCAGATGTGGGCAATCACCAACAGCGGGCCTTGGAATACCGGCCTAACCCAACGGTCGGTAGGATCACCGCTCCCATGGCCCACCATCGTAGCGGACGGCTGGGCGGCCGGAATGCTCGAGCCAATTGAGAAGCACCCAACCCGAGATGAAGCCGCCAATGTGCGCCCACCAGGCGATGCCGCTGCCGGCAAACGGCGAGAAAAGTTCGCTCGTGCCTTGCAACACCTGCACGAAGAACCAAATTCCAGCGAACAGGAGCGCAGGTACGCTGAAGAACAGCGGTAAGAAGACGAGCAATACCAGCACGCGAATCGACGCGTAAGGGAAGCGGACGGCATAGGCCGAGATGACGCCAGCGATTGCACCGGACGCACCGAGCGCCGGCATCGTCGAGGTGGCGTTGAAAAAGGCGTGCGTGGCGCTCGCGGCAATACCGGCCAAAATGTAGAGGATGGCGAAGCGAACGGGACCCAGCCGATCCTCGAGCGCTGGCCCGAAGATCCACAGCGTCCACATGTTGAGGATGATGTGCAGGAAGCCGCCGTGCAGGAAGGTGTTCGTCAAGAACGGTGAGAGGTCCGTTGGCGACAGACCGACCTCTTTTGCCCAGCCGGGGCTGAAGTATCGCACCGGCACGAGGGCGTGCTGATAGAGGAACACCTGCAGGTCGCGCGGGTTGAGGCTGAGCTGATACAAGAAGATCGCAACGTTGAGCGCTATGATCGCCCACACGACGACGGGCTCATGGGTCCGGCTAACGTTGTCGCGAAGGGGAAACAGGATCGTCTCTTTCTCAGGTTTTCATTCCAGATTTGGCCAGATTTGGCCAGATTTGGCCACCCTTGGCCAGCCTTGGCCCGGACTTGGAGCAAGAGTTGGTCCAGACCTGGTCCAAACTTGGGAACGGCAGAGGAAGATGGCAAGTTCCTGCGAGAGCTTGCCGGGACGCCAGCCCGCGTCTCATCGCATATGCGCCACTTGCCGCCTCTTCAAGGGATAGCGCCTCGCGCGAACCGCAGCGCCAGGGGCGGAAACTTTGCAGGTCAGCCAACCGCTGCCATATCCACTTGCCTCCGATTGGACAAGCCTGGGGGCTCGGATTCGCCGCCTTTTCGGTTAAGGCTCGTTACTCCGCCGCCGCCTGCGCCACTGTCGGGGCGGTGCCCGCGACCGTGGTTCGGCGCATGTCGCGCGGCTGCGTGTCGTCGTAGCGGCGAACCCGGTGCATGGTCTGGCGGTTGTCCCACATGACGAGATCGTGGAGCGTCCACTTGTGGACGTAAACGAACCGGGGCTGGGTCGCGTGATCGGTTAGGTCCTTCAGCAGCATGCGCGCCTCGGGCACTGGCATGCCGAGAATGGCGCCGGCGTGCGAGGAGAGATAGAGCGACTTGCGTCCGGTGACGGGATGGGTGCGCACCAGGCGCTGGCGCACTGGCTTGAACATCGCCTTCTCCTGCGCCGAATAGTCGAGGAAACCCAGCGAACCACGCGAGTACATGAGCGAGTGCTCGCAGACCAGGTCCTCGATTGCGCGCTTGGTCGCGTCATCGAGTGCATCGTATGCCGCCCGCATGTCGGCGAACTCCGTGTTGCCGCCGGTCTTGTTCACGATGCGGGCTGACAACAGCGAATACTTGGCCGGTATGGCCCTGAACGAGCTGTCCGAGTGCCACAACATGTTGCCGATGTTGAAGAGGCGCTGGCGGCTGTCACGGGCAAGCGGCTTGCCGTCTTTGCCGAGGTTGGAAACGTCGTTCATGCCGACCACCAAGCGCTTTTCCTCGGGCTTGGTGACGTTGCCGCCGCGCGCGTCCTCGATGGCTCCGAAATGGCGGGTGAAGACCATCTGCTGGGCGTCGGTGACTGGCTGATTGTGGAAGACGAGCACGGCGTATCGGTCCATGCCGGCCTCTATGGCCGCCACCGCCTCCGGAGCGAGCGCTCTGGCGATGTCCACGCCCGTGCACTCGCCGACGAAGACGGGGTGGATCTGGCGGATTGCGAGCATGCGGTTGTCCTCGCGTCGAAGCGACTTTTCCCAGTATCCCCGCGGGCGTCGACCGAGACAACCGATTTGGCATTGCGTGGGCTGCGATGCGGCCGCGCGATCGGGGATTGACGCCGCAGCAAGCCTCGTGCTGCACCGCAAAGGAGTTGAGGAATGCGGGGTGCGAGCATCCTGGTTTGCGGGGGTGCGTAGGCCCGCTATCGATGCTTCGCCTGAGGGTTGGCCACCGCAGCAGCGCCGCAGTGCCTTAAAGAGCTTCGACACGCGCTTGGCTCGCCCGTGCGCTGCGCAAGGCTGCTCGGATCCGGGGAGCACGTTCCATGAGCTGGCGGCCGATCCGGTCCCACAGTCACGAGCTTGTGAAGCCTGCTCGCCGCATTGGGGACCTCGATCAGCAGTATAGAGGCGATGTTCAGGGGTCTGCTTAGATGGTGCGCGCAATTTTCGACGGCGCGTTGTCATGGGTCCGAGTCATGGGTCCGAGTGATGGGTCCGTGTGATGGGTCCGTGTGATGGGTCCGTGTGATGGGTCCG
>Ga0306920_100009356_pt1 | contig 13061 bp, 11 predicted proteins | sample flu12Cox44000170_FD_204666 | JGI IMG/M metagenome (GOLD analysis project Ga0306920, IMG submission 204666) | Lab enrichment of tropical soil microbial communities from Luquillo Experimental Forest, Puerto Rico - flux4day.12C.oxic.44.000.170 (v2)... | ecosystem: Environmental > Terrestrial >...
CGCTCGGCGAAAACGAGCGGCGCAAGCGCTACCAGGAACAGGCGCTCGGCGAGGCGCTGATGGCGCTATCGGAGATCGGCCTGCCCGCGATCATCCGCCCCTCCTTCACCATGGGCGGCACCGGCGGCGGCATCGCCTACAACAAGGAAGAATTCATCGACATCATCGAGCGGGGTCTCGATGCCTCGCCGACCAACGAGGTGCTGATCGAGGAGTCGGTTCTGGGTTGGAAAGAGTTCGAGATGGAGGTGGTGCGCGACAAGCGCGACAATTGCATCATCGTCTGCTCGATCGAGAATCTCGACCCCATGGGCGTGCATACCGGCGATTCCATCACGGTGGCGCCGGCGCTCACGCTCACCGACAAGGAATACCAGATCATGCGCGACGCCTCGATCGCGGTGCTGCGCGAGATCGGGGTCGAGACCGGCGGCTCCAACGTGCAGTTCGGCGTCAACCCGGTCGACGGGCGCATGGTTGTGATCGAGATGAATCCACGCGTGTCGCGCTCGTCCGCGCTTGCCTCCAAAGCCACCGGCTTTCCGATCGCCAAGGTCGCGGCAAAACTTGCCGTCGGCTACACGCTCGATGAGATCGCCAACGACATCACCGGCGGCGCGACGCCGGCCTCGTTCGAGCCGACCATCGATTACGTGGTCACCAAGATTCCGCGCTTTGCCTTCGAGAAGTTCCCCGGTGCTGCGACCACGCTGACCACCTCGATGAAATCGGTCGGCGAAGTGATGGCGATCGGCCGCACCTTCCAGGAGAGCCTGCAAAAGGCGCTGCGCGGGCTCGAGACCGGTCTGACCGGCCTCGACGAGATCGAGATCGAAGGCATCGGCCGCGGCGACGACAAGAACGCGATCCGCGCCGCACTCGGCACGCCGACGCCGAACCGCCTTCTCCAGGTGGCGCAGGCGATGCGGCTCGGCTGGAGCAACGAGGACATCTTCACGTCCTGCAAGATCGACCCTTGGTTTCTGGGGGAGATGCGCGGCATCGTCGAGATGGAGGAAAAGGTAAGAAAGAACGGCCTGCCGGCGAATGCGTTCGGCATGCGCTGGCTGAAGGCCATGGGTTTTTCCGACGCACGCCTTGCGGTGCTCGCCCACACCACGGAAGCCGAGGTGAAGGCACGCCGGCACGCGCTCGGCGTCCGCCCGGTGTTCAAGCGCATCGATACCTGCGCCGCCGAATTCGCTTCGCCCACCGCTTACATGTATTCGACTTACGAGGCGCCCTTTGCCGGCGAGCCCGTGGACGAAAGCGCGCCGTCCGACAAGAACAAGGTCATCATTCTCGGCGGCGGCCCGAACCGGATCGGCCAGGGCATCGAGTTCGATTATTGCTGCTGCCACGCCTGCTTCGCGTTGCACGATGCGGGCTTCGAGTCGATCATGATCAACTGCAATCCGGAAACGGTGTCGACCGACTACGACACCGCCGATCGCCTGTACTTCGAGCCGTTGACGGCCGAGGACGTGCTCGAGATCATCGAAACCGAGCAGCAGAACGGCCATCTGCGCGGCGTGATCGTGCAGTTCGGCGGGCAGACGCCGCTCAAGCTTGCGCACGCACTGGAAGCGGCCAGGGTGCCGATCCTCGGCACTTCGCCCGACGCCATCGATCTCGCCGAAGATCGCGACCGTTTCAAGCGCGTGCTCGACAAGCTTGGATTGAAGCAGCCGAAAAACGGCATCGCCTATTCGGTCGAACAGGCGCGGCTGGTCGCCGCCGATCTCGGGCTGCCGCTGGTGGTGCGCCCCTCTTACGTTCTCGGCGGCCGCGCGATGCAGATCATTCGCGAGGAAAACCAGCTTTCGGATTACCTGCTCGGCACGCTGCCGGAACTGGTACCGGGCGACGTCAAGGCGCGTTACCCCAACGACAAGACCGGCCAGATCAACACGGTGCTCGGCACCAATCCGCTGCTGTTCGATCGCTATCTGTCAGATGCCACGGAAGTCGACGTCGATTGTCTCTGCGACGGCAAGGATACGTTCATCGTCGGCATCATGGAGCATATCGAGGAAGCCGGGATTCACTCCGGCGACAGCGCCTGCTCGCTGCCGCCGCATTCGCTCAACGGCGAGACCATCACCGAGCTCGAACGGCAGACCCGCGAGCTCGCGCTCGGGCTCGACGTGGTCGGCCTGATGAACGTGCAATACGCCATCAAGGACGGCGAGATCTACGTGCTCGAGGTCAATCCGCGCGCCTCGCGCACCGTGCCGTTTGTCGCCAAGGTGATCGGCACGCCGGTCGCGAGAATTGCGGCGCGGCTGATGGCCGGCGAGAAGCTTGCGGATTTCAACCTGAGAAAGAAGAAGCTCGGTCACGTCGGCGTGAAGGAATCGGTATTCCCCTTCGCCCGCTTCCCGGGCGTCGATACCGTGCTCGGTCCTGAGATGCGATCGACCGGGGAAGTGATGGGCATCGACCGAAGCTTCGAGATCGCATTCGCCAAGAGCCAGATTGGCGGCGGCACCCGCGTGCCCCGCAAGGGCACGGTCTTCGTCTCAGTCCGCGAGACCGACAAGACCCGTATCGTGGACGCGGTGCGGCTGTTGTTTTCGCTCGGCTTCAAGGTGATGGCGACCTCAGGCACCCAGCGCTTCCTTGCCGACAAGGGAGTACCTACCGAAAAGGTTAACAAGGTGCTGGAAGGGCGGCCGCATATCGTGGATGCCATCACAAACGGCGATATCCAGCTGGTTTTCAACACCACGGAGGGCCCGCAGGCGCTGGCCGACAGCCGCTCTTTGCGCCGCGCCGCCCTCTTGCATAAAGTGCCGTATTACACCACTCTCTCAGGGGCTGTGGCGGCTGCCCAGGGCATCCGCGCCTATCTGGGTGGGGACCTTGAGGTCCGCACGTTGCAGAGTTATTTTTCCCAAGACTGATCATCAACGGGCCACAAAGTGGTCTGCTAAATGATTGGCCATAGAGCCAGTTGGCTAGGAACTCTCCGCCCGAATCGAAGTTGAATCGGCCCTTCGCGGGGCCGAATTTAAGTTGAATCGGCCCATTTCAGGGCCGAAATTGATGAACTGACGGGCTATTGTTTTTAGCCGCAGTGGCCTGAACTGAAAGACATTTCGCGCGTGCCGAAGAGTGGGCGCGCGCGATTGAAGGATAGAGAAGATGATGGAAAAGGTTCCGATGACCTCGATCGGCTATGCCGCCCTCGAGGACGAGTTGAAGCAGCGCCAGAAGGTGGAGCGCCCGCGCATTATCGAGCATATCGCGGAAGCGCGCTCGCATGGCGACCTGTCGGAAAACGCTGAATATCACGCAGCGAAGGAAGAACAGGCGCACAATGAGACGCGCATCGCCGAACTTGAGGACAAGCTGGCGCGCGCCGACGTGATCGATATTGGCAAGCTCTCGGGCGACACCATCAAGTTCGGCGCCACGGTGACGCTGGTCGACGAGGACACCGACAAGAAAACGGTGTGGCAGATCGTCGGCGAACCGGAAGCCGACGCCAAGAAAGGCCGCATCTCCATCACCTCGCCGCTCGCCCGCGCGCTGATCGGCAAGAAAAAGGGCACGACCGTGGAAGTCATGGCTCCCGGCGGCCCCAAGGCCTATGAGATCACAAAGGTCGAGTGGCGCTGACATCGAGCGCCGGCGCTCGATAGCCCGCTTGCAGAGAAGCCGCGCAGGTCGCGCGGCTTCTCTTTTTTGCGGCGCGATGTGCAGGCGCCGTTTCACGGCGGAATATTTTTCAGGTAACATTGTTTGGATTGCGGGGCAGTGTGGCGATTTTGAAGTGCGCATCGCAATGATACGTACTTCGGAATCAGGACTGGCAATGGGGTTCGTGCTGCTCGCAAGATTCAGTAAAGTGTCAAACAGGGGGACATGACATGGACCAGATGTTTTCCAGATTCCAACCGGCGGCTCTCAGCCTGTTTCGTTTCATTACAGGCCTTCTGCTGTTTCAGTTCGGCGTTGCCAAGCTGCTGAAGTTTCCATCCGGCACGCCATTCGAAAAAGTCGAGCTGTTTTCGTTGATCGGAGCTGCGGGCACCCTCGAACTGATACTTGGCGGGCTGCTGATGCTCGGGCTGTTTACGCGGCCGGTTGCCTTCATCCTCGCCGGCGAGATGGCGTTTGCCTATTTCATCGGCCATTTCCCGCGCGGTTTCTTCCCGCTGCTCAATAACGGCACCCTGGCGATCCAGATGTGCTTCTCCTGTCTTTATCTTGCGACCGCGGGTGGCGGGCCGTACAGCCTTGACGCCATGATGGGCAAAAAGAGCTTGGCGTAACACCTGAGCTCACCTCCCCTTGGAAAGGGGGGGTTGGTTAATGCGCCGGCCTTGACCGGGAGGGGGATATCTTCGTCTTCTTTTACAGACGCGGACCCCTCCCCCTTCATAAGGAGGGTGACGACGAAGCTTCACCCTTTCGCCGTCGCCTCGAGCGGCACCGCGGCCTCGTATTTCGAATTGTGCAGCACCAGCGACGTCCTGACGTTACGCACATGCGGCGCCGCCGTCAGATGGGTGACGAAATCCTGGAACGTCGCCATGTCGGGCGCCACGCATTTCAAGATGAAATCGACTTCGCCCGACAGCATCCAGCATTCACGTACCAAAGGCTCACCGCGCACGAATTCCTCGAACGCACGCAGGTCGGCATCCGCCTGGCTCGACAGATGCACCGACGCAAACACGGTGACGTCGAAGCCGAGCCGGCGCGGATCCAAGAGCCCACGATAACCCAGGATGTAGCCGGCTTCTTCCAGCGCCCTGACGCGGCGCAGGCACGGCGGCGGTGAAATGCCGACGCGTTTGGCCAACTCGACATTGGTGATTCGGCCGTCGGCCTGAATTTCGCCGAGGATTTTGAGGTCAATCTCGTCAAGATTCTTCGACACGCGGGGTCCCGGTCTTGGGCTTGGAGATGCGTTGCGCTTGGCAGCGGCAACACTCTTAGCGCGCCCCAACCGGCTGCGCAATTTTATTGCGCGTGCGCCGCGCAAAAACCCTGGCTTAAGCGTCGCTCACGGGAAATTTTGCTGATTTGGATTGCAATTCTTGCATAGCTCGCCAGATGTCCTAGACTTGGATTTGTCGCTTTCGGCGCCGCCGGGATGCCTTCCCGCACCAAATCCGCATCATACGCACACCAAATTGCTCAAGAGATGCCTATGCCTGCCCCCGTTCATGCGAAGGTCGTCATCATCGGTTCCGGGCCGGCCGGCTATACCGCGGCGATCTACGCTGCACGTGCGATGCTTGAGCCGATCCTCATCCAGGGCATTCAACCGGGCGGACAACTCACCATCACTACCGACGTCGAGAACTATCCGGGATTTGCCGACGTCATCCAGGGCCCGTGGCTGATGGAGCAGATGGAAAAGCAGGCCGCCCATGTTGGAACCAAAATCGTCACCGACCTCGTCACCAGGCTCGAGCTTGGCCAGCGGCCGTTCCGCCTGACCTGCGATAGCGGCGAGGTCTATTTCGCGGAAACCGTGGTGCTGGCCACCGGCGCGCAGGCGCGCTGGCTCGGTCTGCCCTCGGAGGAGAAGTTCAAGGGCTTTGGCGTCTCGGCCTGCGCCACCTGCGACGGATTTTTCTATCGCGGCAAGGAAGTCGTCGTGGTCGGCGGCGGCAATACGGCGGTGGAGGAAGCGCTGTTTCTCACCAACTTCGCTTCGAAGGTGACGATCGTGCATCGGCGCGATCATTTCCGCGCCGAACGCATCCTTCAGGAGCGGCTGTTCAAGAACTCCAAGATCAGCGTGGTCTGGGACAGCGCGATCGACGAAATCCGCGGGCAGGAGAATCCGGCCAAGGTCACCCACGTGCGGCTCAAGAACGTCAAGACCGGCTCACTTACGGAAGTCCCGGCCGATGGCGTCTTCGTCGCGATCGGGCACGCGCCCGCGACCGAGCTCGTCGTCGGCCAGGTCAAGCTGAAGCCGTCGGGCTATGTCGAGGTCGCGCCCAATTCGACGGCGACTTCGGTGCCCGGCCTGTTCGCCGCCGGCGATGTCGCCGACGAAACCTACCGGCAGGCAGTCACGGCCGCGGGCCTTGGCTGCATGGCTGCCCTTGAGGCCGAACGCTTCCTCGCGCTGCGCGCGAGCGACCGTGCGGCAGCGGAATGACCATGGCCCGAACTCGTGACGGATTTACGGATATGGACTGGGACAAGCTGAAGGTGTTTCACGCGGCGGCTGAGGCGGGAAGCTTCACGCATGCCGGCGAGCAGCTCGGCCTTTCGCAATCGGCCGTTTCACGGCAGGTCAGCGCACTGGAGCAGGAGCTCTCGGTTTCGTTGTTTCATCGCCATGCGCGCGGGCTAATTCTCACCGAGCAGGGCGATCTGTTGTTCCGCACCGCTCATGACGTATTCATGCAGTTGCAGGCGGCGCGCGCAAAGCTCACCGACAGCCGAGAGCGGCCGAGCGGCGACCTCAAGATCACGACTACGCCCGGCGTCGGCATCAACTGGCTGATTCCGCGGCTTGGCGAATTCACCGGGCTTTATCCGGAAATCCGGATCTCCCTGATCGTCACCGACGAGGAGCTCGACCTGTCGATGCGCGAGGCGGATGTTGCCATCCGCACCCGCAAACCGACGCAGCCCGACCTGATCCAGCGCAAGCTGTTCGCGATGGGTTTCCACGCCTACTGCTCGCCGGAATACATCAAGCGATTCGGCACCCCTCGCACGCTCGACGAGCTCGACGCACACCGCATCATCACGCTTTCCGATGGTCAGGTCGCGCCGCATCTGCAGAACCGCAACTGGCTGATCGAGGCCGGCCGCAACGGCTCGGGCCCGCGCGAGGCCTATTTCAAGGTCAACAACATCCTCGGCCTGGTGCGCGCCTGCCAGCAGGGCCTGGGCATCGCCGCGCTACCGGACTACCTGGTGGAGGAAAACAGCCGTCTGGTGCAGCTGTTCGGAGAATCGGATTCCATCCAGCTCGACACCTACTTCGTTTATCCCGAAGAATTGAAGACGGTGGCGCGGGTTCAGGTATTCCGCGACTTCGTGGTGAGCAAGGCGCAGCGCTGGCCGTCCTAATTATCGTTCGATAAGCCCTTGGGTCTCCGCATGACTGACATGCGGGGTGGATGGTTGCTGCAGGGAACCGACGCGGCCCATAATACAAACACACTGAGTTCTCGTGTTCGCATTTGTCCCCCTCCTCCAGTGGCGCGGGTTCTCAGTTATCCCTCTTGGAAGGTGATTGTGTCGGCCTAACGAGGCCAGTACTGAGCCGGGCTCTCACGGGCCCGGCTTTTTTCTGCCCACATCAGCCGTGCGTTGACAGTTGAGGCGGCGCGCAGCATGATTCCCGCATGATCACGATTGCGTGCATGTTCGTTTCGAAAAAAGCCTCCCTTCGGGGGGCTTCGGATCGGCGCGCGCGATAGACTTCCCGCCCAACACCGATCTGAAAAAATCCCCGCCGCGAGGTGCGGGGTTTTTTAATCGCCCATCTCCGGCTCAAGCCTGAAGGAGATGGAGCAATGAATAGCCTCGAACAACCCGCCAGCGGTCTCCGATCCCTGCTGCAAGGCCTCTGGCTGCCTCTGATCACGCCGTTTCGCGAGGGTGTCCTCGATGAGGCCTCGCTCAGGCGGCTGGTGCGGCACTATGCGGGCAAGCCCGTCGACGGCCTGATTCTCGCCGCCACTTCCGGCGAGGGCATGACGTTGGATCTCCACGAGTTGGAACGAATCGTTGCGCTGACGCGAACCGAATCAGCGGTAGCCAAGTGCTACATCCCGATCTGCCTTGGACTGTCCGGCAGCCATACCGCAAAGCTGTGCGACACCCTCGACCAGACGGCAACCTGGCCGATCGACGGTTACCTGATCGCCGCCCCTTACTACTCTCGGCCCTCGCAACGCGGTCTCACGCGGCATTTCGGCACTCTCGCCGACCATGCTTCCTGGCCGATCGTGCTCTACAACATTCCCTACCGTACCGCAGTCAATATCAGTAACGACACGCTGCTCGAGCTTGCCGAACACCAAAACATCGTCGGCCTGAAGGATTGCTGCGCCGAGCGCGAGCAGTCGCTCGATCTCCTGCGTCGCCGGCCGCCCGGCTTCCGGGTCCTGACCGGCGAGGACGCGCACTATTACGAGGCCCTCGCAGACGGCGCCGATGGCGGAATCCTGCTCTCGGCGCACATTGAGACCGAAACTTTCGCTTCCGTGCAGACATTGCTGAAGCATGGAGACCGCGAAGCCGCGCGCAGGCACTGGGACACCGTATCGGTCCTGACCGAACTGCTGTTCGCAGAGCCGAGCCCGGCGCCGGCGAAATACTGGCTCTCGCGCACCGGTCTGATTGACAGCGCCGAAGTCCGCCTGCCGATGGTGGAGGCGAGCGCCGAGCTTTCGGCACGGCTCGAGGCGGAAATCGAACGGCGGCGGCCCGGGCGAAAGTCCAAAGATTAATAGTTAACCCGGCGGATCTTTTTCGCCCCAGGCAGTTGAACCAAAGGCAGTGCCACCCGACATACATGACGAGGTGGGCGATCTCCGGAAAGGCTGTCGGGTGGAGCCTGAGATCACCAGTGGGGCGATTTCTTTTTGTGGCGTACAACGATGCCCCTACTTCGCTATTTCACCTATGTCGGCGGAGCGCTCATAGCGCTTCTGTTCGTGGCCTCGTATCTCTTCCCCGAAGCACAGACCGTTGCTCACCAGGACGTGACCCGGCCCAACATTCGCATCACGACGGACAGGGTCGTCCCGCCGCGGGTGGATTTTGATACCAGCTTGCAAGCGGCTGCTCCCACCCTGCCACCCGGCGTGATGTTGCTGCAGGCCCCGGCGCTGCAGGCGCGCGCGCAGCTCATCGCACCGCCTCCTGCCGCAGGACCCGTGAAGACCGATGCAAAGAACGAGCCCAAAAACGAGATCAAGCGAACGAGAGTCGCCAGGCGTACGGCGTCCTATCCTCACTACGCCGCCTATCCCTATCCTTATTCTTACGGGTATCAGTATCAGCCGTTCCGCTGGACCTGGTAGGCCGGGTTTCTGCACTGACCTGTTGAATTGGCGATTGATTGTCATCTCCAATGTCATCACCGGGCTCGTCCCGGTGATCCACGTCTTGCTTTCCTTCTACTGACAAAGTCGTGGATGGCCGGGCATAGTCTTCGAACGGCTATCCCCGGCCATGACGAATTGAGTTCGATTGCGTGTGCGGATCGCGTCGATCGCGCCCTATAACGATCGCGGGAGCCCCTCAATCCAGCTTCGCCCGCGCCAGCCGCAGCGCATTGCCGATCACGCTGACGGAAGAGAGCGCCATGGCGGCGGCCCCGATCATCGGCGACAGCAGGATACCGAATACCGGATAGAGCACGCCGGCCGCGATCGGTACGCCCGCGGCATTGTAGAGAAACGCAAAGGCGAGGTTCTGGCGGATGTTGCGCATGGTGGCGACCGACAATCGCCGTGCCCGTACCAGGCTTGCGAGATCGCCGGTCAACAGCGTGACGCCGGCGCTTTCGATCGCGACATCGGTGCCGCTGCCCATGGCGACGCCGACGTCGGCGGCAACAAGGGCGGGAGCGTCATTGACGCCATCGCCCACCATGGCGACGCGCCGGCCCTCCTTGCGCAGACGCTGCACCACTTCGCTCTTGCGCTCGGGGAGGACGCCGGCCTCGATCTCCGCGATATCGAGCTTTGAGGCGACCGCACGCGCGGTGGTCTCGTTGTCCCCGGTCAGCATCACGATGCGCAAACCTGCCGCGCGCAAGGCCGCCATCGCGGCTTTCGCCGACGGCTTGACGGGATCGGCAATGGCAATCACGCCGGCGGCACGGCCGTCGATGGCGACATAAATCGCGGTGGCGCCGTCGTGACGCGCGGCCTCGGCGGCGGCATCGAGCGAGGTCGTCGCGATGTTCGCCTCACCCATCAGCACGGCATTGCCGAGTGCGACGCGCTTGCCGTCGACGATTCCGGATGCCCCCTTGCCGGAAGACGAGGCAAAGCCTGCGACCTCGGAAAGCGCAAGGGCGCGTCCCCTGGCACCGTCGAGGATGGCGAGCGCCAGCGGATGCTCGCTGCCGCGTTCCACGCTCGCGGCAAGCCGCAGCAAGTCATTCTCGTCGATACTGTCGGCCGTCACGATCTTGGCCAGCTTCGGCTTGCCCTCGGTCAGTGTGCCGGTCTTGTCGATGACGATGGTGTCGATGCCTTCGAATTGCTCCAGCGCCTCCGCGTCTCGAATCAAGATACCGGAATGGGCGCCTCGCCCGACGCCGACCATGATCGACATCGGCGTGGCAAGTCCAAGCGCGCAGGGACAGGCGATGATCAGCACGGTCACCGCCGCGACCATACCGAAGGCGATGCGCGGCTCGGGCCCGAACATCATCCAGGCTGCGAACGCGACCACCGCGGTTGCGATCACCGCCGGCACGAACCATCCGGCGACGCGGTCGGCGAGACGCTGGATCGGCGCCCGCGAGCGTTGCGCCCGCGCCACCATGTCGACGATCCGTGCCAGCATGGTATCGCGACCGACCTTTTCGGCGCGCACCACCAACCCGCCACCCTGGTTCACGGTGCCGCCGATCACGCGGCTGCCTTCGGTCTTCGAAACCGGCATCGACTCGCCGGTCACCATGGACTCATCCACCGCCGAATGTCCTTCGGTAACGAGACCATCGACCGGGACCTTCTCGCCGGGACGCACCCGCAAGCGATCGCCGACCGCGATGTCCTCGATCGCGACATCTTCGTCGCCGTGTGGGGTGATGCGCCGCGCGGTTTTCGGCGCGAGCCCTAGCAGGCTGCGGATCGCGCCGGAGGTGCGTTCGCGCGCCCGCAGCTCCAGCACCTGCCCGAGCAGCACCAGCGTCGTGATCACCGCCGCCGCCTCGAAATAGACCGCGACCGCACCATGCGCATCGCGGAAGGCGGGCGGAAACAATTGCGGCGCCAGCGTGCCGACGATGCTGTAGAGGTAGGCGACGCCAGTGCCCATCGCGATCAGTGTGAACATGTTGAGATGGCGCGTGATCAGGGAATTCCAACCGCGCACGAAGAACGGCGCGCCCGCCCACAGCACCACCGGCGTCGACAGCGCAAGCGAGATCCAGTTCGACCAGGCAGACGGCAGCAGGTGCATGGCGCCGAAATGGCTGCCCATCTCGATGACAAAGAGCGGAAGCGTCAGCGCCAGCGCGATCCAGAATCGCCTGGTCATGTCGATCAGTTCCGGATCAGGCCCCTGGTCGAGCGAAACCTGCTCGGGCTCCAGCGCCATGCCGCAGATCGGGCAGCTTCCCGGACCGATTTGCCGCACTTCCGGATGCATCGGACAGGTGTAGCTGGTGCCCTCCGGCGCTGTGGGCTCGGGTTGCTTCGGCTTCAAAAATTTTTCCGGCTCGGCCGCGAAGCGCTCGCGGCAACGCCCGCTGCAGAAGAAATAGCCCTCGCCTCGATAGGTGAAGCGGTGCCTGGCACCTTCGCAGGTCACGCGCATGCCGCATACCGGGTCGATTGCGAAATCGCCGTCGCCATTGCCCGCATGCTTGCCGCCGCTTGAGGAAGCGTGCGCCTCGGCGCCGTGACCATGGAAGGCCCCCGCTCCGCCGGCTTGGTGTGCGTGATTGGCCTGCGCCATTTTTCGCCCTCTTGCCGCGCTTGAAATATATACCCTATGGGGGTATATGAGGCATATGCGCGAGGAGATCAAGACGTCCTGCCTGAAAAGGCTGAAGCGAATCGAGGGCCAGATCCGCGGGCTGGCGGGGATGGTCGAGGACGACCGCTATTGCATCGACGTGGTGACGCAGATCGCCGCCGCAAAGGCGGCGTTGCGCCGGGTCGAGGAGGAAATCCTGCGCGACCACGTCGCCCATTGCGTCGAGCACGCGATCACCTCCGGCGACAAGGCCGATCAGCGCCGCAAGATCGCCGAACTGATGGACGTGGTTGGCCGCGCCGACCGGTGATCGGCGGCGATCGGAAGGTTAGTGCACCGTAAAGCCGGCGGGTCAAATACGAGCAGTGCGGCGGTGCGTATCTTCAGGGATTCTCGGTCTAATGGTTCCCCTAAAGGGAAACGGGCGGGGGGAACAATGACCGTTCACATCATTGCGGACAGGCGGTATCCGAATTCCAAATGGGCAGAGCGGAAGCAGGATCTGCTTCTGGTGTCTTCGTTCGGCTTTTGGGCTGTCTTGCTCGGCCTTATGCCGGTCGTGACCCTGCACCTGTTGCTGGCAAGCTGATCGGAGCCCGGATTCCGAAATTGGCTTCCCATTGCTGCGGACGCTTTTGCCAATATCAGAATCAAGGGATCACCAGCCGGCACGCCGATCGCTCCCTGCGACTGAGGTTAACTCATCGTAGTCGGCGGCGTTGCAATGCGAGCCGACCCGCGGACGGCTTTCTTAACGTTCGTCGCGTATCGATGCCGCAACAAGAACAAGAAGCGCGGGGGCGTTATGAATAACCAACATGCTAGGCCCAATCATCAGGGCTTTTGCACCCAGGACATTCTCTGGGCGGTCGGCATCTGGTCGGTGATCCTGAGCCTGTCGCCGGTCGTCGTGTTCTATGTGCTGATGGTGAATTGAGCCCCTTAGGGCTGTGTACCCAATCCTGAAGCCACAAGGCAACGTCATCCTGTGTGAGCCTGAAAACTCACACGGGATGACGTTTCACGGCAACGAACAACGCCCGGGGGTGGCGCGTTCGTTCCTGATTCGCTGACGGCAGACTATGCCGCCTGCTTATGCATCACGCCGCTCGCCGGCGCGGTGCCACGGATGGCCTTCACGGAGCGTTCGATCGCAGCCCACAGGCGGCCGATTTCGGCGGCTGCGCGGCCTTCGGCGAAATATTCGCGGGCGCCTTCACCCTTGCCGAGCGCCATCAGAAGATCGGCACGGTTGGTGATCTGTCCGCCCCATACCGGCGCGCGGAATTTCGCCAATGCTTCCCGCGCGATGGTGACGATGCGGCTCTCCACCTCATCCCGCCTCGCCGGAGCGCCGTTGAGCACGACCGCGTAGGGCTTGCGCGTAGCACGGCACATTTGAA
>Ga0306920_100009359_pt1 | contig 13061 bp, 13 predicted proteins | sample flu12Cox44000170_FD_204666 | JGI IMG/M metagenome (GOLD analysis project Ga0306920, IMG submission 204666) | Lab enrichment of tropical soil microbial communities from Luquillo Experimental Forest, Puerto Rico - flux4day.12C.oxic.44.000.170 (v2)... | ecosystem: Environmental > Terrestrial >...
TGCTCCGTCTCGTACCCGGTCGCATCGGTCCACGAGCCCTCGCGCAGCTTCAGCACCGCCTCCTGCGCCGTCGGCCAGTCGCGGCCCGCACCGACGACGATCACCTTGTCGCGCTGCGGCAGGTCGACCTGCGCCTCGAGCGCCGCCTCGACGAGCCGCGGCAGCTCGCCGATCTCCTCGCCGTGCAGCAGATCGAGGGCCGCTACTGCGCACGTGTAGCTCGCGGTGTGGCACCACGAGCGCTCCACCTCCGGCGTGCAGACGACCACCTCGTCGGCGAGCGCGGCGAGCGACGACTCCGCCTTGCCGGTGACAAGCCACATCGGCCCGGGAAACGCCCGGGCGGCCTCGATCGTCAGCCCCGTCTCGCCCTCGTGCGAGACGCAGACCATGAGGTCCGCCTCCGGCGTGCGGAGGACCGCCTCGAGCGAGGCGACCGCGTGGCCCCCCGTCTGCGCCGCGTGGAACGACGTGCCGCAGCCGACGTGCACGACGCGCGCGCCGTCCGGCAGCCGCCGATCGACCGCGAGGCGCCGCAGCCACTCGGGCTGCGCCTCCACCGCGCGACGAGTCTCGCCTGCCATAGCCCCGTCTATACCATCGCCGCCGTGCCTGTCCACGCATTCCTCTTCGATTTCGACGGACTCATCCACGAGCTGCCGCCCGAGAAGTGGGCGCTGATGGTCGGCACGCTCGACGGCTGGGACCCCTGGGCGCACCTCGAGGAGCTCGTGGGCAAGCCGCTCGACCGGGCGGCGCTGGACGATCAGCGATACGGGCACGAGCTGTCGCTGCTCGAGACAGAGGTGCTGCGGCCCGGCATCGCCGACTATCTCGACTACGCCCAGCGCCACGACGTGAAGCGTGCGATCGTCTCGAGCGCGAACCGCGCCTGGATCGACATGCACCTCGCGCGGCTCGAGCGCCAGGTCGGCTGGGACGCGATCGTCACCGCCGACGAGGACGTCGAGCGCGCGAAGCCGCGGCCGACGCTCTACCTCGAGGCGCTCGAGCGGATCGGCGCGGAGCCCGGCGAGGCGGTCGCGTTCGAGGACTCCCCCAACGGAGCACAGGCCGCGCAGGCGGCGGGGATCTACGTCGTCGGCGTCCCGAACGCGATCACGCGCGACCTCGGCCTCGCCGAGCACGCGGACGTGGTCGTCGACAGCCTCGCCGACCTGCCGCCGGACGAGCTCGTCGCGAGACTCGCGTGACCGGCTGGACGTGGACGACGCACGAGCACGTGCGGTTCGGGGACTGCGACGCGATGGGCCACGCGAACAACGCCGTCTACTCGACCTACCTCGAGCAGGCCCGGATCGGCGCGCTCGGCGGCCTCGACCCGTTCATCCTGGCGCGCGTCGAGATCGACTTCCGCTCGGAGCTGCGCGCGGGCGACGAGCTCGAGATCCGCACGCGCTGCTCCCGCGTCGGGACCAAGAGCTTCGACCTCGAGCACGAGATCCGCACCGGCGACCGGCTCGCGGCCGAGGCCAGGAGCGTGCTCGTCGGCTACGACTACCGGACCGCGACTTCGACCCCCCTGTCAGACGAGACCAAGAGGAGACTCACCGTATGAGCGTGTTCGAGCGCCAGACCCTCGCCAACGGCCTTCGCGTCCTCACCGCGCCGCTCGATTACGCGCAGTCGGTCGCCTGTTACATCTTCCTCGCGGCCGGGTCGCGCTTCGAGCACGAGGAGAACCGCGGCATCGCGCACTTCGCGGAGCACATGTTCTTCAAGGGGACGGAGCGGCGCCCGTCTGCGCGCGACCTCTCCTCCGTCGTCGACGGGATCGGCGGCGAGTTCAACGCGTTCACCTCGAAGGAGTACACCGGGTACTACATCCGCTGCGCCGGCGAGCAGCGCGACACCGCGCTCGACGTGCTCGTCGACATGCTGCGGCACTCGAAGTTCGACGCCGAGGAGATCGACCGCGAGAAGGGCGTGATCCTCGAGGAGATGAACATGTACTTCGACACGCCGCGCGACTACGTCTCGTCGGTGTACGACCACCTCCTGTTCGGGGACAACCCGCTCGGCTGGGAGACACTCGGCACGCGCGAGACGGTCAAGGCGGCGACGCGCCAGACGTTCACCGACTACCTCGGCGAGTGGTACCACCCGGATCGCATCGTCGTCGGGCTCGGCGGCCAGGTCGGCGAGGACCTGGTGCCACGGCTCGAGGAGCTGCTCGGCGACCTGGGCGGGGCGAGCGCGGGCGCACCCCCTCCCGCGCACGTCGAGCGCTCCGTCGAGCCGAGCGTGCGGGTGCACACGAAGGACTCCGACCAGGCGCAGGTGTGCATCGGCGTCCCGTCCTACCCGCTCGAGCATCCGGACCGGTACGCGCTGCACCTGCTCGGGACGGTCCTGGGCGGCGGCATGTCGTCGCGTCTCTTCCTCGAGGTGCGCGAGCAGCGCGGGCTCGCGTACTACATCTACGGCATCAACCAGTCGTACACCGACACCGGGACGCTGTTCGCGCAGGGCGGCGTCGACCTCGCGCGCATCGACGAGGCGATCACGACGATCGCGGAGCAGTTCAGGAAGATCGCCGACGAGCCCGTGCCCGCGGACGAGCTCGCCAAGGCCCGCGCGCTCGCGAAGGGCCGCCTCGTGCTGCAGATGGAGAGCCCGAACGGGCTCCTCCTCTACGGCCTGCGGCGCGAGGTGCTCGAGGGCCGGGCGGCCGAGCCGGAGGAGCTGCTCAGCGGCCTCGACTCGGTGACGGTCGAGGACGTGCAGCGCGTCGCGCAGGACATCATCTCCGGCGAGGGCATGCGCCTCGCCGTCATCGGGCCGTTCGACGACCCCGCACGGTTCGAGAAGCTGCTCGCATAAGCCCGGCCGCCGCGCCGATGAAGGCAAGCGAGACGAGCCAGAACGCAAGCTCCCTCGCGTACCAGTGCGAGAGCACCGCCGCGCGCAGCAGCACGCCGAGCGTGACGCCGACGAGCCACGTCGGAACGAAGCGCCCGTGGAACACGACGTACGCCGCGAACCAGCCGGCGAGGAACGGCAGGGCGTCCTCGGCGTAGCCCGCGAGCGACGCGTGCCCATGGTGCGACAGCTGGCCGATCGTCGCGAAGAGGAGGATCGCCGCGGCGTCCGCCGCGACGACCCTCCACTCGATCTCAGCCGTCGTCAGACGAGGCCTCGGCGTGCCCGCGCTGGCGGATCTCCTCCACCACCGTCGGGTCGGCGAGGGTCGTGGTGTCGCCCAGCGGACGGTTCTCGGCGACATCCCGCAGCAGCCGGCGCATGATCTTGCCCGAGCGGGTCTTCGGCAGCTCGGGCGTGAACACGATGTTGGCCGGCTTCGCGATCGGCCCGATCTTCTGCGCCACGTGGTTGCGCAGCTCCTCGAGCTTCTCGACCGAGCCCTCCGCGCCGCCCTTCAGCGTCACGAACGCGACGATCGCCTGACCGGTCGTGGCGTCGGCGCGGGCGGCCACCGCCGCCTCGGCGACGTCGTGGTGGTCGACGAGCGCCGACTCCACCTCGATCGTCGAGATGCGGTGGCCGGAGACGTTCATCACGTCGTCCACGCGGCCGAGCAGCCAGAAGTCGCCGTCCTCGTCGATGCGGGCGCCGTCGCCGGCGAAGTACACGTCGCCGTACTTCGACCAGTACGTCTCCCGGTACCGCTGGTCGTCGCCGTAGATCCCGCGGAGCATCGCGGGCCACGGCTTCTTCAGCACGAGGTAGCCGCCGCCGCCGGGCCCGACCTCCTCGCCCTGCTCGTTGTAGATGGCGGCCTCGACGCCCGGGAACGGCCTCGTCGCCGACCCCGGCTTCAGCGTCGTCACGCCCGGCAGCGGCGTGATCAGGACCATCCCCGTCTCGGTCTGCCACCACGTGTCGACGACCGGCGTCCGGTCGCCGCCGATGTGCTCGCGGTACCAGACCCACGCCTCGGGGTTGATCGGCTCGCCGACGGAGCCGAGCAGCCGCAGCGACGACAGGTCGTGCTTCTGCGCGTGCTCCGGCCCCCACTTCATGTGCGAGCGGATCGCGGTCGGCGCGGTGTAGAGGATCGTCACGCCGTAGCGCTCGATGATCGACCACCATCGGTCCTTGTCCGGGAAGTCCGGCGTCCCCTCGTACATGACGCTCGTCGCGCCGTTGCAGAGCGGCCCGTAGACGATGTAGCTGTGGCCGGTGATCCAGCCGACGTCGGCAGCACACCAGTAGACATCCGACGACGGCTTCAGGTCGAAGATGTAGCTGTGCGTCGCCGCCACGCCGACGAGGTAGCCCGCCGTCGTGTGCGCGATGCCCTTGGGCTTCGCCGTGGTGCCCGACGTGTACATGAGGAACAGGAGGTCCTCGCTGTCCATCGGCTCCGGGGGGCACGACGCCGGGTCGCCCGAGCCCCGCACGTCGTCGAACCAATGGTCGCGGCCGTCCTTCATCGCGACGTCGCCGCCGGTGCGACGGACGACGAGGCACTTCTTGACGCCCGGGGTCGACTCCATCGCCTCGTCGGCGATGCGCTTCAGCGGCACCGTCGAGCCGCGCCGCCACGCCTCGTCCTGGGTCACGATCACCTCGCAGCCCATGTCGTTGACGCGTCCCGAGAGCGAGTCCGCCGAGAAGCCGCCGAAGATGACCGTGTGCGGGGCGCCGAGGCGCGTGCACGCCAGCATCGCGACCGGCAGCTCCGGGACCATCCCCATGTAGATGCCGACCGCCGTGCCCTTCTCCACGCCCAGCTCCTTCAGGGCGTTGGCGAACGCCACCACCTCCCGCCGGAGGTCCGCGTAGGTGATGTCGCGGCGGTCGCCCTCGGGCTCGCCCTCCCAGTGGAAGGCGACCCTGTCGCCGCGCCCCGCCTCGACGTGCCGGTCGACGCAGGTGTGCGAGACGTTGAGCTTGCCGCCGATGTACCACTTCGCGTACGGCAGCTCCCACTCGTAGAGCTTCGAGAACGGCTCGAGCCAGGCGACGCGCTCCCGGCCCTCGTGCTCCCAGAACTCGTCGAAGCTCCGGTCGTAGATGTCCGCCTTGGCATTCGCCTGCGCGGCGAAGTCGGGGGGCGGCGGATAACGCCGCTCCTCGAGGAAGAGGGTGTCGATTGCCTGAGACTCGGTTTCCATGCCGGGAAATCTACGGCGCCAGGTCGTACGGGTACCGCGTGAGGTTCTCGGCGCCGTCGTCGGTCACGAGGACGAGGTCCTCGAGCCGCACGCCGCCGTAGCCCTGGCGGTAGAGGCCGGGCTCGACGGTGACGACGTCGCCGGCGCGCAGCTCCTTCTTCGAAACCATCCCGAGGCCCGGCGCCTCGTGCACCTCGAGGCCGACGCCGTGGCCGAGTCCGTGGAAGAACCCGTCGGCAAGCGCCTCGCCCGGCTTCTTCGTGCGCTGGGTCGGGTACCCCGCGGCCTCGTAGATCTCGCAGGTCCCGTCGAAGATCACGTGGCCGGCGACGCCGGCCTTGATCTCCGAGACGGCCCGGTCGAGCGCCTCTTTCGTCAGCCGGTGCCATTCGCCGACGTCGTCGGGCACGTCGCCGATCACGAAGGTGCGGGTCATGTCGCAGTACATGAAGGACTCGTTGTCGCGCGGCCAGATGTCGACGACGACCGGGACGCCCTCGGCGATCGGGCCCGAGCCCATGTCGTGGCCGACCGCACCCTGCGGGCCGGGCGCGACGATGAAATCGTCGCAGCTCGTCCCGTGCTCGGCGAACACGGCGCTCATCGCCGCCTTCACCTGCTCGACGGTGAGGGGCCCGCCGCCGCGCAGCAGCTCGCGCGCGCGGTCCATCGCGGCCTCCGCGGCGCGCTGCGCCCTGCGGATCCCGGCCAGCTCTGCCTCCGTCTTGACCCGGCGCCGGTCGTCGAAGAGATCGGCGTCGACCGTCAGCTCGACGTCCTGGTCGCGCAGCAGGTCGGCGAGCCACAACGGGAAGGTCTCCGGCACCGCCGCGGCCGCGATCCCGAGCTTCCCGACGGCGCGGAGCTCGATCTGCGCGCGGATCTCCCGCACGTCGAGCCCCGACGCGCGAAGCTCGTCGATGCCGAACTCCTCCCACGGGTGCAGCTCGAACAGGTTCAGCTCGGCGAGCCGCGGGATCTCCATCGAGCCGATGACGATGTGCTTGACGCCGTCCTTCTCCGCATAGAGGAACGGATCGGGGATGCCGATCGGCACCTCGTGGCGCAGCTCGGGCATGCGGTATGTGTCGCCGTACAGCAGAACGTCTGGCACGCGGCGGACTCTAACTAGGATCAGATCCGTGGACGCGCAGTCCAGAGCGTGGGAGCTCGTCGAATGGTACGACCGCGAGCTGGCCCGGCTGCTCCCCGCGGACGCCGAGATCTTCGACGCGCACCTCCACCTCGGGCACGACATCGACGGCATGGTCGGGGACTACGACACGCTCGAGCAGGGGATGGCGAAGTACGAGATCGCGCGCGCGTTCGTGTTCTGCCTCGACGAGCCCGACCGCCATCCCGGCTTCCGTGCGGCCAACGACCGGACGCTGGCGTTCGCGGAGCGCAGCGGCGACCGGCTGATCCCGTTCGTGCGTCTCGACCTGAACGAGTCGCCGCTCGAGGAAGCCAGGCGCTGCCTCGACCGCGGCGCCCGCGGGATCAAGCTGCACCCCCGCGCGCAGAAGTTCGACGCGACCGACGACCGGCTCGGGCCGGTGTTCGAGCTCGCCGCCGAGCGCCGCGTGCCGATCCTCATCCACGCCGGGCGGGGCTTGCCGCCGATCGCGCGCGGCCTCGCCGCGCTCGTCGAGCGCCACCCCGAGGGGACGCTGATCCTCGCGCACGCCGGCATCGCCGACCTGGCGCAGCTCGCCGGCGAGATGGCCGGCCGCAGGGGCGTGCTGTTCGACACATCCACGTGGAGCGCGATCGATCTGCTCGACTTCTATCGCCAGGTGCCTCCCGAGCAGGTCGTCTACGCGAGCGACTTTCCCTACGGCCAGCAGCCGGGGTCGCTGTTGATTGCGCTGAAGTCGGCGCTCTACGCGGGCTACGACGACGGTCAGCTGCGCGCGATGCTCGGGCTGACGGCCGGCGCGCTCGCCGACGGCCGCGAGCTGCCCGAGCCGACGAGGCCCGTCGGGAGCGACACGTACACACGGCCGATGCAGCTCGCGCGCATCCACCAGTACCTCTCGATGACGATCCCGCTCCTCTGGACGCGGCAGACGGACACGATCGGCGCGCTCGGGCTGGCGATCAACACGTGCGCGGAGCGCAACGGCCACGCCGACGCCGCCGACCGGATCGAGGAGCTGCTCGTCGCCGCGCGCGATCTGTGGGCGACCGTCCCCGCGATCGAGGAGGAGCAGGCGCAACGTAACGCGATTCGCCTCGCGAACCGCCTCATCCACATCGCCGACATCGAAGCCGTGACCGGTGCTTGAGGTCAACGGCCACGCGTACGAGCTGCCCGCCGACGCGGGCACGACGCTCGCGGAGGCGCTGCGCGACGATTTCCACCTCACCGGCACGAAGGTGGCCTGCGCGGAGGGGCACTGCGGCGCGTGCACGGTGCTCGTCGACGGTGCGCCGACGCTGTCGTGCATCACCCTGGCGCACGCGGTCGACGGCGCTCACGTGACGACGATCGAGGGTCTGCGCGACCATCCGATGGTCGCGTCGTTCGTGCGTGCCGACGCGCTGCAGTGCGGCTTCTGCACGCCCGGGCAGATCGTGAGCGCGGTGGCGCTCGTCGACGCGACGCCCGCGCCGACGCAGCAGCAGATTCGCCATGCAATGGCAGGGAACCTGTGCCGCTGCGGCGCGTATCCGAAGATCGAGGAGGCGATTCGAACGTGGCGCGACTGATCCGCACGGAGAAAGAGGTCGAAGGGCGCTACGAGGAGGTGTGGCTGGTCGTCGACGAGGACGCGCTCGACCAGTGGCCCGCCGGCCCGGGCGACGTCGTCGGACGGCCGACGCAGCGCGTCGACGGCTTCGAGCGCGCCCGCGGCGAGGCCGTCTACACCGCCGACCTGTACCTGAACGGGATGCTGCACACCGCGGTGCTGCGGTCGCCGCACGCGCACGCCCGCGTCACGCGGATCGATCTCTCGCGCGCGCTCGCCCTCCCCGGCGTGCACGCGGCGATCGGCCCCGGCGACTGCGAGCAGCTCACCGATCTGCCGTCGTACCAGGGCGCGGCGATCGCCGCCGTGTGCGCGGACACGTATGCGCAGGCGCGTGCCGGGCTGCGCGCGGTCGAACTGGAGCTCGAGGTGCTCGAGCCTCTGCTCGACGCCGACGAGGCGGTGGGCCGCGGCCAGCTGCTCGGTGAGCAACGCTCGCGCGAGCGCGGGGACGTCGAGCGCGGGTTCGAGGAGGCGGACGTCGTCGTCGAGGGCGAGTTCCGCACGCAGGTGGTGCTGCACAACTCGATGGAGACGCACCAAGCCGTCGTGCAGTGGGTGGGCGACGGCATCGAGGTGCACATCTCGACGCAGTACATCTGGGGCATCCGTGATCAGGTCGCCACGGGTCTCGGGCTGCCGCCGGACAAGGTGCGCGTGATCTGCAACTACATGGGCGGCGGGTTCGGCTCGAAGAACGGCGCCGACGACTACACGTTCATCGCCGCGGAGCTCGCGAAGCGCACCGGTCGCCCGGTCAAGTGCGCGCTCACGCGGCGCGAGGAGAACATCGCTGCCGGCAACCGCAACGCGACGATCCAGCGCCTGCGGATCGGCGCCCGCAGCGACGGCACCATCACCGCGATGAGCGGCGAGTACGTCAACGCCGTCGGTTGGGGCGGCTGGGTCGCAGGCACCGACGGGCCGATGCACCTGCTCTACGCGTGCCCCAACGTGCGCACCGTCCTGCACGGTGCGAAGCTGAACCTCCCGCCGATGAAGGCATTCCGAGCGCCGGGCTTCGTCGAGGGGACCTTCGGGCTCGAGGCGCTGCTCGACGAGCTCGCGACGAAGCTCGAGCTCGACCCGCTCGAGCTGCGGCGGCACAACCATGCCGAGCACGACCCCGTCGACGGCCGCCCGTTCTCGAGCAAGAACCTGCTCGAGTGCTACCGCCGCGCGGAGCCGCACTGGGAGCGCCGGCACGAGGTGCGCGCGCGCTCCACGGACACCGTCAAGCACGGCGTCGGCATGGCCTCGCAGGTCTGGTACGGCGGCGGCGGGCCCCCGAGCTACGCGTGGGTGCGCGTCGGCTCGGACGGCCGGGCGACGGTCGTGACCGCGATGCAGGACATCGGTACCGGCTCGAAGACGGCGATGGCGCAGATCGCAGCGGAGGAGCTCGGGATCCCGCTCGAGCACGTCACGGTCTCGCTCGGCGACTCGGCCCGCGGCCCGTACGCGTCGATCTCGGCCGGGTCGTCGACGATCCCGTCGATGGGGCCCGCCGTCCGCGCGGCCGCCGCCGACGCACGCCGGCAGATCGACGAGATCGCGGAGCAGAAGGGGACGCCGGACGCGCCGCTGGAGGAGATCGTCGCCCTGCTCGAGGACGCGCAGATCCTCGGCAAGGGCGCGCGCGGCCCGAACCCGACGGGGATGCAGGTGCTGACGTTCGGCGTGCAGGTCGCCGAGGTGGCGGTCGACGTCGAGACCGGCGAGGTGTGGGTCGTGCGGCTCGCTGCGGTCCACGACGTCGGTCGCGTGATCAACCCCCTCGGCGCGTCGAGCCAGGTCGAGGGCGGGATCATCCAGGGCATCGGGCACACGCTGTCGGAGCAGCGGCTGACCGACCCGCGCACCGGCCGGATCCTCACGACCACGCTCGACGCGTACAAGCTCCCGACGATCGCGGACGTGCCGGAGATCGTCAGCGAGCTGATCGACGCACCGGACGCGCACCTGACCAACCTCGGCTCGAAGGGCCTCGGCGAGCCGCCGATCGTGCCGACCGCCGCCGCGATCGCGAACGCGATCCGCGACGCGACGGGCGCCGACGTACGCGAGCTGCCGATCAGCCGCGAGGAGATGCTGCGCGCACTGCGCGAAACGAGAGAGCGCCGTGGAGCTCCTGCGGCCGTCTAGCCTCGAGGAGATCCCGGCTAGTAACAGTCTGTTACTAGCCGGCGGCACGGAGGTCGTGCCGCAGCTCCGGTCCGGGCTGCTCCAGGCGGAGCGGCTGGTCGATGTGCGCGGGCTCGTGCCGCAAGGGATCGACGGGACGCGCATCGGGGCCGGCGCCACCCTCGCGGAGCTCGAGATCGACCCGCAGATCCCGGAGGCGCTGCGGGAGTCGTGCCGGCTGGCGGCGTCGCCCCAACTGCGCAACATGAGCACCCTCGCCGGCAACCTGCTCCAGTCGACGCGCTGCTGGTACTGGCGATTGCGCTGGCCGTGCCGTCTGCACGGCGGGGACGAGTGCTTTGCCCGCGACGGCGAGCATCGCGAGCACGCGTTCTTCGGGAACGGCTACTGCGCGTCGGCGCATCCGTCGGACGTCGCCGCGGCGCTGCTCGCGCTCGACGCGACGATCGAGACGACGGCGCGCACCTTCCCGCTCGCGGATCTCTACCGACTTCCGACGGAGGACGACCGTCGCTCGACGACGCTCGCGCCCGGCGAGGTGATGCTCTGGATCGACGTCCCGGAGCCGGATGCATCCGTGTACTTGAAGGCGATGGAGCGCAAGCTCTTCGGATTCCCGATCGTCGGCGTCGCTGCGGTGCGTACGGGCAACGCGACGCGAGTTGCGCTCGCGGGCGCGGCGCCGGTGCCGTGGCTGCTCGACGGCCCGCTCGACGACGCGACGCCGCTTCCGGGCACGGCCTACAAGGTCGAGATCGCCCGCGTGCTCGTCCGCCGCGCCGTCGACGCAGTCGCGTCGCGCTAGATTTCTTCCTTCAATGGGCTGGGCACCCCCGCTGGAAACGCAGCGCCGACTGGGCCTGCTACTCATCCTCGCCGTACTGTCGATCGCCTGGGCGACGGCGCTGGGCGCGCGCGGCGTGACGCCGATCATCGACGCGTCGGCTGCGGCGCCCCCCGAACGCGTGACCGCGTCGGCCGCGGCGGCGTGCCCGTTCCCGGCAGCGCTGCGGCCGGCGTTCGCGTCGGCGGCGCGCGACAGCGGGCTGCCGACCGCGCTGTTGTACGCGGTCGCGAAGGTCGAGTCGAACCTGCGCCAGGACGTGCAGTCCGCGGCGGGCGCACGCGGCGTGCTGCAGGTGATGCCGTCGACCGCGCAGTCGCTCGCGCTGAACCCCGACGAGGCGTCGTCGAACGTGCTCGCCGGCGCGCGCTACCTTCGTCAGATGCTCGACCAGTTCGGCACGACGGATCTTGCGCTCGCCGCGTACAACGCCGGGCCGACCGCGGTCGCGAAGTACGGCGGCGCACCGTCTGTCGGCGTGCTCACCTACGTCGCGAACGTCAACGCGATTTGGCACGCGCACTCGGGCTGCTCCTAGTAGCGGCGCTGCTCGCGGGCTGCGGCGGCTCGTCGAAGCACGCGTTCCCGGCGCTCGACCCCGCGAAGACGTATGACGTGGCGCTGCAGACGAACTACGGCTCGTTCACGATCCGCCTCGCGGTGAAGACGTCGCCGAACGCGACGGGGTCGTTCGTGTCGCTGGCGAAGAAGGGGTTCTTCGACGGGACGAAGTTCCATCGGATCATTCCCGGCTTCGTGATCCAGGGCGGTGACCCGACGGGCACCGGGACAGGGGGGCCCGGCTACACGACGGTCGATCCCGTCCCGGCGTCGACGCGGTACGTGCACGGCGTCGCGGCGATGGCGAAGACGGGGTCGCAGCCGGCGGGCACGGCGGGCAGCCAGTTCTTCGTCATGACTGCGGACAGCAACCTGCCGCCCGATTACGCAGTGCTCGGCCGCGTCGTGCGCGGGCTCGCGGTCGTCGACCGCATCGGGAAGTTCGGCGACGCAACGGGGACGCCGAGCCGACGCGTGGTCGTCCAACACGCGACCGTGTCGACGCACTGATGGCGGTCGCAGCGGTCGTGCTTGCCGCGGGCGCCGCGACACGGTACGGCCGGCCGAAGCAGTACGAGCTGCTGCCGACGGTGCTGGAGCGGCTCGCGCAGGCGCCCGTCGACCGCGTCGTCGTCGTCTCGGGTGCGTACCCGCTCGAGGGCGCGGTCCGCGCGGAGGACTGGGAGCGCGGCCCCGGGGCGTCGCTGCGGGTCGGGCTCGCGTCGCTCGCCGACGACGTGACGCACGCGGTCGTCGTGCTCGCGGACGGCCCGACGCTCGACCCGCGTGCGGTGGAGCGCCTGCTCGCGCATCGCGACGACGCGCCCGTGCTCGCCGCGTCGTACGACGGTACGCGCAGCCATCCGGTGCTGCTCGCGCGCAATGCGTGGGGAGCCGTTCCCGACGAGGGCGGCCGTGCGCTGGACGCGGTGCTCGTCGACTGCTCGGACCTCGAGCCGCCCGGCGACGTCGACGTCCCCGTCGCGTGATTGCGAAATGCCCGGGGTCAGACCCGGGTCAGACGCGGGTCAGAGCGGGGTCAGACGCGTGCCAGACCCCGTACGAACGCTGCACAGCCCGAAGCGCCGTGTCCGAGCTGCGCGCCGGGGCGCGTCGCGGAGCTAGGGCCAGCGCGGCGGCGCCGGCGAGCCGCGTTCGAGCGACGCCCAGTCCGCGCGGGCCGGAGCGAACGCGTCGATCACCTCGGCGCCTTCCGGGCCGGCGACCACCTCGTGCGGCACGTCCGACGGGATGCGCCACGTGCCGCCGGGTCCCAGCTCGCGCTCCTCGTCGGCGACGCGGAACCGCACCGAGCCGCGCAACACGATCCCGAGCTGCTCGTTCGCGTGCTGATGCTCCGGCACGTGCGCGCCCGGGTCGAGCTCGACGACGGCAAGCGACAGCTGCGTGCCGTCGACGCTGCGCGCCGCGACGCCGTCCCAGATGGAGATAGGCCCGAGGCTCGCGAGGTCTGTCAGCGCGTCGGCTATGTCAGCGGGGTTCGGAGGGCGGCGAGCCGTGCCTTGAGCTCCGGAGGCATCGGCTCGGAGACGGCGACGCGCACGTAGTGCCGCAGCCGCGCTTCGAAGTGGTAGCGCTTCGCGCACCAGCTGCATCCCTCCAGATGCCGTTCTGCTTCGCGTACCTCGGCGTCGG
>Ga0306920_100009360_pt1 | contig 13060 bp, 12 predicted proteins | sample flu12Cox44000170_FD_204666 | JGI IMG/M metagenome (GOLD analysis project Ga0306920, IMG submission 204666) | Lab enrichment of tropical soil microbial communities from Luquillo Experimental Forest, Puerto Rico - flux4day.12C.oxic.44.000.170 (v2)... | ecosystem: Environmental > Terrestrial >...
TGACATCAATCCCCCGAACGGAGGTTTCTCATGCGGGTTTTCGTCACCGGTGCGTCCGGCTTCATCGGCTCCGCGGTTGTCCGTGAACTCATCGGCGCAGGTCACCAGGTCGTCGGCCTCGCCCGCTCGGATGCCGCGGCCGCGGCGCTGGCAGCCGCCGGCGCCCACGTGCATCCTGGCGATCTCGAGGATCTCGACAGCCTGCGCGCCGGCGCACAGGCGTCCGATGGGGTCATCCATCTGGCGTTTGTCCACGACTTCTCCCACTATGCCCAGGCCGCCCAGACCGACCGGCGAGCCATCGAGGTGCTCGGGGAGGAGCTCGCCGGATCCGATCGCCCGTTCGTCGTCGCGTCGGGAATCGCCGTTCTGAGCCCGGGCCGCGTCGTGACCGAAGACGACGCGGCGTCGCCCGAGTCGCCGCGGGCCTCGGAACAGGCGGCCCTGGCGTTCACGGCTCGCGGAGTGCGCGTGGCGGTGCTGCGGTTGCCACCGACGGTGCACGGCGAGGGTGATCACGGCTTTGTCTCGCGGCTGATCGACATCGCTCGCGACCGCGGCGTCTCTGCCTACCCGGGCGATGGGTCCAATCGCTGGCCCGCCGTGCACCGGCTCGACGCCGCGCACCTGTTCAAGTTGGCGTTGGAGCAGGCACCGACGGGCGCAGTCCTGCACGCGGTCGCCGAGGAAGGCGTTCCGGTCCGCGACATCGGCGACGTCATCGGCCGCCATCTGAAGCTGCCCGTGACCTCCGTCCCCGTCGATGAGGCAGCCAGTCATTTCGGTTGGCTCGGCATCTTTTTCGCGCTGGACGTCCCGGCGTCGAGCGCGCTGACCCAACAGCGGTTCGACTGGCATCCGGTGCAGCCCGCGCTCATCGCCGACCTCGAAAAGGGCCACTACTTCAACGACTAGGCGAAAGCAAACCGGCGCCGATGATCTGAAACGGGTCTGGGAACTGGCTGCCGCGTTCTAGTTACGGCCCTTTGGTGGATATGAAACGACGGCTGGGGTCGGCGGCCGCGACAATAACGCCGAGCTCGATCCGGGCTTACCGGGCCCGACGGGACAGCAGCTCGGCGTCAAGGATCAGCACCGTCCTGCCCTCCGTCCGGATCCACCCCCGGTGCGCGAAGTCGGCCAGGGCGCGACTGACCGAGGGTCTCGTCGAGCCCACCAGCTCCGCGAAGTCTTCCTGCGTGAGGTCGTGGGTCACCCGCAGGCCGCCGCGATCGGGCTGTCCGAATCGCTCACCCAGCATGAGCAATCGCTTGGCCACGCGGCCAGGCACATCGGCGAAGATCATGTCGCACAGGTCGTCGTTGGTGCGCCGTTGCCGGCGGGCCAGCACAGCCAGCAGCTCTTCGCGGACTTGCGGCCGGTCGTTGATCCATGACCGCAGTGTCGGCCGATCCATCGACACCGCACGAACTTTGGTCAGCGTGACGGCAGTTGACGTGCGCGGGCCAGGGTCGAAGACGGACAGTTCACCGAACATGTCCGATGGACCCATGACCGCCACCGCCGCATCACGCCCGCCCGCGGATCGGCAGCAGATCTTCACCTTGCCCGAAACGATGATGTAGAGCCGGTCCCCCGGTTCGCCCTCGGCGAACACGGTGTGCCCGGCGGGGAAGTCCGCTCGCTGCAGCCGTCGGACCACCGCTCGGGCGGCGCTGGGGTCGGCTCCCCGGAAAATCGCCGCCCGCCGCAGCGTCGCATCCAATCTCGTTACCATCCAATCGGTGTGAGGTGCCCCGCCACCGAAGCTTACCTATCGTGCGCGTCGACCGCGATCTGGCCCTGCACGGCGACGATCAATCAAATGAGACCAATCATTCTCGGCCGCAGCATTTTTGGGACAGATCGGATTGATACTTTGTAGTCCGACCGACCCAAGTCTTGTGGAACGCTAGGCTAATGGCTTTGCGGGTCGGAGCCGAACTTGCGCCGAAGTGTCTCGCCGTTCGGCTGACCGCCCAGAGCGGCAGAGATTTGATCCCAGGACCAGTCAGCGGCTCGCGCTTCCCGCACGGCCAGCGCAAGCGCCTTTTGCGCGATCCGTCGAGCATCGGCGGCGCCGGTCAGGAGTTCTTCCACCGCCGTCATGCCATAGATTATGGCACAAAAATTGGCACACCCGTTGCCGGCATACGGACCTCACGTACTACGAACGGCGGCTACGACCGCGCCGTGCTGGTGCCGCAGTCGTGACGCCGTGGCCCTCGAGCGCTTTCCTCAGCCGGCGAGGATCGCGCGAAAGTTCCACCGCAGCAGCCGGGAGGTCACCGCTTCCATCGCCTTGCCGCCGGCGCGAGCCGGATGGGCGTAGGTGGTCACCCAGTCGACATGTGTGCTGTCGCCTCTCGGGGTGAATGTCAGCGTGCCGCCCTCATGGTCGAAGGCCGGGAAAGAGCGGAGGATCCGGTAGGAGTAGCTCCGCGGCGGGTCGTAAGCCGTGATCTCCTCGCGGAACCACACGCCGACGGCGGTCACCTCCCGTAGTGCACCCACGCCGGGCTCCGACCAGCCCTTCACAAAGCCCGCCCTGATGGATAGGGGAGCTGTGGTCAGATTGGCCGGGTCGGCCAGCCAGTCGAAGACCCGCTGCGGCGACGCGGCGATCGTGCGCTCCACGTGCAGGGTGACCATGAGACCTCCCGCTTGCTGCTAGTGCCGAGTCCAGGGCCAGCCTGGTCCCGGTCCCGGTCCCGGCCGGGCACGCGATGTATCAGTTTGTGGTGGGCACCCAGTTGCCGTGGAATCCTGCGGGCACCCGATGCGGCAGGTGGATGCTGGCGACGTCGTCGAGAGTGTGCGCGTCGAGTATCGCCAGTGCGCTGCGGTCGGTGCCGCGGTCGTACACGTACCCCATCAGTACGCCGTCATCCTCGGCCGCGTCGGGTGTACACGGATGGAACACGAACTCGCCCAATGCTTTTCCACTGCCGAAAGAGCGCGCGCTCGTGTGACTACCAACGAAGTCGTGCTTGAGCAGGGTGTCCTCACCGGTTGCTCCTTCACCGACGGCCGGGGCGTAGCCGTAGCGGTGCCGCCTGCCGACCGTGCGCTCGTCGACGCGCGGGAACTCCTGGCCGCGATCGTCTATCCGGGATTCGCGCACCTTGCCATCGGCCAGGTCGACGGTCCAGCGGTCCAGCGTCGGCGGCCCTTCATTGGGTCCCAGATGGTCGGTGTCGAACATCTTGGGGTGGCGGACCACGTCGAGCACGATGGTGTCGCCGTCGTCGTAGGCGTTCATCGGATGAAAGACGTAGCAGGGTTCGACGTCGAGCCAGCGCACGTCGTTGTTGTCCCCGTCGCGCGGCATGACGCCCACGCGGGCTGGGTACTTCGGATTCCAGGAGTAGGGGAACCGCCGGTCGACATTCTTAACGCTTGGCTGGCGGGCCGCGATCGGATCCGGGATGCGGACCCGGCCGATCAGCGCCGACAGCATCAGCTGGGCGGGTAGCCGCAGTCCGCGCGGCACGCTCATCGACGCGGCCTGTCGGGCGTCGAAGGTCACGGGCAGGTCGTAGAACACCACGTGTCGCTGGGTCAGCGAGAAGTCGTGCATCATCGGGCTGCCGGTGACGCGCACGTTCACGGTGCGTCGGGCCCGACCGTCGACACCGATCACCGAGTATTGCACCGTGTTGCCGCGGTTCATGCTGTAGGAAACCGCATGCAGCTCACCGGTTTCCGGGTCACGTTTCGGGTGCGCGGTGTATCCGCCGGTCAGCGTTCCGTCGAAGTCGCAGACCCCGACGGTGTCCAGCTCGTCGGTGAGCTCGTAGATCGGCAAACCGTCTTCGACCAGCGCCAGAGTCTTGCCGGCGTGTCCGATCACGTTGGTGTTGGCGCCGATCGGCGATATCCCGAGATGCCCGGCCGGGGGTGCCTCGCCCAGCGCCTTGGCCGCAGCCGGGCTGCGCACCCAACGGTTGCGGTACCACTCGGCCTTACCGTCGCGGATCCGGATGCCGTGCACCATGCCGTCGCCGACGAACCAGTGGTACAGCGCAGGGTCGATCTCACCGATGGGATTGGGGCCGTTGCGCAGGTATCGCCCGTCAAGGTAGTCCGGGATGGTCCCGGTGACTGGCAGGTCAGTGAGCGTGAACTCCTGCTGCACCGGGGCGAAGGCACCCTCCAGGTAGCGGTTCGTCATCGCGGAAACCTCCTATAACAATGTTATGGATTAGGTATAACACTGTTATGGCAGGATGGCAAGGGTGGACCGCGATGTCAGGGAGCGGCTGATCGAGGCCGGCATCAGCCTGCTGGAGCAACATGGTCCGGAGGCGTTGCGGGCGCGCAAGGTGGCCGCGGAGGTGGGCACCTCCACGATGGCGGTGTACACGAATTTCGGGGGGATGGCCGGGCTGATCGATGCGATCGCCGGCGAGGCGTTCGCGCGCTTCGCGCGCGCGCTCACCGCGGTGCCCCACACCGACGATCCGGTCGCCGACTTCCTGGCGATGGGCATCGCCTACCGGCAGTTTGCGTTGGACAATCCCCAGCGTTACCAACTCATTTTTGGCATCGGATCACCCGGGGAACCCACCGATCGGACCGACGTGACCGTGACCGGGACTGCGACCGCGCGCCCGGACCGGGCGGTGTCGTTCGAGGCGCTGGTCAATGTGGTGCGCCGGATGATCGCCGCGGGCCGGATCCGCGACGACGGCGAACTGCCGATCGCCGGACGGATGTGGAGCGTGATCCACGGGGCAGTCACGCTGGAGTTGGCCGGGTTCTTCGGGCGCGAGGGCCACGGGCCGGTGCAGGTCTTGGCTCCGATGATGCTCGACCTGCTCGTCGGCATGGGCGACGACAGGGACAGGGCGACGCAGTCGATGACCGCTGCCGTGGTGTGGTCGGAGGACCACCGCCGCGGGTGAGGGGGGCGCTCGTCCAGCACCGACGGTGACCGCTACGGGCGCAACACCAACTTCCCCCGGGTGTGCTGCTGCTCTAGAGTCCGGTAGGCGTTTTGGACGTCGTTGAGCGCGAACACCCCCGCGATCGGCACCTCCAGATCGCCCGCCGCGACCAGGGCCGCCAACTCGGCCAGCACCGCGGCGCTGGCGGCGTCGCCGTTGCCGGCCGCCTGCACACCGAACTTGGCAACCGCGGGGAAGTCGATGATGGTGTCGATGCGCTCGGGCGCGACGCCGAGCTCGTTGACCGCCAGTTCGACATATCCGCCGCCGAAGAGGTCCAGAAACGCATCGACGTGACCCGAAGGCGACGCGGCCCGCAGCCGCTCGGCCAGGTCGTCACCGTAGTTGACACCGATGACGCCGTGCTCGCTCAACCAGCCGTCGTTGGCCGGTCCGGCGATGCCCAGCACCGTCGCGCCCGCGCGCCTGGCCAGCTGCACGGCGATCGAGCCCACGCCGCCCGCGGCGCCGGCGACCGCGACCACATCGCCCGCCCGAAGCCCGACGGCGCGCACTGCAGCGTAGGCGGTGGTGCCCGCGACGAAGAGGCCGCCCGCGACCTCCCAGGACAGCTGTGGCGGTTTCGGGGTCAGCTGCTCGGCCGGCACGACCACGAATTCGGCGTGGCTGGACCGCTTTTCGGAGAAGCCCAGCACCTCGTCGCCGACACCGAATCCCTGCACACCGGGACCGACCGCGGCGACCACGCCGGCCAGGTCGCTGCCCTGTCCGGACGGGAACGTGGCCGGCCACATGTCGTGCAGCGCCCCGGTACGGATCTTCGCCTCGCCGGGATTGATCCCGGCGGCGTTCACCTCGACGAGCGCCTCGCCCGAGCCGGGCACCGGACGGTCGACCTCGCGTACCTCGAGTACGTCGATGTCGCCGTAGTGGTCGAATCGCACAGCCTTCATGACCACTACGACACGGACCGCCCGGGAACTATTCCGCGGCCGGACGCTCAACCCAACGAGGGCTCACCCCAACCAGGAAAAGATTTCGAACACGTCACTTTCTCCTCCTGCAAACGCTAAATTTTAGCTAGGGCGCTGCGGCGCCGACGATCTTGGAGCGAAGATGATGGACCAGACACTCGATCACGGGCTTGCCCAGTTACCCCGCGGCCGGCCGCTCATGGTGCGTTCCAGCGACGGCACACGGTTGCATACCGAAGTCTTCGGGCCCGACGACGGCTATCCGATCGTGCTGAGCCACGGCATCACCTGCGCGCTGCGGGTCTGGCACAACCAGATCGCCGAGCTGTCCGCCGACCATCGGGTGATCGCGTTCGACCAACGCGGCCATGGCAAAAGCGAGGTTCCCGGCCGCCGCCACGGCTACAGCCTCGACTATTTGGCGGACGATCTGAACGCTGTCCTCGACGCCACCCTGCGGTCCGGCGAGCGGGCGGTGATCGCCGGTCATTCGATGGGCGGGATCGCGATCAGCGTATGGTCGGATCGATACCGCGAGAGCGTGCCGCAGCGTGCCGACGCTGTCGCTCTCATCAATACGACCACCGGAGACCTGTTGCGGGAGCTGCGAATCCTGCAGGTGCCCGGCGTATTGGCGGCCACCCGAATCCGCGTCGCGCAGCGGATGATTCGCGCCATCGGGTCACAGAAGGTTCCGCCCGGCTCCCCGTGGACAAGCCGCCGATTCATCGCCTCGATGGCGCTGGGCCCCGACCCCGACCCGGCCGTCGTCGACTTCATCTACGAACTGTTCATGAGCACCGCCCCGACGGCCCGCGGCGCGTGCGCCCGAATGCTCGCCGACGGCGTCGGCTCGGAGTACCTGCCGCTGGACGGGCTGACCGTGCCGGCGCTGGTCATCGGCAGCACGATGGACCGTCTGCTGCCGTTCTGGCAATCGCGCAAGATCGCGAAAGCGGTGCCGAACCTCACCGAGCTCGTCGAGCTCCCCGGCGGCCACTGTGCGATCCTCGAGCGACCGCACGAGGTGAACCGGTTGCTGCGCGGGCTGGTCCCCTCGGTGACGCCGGCCCGCAACGCGGTGTGCTTCAGCCCCGCGGTTTAGCGCCGCGCGGCGCGGTGTCCGAATTCATGATCGGCAAGTGGGTAACCTTAGTTAGCGCGGCAAAGGAGCCGCACCGGATGGGAGCGGTCATGCCGAAGCAGGGAGAGCGTCGTCGCGCGGGCAGATTCTCGGGCCTGCCGGCCGGCCGGGCGATGGTGGTCCGCTCGGACGACGGCACGCGGTTGCACACCGAGATTTTCGGCCCCGACGATGGCTACCCGGTCGTGCTGAGCCACGGCATCGCGTGTGCGTTGCGCGTCTGGCACAACCAGATCGCCGACCTGTCCGCCGACCACCGGGTGATCGCGTTTGATCACCGCGGCCACGGTAGAAGCGAGATTCCCAGCCGCCAGGGCTACAGCCTCGACCATTTGGCCGACGACCTGGACGCGGTCCTCGCCGCGACACTGCGCGCAGGGGAGCGGGCCGTGGTCGTCGGCCATTCGATGGGCGGCATCGCGATCAGCGCCTGGTCCGACCGCTATCGCGACGCCGTGCCCCACCGCGCCGACGCCGTCGCGCTCATCAACGCGACGACCGGCGACCTGTTGCGGCAGGTGCGAATACTGCAGGCGCCCGGCGTATTGGCCGCCATCCACATTCGCGTCGCGGAGGAGGTGATTCGGGCCGTGGGGTCTCGGGAAGTTCCACGGGCCGTGAGCTGGGCCGGCCCGCGATTCGTTGCCTCGATGGCGCTGGGCCCGGGCACCGATCCCACGGTCGCCGACTTCGTCTATCAGATGTTCATGGATACCGCACCGGCTGGTCGCGGCGGGTGCGCGCGGATGCTCGCCGACGCCGTTGGGCCCAAATACCTTCCACTGGACGGGCTCACGGTGCCCGCGCTGGTGATCGGCAGCAAGAAGGACCGTCTACTGCCAATCGGGCAGTCCCGCAAGATCGCGGACGCGGTGCCGAATCTTGCCAAACTCGTCGAGCTCCCTTGTGGCCACTGCTCGATGCTCGAGCAGCCCGACGACGTCACCCGGCATCTGCGGGAGCTTGTGGCGTCGGTGACGGAGGTTCGCGAGGCCACCTCCTAGCTTTCCGGGCCGCGGGGGGATTCGGTACGTTCAGCCAGGTGGCGTCTCGTTTCGATCCATTCGGCATCGTCGCGCTGACCGAACAAACGATCCGCGCCGGCGTCAAGATCGCGAATTGGGGCGAGCGACAGTTCTACCGAATCCTCCGGTCGCGGATGGAGGCAACCCTCCCACCGGAGCGGGCACTGTCCGAAGCTGCCCTCAGGACCGTCGAGAGCCTCGACACCAAGATGCGCCGCCTGCTGGATCGCGCGATCGAGCAGAGCACGTCGGCGAGCCGAAACGAGCTCTTCCACATGATCGTCGACCAGCTTGTGCCTGATGAGGCCCGCATTATCGGCGCGCTGTCCGACGGTTCGGCGTCTCCGCTTCTGAACGTCTACGCCCGCACGCGCACGGGACTCGTGGGCGAGGTGGTGCTGGAGAACATGTCCCTCATCGCGAAGACCGCGAACCTCGCCCTGCCTGGGTTGACGCCGATGTACGTCAGCCACCTGTTGTCGCTGGGGTTGGTCGAGTCCGGCCCCGAGGACTCATCGATGAAGGATGAATACGAGATTCTCGCCGCGGACATTGCCGTCTTGCAGGCCATCAAAAAGGCGAGCCGCGGCCCGATCCCAGCGCGTGTCGAGAAGTACACCCTCCGCTTGTCTGGGCTCGGTCTCGAGCTGTGGGCTGCGGCGAACGGGCCTCGAGGCGAGGCGTGACATCCTCGGTTGTCGCCTTGGCGCAGACTTGGACCGAGATCAAGGCCGACTTCCGGGTCAACTGGCTCATCTACCTGTCCATGCCGTTCGTAGCCGCGTTCGTCGGCTACTCCACGAAGCTCGTTGCGCTTCAGATGCTGTACCGCCCAATCGAATTCGTCGGCATCGGGCCGTTCGGCTGGCAGGGCGTGGTTCCGCGGCGCGCCGGCAAGACGGCAGCACTCACCATCCAGATGCTCACCGACAAGCTTCTCAAGCCTGAGGAGATCCTGGAGAAGATCGACGCCAGGCAGGTCGTCGAGGACTTGCGGGAGCCATTGACCCGGGCTCTCGACGACATGGCCCGCGAACTCGCGGAGCAGGTGCGGCCCGGATTGTGGGACTCGCTGCCGTCCGCGGGTCGCAGCGCTGTTCTGGCACGTCTGCACGCCACCGCGCCCGGGATCGTCGACAACATTCTCGCGGAAATGAGGGCCGACCTCTCGCGGTTCATCGACCTGCAGTATCTCGCGGTCACGATCCTGGTGAAGAACAAAGAACAGCTCAACGACCTGATGAAGGGGATGGCCGGCGCGGCGATGAAGTTCATCCGCCGCAGCGGTATCTACTTCGGCCTCGCGATCGGCCTCGTACAGATGGTGGCGTGGGCCTTGTTTCACAACCCCTGGATCATGCCGACCTTCGGCTTCTTCACCGGCTTCGTCAGTGACTGGCTGGCCCTCAACCTGATTTTCATTCCCCGCGAGCCGAAGAATCTGTTCGGCTTCATCCCGGTGCACGGCGTGCTTCACGCAGAGCGCGACAACGTCACCCGCGATTACGCCCACATCCTGGCTAACGACCTGTTCTCCGCCGAGGTGCTCCTCGAAGCGATCCTGCAGGGTCCAACGTCCGAGCGCATTTTCGCCGCCATCGACAGGGAGGTTTCAGCGGCCCTCGATGCGCAGGTCGGTTTCGCGCAGCCTCTGATCACGTTCGCGATCGGGACCACCCGCTATCGCGAACTGAAAAGCACGATCGTGCGGATGGTGCTTGACCGACTGCCCGACACGATGCAGGAGGCAAAGGATTACACCGCTAAAACCCTTGATCTTGAGAACCTCATCGTCGACAAGATGAACAAGCTGAGTCCGGCCCAGTACGAAGCCATCCTGCGACCGGTCTTTAAAGACGACGAGATGTTGATGGTTACGGTCGGTGCGGTGCTCGGTTTCCTCGTCGGTGAGCTGCAAGTAGTCTTCGTCGAGCACTTTTCAAGCGCTGTTCGTTAGACAACGGGGCTCAACCGCGCAGCCACTTCCGCGGCGGCGCGTTGGCCCGAGCGGACCGCGCCGTCCATGAATCCGGTCCATTCGTCGGCGGTTTCGGTGCCGGCCCAGTAAATCGGGCCGACGGGCTGGCGCAGCCACGGCCCAAAATTGGTCCACGAGCCTGGCGGCACCGCCGCAGTCGGTCCGCCGGGAGCGAACGGCTCCAAACTCCAGCAATGATCCAAGTAGTCGACCGGATCCAGCGCCGCGTCGCCGAAGATGTCGGCGAAGCAGCCGAGTGCGACCTCACGCCGATGATGATCGGGCAACGGGTCGAATGTGCGTGAGTCGGTGAAGCCCAACAGAATCCCGGGCCCGGTGTGCGACGGGCTGACATCGAAGGTGATGAACACCGGCCCCTCGTCGGAGAGCGCCTGACCGGACTGCCGTTTCGCGCGCCAAAACGGTGTCTCGTAGGCGGCGTACGCCTTGCTGAGGTTTCCTTGGGGCCAGTGTTCGACGAGTTCGCGATACCGCTCGGGTAACTCCGGAGCGAATTCGATCGTGGCCCGATGCTCGGGAGCAATGGCGACGATCGCGCACTTTGCCGTCACCGCGCCGGCCGGCGACGTCACTGTCACGCCCGTGTCGTCCCCCCACTCCATGCGTCGCACGGGGGCGTTCAGTTGTACCCGCGGCCCGAGCTCGTCGCCGATCCTTACCGCGATCTGCTGTGTCCCACCCGGAAACCGTTCCTGCTGGGCGCCACCGCTGGTGTCCAGCATCTGGTCCATCCCGCCGGCGGCCTTGAGGTAACGCACGGCGTGAAGCAACGACACCCGGTCAGGCTCACATCCCCAGGTCACGCGGCTGGCGATCGCCATGAGCCCGTGAGCGGCCGTCCCCGCATGGATCGACGTCAGCCATTCCTGGAGCGTCAAGGCGTCAAGCGACGGGTCCGCCGTCCACGACTCTTGGAGCGGCACTCGGCGACTCAGCCGGGCGAGATGCCACCTGATGCGCGCAACGTCGAGCAGCTGCCGGAGCGACAGCCTCGGGATCGTGCCGTGATACGAGCGGACACGGCCACGCCACCTGATCAGATTGTCGCCGTCGTCGTACGTCGGGACGGTCTGGCAGCCCATGTCCGCGGCCAGCTTGAGGACCGCGTCCTGGGTGGGACCGACGAATGTGGCACCCAGGTCGACCGGCACTCCGGCGATCCGCGCGGTCCACGATCGGCCGCCGACACGCTCCCGGCCCTCGAGTACGACCACGTCGCGGCCCTGCTGGACCAACTCCCGCGCCGCGGTCAAACCGGCGAAGCCTGCTCCGACGATCACCACGTCCGTATTCGTGTCGCTCACGGTGTCTAGTCAACTCCTGTCCGCGCCCGCGATACATGCCTATCGTGTGAGACATGACGGAAGCCGAGTACTTCGACGTTTTGATCATCGGCGCCGGGATCTCCGGCATCGATGCTGCGTACCGCATCAACGAGAAAAACCCGCATCTGCGATACGCGGTGCTGGAACGACGCGACCGCGTGGGCGGGACCTGGGACCTGTTCCGCTACCCGGGGGTTCGCTCGGATAGCGACATCTTCACGCTGAGCTTCCCGTTTGAGCCCTGGTCTCACGAGGAGGCGATCGCCGGTGGCGACCGAATATGGCAATACCTGGCAGACACCGCTCACAAGCACCACATCGCCGAACACATTCGCTTCAAGACCCATGTCCGTTCGGCCGACTGGGACTCGGCCACCGACACCTGGACGGTGCGCGCCGAACAGGGCGGAGCGGATCGAACCTACGAATGCCGGTTCTTGTACTGCGCAACCGGCTACTACGACTACGACCACCCGTACACGCCTGACTTCCGCGGAATCGAGAGTTTCTCCGGGGATGTGGTGCATCCGCAGCACTGGCCGGAGTCCCTCGACTACGCGGGTAAGCGGATGGTGGTGATCGGCAGCGGAGCGACCGCGATCAGCCTGATCCCGGCGTTGACCGACAAGGCGGCCCATGTGACGATGCTGCAGCGGTCGCCGAGCTACCTGTGGTCATCGCCGGAGGTGGATCCGGTGGCGACGTTGCTGCGAAAGGTGTTGCCACGCAAGCTCGCCTACTGGTTGATCCGTTGGCGGTTCGCGTTGTTCTACGTTCTGACGTATCAGTTCGCCAAGAAGGCGCCGACGCTGATGAAGCGGTTCTTGAGGCGCACGGCGGTCGACAACCTGCCTCAGGGTTTTGACGTCGACACTCACTTCAAGCCGCCCTACAACCCGTGGGACCAGCGGTTGTGTTTGATCCTCGATGCGGACGTGTACAAGAGCATCGCCGAGGGTCGCGCGGATGTCGTGACCGACCACGTCGACCACTTCGACTCCACCGGCATTGTGCTGAAGTCCGGTCGGCACCTGGACGCCGACATCGTCGTGACCGCGACCGGTCTGCAGCTGCAGGCACTGGGCGGCATCACGGTCAGCGTCGACGGTGAGAAGATCAATCCGCACGATCGTTTTGTGTTCAAGGGCTACATGCTCGACGACGTGCCGAATCTGGCCTGGTGCATCGGCTACACGAACGCATCGTGGACTCTGCGCGCGGATATGAACGCTGAGGCGGTGGCAAAGCTGTTGTCGTACATGGAATCTCACGGCTACACGCACGCTTACCCGCACCTTGCTGACAAGGAACTCCCGGAGAAGCCGACTTTCGACCTGCAATCCGGGTATGTGATGCGTGCACTGGACGTGCTGCCGAAGTCGAGCATCCATCGTCCGTGGAACGTACGCCATAACTACCTGCTCGACTCGATCGATCACCGCTTCGACCGGATTGAGGAGTCGATGGTGTTCGGCCGCGCGGCCGAAGACACCGCGCAGTCCGCCTAAAGCCGGAGACGGCCAGCAACACACGGCGTGTGCCGAAATTGCGCACGCCGGTGCTGCTGGCCGGGTTAGGGTGCAGCCAGACTGATCGGGCCACGCTGATGCTCATCGACTATTACCTGCGGATCCTTCACCTCGATCGGCGGATGCCGCTCAACTTCGACCTGGGTCCGCTGCA
>Ga0306920_100009365_pt1 | contig 13058 bp, 14 predicted proteins | sample flu12Cox44000170_FD_204666 | JGI IMG/M metagenome (GOLD analysis project Ga0306920, IMG submission 204666) | Lab enrichment of tropical soil microbial communities from Luquillo Experimental Forest, Puerto Rico - flux4day.12C.oxic.44.000.170 (v2)... | ecosystem: Environmental > Terrestrial >...
GCATCGCGCCGACCGGAGTGCATCCGGTCCACTTTACCGCGAGGTCGGGACCGGCAGCCGCGAGAACGCCGAGCGCCCCGGCAACCGAGCCGATCAGGCTGTAGCGTGCAAAGAGCGCGGTGCGGCGGCGCGGTTCGACGGTCTGGGTCAAGACGGTTTGCTCCAGCGGAAGAAAGACGCTCGCATCACCCGAGGTGGGGTTCATCGTGCCGACAAAGGCGATGACGAGGAGCGGCCAGAACGCCGTCGTAACGGCGAACCCGACTCCCGTCGCCACCATCAGCAGGCTAGCGGCAAGCAGCAGGCGGCGCCGGGAATGCCGGTTGGCGATGATCCCGACCCATAACGTCAGCAGCGCGGTACCAACCAAAGTGCCGCAGACGAGCGCCCCGGTCGCCAAGGCGCTGAAGCCGAGCTCGAGTAAATAGATCGGTACCAGCAGGGCAACGAAGCCGTCGCCAAAGGCCCGGACGCCGCGGGCAGCGAGAATTCGGATGGCGTCACTCGAGGCTCCCTGCGGCGTCGGTCGCCACCACTCGCTGCCGGTCATCATCGCCATCCCCAAATCCCGTCAGGGGAGCGGTCGAAACACGAGGACCGCGGCGTCCGACCCCGATAGGCCGGCGCGGGCGGCGATGTACAACCGGTCGAGTTCGGGCACAAAAAGTGAGGTCCGTGCGCCCGACGATGTCTCAACGCGCGCCAGAGGGCGGTAAACCGTCGCCTCGCCCTGAAAGACGTCCACTGCCCCCGCGCCGCAGCTGACATAGATGCGCCGGCGCTTGGCGTCGAAGAAGACATCGTCGGCGTCACCGCAAGTGTCGAGGCGCTGTGTCGCGGCGCCGGTCGTGGGGTCGATCAAGACGAGTTTTGCCGGGCGGCGGAACACAGCGGCGACCGCCGCGCCCGAGCCGTCGATCGCGAGCGGGAAGTTCGCGCTTAAGCCGGGCACGGTCCAGCTCGCTATTTGCTTTCCTGCCGCGAGGTCGACAACCGCAATCTGGCCGGCATCAGGCACGTTGACGAATACCCGGCCGGACGATGCATCGAGCTGAAACGATTCCGGGTGTGCCGCGAGCTTGATGTCACCGATTTTCGATCTTTTCCCGGGATCGATGATCGCCAGCCCGCCGCCGCCGTAGCCGACAAGAAGGTAGCCTGTTCGGGGATCGATTCGGACATTGTCGGCGTCACTGCCAAGCGCGAGGTTGCCGGTGGGCGCAAAATCCTCGCCGCGGAAAAACCGCACCGAACCATCGCCGGCGCTGGCGACGACCACGAGATCCGATTTCTGAGCATAGGCTACACCCTGCGGCTCGTGGAGCTCGGCGACCTGCTTGACGCGGTGGCCGCCCGCGAGATCCACGACATCGAGGCTACCGTTGCCGAGCGCCGCCACCAGCAGCCGCTTGCGGGTGAGGTCGACGGCCATGTGATCGATCCGCCCGGAGACCCCGGGCAGCGCGATCTTGCCTTCGAGCGACAGGGCTTCTTCGGCTCGTGCGGCAGCAGAAGAGAACAGTAGTCCGAGCAGGAGCGCGGCAATCGACGTTCGACGCATGGGGTGCCCCATCCCCCGGCTATCATAGCCGGCTACCATAGAGGGAGGGCGAACGTCAGCCCGGCCCGCAACTCGTTGACCGTGTGGTGATTGACCCGGGCGTCGCGCACGGCGATGTCGAAAGCCAATTTGTCGCTGACCTGCCAGATCGCGCCGGCGAGCCCGGACACTGTCTCTGCCACGCCCCATTCGCGCTCGTAAAAGACCTCAGCAACCGGGCGGACGGGCCAGTCCCAAGGGCCCTCGACGATTGTGCTGAGAAAGCCGTCTCCGTGATGGCTGCGTGTCACGGTCGCCGCGGCGTTGAAGTGCGCCGTCAGCCATCCCCAGCGATTCGACACGATCCCGCCCAAAGTCGCGCCGGTGCCGGGCTCGCCGCTGACGCCAGGGAGCAAGGGGCCGAATTCGACAGCGATGCTGGGTCCGTCTTTTTCCTGGAGCACGCCGTCACGCAGTATGTTTTTGAGGGAAAATTCGTTGCCGATGAGGCTCGTCTGCGAGGGCCCGGGGGAAAGCAGCGTCACCGCCTGCCCCTGCAAGACCGCCTCCCAGCCCTTCGCGATCCCAATATTAAAGACCGTCTCGGCCGACGTCAGCAATCGCTGGGCCCCTACGCGTATAGGCTCGGCCGGACCGAACTCGGTCTCCAACTCCCCGGGATCAGCGACGGCCGCGTCGGTCCCTTCGAAAGGCCGGTAGGCAAGAGCGTCGCTGCCACAGCTCAGTGCGCAGAGCGAAACCACTGTGGCGGCGGCCGCCCTTCGGCAAAACATCCCGGATGGTCAGGTCTTGGCGATGTTGATCTGGGCGAGTGCGGCCTTCAGGCCTTCGGCGAGCTTCTTCGCGTCGTCATTCGCCCAGAAGTGCATGAAGAACAGGCGCGGCTCTTCGTCGAGCATGTGATTGTGCAACGCCGTGACCTCGATCCCGTGCTCGCGCAGCGCCTTCATCACCGGGTTTACCTCCTTGGCGATCAGCACGAAGTCGCCCGTGATCGCCGCCCTGCCGCCGCCGGTCGGCTGGAAATTGATCGCATTGGCCGAGCCCATCGCCGCAGGGACGTCCATCCCGGCGTCTTTGATCGGTTCGGCGCGCGGGATGCCGAATTGGTACACGCCGCCATTATTGGTGCCCTTGGCACCCAACGCTGTGTCGATCGCGGCGGTGTCGAGATCGATCGGCGGCGGCGCTCCGGCTTGTGCGGAGGCAGCAGCGGCGAGCGGTGTCTTGCTTTCGCCGAGTGCCGTGTGAAGCGCCGCCGCGAGCTTCACCGGATCGCCCTGGCCGAGTATATGCATGTACATCGTGAAGGGCTGGTTGCGCAGCAGATGGTTGTGCAGCGCCGTCACCTCGATGCCGCCCTCGACGAGCTTCTTCATGACTGGGCTGACCTCGTCCATGGTCAGCACCAGGTCGCCCATTACCATGCCGCTGTCGCCCATCTTCTCGAATGCCAACCAGCTGCCGAGCGCAAAACCGGCTTTCAGATCGACCCCGTCGAGCGAGACCTTCAGATCGGTGCGCGGCAGGCCGACCCGATAGATCCCTGCAGGTGTCGTCGCGCCGGTCTTGCCGAGCGCCTCGCCGACTTGGGCTTGCCAGCCGTTATCTGCAGCGATGGCCGGAACAGACGCCACCGCGGCGAACGCCACCGCAGCGCAACTCATCACTGACATTTTCCACATCATGGCGTGATCCTTTCGTGGAGCAACCGGCGACCCTTCGCGGCGTGCCGGTCATCGAAAATCAACAGGGGAGCGCACGTTTCGGTCCCGAACCGAAGCGGCGGGTGTGCGCTGAAAGTGAATTCGGCCCCTACCATCCACCAACAAGCGCTCCTCGCACAGCGAGCGGCGCAGAGCTTGGACGGAAGGCCGTCTCACGGGGCGTCTGCTCTGCCCCGGCGCGATGGTCCTACCACCTTGGGCGGCCACCGGCAAGCCGCGGATCGGCGGTGAGGCACAAACACCGGCCCGCCCGGATCGATGCACGCGGTGGCCGCCGCCCCGGGTTTGCCCTGCAGTCGCAATGACAAGTTGAGTCGACCATTAACGGTTGCTGCACCTGCAGCAAATCTACAGCGGGAATTCTCCTCAAAGTTGATCTATCTGTCCGGCTCAGCGGCAGCAAGCCCGGCGATCTTGGTGAAGCTCCTATCGACAATCCGCACGCGCTTCGTCCAGCTCAAATCCGTTCTCGACGCCGGCATCCACCCAAGGCATGTAATGCGAATCAGACAATATTCAAGATGCTCATTTGAGCAATTATATGCGCTTCGAGCCGGCAACCTTGCCGGCGAACTCAATCGAGCTTCTGGGTAACCTTCTTGAAGGCGTCCCCTGCCAAGAGGGTCACCTCGGCTGTCGCCTGTCCGTTCTTCAGCTCGGGGACGATACTGACCGCCCGCGACCCGGCATTCGCGTTCACCGCCGTCTCGGTCGCGGTCAGCAAGGGCACCTTCGCCTTCGCCATGGCAGCCTTCTGCGCTGCCGCTTCCTTCAAGTCTCCGGCGTCGGTGATTTTCTCGGCCTTGGCGATCGCGCCGGTCTTGGGATCGGCGACGACCTCCATGAAGTCGTTGCCCTTCATCGTATAGATCGACAATTGCAGTTTCCCGTCCTCGATCTCGAACTTGGCCGAGATTGGTGTTCCTTGCGCCTCACTGGCTCTCAGCCCGCTCTGCAAAGTCGCCGTCGCGTTTTTCATCGCCGCGGCCAACGCCGCTGAGTTGCCTTCCTCAGCCCGCGCTGTAGCTCCGACGGCGCTCCAGCAGCTGATCGCCGCGATCAGCAGGATCAATGGAACCGCTCTTGACGTCATCGTCTCGCTCCTCCTTCGAGGACACATCCCCGATCGCGGAAACCTTGCGCGGGTCTTTTAAGGCAGTTTTAACTCTCTCGCGGGCATTGCCGCTTTACCCGATCCCGGCCGAGATTGATCCGGATCAAGGTCCGAGCCGCGGGTACTTTGTCATAAGGGTATCAAGCGCCTGCTTTCACCCAACAAAGATCAAGCGGGAAAGGGGTGGAACAGCCCGTCGGTCTGCGAGTGTCAACGATGATGTAACCGCCGTTGCCTGGATTTAGCGCATAAGGCTCATTGGGAGTAGCCGCTAGAAACTGCGAGTCAGGATCAACTTCAGGATTAATGGTTCGGAGACGGCCGTAAAGCCGTGGCCTATGCCGAACTCGAGGCTCCAAGGGTCGCGGTTGTAGTCGATGACGCCGTAGAGCGCATGATATTGCCTGCTGAGCGGTTCGAAATTGGCGAACCTGCCGTAATCTGCATAGGGCTCGACTGCGAGTGCCCAGGTCTGGGATAAATTATAGGCGATCCGGTCCGCCGGAGCAAAGGTCAACGCCCCTGGTCCGCCGTGAAACGGCAAATCCATGATCGGGTTGAGGAGGAGATCGACGGGACCGAAACGCCAGCCGAGAATGGGCCGGATCTCCAAGGCATAGCGTGCCTGCTCCCAATGCCGGGCATTATAACTCAGCTCAAAATTGACCCCATACCAGAAGGCCCGCTCGGCGGCGTTTGGCGAAACGAAGAGCACGCGCAGCTTCGTGCCGTCTATCAGTGTCCGGCCTTCACCGGTGATGGTGTATAGCGGCAGGTAGGCGCCGAGTTCGAGCCATGGGGTAATCCCCAACCCGTATTCCGGCACGCCGTTTAGCGAGTGATTGGGGACGATCCCACCGATGAAGGCGGGCCGCGTCGGGCCGATTGCCGTGTAGTTGTCGTGCAATGTAATGCTGAATTCGTCGGGTTTATTGATCTCCCCTGTATAAACCTGAATTTCGTCGATCTGCGCATGAGCTGCATCCAGAAGAATTAAGCAAAGGACCAGTATGGCCCCACCGGCGATCCAGAGCAGCCGCATTGCCGGCACCAGAGGGCCGCTACCCCGCGCGGCAAGGGTCAGTTCCGCGCGGCTGTAAACGGCGTTATCGTCCGGGTCACGTAATGGCCTTTCCCATTGCAAATCAGAACCAAGTCTTGTCCACCGGCCCCAGCTCGCCGATTGCCTGTCGAAGTGCCTTCATCCCTAGCTTCTCTGCTTCGCATCAAGGTGTCGTGCCAAGGTGACGTAGACCTGCCCTATATCCGTCCCGCCGGACGTGACATCCGTCGAAGGAAAGGTCCAAGCGCTCTCGGCCCCTCTGGCTTGCGCGGGTCCGAGTTTGTCCTGGAGCCGGCGATTCAGCAACTTGCAGCCAGCTTCATAACCCGTGGTGCCGTTGCCGTAATGGCCTACAAAATTTCCTACCTGAGTGAGGTCAATCCGAATCAGCCCGCGAGAGCCCATGAAACGGAAGCTCACGTCGAAAGGACATCCGAGGAAGACATAGCCGGGAGTGCTCAACACGGTCTCACCGGGTTGCTCCCCCATCAATGGCACCAGCAGCTTCGAACTGAAGGCCTCCTTTATCTCGCTCTCGCTCATACCCCAGCGGGCGCCCTCCCAGCCGAGGACGTCTCTCTCGGCGGCCGGCGCCGTTGCGATCGCGGCGCCCGCGCCAAGAGCGAGCGCGATCCCTCGGAGCCTTTGTCGAGTTATGTTGACGAGCCTCCCGTCGCGGGCACGGCGCCTTTTTCCGCCTCTTTCAGCATGGCTTTGCGGATGCTGCCGGGGAGCGACAATGGGCGCGCTCAAAATTGCCCAAAACCGGCAGGATGAGGAGAAAGTGGACGAAGTGGTAGAGCGTCGCCAGCCGATGCACATGCCTCACTCCACGACCGCATGAAGCGGTACGGCGGCGGAGAGCCCGCGCCACCATCATGCGTCAGCCCAGCAGCGTGGTGCGGTTGGTTTAAGGCAATTTTAATGGTTTCGCACTGGACCGACGGGACGATCGGCACGCCCACAAATGGAGGGCGAGGCAGATCCAACTTCAGGGCGTCGGCCCCTACCGCATGTTGCCTGTGTGCCCGAGCGAATAGCGGCCCGGCTGAGGCCAGACGGTGAGCCCGTGCGGCTCTTTGCCCACCCGAATGCTGGTCACAGCGCCCGTCGCCGTGTCGATCGCGTAGACGACATCGTCAAAACGCCCGGACAGCCATAGTCTCTTTCCGTCGACGCTGACATTGCCCATATCGGGGCTTCCGCCGCCCAGGATGGGCCAGGTCTTCTCTACCCGGCGAGTCGCCAAGTCAATGACCGAGACGCTGCCCTTGCCGTGCGGCCGCCCGTGAGTGGCGCGAGAGCCGCGATTGGCGACGTAGAGCTTGCTCGCGTCGCGGCTCGGGTAGAGCCCGTGCGTGCCGACGCCGGTGGGGATGAACCCGATTTCCTTGAACGCGTCGCCATCCACTACGAATACGCCGTCGGCGTGCATGTCGGCGACGTAGAAGACAGTGCCGTCCGGCGCGATCCGAATGTCCTGCGGCATGCCGGGTGGCGCTTGCGCGCGCCCTCGTGCGACCGGCTGGTCTAATGCTGCTCGACGAGCCCTTCTCTGCGCTCGATGCGCCACTGCGCGCCCGGCTCCGCCATGAGCTGCGGGACTTGCAGCAAGAGGTCGCCGCAACAATGATCATCGTGACGCACGATCCGGAGGAGGCCGCTCTCCTTGCCGACGAACTCCTCGTCCTCGAGGGCGGCCGCGTGTTGCAGACAGGCCCGGTTCAGGCTGTCTTTAGCCGGCCAGCCAATGAACTGGTGGCGCGCCTGCTCGGAGCCGAGAATATTGGCGAAGGCATCGCGGCCGCCGAGAACCGAATCGCAATTGAGGGTGGTGGGACTTTGATCGTCGGGGGGCCGGCGCTTCAGCCGGGCATGCGGGTGGGTTGGAGCGTCCGACCAGAACGCGTGCGGCTGAGCGCAAGCGGACGTTACGAGGCCACGATCGAGAGCATCGCGATGATCGGCAGCGGCTGCGAGATATCGGTCCGCCTGGGGCGCACTCTCTTGCGGGTGCTGGCTGACCATAGCGACGGCGCAATGACCGGTCCTGGCCGCCTGGATATTGATCCGGGCTCGCTCCAGGTGTGGCAGTTCGATGGGGCGGCCCGTGGAGGGTAATCCGCGCCTGGATCGCGGGAACGATTTATGTGACCCACGCCGCATCGAACGGCTTCGGCTCCGTCAGGAAAAATCATGTGCCGGTCCTCAAACTCGCGGCACAGTGGCGCAGCTGGTTTGAGGCTGTTTTGACTGGGCTGTCGGAAGGAAAAGGTGCAACCGCTCCGCAGAGGCCGCTATAGTACTTTTAGCAGCCGGTCGGTCACGTCCGGAGCTCGGCGTAGGCGCGACCGACATTCGACCAATTGATCGCCGCCATAAAGGCATCGACATAGGCGGCGGCTCTCGCCCCGTAATCCATGTGATAGGAGTGCTCATACATATCGAGCGCCAATATCGGGGTGGCACCGGCGAGCGTCGTCGTGTGATCCATCGCCCATTGATTGAGGAGCTTGCCGTCGCGAGAGGACCAGGTCAGAAGGACCCATCCCGAGCCACCGCCTTGCGCTTTCCCCATCGCTGAGAACTCCGCTCGCCAGCGATCGATACTCCCGAAATCGCGGGCCAGCGCATCGCGCAGCTCGCCTTCCGGTTCGCTCTCGCTGCCGAGCGATGCGAAAAAGAGCTCGTGCAGGATCATCGAGTTCGCCGCGACCAATTCCTCGCGCTTGAGGCCGTTGACGACAAATACCGGCGCAGTCGCGAAATCGAGCTCGGCGAGCTGCGCCGTGATGGCGTTCAGCCGCCTGACGGCACCGCCATAGTTGTTCTCGTAATGGCTGACGATCAGCTGTTCGGACATCCCCTTGATCCGCGTCGGATCGCAGGCGAGCGGCTTCATAGTGTAGGTCATCGTTTCTCCTCGCAAGATCACTCCAACGGAGTGATCGTGATGCTGTCGAAATGCGTTACACTGTCGGCCTTGGTCCACAGCGCTACTTTTCCCGGTCCGGCGAAGGTGTTGTCCTGAGCCGTGAAGAGTTGCTTCCCATCGAAGGAGATTGTGAACCGATCATCTGCGGCGCGCAGCCCGAGCGTGTGCCAGTCGTTGGAGGCGACCTTGATGTCCGTACCGTCAAGTTGTTCCCGCTGCCCCTTGACCATACGGTAGAACCGGACGTTGTCTTCGAGAGCATTGGCGCGGACCACGTACGAGATCGGCCGGTACACAGCGATTGGGAAGCGGTAGTCGGTCGGGTCCATGCTCGTCTGCGCGATAACCTGTCGATCGCTCGCCGACGGATCCTCCACCACGTGCCAATCCCCGACATCGCCGTCTCCCGTCCGCCAGAAGGTGAAGCCTTCGGGAGCGAACCCCGGATTCATTCTGGAAATATCGATCTGCGTCGTCACATTCTGAGCCGCAGAGATTCGGGGCATAGCGGCACCTCCTAACGCCAGGGCAGCGGCGAGGACCAGCAGACCGCGCATCGGATAATGTCCGGTACCCACGGCTGCACATCCTTATTTGACATAGACCCAGCCGGGCTGCAGCAGCGGGAAGGCAATCAGCCCGATGACCGCCGTCGCTGCGATCATCAGCGGGTTGCTGACCTTGAACCGGAACAGGACAGCGAGACTGCCGAGTCCCACGAGTATCGTGAGCCAATCGCCGATTGCGATCTTGCCGAGCAGAATGCAGGCGCCGAGGATCGTGCCTATGGCGGCGGCGTAGGCGCCTTTTACAAATCCTTCCACATTCGGGTTGGCGCGGTGCCGGACCAGGATCGGAGCGACGATCAGGATCAGCAGGAACGAGGGCAGAAAAATGCCGACGGTCGAGACCAATGAGCCCCAAAACCCGGCCACCAGATAGCCGACAAAGGTTGCAGTGATGACCACTGGCCCCGGGCTGATCATGCCGACCGCGACCGCCACCAGGAACTCGCGCCCATTCATCCACCCGGTCTGCTGTACCAGTCCCTTTTCAAGAAACGGCACGATGACGAGCCCGCTGCCGAAGGTGAGGCTCCCGGCCTTTAGAAAGAAGGCGAGGAGCCGCCACAGGATGTCGGCAGACGCGGTCTTCGTGGTGCCGATGCTGATCGGCGCCAACGCAAAGAGCGCCGTCGGCGGCGACTTCCAGCCGCGGAAGAGCGAGCCGTACCACACGATGCCGGCGATCCCGGAGATAATGAACAGAATCGCGACCTCGGCCTCGAGCCAAACTGTAACGAGAAAGCAGGCGGCGGCGATGACCCATTGCAGCCAATCCTCCATGCCGAGCTTGGCCAGGCGGTAGCAGGAATGCAGGATCAGGGCGATGACCGCAGGGCTCACGCCGTAGAACACCGCGGTCATCCAAGACAACCCGCCGAAATGAACGTAAAGCGCGCCGAGCGCAGCAACGATCAGGAAGTTCGGCAAGATAAAGGCCCAGCCTCCGGCCCACGCGCCCCAGAAGCCGCCACGCATATAGGCGATGAAAATGCCGACCTGGATCGCCAGCGGGCCGGGCAGCGACTGGCTGACGGCGACGGCGTTGCGCATTTCCTCCCGCGTTAGCCATTGGCGATCCTGCACGAGCTCCTTTTCGATCAGCCCGACGAGGGCCACCGGTCCGCCGAACCCCAACGTGCCCAGGCGAAGGAAATAGGTGACAATCTCGCGCAGCGGCCGTCGGTGCGGCAGCGCCGGGGCGAGCGCCTCGGGGCTCGCCGGTTCGGGAGTGGTCATTTTTTTCGTCCTACCTCCGCGTCGCCATCGCCGCCGGGTTCCAATCGTGCCCCTGGTCGCGACAGTCGCGGCACCAAGCGTAGAGAGCATCGTAGACGGTCATCCCGCGTTCGAGCATCGCGTGGTCGTCGGCGTAGATCGCCGAGAGGCCCAGAGACACGGCCAGCAGACCCGGAGATTGCGGTGTCAGCTCAAGCCGCGCCGTGTCGGCGCCGCGGACGATCAGCGCAAGCGCGTCGAGCGCCGGATCTTCGATGCCGTACTCTTTTAGGAAAGCGTCGAAACTGCACAGCTCGCCGTCATGCGAAAACGGCTCGGCGCCGGGGATGTCGTACGCTGTGGCTCCGGTATCCTTGGCGACGGCGAAGACGCGCTCGGTTGGCGCGAACAGGAACCGGGCCTCGGGGTCGATAAACCGGCGGATCAACCAGGGGCAGGCGATGCGATCTATTTTGGGCCGCTCGCGGGTGACCCATCCGTGCGAGCCCGCGGCGAGCTTGCGGCGGCGCGGCAGCCCGAGCTCGATCCAACCCGATATCCCCTGTTCGAGGTACCAGGCGTCGGCCCCTCCAGCCCGCAGCGCCGCCGCCACATTTTGGCTGACTTCCTGGCCGTGAGCGCAGTAGGCGACGACGGCACAACCCTCGGGAAGCTCGCGCCGCCATTGATCAATTTCCGTGGGCAGACGGCGGACGGCGCCGACGATTACCGTGTCGTCGGCCTCGAAAACCGGGCTTCTCCGGACATCGACAACGATCGGTGCGAGCTCTGTCCCGAGCCGCGAGTAAAGAGCTTGCGCCGAAATAGAAAAACGCCCTTCAACATCCATCATCGCGCACTCCTCGCATGCGAGCGGCGCAGAGCTTGGACGGAAGACCGTCTGACGGGGCGTCTGCTTTGCCCCGTGGACGTTATTTACTACGTCGGGCGACCGCCTGCAAGCCCCGGCGGTTCACACCCGCGACTTTCGGTATGCTGGTCCCGACCAGAAACCGCCATGTACAACGCCGCGCGCCTCAACCTAGTTTTCAGTAAACTTCTCGAAGGTCGCTACCTGCAGCGGGATGACTCCGGTTGTTGCGTGTCCGTTCTTCGGCACGGGAACCATGTTGACAGCTCCGAAGCCGAGGATGGCCCCGACCATCGCCTTGGTAGCAGCGACGGGTCAGAAGAGCATCATGCGCCCACCTGCCCCAGCGCCGCCTTGAGCCCCTTGGCCAGGTCCACGGCGTCACCATAGGCCCAGAAATGCATGAAAATCAGCCGGGGCTCTTCATCCAGCATATGATTGTGAACGGACGCGATCTCAATGCCGTTGGCCCTAAGTGCCTTAATGACCGGATTGACCTCGCCCGGGCGCAGGATAAAGTCACCATTGATGGCTGCGTTACTGCCGTCGAGCTGGAAATTGAGCGGTGTGTTCATGCCCATATAGCCCGGGATCGCAGCACCCATTGCGGCTACATGGATATCGTTACGCGGTACGTTGATGTGGAATACACCTCCGCCCATACTGCCCTTGTAGCCAATGATCCCCTCTATTTCCTCGGCGAGATCGGGCTTTGCCTCCGGGCCTGAAGTTATTGGGTACAAGGGAGTCTTCGTGACCGCCAGCGCCTCCCGAATTCCTTTCGCCATCTCCACCTCGTCGCCGCGTCCGACGAAATGGATGTACATGACCCGAGGATTCTCGTGGAGCAGATGATTGTGGAGAGCCGATAACTCGATACCGTTGTCCTCGAGTTTGCTGATGGCTGGATTAATCTCGTCATCGAGCAACACGAGATCGCCATACGTTATCGCGTTACTGTCGGACTTTATAAAGGCAGCCCAGTTGACGAGAGCAAGTGCCGGCTTGATCACGACATTGCCTGCCTTGACCGTCAAGTCCGATCTTGGGAAAGAGACCTTATACATCTCTCCCGTGAGGTCTCCTTCCTTGCCGATGGCTTTTGCTATTCCATCGACATTCAGCTGCCGAGCATTGCTCTGGGCAAACACTTCAGGACTTGCGGTCAACACCAGACTCAGCAATAGGTACCACAATAACCTGTGAGGTTTCATCTCATCCTCCCTGGTGTGCACCTCGGGCGCGCCTTTAGCTCTATTCGTCCGAGGCTCCCCAGTTTGGAGCGGGTCCTTTAAGGCAGTTTTAAGCGCTTCGATCCTCGCCCTGAGAGGTCACCCCTGGGGCGCCGGGACGACGCGATAATCGTCGAAATAAACGACGCTGTCCGCCTTCGACCACACGCCGATTTTTCCCGACACGGGCGTCGGCAAGGTGTGCTCGAGATAGAGCTTGCCGTTCAGATAGCCCTCGACTTTCGCTCCGCTGATGCGGACTTTCAGATCCTGCCACTGCCCGCTCGGCGTCGGCGTGTTGCGGATCCACTCAACGCTCGAGCGCTTGCCCTTTTCGTATTTGAACAGCACGAGGTTGTTTTCGAGCGCATTCGCCCGCACGAGAAGGTAGTCGCCGTTCGGCTTTAGATTGAACAGGATCCCGGCGCCCTGATCGATGCGTCCGGCAACCGGCTTGAACCGAAAGCTGATCTCGCCACCGCGGAAATCATCGATCCCTTGCGCGACAGCGTACGGGAAATAGGCATAGGCCTGCACATTATCGAGGAACTCGGCGTAGCGCTCGCCATAGATGGTCCGCGCCTTGTCCGCCAGATTGGCGGCGGGCTGACCCTGCTGCCAGCGTCGACCGTCGACAACGAGGAACTTGTTGTCGCCCTCTGCGCCGATCGTCCAGAACCCGACGACCGAGAGAAAGCTCTTGGGTTCGGCCCCGACCGTCTCGTTCGAAAAGTCGAACTTCATGCTGCCTTCGGGGGCGCCAGCGCGTTGTGC
>Ga0306920_100009366_pt1 | contig 13058 bp, 11 predicted proteins | sample flu12Cox44000170_FD_204666 | JGI IMG/M metagenome (GOLD analysis project Ga0306920, IMG submission 204666) | Lab enrichment of tropical soil microbial communities from Luquillo Experimental Forest, Puerto Rico - flux4day.12C.oxic.44.000.170 (v2)... | ecosystem: Environmental > Terrestrial >...
GGTTTCCCGCGTCGCGCCGGACTGGCGCGGAAACGACCCCTCGCCTGAGCCTGTTGCGGTCCGGGCACGCGACTACATTGGCCGCAGTGCGCGGCAGGGTCTACGCCTTCGCGAATCAAAAGGGCGGCGTCGGCAAGACGACGACCGCCGTCAACCTCGCGGCGTGCCTTGCCGAAGCCGGCGAGCGGGCGGTCGTCGTCGATCTCGACCCGCAGGCGAACGCGACCTCCGGTCTCGGGCTCCGTGCCAACGGCACGTCGACCTACGACCTGCTCGACGGCGCCGCCCTTCAGGACCTCGCGAAGCCGACGCAGTTCGAGAATCTCTTCCTCGTGCCCTCGCGACCCGAGCTGGCCGGCGCCGCGGTGGAGCTCGCCCGCCGGGAGGACGGCGATCGCTTCCTCGCGGATGCGCTCGGGCACGCCGAGGGCTTCGATTTCGTGCTGCTCGACTGCCCGCCGTCGCTCGGCCCATTGACGGTCAACGCGCTTGCCGCCGCGCATCGGGTCGTCGTTCCCGTGCAGACCGAGTACTACGCGCTGGAGGGGCTTGCCCAGCTGGTGCAATCGATCGAGCTCGTCAAGCGGCGGATCAATCCCGGTCTCGCGATCGCGGGCGTTCTGCTCACGATGGCGGACGCGCGGACGCGGCTCTCCGCCGACGTCGAAGCGGAGGTCAGGCGGCACTTCGGCGACCTGGTCTTCGACGCGGTCGTGCCGAGGTCGATCCGTGTGGCGGAGGCCCCGAGTCACGGCCTGCCCGTGACGCACTACGACCGGCGCTCTCGCGGCGCCGAGGCTTACTGGAAGGTGGCGATGGAGCTTGTCCAGCGGAGCTAGCGTGGGCGGCTCTGCCGCCCGCCGCGGTCTCGGCCGCGGGTTCGAGGTCCTGATCGGCGGCGCGCCTGAGCTCGCTCACGTCCCGGTCGACCAGATCCATCCGAACAACCGCCAGCCGCGCAAGCGCTTCGAGGGCGAGAGCATCGGCGGTCTTGCCGACTCGATCCGCGCCCAGGGGCTGATCCAGCCGGTCGTCCTCCGGCCCCGGCTCGAAGGCGGGTACGAGCTCATCGCCGGGGAGCGCCGCTGGCGGGCCGCGCGCGAGGCGGGCGTCGAAGCGGTTCCCGCGCTCGTGCGCGACGCGGACGACCGTGAGACCCTGCTGCTCGGACTGGTCGAGAACGTCGCGCGCGAGGACCTCTCGCCGGTGGAGGAGGCGCGTGCGTACGCGCTGCTGCTCGACGAGTTCTCCCTCTCGCTCGGAGAGATCGCCGATCGGGTCGGCAAGTCCAAGCCCACGGTCTCGAACCGCATCCGGCTGCTCGAGCTGCCCGACGACGTGCTGTCGATGGTGAGCCGCAACGAGCTGACCGAGGGACATGCACGCGCCGTGCTCTCCGTGCCCGACCAGGACGGACGGCGCAAGCTTGCGCGGGCGATCGTACGCGAGGGGATGTCCGTCCGCGCCGCCGAGCGTGCAGCGCGGTGGGCCGGCGCGCGCACGAAGGAGCGGCGCGTGGCGAAGGTCGATCCCGTGCTCGCCGAGCGCGTTCGTACCACCTTCCGACGGCTGACCGGCTTCGAGGCTTCGGTGGGGGCGACGGGCCTGCGGGTCGCGCTCGACGGCGAGGTCCAGCTCGAGGAGCTGGCCGAAGCGCTCGAGCGCCTGGACTCGCGCTAGCGCCAGGCGAGGCCGTCGACCCGCTGGGCGAAGAGGTGGGTGACGACGCGCTCCGCGCCGGTGGCGAGCAGCACTGTTCGAACCTCGTAGAACGACCCGCCCGCGTTCGAGCGCTGCTCGGTGAATGCAAGCCGTGCGCCGTCGGGTGACCAGGCGAGCGGTCCGGCGGCGCCGCGGTGGCGCTCGATCAGCCGGGCCCGCCCGTTCCCGACGTCGATCGCGCGGATCGTCACCGCCCGCCCGGTCTGCTCCCCGAACGCGATCCACCGCCCATCGGGAGACCAGGCCGGCGACACGACGTCACGGGGGAGCAGGAGCCGCTTTCCGGATCCGTCCGACAGCACTTCGCTGAGCCCGCCGTCGCCGACGTACGCGATCCATTTGCCGTTCGGAGACCACGCCGGCATGTCGGCGACATGGACGATCGACAGCCCGTGCAGATCGCGGCCGTCGGCGCGGACGATCCAGAGCTCGGAGGTCTCGTGACCGGTGTCGACCCGCACATAGGCGAGGTGTTTTCCGTCCGGCGACCAGGCCGGATACGTGTACGTGACGTAGTCGGCGAAGCGCGGGACGATCTGACGGCGGCCAGCGCCGTCGGCGTTCGCAACCCAGACGCCGTCGAGCGTGAACGCGAGCTTGCCGTTCCGCGAATACGCCGGGTAGTCGCCGGTGCCGATCGCATGGCCGTTCGCCCCGTTCGCCGTCACCGCGAACACGTACTGGCCGGTGCCCACGGCGATCGTCCCGGTCGGAGACGGCGGTGTTGCGCCGGCGCCGCTCACGCTGCCGACGGCCGCGACGATTGCTGCGGCGAAGACGACGCCGGCGGACGGAACGCGGGCCAGGATGGGCGATCCTGGATTCGAACCAGGGACCTCCGCCTTATCAGAGCGGCGCTCTAACCAACTGAGCTAATCGCCCGCGCACGGCGCAGTTTAGCCGTCGGATAACGGCGCGTTGGCCGTCAAGGACGGGGGTAACCTACGGATTGGCAATGGTGGAGATGACGATCTACGGGGTCTCGTTCGACATCGTCGGCAAGCAGCCGATCGTCCTTCTGAAGACCGCCGACGGGAACCGCTACCTGCCGATCTGGATCGGGCAGCCGGAGGCGGCTGCGATCCTGATGAAGCTGCAGGGAGCGACGACTCCGCGCCCGTTGACGCACGACCTGCTCGTGAACATCCTCAGCGAGCTCGACGTCTCGGTGGTGCGCGTGACCGTCACCGAGCTACGCGAGAGCACGTTCCACGCGTCGATCACTGTTGCGCAGAACGGAACCGAGCTCGAGATCGACTCGCGCTCGTCGGATGCCATTGCCGTTGCCGTCAGGACCGGTGCGCCGATCTATGCCGACGACGACGTGATCGAGGAATCGGCTATCGAGATGGAAGGCGACGAGGTCAACGAGGAAGAGATCGTCGACGAGTTCAAGCGCTTCCTCGACCGTGTCTCGGCCGAGGACTTCGCCGGTGCGGAGGCCGAGGCCGAGTCCGCCGAGCTCGAGGACGAGCAGGACGACGACGACGAGAGCTGACGGCGCCGTCTGGGCGTAGATGCTCGCGGTGCCGAGTGCCCTCAGTGGGCGACCGCGACCACGAGCGCGATCAGGTTGAACGTGCCGTGCAGGAACATCCCCGGCACGACGCTGTCGGTGCGGTCACGGATCCAGGCGAGCGCACACCCGAACGCGACGATGACCGGGAGCGTTACGAGCAAGCCATGAGCGAGGCCGAACATGAGCCCGACGATGAAGATCGCCGGCCAGCGGCCGAAGTGCCGCGTCACCGAGAAGCCGAGGCCGCGGTAGGTCAGCTCTTCGACGAACGGGACGAACGTGCAGATCACCAAGGCGTTGACGATGTATGCGGCGGCATGCGCCGACTCCCAGTGCGACGGGGTCAGGCCCTGCTCGTTCCCCGGGTTCGTGATCACCGCGTATGTCTCCTCGAAGGCGTAGATCGCGACGAGGCCGATCGCGAGGTACATGAGCGCCCGCCAGACCGACGACGGCCGGCGAAGCGCGAGCAGGTCGTAGCGCGGCTTGGCGATCAGGAGGACGAGGCCCAGAATGATGCCGTCCTGGACGACCGTCCCGATCGCGGTCGACCACTCGTACAGGACCTGCGGGCTGGGCTTGCCGGCGAGGAACCGCGCGGCGTACTGCAACGCCGCCAGGACCCCGACGAGGACGAACCAGAAAGCGAGGCGGTTCTTCTCGCTCGTACGATACGGCAGCGCCGTGCTCGACCGCACGTTCACTCCGGCCGAGGCTAACAGCGCCCTCGGCGAAGTGCGCTCGAAAGCGGAGCGCCTCGTTCGGATGTCCGAGCGTCTGCGTGAGCTCGGAGCCGACCAGGGGCGGCTCGTGACCGCGATCGGTGGCAACGGGGAGGGCCACGCGGCGGGGGACCTGGGCGCCGCGCGGACCGAGCTCGTCTCGCTCGCCGCGGACATTGCCGCCTGCGTCGCCGAGCTCGAGTCGCTCGGCGTGCTCGTGAAGGACGCCGACCTCGGCCTCGTCGACTTCCCCTCGGTCCGCGCCGGCTTGCCGGTCATGCTCTGCTGGCACGTCGGCGAGACCTCGGTCGAGTTCTGGCACTCCTACGAAGAGGGCTACGCAGGCCGGAAACCGATCGACTGGGGCGAACAGGAGTTGTTGTAGCTATGTCCGAGTTCTGGCAGCACGCCCTGATCGCCGCCGCCGTCATCGTGGCGGCCTGGCTGGTTGCGAAGCTGGTCGACCGGCGCATCGCCAAGCGCGACCTCCCACCGGAGGTGATCACGCGCTACCGCGTGATCCGACGGACGCTGTTCGTCACGATCGTGTGCGTCGGCGTGCTGTCGGCGCTGCTCGTGATCCCGCAGGTTCGCGCGGTCGCGGGGGCGATTCTCGCTTCCTCGGCGGTGCTCGCTCTCGTGATCGGGTTCGCGAGCCAGCGCGTCATCGGCAACGCCGTTGCGGGGATCATGATCGCGTTCACCCAGCCGCTCCGGCTCGGTGACGAGGTCGAGGTCGAGGACGCAAGAGGCACCGTCGAGGAGATCGGGCTCAACTACACCTGGCTTCGTACCTCGGACGACAACCAGATCGCCGTGCCGAACGAGAAGCTCGCATCGCAGACGATTCGCAACGCGACGATTCGGACGCCAGGAGGTTACGTCGAGGTGACGGCCCGGCTCCCGCTCGAGACCGACCTTCGCGGTGTGCTCCAATCCCTGTCGGTGGATGGAGACGTCGCCCGCGTCGTCGAGCTCGGAACGAGCGAGGCGACGATCGCCGTGCGCAGGCGTGCGCCGGAGGGTCGCTCGCTGGGCGAAGCGGCGTCCGAGCTGCGGGTCGAGGTCGCCGAGCGCCTCCGGGAGTCGGGCATCCTCGAGTCACGATGAGCCGCCGCCACGACGACCTCGACTTCATCCTCGCCCAGCGGGCCCGGAAGCGGAAACGCGCCGCACGGACCAGGCGCAGGCGGCGGGTCGGAGTCATCCTTGCGGTGATCGTGGTGGCGATCATCCTCGGCGCGACGACGGTGGGGATCGGAACGGGTGTTGCGCTGTCGGCGAGCTGCAACCTCAACACGCTGAAGCCGGTCGACATCGGCCAGAACTCCTTCGTCTACGCGAGCGACGGCTCCCTGCTCGGCTCGATCCCCGCCGAGCACAACCGTGAGCCGGTCGCGCTCGCGCGGATGGCGGTGTGGTTGCCGCGCGCCACGGTCGCGATCGAGGACCGGCGGTTCTGGTCGCACGGCGGCGTGGACTACGTCGGGATCGCCCGTGCGGCGTGGGCGGACGTGACCGCCGGCAAGACCGTCGAAGGTGGGTCGACGATCACCCAGCAGCTCGTTCGCGGCCTGTACACCGGTCGGGAGAAGACGTTCAGCCGCAAGATCAAGGAGGCGTGCCTGGCGATCAAGCTCGCGCGCAAGTGGCCGAGATCGAAGATCCTCGACGAGTACCTGAACACGACGTACTACGGCAATCACGCCTACGGCGTCGAGGCTGCATCCCAGACGTACTTCTCCCGCCACGCGAGCCAGCTCACGCTGTTGCAGTCGGCGCTGCTCGCCGGGTTGCCGCAGGCGCCGTCGGTGTACGACCCGTTCAACGACCCCAAGGCGGCGCTCGGCCGCCGCAACGAGGTGCTGCTGGCGATGCTCCGAAACCGGGTGATCACCGCGAAGCAGTACCGTGGTGCGGTGCGTGTGAAGTCGCTCGGCCTGAAGCCGGGCAACATCTACACGCGGATCAAGCAGCCCTACTTCTTCTCCTACGTCACCGACCAGCTGATCGACGCCTACGGCGCGGGCACGGTGCGCGAGGGCGGGCTCAAGGTCTACACGACGATCGACCCGCGGTTGCAGCGACTCGCGAACAAGGCGATTCGCGACATCCTCCCGTACCGCACCGACCCGGCGTCCGCGATCGTCTCCGTCCAGCCGGGCACGGGCGCGATTCGCGCGATGGCCGCAGTCGTTCGCAATGCAGGCAACCAGTTCAACCTCGCCGCACAGTCGGCGCGGCAGGCCGGCTCGACGTTCAAGACGTTCGTGCTCGCCTCGGCGATCGAGCAGGGCATGGATCCCAACTCGACCTACTACACGTCCGCTCCGTTCACGTGCGATGTCGGGCCCTGGTGCGATCCGGCGAAGCCGTGGGAGGTTCACACCTACGACGACACGTACAGCGGCAGCGAGTCCGTCATGCGAGCGACGCTCCAGTCCGACAACACGGTCTACGCACAGCTGACGCTCGACGTCGGGCCCCGGTACGTCTGGCAGATGGCGCACCGGCTTGGCGTGCACCTGACGCCCGACAAGCCGGTCGCGTCGATCGGGCTCGGCTCGCTGGCCGTGTCACCCCTCGATATGGCGGCGGCCTACGCGACCTTCCCGGCGATGGGCATCTACGCCGAGCCGATGGCAATCACCAAGGTCGTTTTGGCGAGCGGCAAGGTCGACACCGCCAGCGGGTGGGGCAAGCCGCGGACGAAGCGCGCGCTCTCCGAGGGCGTTGCGTGGCAGGTCACCGACGTCCTCCGCCAGAACGCCGAGTACGGCACGGGCGCGGGCTCGGGCGACGGCGTCCATCCGAATGCCGGAAAGACCGGCACGACCGAGAATCACGCAGACGCCTGGTTCGACGGCTTCACGCGGCAGCTCAGCACCGTCGTCTGGATGGGGTACCAGCAGGGCGAGATCCCGATGACGAACGTGCACGGCCAGGAGGTTGCCGGCGCGACGTTCCCGGTCCCGATCTGGCACGAGTACATGGCGGCCGCCCTCTGGAAGCGGCCCGCGCTCGACTTCCTGACACCGGATGCGTACCCAACGTTTCGTCCGCTCAGGCACGGCGACTACGGCTACCTGCAGTACGTGAGCCCGCCGGCTCCCGTGGCCACGACCCCCGCTGCGACCACGACCGCCCCGACGACGACCACGACGACTCCGCCTGCGCCTGCCAACTCGGGGCCGCCCGGGGGGCAGCAGCCGCACTAGAGCAGGCCTTCGATCAGGCTGCGCCACTGCCGACCGCGGATGTCGCGCGCCGCACGCTCCGTGTAGACGCGACGGCCGGAAGCGGCGATCGAACGGCGGAGCTGGTCGTCCTGCGCGAGCCGGCCGATCGCACGCGCGAGATCCGTCGGGCTCTCGGGTGGGACGAGAAGGGCCGACTCGCCGTCGCGCAGGAGCTCGCGGGCCGCCTCGGTGTCGGCGGTGATCACCGGCGCCCCGGTCGCCAGGGCGGCGAAGACCGCAGGCGCGATCGCGCGGGACTCGTGAAACGAGCCGAGCACGATGCCGGCGCGGGCGAACGCAAGGCCCTGCTCGTCGGGCTCGAGCTCGCGCCGGCCGATCTGCCGCACCGGGACCTCGGGGAAGAGTGCGGCCGCCTGGGCGACGACGTCACTCGAGGCGTCGTTCTCGTGCAGCGCCGAGAACGGGCGCGTCGGCGTCCACCCCTCGCTGAAGACGTCCTCGTCGGCGCCGAGGAAGACCACCGCGGTGCGCTCGGCGCCGAGCGCTCTGAGGTAGCCCGACTCCGCCTCGGTCGTGCAGACCACAAGGTCGGGGAGCCGCAGCGCGCGGGCATCGGTCACTCGCAGGACGTTGGCCGCCGCGGACTGTGGCCGAAAGCGCTGGCGGACCGAGACGAGCTCGTCCTCGAGCGAGAGCACCGCATCGAACACGAGCGGCCGCGCGCCTGCGATGCGACGTGCCCGCGGGACGTCGAAGTGGCCCGGGTATCCGACGACGAGGGCGTCCGCGCCCTTGCGCCCGGGTGCCGAGAACCGCGTCTCCGCGAGAATCACCTCGAGCGTTCCGCGGATGCCGCCGCGACCGAGCTGTCTGTGGCGCTCGACGACCTCGACGCCGGCATCGCGGAGCGCGGCGATCGCGTTCACGTTGCGCGGATGGTCGCGGTCGTACGTTCCGAAATAGAGGATCCTCACGGCAGTCGCGCGGGATTATCGTGGTCGCCGATGGAATCTCTGCTCGGGATCGACGAGGCCCGGTCGCTGGTGCTCGAACGCGTGCGGGTCCTCGAGCAGGAGAGCGTCCCTCTCTCGGCAGCCTCGGGGCGCGTGCTGGCGCAGCCGGTCCGAGCACCTGTCGACCTGCCGCCCTTCGACAGCTCCGCGATGGACGGGTTCGCCGTGCGGGCCGGCGACACTCCCGGCCGGCTCGCCGTCGTCGCTGCGTCGGCGGCCGGGCGTCCCTCCGGGCACGAGTTGCAGCCGGGAGAAGCGGCGCCGATCGCAACCGGGGCGGTGGTGCCCGCAGGGGCGGACGCGGTGGTGCCGGTCGAGCGGACCGAGACGCTGGACGGCGCGGTTGCGGTCGAAGCTGTTGTCCCAGGAGACAACGTCAGGCCTCGCGCCGGGGACATCGCAGCCGGGGAGGTGATCGCTGCCCCCGGAACGGGGCTTTCACCCTGGACCGTCGGTGCGCTTGCGGCCGTCGGTCTGGCGGCAGTCGACTGCGCGCGCCGGCCGCGGGTCTCGGTGCTTCCCACCGGTACCGAGCTTCGCGCACCCGGCGAGACGCTCGGCCCGGGCGAGATCTACGAGGCGAACTCGTTTCTGCTCCGCGCCCAGCTGACCGAGGCCGGCGCCGAGGTGAAGACCCTCGACCCGGTGGCGGACGACGAGGCTGCGACGCTTCGCGCGCTCGAGCGCGGGCTCGAGAGGGACGTGCTCGTCACCTCGGGCGGCGTGTCGGTCGGGCGGCACGACCTCGTTCGCGCGTCGCTCGCTGCGCTCGGCGTCGAGGAGGTCTTCTGGCGGGTGGCTGTACGTCCCGGGAAGCCGGTGGTCTTCGGAACGCGCGGGACGACACTCGTGTTCGGGCTTCCCGGCAACCCGGTGTCGTCGCTCGTGGGCTTCGAGCTCTTCGTGCGCCCGGCCCTGCTCGCCCTGCAGGGAGCGTCGGATCCGGGCCCGCGGTGGCTGCCGGGTCGCCTCGGCGCGGGCGTGCGGCGGAACCTCGAGCGCGACCAGCTCGTGCGCGCCCGGCGCCGGTTCGGCGCCGACGCCGTGGTGCTCGATCCGGTGGCGGGCGACGAGTCGCACATGATCGCGCGTGCAGCGCGTGCCGACGCGCTTGTGCGCGTGGCGCGCGGCGAGGGTGAGCTCGCGGCTGGATCGCCTGTCAGCTACCTCGCGGGGTAGGCCGCGCGCGGCTGGTCGTCACGACGCGGTGGACGAGGCTCCGAATCGGCCCACGCTCGCGGCGCTCGCCGGGTCGCGGGTAAGGCGCGTAGTGGCCGGCGGCGACCATCGCCAACTGCGCGGCACACGCGGTGCCGGCGAGTGCGACCACGACGGCGACAGGACTCACGTACCGCAGTGAGACCAGCTCGAGGAGGTACCACGGCGCGTCGAAGCCGAGTCCGAAGCGGAAGGCGAGCGAGAGCAGCGGAAGCAGCGGCCCGATCAGGCCGATTGCGAAGACCACGATGCGTCGGAGGGCGCTTCGCGTCCGGACCTGGGGCAGCCAGAGCCACGCGTGAAGCGCCGGGAGGCAAAAGAGGAGCGCGTACGGGTTTGTTGCCAGCACGAGCAACGACACACAGCCCAGGCCGATGAGTGCGGCGACGCTGCCGGCGAGATCCTCGTCCAGCGAGACCGGCCGGCGGCGAAGGAGCCGCTGTCTGGACACGAACCATCCAGCGGCGACCACGACGACGAGCAGGAGAAGCGGCAGGACGGCCCAGTCGCCCGCCGCCTGCGTGGCCGGGTTCGGCGGTCGCGGCGGTCCGTCCGGCCACGCCCCCGCAAGCCCGAACACGGCGAAGACGACGCCGGCGAAGAGCCAGAACGCGAGCCGGCTCGCAAGGCTGCGAAAGGCCGGGGCGGTCGGGATGCGTCGCCGGCGCGTGTGAGCGAGCAGGTCGACGACCACGACGTAGAAGGGGACGAGCAGCGAGATCAGCAGGAGCTCGATCGCCCAGCCACGGACGGACCGTCCTCCGGCCCACACGAGCCCCGGCGTCCCGCGGCCGAGCTCGAGGCCCTGGTCGAGAGAGCCGATCAGCTCCTGTGCCGCGCGCCCGACCTGTGTGAGACGGGCGAGATCGATCTCCCTCGGCCGGTCGGTGAACGCTGCCGGCGGCCGCTCGCCGCCCGTGGTCACCGTCACGGCCGGGACGCCGCGCGCGACGAACGGGCCTTGCTCCCCGAGGGTGAACGGGAAGCCGAGGTCGAGGAGCTGGGCGAGGAGGCTCGGCCGCCGGGCGGTCCGGCCCGACTGCTCGGCGATGCGCTCCGCGGCGGTGGCGACGAGGAGCGCGGCGGCCGAATGCGGCGTGTCGCCCGAGAGCAGCAGACGCGGTGTGCCGCGTCCGGCAATCGCGCTCAGGTTGACGACGCCGTCGACGGGAAACGGGAGGTGCCGGGCGAAGCGCGCCGCACCCAGGCCGCCGGTCGCGCCGCCATCGGTCGAGAGGAAGACGATCGTGTGGAAGGGCCGTACGGCAGGACCGCCGGCCGATCCGGCCGCCGCGTATCCGCGTGCCAGCTCGACGAGCGCGGCGGTCCCGCTCGCGTTGTCGTTCGCACCGGGGCCGACGCCCGTGTCGTCCCGGTGCGCCATCACGACGATCGCGTCCCGGGACTGACCAGGGACCACCGCCCAGATGTTCGCGAGCTTCGTCTCGTCGCCGCCGGGAAGGCGCTCCGTCCAGGTGTCCGACGTGACCGGCAGACCGAAGCCGCGCAGCTGCGTCCGAAGCCAGTCCGCCGCGCCCAGCGCACCGGCGCTGCCGGGGAAGCGATCGGGGTAGCTCATCGAGAGCTCGGTGGCCAGCGTCTGCGCCCCGGGCCCGTCGAAGTTCGGCGGCAGCGTCGGCGCTGCCAGGACGCCCGTGCGCGAGCTCGCGAGCGCAAGCAGCAGCAGCGGCAGGACGGCGACGAGGAACGATGCGCGGTAGAGGCGGCCGTTGACCGGCCGCTCGACCGACCCTCGGCGGGCCCGCCGGCGGGGCGCCGGAGTGTCAGTCGGTCTCATGTGCAGGGCTATAGTAGGAGCGAGGCCGGCCCAACCGGTCTGTCTCGCGCGCCCCGGCAGGCGTTTCCAGCCGATGCCCGACTCGTCTCCCACGATCCTGCTCGTCGACGACGAGGACGCGGTGCGTACGGTGCTCGCGTTCCCGCTCGAACGCGACGGCTACGAGGTCGTCCAGGCCGGCGACGGCGAGGAGGCGCTCGAGAAGTTCGACGCCCAGCCGGTCGATCTCGTCGTGCTCGACATCATGCTCCCGCGCCTCGATGGGCTCGAGGTCTGCAAGCGCCTGCGGGCCAAGAGCACCGTGCCGATCATCATGCTCACTGCCCGCGACGACGAGCTCGACAAGGTGATCGGGCTCGAGCTCGGCGCCGACGACTACATCACGAAGCCGTTCTCGATCCGCGAGTTCCGCTCGCGCGTCCGTGCGTTGTTGCGGCGGTCGAGGGCGCCCCACACGGCCGACGGGGCGGACAACGAGCGGATCGAGCACGACGGGCTCGTGATCGACGTGCCGCGACGCGCGGTCGAGATGCGCGGTGAGCCGGTCCAGCTGACCTACGTCGAGTTCGAGCTGCTGCGCGCGCTCGCGGCTCAGCCGGGACGGGTGTTCAGCCGTCGGATGCTGCTCGAGGCGCTCTGGAAGAGCGCCGACTACCGCGACCCGCGCACGATCGACGTCCACGTCCGCCACCTGCGCGAGAAGCTCGAGGCAGAGCCGCGTACGCCGGAGTACATCCTCACCGTCCGCGGTGTCGGGTACCGCTTCCGCGATCGATGAGCACGTTGCGGGGCATCGGCGGCCGGCTCGCCCTCGCACTGCTCCTGGTGGTCGCGGGCGTTCTCGGGATCGTCTACCTGATCGTCGTCCCCTCTTATCAGCGGTCGCTGCAGAACAGCGAGCTCCGCAGCCTCCAGACCTCGATCCGCACGGTCGCGATCCCGAACTACCCCGTCGACCAGGTGGAGTACGCCAAGCAGGCCTTCGCCGACAAGTGGGCGCCGGTCGTGAACGCGCGGGTCGTCGTCTACGACCTCCAGAACGAGGTGCCGCTCAACCTCCTGGTGGTTGGCGACTCGGCGGACGAGTCGGACTCGAGCGACATGCAGAACGACCCCGTTGCCAACGAGGCGATCGTGCGGAAGACGCTCTCGCAGGGCACGGTCGAGCACGGCGGGCAGCAGTACGCCGAGGTCGCGTACCCGCTCAACGGCTCCGTCGTCCTGCTGTCCGCGCCACTGCACGACCAGCTCCGAACGGTCGCGGTCGTTCGTCGGCGCGTGCTGATCGCGGGCGCCGTTGCGTTCGGCTTCGCCTTGCTGCTCGGCTACGTCGGCGCCGCGCGCCTGTCGAGCCGGATCCGCAGGCTCGAGGTGGCAGCGGAGCAGATCGCCGCGGGCAACTTCGCCGAGCCGGTCGTGGACCCGAGCTCCGACGAGCTCGGCCAGCTCGCGCGCGCGTTCGAGCGTATGCGGCTGCGGCTGTCCCAGCTCGACCGCGCCCGCGGCGAGTTCATCGCCAACGCCTCGCACGAGCTCCGCACGCCGATCTTCTCCCTGAGCGCGTTCCTCGAGCTGCTCGACGAGGACACGCTCGACGAGGCGACGCGGGAGGAGTTCCTCGGGCAGATGCGCGGCCAGGTCGACCGGTTGGGCCGCCTGGCCACCGACCTGCTCGACCTGTCCCGGCTCGATGCCGGACGGCTGGCGGTCGGCCGCGAGCCGGTCGACCTGTCGGAGCTGGCGGGCGAGGTCGTCCACGAGCTCGAGCCGCGGGCGGCCGCGCTCGGGCAGACGCTCGAACGGGTGCCCCGCGGGCCCGTCTTCGCCCGCGGCGACGCCGCCCGCGTCGTGCAGATCGGCCGTATC
>Ga0306920_100009369_pt1 | contig 13055 bp, 12 predicted proteins | sample flu12Cox44000170_FD_204666 | JGI IMG/M metagenome (GOLD analysis project Ga0306920, IMG submission 204666) | Lab enrichment of tropical soil microbial communities from Luquillo Experimental Forest, Puerto Rico - flux4day.12C.oxic.44.000.170 (v2)... | ecosystem: Environmental > Terrestrial >...
CGCGGGTGTAGCTCAATGGTAGAGCAGAAGCCTTCCAAGCTTATGACGAGGGTTCGATTCCCTTCACCCGCTCCAATATTTCTCGCAGGCGCCGGCGCCGTCTAGAGCCCGGGCTAACAGCGGGCTAACTAGATTTCAGGTTTGGGCTGGCTGATGAAAATGAACCCGGAAGCACTTTACATGCAGCTTGGGCGGCTGGTTGCGACGATGCCCAACCTAGCCGGCGCACCTCCGCTCTTGCCTAATGCTCTTGAATGGCTCGGCAAATTGGATGCGCTGCTCAGTGCAGATAATGACACAGCCAACCTCGTCACGCTGCGAGCCGCGGTGGCGATACTAAACAAGGCAGCGTACTACGACCGGTCTAGCCCGGCCCAAGATATTGCGATCATCTTGCATCGCGCTCTCGCCGCCGCCGAACTGCGCGCACCGGTTTCGGCTCAAGGATCGTTCATTCCGGCAGGCAACGCCTTCGATGCGATGGCTGCAATAGGCAAAGTATTAGAGACCGCAAAGCGCGACGTGCTGGTCGTCGACCCCTACATGGATGAAAAGGCGTTGACGGATTTTGCGCCTTTAGCAGCAGCGGGCGTTGCGATCCGTCTGCTCGCGGATGACCAAGATCACAAGCCGACGTTGCGGCCGGCTCAACAGCGTTGGATCGCGCAGTACGGAACAAGCCGACCGCTAGAGGTGCGCTTGGCCGCGCACCGGATCCTCCACGACCGTCTGATCATTGTAGACGATACCGACGCCCGCATTCTCACCCAATCATTAAACTCGTTTGCTACTCGTTCGCCGGCGTCGATTGTGCGCGTGGATGAGGAACTGTTGGCGAACAGCGGCGAAAATTCAGATCAGATGTGTATCGATTGTAACGGATTCCCATGAACAAACTTATGGAGTAAGCGTTATTTTTGAAATGGCTATAAGGGGTACACCCGTGTGAGCGATTTTCTGACACCCAAAGAACGACATCATCTTAACCCGGTAACTTTTGATCGCACAAAATCACCCACGAACGAGCTGCCACTTTTCCGCAGAATTCCTTTAGAATTCTGTCGGTTGATCTAATGTGATCGGTTCAGATACCGACAGTTATACCGTGAATGCCATCAAACTCTTATTCGAGTGGTTAGGCGAGTCCCCGGCCAACAGAACGGTGACAGAGTACATCGCGATCGCGCGTAGGGTACCTAAGCTTGTTGCCATACATGCCTACGTCAATCAGCGTCTCGCTGAAATAGCTGATGCGAATCAGGCACCGTATTGCATCTCATATTTCAAACCGGGTGACGCTGTTCCGTGGATTGCCGATTTTCCACGATCGCTATCGATCGAGACGGTCCGCACTGCGATTAAAAAATTCGGCATTCCAATGCTGCGCGAAATCACTAGCCCAGATTAATTGATCGGAGTTCCTTGCAGTCCCGCACGGGGTCGAATGCTCGAATCCTCACGGATGCAAAGAACATGCGAACTGTATGGACCCGTGTGTTGCAATCGAATGTGAGTATTACGTTTCTGTAGCCGGCCCTTGAAATGGAGCACCGTGCTCCCGGCCATCATGGATATCCCTTTTGGAGGCGCGCCGCGTCTATTAACACATTGAGATCCGACAACGATGGAGATTGCCGCATCCTTGGCGCGCGACAAGTTCACCATGTCAGTTATCGAGCCGCCGCAGCGGGTCGGGGCCAATCGACGCTACCACCGGCCCAATTTGAGCGTTTTAAGGATAGGCGCATTCATGCTGCCTCGATGTACGCGGCTTCGATGTGCGACACCCCGCAAGCTCGGCATTCAAAGGTATAAAGGTCAGGCAGGTTCCCAAATCGCGAGGTTGTTCGAGCGAGCCGCATAATTTTCGCGCAACTTGGGCAAAGTGGTGGTCGTGGCGTGTATTTGTCAGAGTGTTCGTTACGCATGATAGAAGCGGTCCTTAACCGCGGTGGTGCGAAGGCAGAGCGGCGGCAGCTCCAGCGCACCTATCGCACTGCCGCCGTCTGCGCACCCGACGCTGGAGTTATCGGGTGGACGAAGGGCCGGGGGGACGGGCCGGACCCATTGCATTCTGGCAGAAACACTCCATCAACGCGGTAACCGCGTTGTAACAAACAGATAATTTGGTATCAGATTCGTATTTTTGGTGATGACCAACACATGAACGATTGGCCGCTGGCAAACGGATTCATCTTCTTGCGAAAGTGCAAATGGCTCGTTACCTGGGAATCGACGCCCTCCTCTCGGTTTATGAATCGACGACCAAATTGTTTCTTTGTTACCAGGCAGTTACTGCGTTGACGGAGCGTTTCTGCCAAAATGGTTCGCGCCCCGAGAGGCCTGAGCCGCATGGATGAACTTCGGTCTCCCCGTAGATCTTATTGGTTGCTGCTTGCTGGGTTCGGGAGAAGTTTGGAAAAAAGATGGACGCACGAGCCACGCTGCAATTGGATTTTGATGCCAATAGAGTACGCACGCTCATTGCTCGGTATCTAGGTATTGATGTCGAACAACTAACAGATGAAGTTAACTTCACGAACGATTTTGAACTTGATTCCCTCGATCGGCTTGAGCTGTTGATCCTGATAGAGGAAGAATTTTCTGGCGTAGAATTTTCGGACGCTGCAGCGGACCGGATCGAAGTCGTCGGCGATCTCATCCGGCACATCGAGATCACGAATAAAGCTTCGGCGGCTTGACGACCTCAACGTGGCAATTGCGCTGATTGGCGCAATCGCTGCGCGCTCAATACCTGCGCCCGATGCTTGTCGCGCGTTTCGATGGCGATGCTTGTTCGCGAAAACCACCCCAGTTCGGCAAACGGTCCGTTCGGCTGGCAGGATCGCACTACAGCGGCCGAGCTCCACCTCTGACCGCTGTCCAATTCGCGTTTGCAGGGAGATTTTTGCGAAATACAGGGAAATGCGGTTTTCTGCGGGGGCCAAAAGTCTATGTGTCCCAAAGAATTGAACAGTCGTCTCGCTGCGGCAGACAGCAGGGAGGGAACACGATCTGACCGCCCGAGAAGCAGGGAGCTAGTTCCGGGTCCGAAGGGAGGCTGTGGATTCGGATGCATTGTCTAACTCGTTCAGAACCCAAGTCTTTATGCTTCGGCTCTAATCCTAGACATCCTGACGTCGCTCTGTCAATATATAGCTGACGCTCGCCCGTCAGCTTGGTCGGCACCATGGATTTTGATGACCGTCTCCGGCTCTATCGCATAGGCCGATTCACCGACGAGGACGTTACCGGCTGTACTGGCCTGTCGGTCCGCGCCTTCAGGGAGTTGATCAAACTCGGCGCAATCCGCACGATCACGGATCGCCGCGGCCCTGGTCGAGTGCGGGCGTGCGACGCAACGACCTTCAAGCGCACAGCGGTAATCGCCGCGATTAACGCAGCCGGTTTCAGTTTGGCGATGGCCGGGCGGATTGCCTACTTCCTGCCGTTTGAGGAATTGCTGCACGTCATCTGCGATCCACTCAATGTCCTATTCCTGCACGGCGCCGACGACGACCCCGAGACCGGCTTGCCGCCGAGGCGGAAAACGCCGACGGTCGACTGGTTTGATCCGGGTAGGCCGGCCAAAGTAGATCCGGCGAATGATTGGTACATTGAAATATATGACGGCCGCTTCGTCGCGGGTAACTATAAGGTCCGCGGCCAGCCCGACGAGTCATTTATCTACGGCGACTTGCGCGATGACGGCTCGACATTTGTCTCCTGGTTGGCGTTCCACGACCGGCGCCCGGTGTTTGATAGCAGGCTGAAAGATTTCGTTGATAAGCTCAACGCCAAATGGGAGCCGCCGAATCTGTGGTCCGATCGGCTGGATCAAAATTTTCTAAAATACCAATACGAACAGCACGACACGGAAGATGATCCGCTGCGCTTCGCAGCCGAGGTCGCTGTTCGCAGTCCGGTTTTCAAAACCACCACCAATATCACGCTCGCGCTCCGCCAAGCTTTGCGTCGCTACCTTGGAGTCGAGCCGGCGCTCACGAAACCTGAGATCGAGCATCACCATGAAGGGTTCAGGAAAGCGAGTATCTAGTCCCCTTAAGCGGCGCGGCGCGCGCAAGCCTTCTGAGGCAGCGGTTGGTCCAGATGCTCCTTCGGCCGATAAGGAATATCGTATTGGCCCAGGACACCCGCCGCTAGAATTTCGATTTCCACCCGGAGTGTCGGGTAATCCGAAAGGTGCTAAGCCCGAGTCTAAGCTGCTGCGCGATTTGAGAGTGCTGTTTGCGCGTGCGCTAAATAAAAAAGTCCCGCGCGGCGAGCAAGCCAAGATCATTACCAAGCTTGAAGCCGGTTTTAACGAACTCGCAAGTCAATTTGCCGAAGGCGATCACCGAGCCCGGCGCGACGTCTTTGACTTTGCCGAGAAACTTGGAATCGATCTTACGGCGGGTCGGGGTGCCGGTCGCCATGTTGAGATCCGCAGCGAATCGGAACTACGACAGGCTCTGCTTGACCGTGGAATTCCCGCACGACTGTTGCCGCCCATCGATGAGACCGGCCTCGAACCACCACCGGATCCGCCGCTACCGTCTGATAACGAAGAGGAGCCTAACCAATGAGGCTCGATGTTGACGCATGGGCGAACGAATATGCCGGTACCCTTTACGCCTTGGCCCCCCACGACTTCGGTTTATTCCGCCAGTTGATCCGTCCAGACATGTTGTGGACCTGGTGGCCTGGTGAGCTGGCGTGCGAACTGCACCACTTCTATCTGGACCTCAGGGCAGGTCGCAGGCCGAAACTTGCGTTGATGGCGCCGCCGCAGCACGGCAAGACGACGGCGGTTTTAGATTTCACGGCCTGGATTGGCGGGAAGCATCCCGATCTCAACACGATCTTTGCGTCCTATTCGGACGAACTCGGTACGACCGCAAATCGCTATCTGTTCCGCACCTTTAGTAGCAACCCTGCCTTCCGCAAAATCTTTCCGGATCTGAGTGTCGGCGGGGCTCGCTGGGCTGCCAATAACAACCTCATTGAGTTCGCCGATCACCAGGGGTCTTTTCGTAACACCACAGTCGATGGCGCGATCAACGGCCTTGGTCTCAACCTTGGTGTGGTCGACGACCCGGTTAAAGGTTCCGCTGAGGCGAATTCCAAGCTCCAGCGGGATAAAACATGGGCATGGTTCATTGATGATTTCTTCAATCGTTTCGATAAGAACGCCGGGCTGTTAATCATTATGACGCGGTGGCACGTCGATGACGTGCTGGGGCGCATGCTGGAACGGTTCGGTGACGAGTTACGCGTGCTGCGTTATCCGGCAATAGCTGAAACAACGAGTTGGCACTGGAGAAAGGAGCTGACCGTTGGCGAGGATCGCCGTTGTCGGTTCGTTTGGAAAAATCAATTGGTGCGCAAGGGCGAGGCGCTGTTCCCTGAGCACAAGCCGCTTTCTTTTCTGGACGAGCGCCGCAAAGTGATGACCCAAGCGTCATGGGAGGCGCTCTATCAGCAGCATCCGATCATTGTCGGCGGCGGCGAACTGCCAATTGAAAAGCTGCGGGTGCTGCCGTATTTCGACCGTTCGACGATCACAAAAACAGTGCGCTACTGGGATAAGGCGGGCACGGCTGGTGGCGGCGCGTTTACTGCCGGCATATTGATGCATAAGTGCAAAGACGGCACTTACGTCATTTCGCATATCGCGCGTGACCGCTGGTCGGCCCTAGAGCGCGAGGAGCGCATCAAACAGTACACCCGCGCCGACCGCATACTCTATCCTGGGGTAAAAATTTGGATCGAGCAGGAGCCGGGATCTGGCGGTAAGGAATCGATCGAGAACACGATTCGGAATCTCGCCGGTTATAGCGTTTATGCCGACAGGGTGACCGGATCGAAATACATCCGTGCACAGCCGTTCGCGGCGCACGTGCAGGCGGGCAATGTTGGGCTAATTGCGGGCAGCTGGGTGCAGGCATTTTGGGACGAGTGCGAGATGTGGCCGAAGGGTCAGTTCGATGACCAAGTCGATGCGGCGGCCGGCGCTTTCAACAAATTAGCGGCCTCATCGTACGATTCTACTTACGCGGGCTTCCAGGACGTGGATTGGCAAGGATTGAGAACTAACTTGTATTTGCAGTCCGGTGGCAGATTCCGCCTCTGGTGATGCGATAGTAGCAATCATCGAAGCCGTTCGGGTCGTTGATATGACATTTAAGCGTGGCCACAAAATACTAGCTTTTCTTCTGCTGCCGCTTTCGTAGCCGTACCCCGGGGCCAGCACCGTTCTCGTCGATGAACTCGACCCCGGCCGCTTCCAACGCTCGGCGAACAGCCTGATTATTGGCTGCTGTCATTGAAGTTTCACTCTCGGTCAATTCGGCGCGGCGGATGGTGGTTACGCCTACAGCGGAATGATGCGCCAGATCCTCGGCGCTCCAACGAACAAGGGCGCGTGCAGCTCTAAGCTGTGCGCTAGTAAGGGGGTTTGCCGCCTTGACTAATTTATCCCTCATGATATAATTAATGCCATATGGAATGGAACATGAAGTAGGGTATCAGCAAACGCTATTTTAAGGCCCGGAGGAAGAGGTGACACAGCAAGTATGGACAAAGGCTCGGGACCGCCGCCGCTACGTCGGCGGCTCGGACGTCCGGTTTATCATGGGCAATGACGAGGCCGCTCTGATCCGGTTATGGCGAGAAAAGCGGGGCGAGATCGAGCCGGAGGACCTCTCAGGTAGTCTTCTCGTCCAGCTTGGGTTGGCGACTGAGGACCTGAACCGGCGCTGGTATCAAGCCAACTCCGGTCAGGTGCTGACGGATGTTCAACGTCACATGCGGCATCCGGTGCTGCGCTGGATGGCAGCTACCCTGGACGGGCGGGTGGAAGCAACCGGCGCGGTGTTCGAGGCCAAATTCATGCTCCCCTGGTCGTTCTCAGAAGAAAGCGCCGCCGAGAAATACATGCCGCAGCTTCAACATAACATGTGGGTGGTTGCGGCCCGAAGTGCTGTGCTCTCGGTGATCACGGGCGGCGGCAAGTGGGTGGAGATCACTAGCCATGCCGATCCGCTCTACCAGCACCTCATTGTCACGGCCGAGCGGAAGTTCTGGCGCTGTGTCGAGAACGGCGAACCCCCTCGCCTCTTCGGGGTCGAACCACCGAAGCCCCGGATCGAGGCAGTCCGAATTGTAGATATGAGCGACTCAAATTCCTGGGCCGAATTTGCCGGTCTCTACCGTGGCACCCGGCAGGCCTTTCTGGACCATGAGCGGTCTAAGGCGGAATTAAGGGCCTTGATGCCTGAGGATGCCAAGGAGGCGGCCGGCCACGGGATCCGTGCCAAGCGCTCCAAATCCGGCGCGATCAGCTTTGATCTCCATGAAGTGGACGGCAGCGATGCAGCGCTCCAGTGAGAGTATCGGTACGATTGCTGCGGCATTGGCCAAAGCCCAATCCCAGCTCGTCAATCCGGAGAAGTCGTTGGTGGCCACTATCCCGGCAGATAGCCGACGGGGGGCTGAACAGACCTTTCGCTATGCACCGCTGTCGAGCGGTCTCGACATCGTGCGCAAAACCCTAAGCCAGCATGAGATCGCAACCGTGCAAACCACCTCGATTGATGAAGCGGCCGGCATTGTTCGGCTCAGCACCGTTTTGGCGCATGCCTCCGGAGAATGGATCGCCTCGGACTGGCCAGTCTGCCCAATTGCCGAGACTGAGAGGCCGCAGCGGATGGGTGCGGCCCTGACCTATGCGCGGCGCTATTCCTTGTTCACGCTGGTCGGCATTGCCGGTGAAGATGATCTGGACGCACCGGATCTCACGGACCCGGCTCCGGAAACAGGGACGCTGAGAATCAACAGCAAGTCCGGCGGCAATGGCGGTCAGCAATTCCGTTCGGATCGCCCAGCGGGTCGCGGCCCCGGAAAGAAGCCCGCTTCTGCTTCGCTGCAGCCTGAACTGTCGGTGGCTCTTTCGGCAAGCTTACGAATCGAATTGCTCGGTCAGATCGACGGCCTCAACTCGACTGATGAAGCCGCGCTGTGGGCGCAGCGACGGCTGGTGGCAAAAAACCAATTATCGGCAGCCGATGCCCAGCAGGTGGAGGAAGCGTTCGCCGCCAGACTTGCAGTGATCCCGCCAGATACCGCACATGCTGACGACGTTACTCCCGTGCTCAATGATCAGAGCTTGGCCGAGAAGCCACCACAGGTTGACAAGAGTGTCCTGATATTTGCCGAATCGCGCCGGGTTCGTGATCGCGACCATATCCGGCATGTCATCAAACAACCCTGCCTGATTTGCGGTCGGCATCCGTCGGATCCTCATCATCTGCGTTTTGCGCAATCTCGTGCGCTCGGTCGCAAGGTGAGCGATGAGTTCACGGTACCGCTGTGCCGGGGACACCATCGCGAGGTCCATCGCTCTGGCAATGAAGCTGCCTGGTGGACGAATGCCAGTATTGATCCGACTATCGCTGCTCGAGCGTTATGGCTGGAAACGCACCCGCTGCCGAGAATTTCGGATAAAACGCGCATCGAAGGCCAAATCGTTTGAAGAGGATCACAAGGCAGGCGAGCTGGACAAAGCCGAGGAAATTCTGGGCGTGGTACTCCCAGCGGACGAGGATGCGGCGCTGCCATTGGATCCAGGCGAAGAAGCGTTCAACGGGCCGACGTCGCATGTAGCGGCTTCGGCGCCTTCGTAATTTTGAGATAGGTTCTAATGAATTAGCAATATTGGAGATGATGAAGTGTGATTTCTGGAAGGCAATTAAAGCGCACTGCAACGATGGCCGATCCGGCACCGACTGACGTATAGCCGACCATATCATGGTACGTCCAAGCCCCCGATCCGAACCGTCTCGGCAGCACCGAGGGCAATGTGATCGGAATAGAACCCGGCAGACAGACGAACGGACTCTGCCTATACTGATGCGAGCGCGAGGTGCGCGAACAGCTCTGACCGCCGGGCTCTAACATTCTACACCCCGACACCGAGAGTGCCCGTTAAACCGACCGCCTTGCGTGCTGCCCCTTCTCCGGTCGAGCAAGCCTCAGCTTGTACATTGGCTACAATGCCCGGCGTCAAGGAAATCAGCCCTGATACACATCTGTTACGCCGAGGCGGCCCTGGGTGTCATAGTCTAGGGGCTGATTAGGTCGGGCCTGTGCAGCCCCACATCATCGAGACCTTCGTCAATCACGTCAGCGGGCATAATTCGGGATAACGGGCGGACTCTCCGCTGCCCGAACTGGTGGCCGGGCCTCCTGGACAGCAAATAGGAAACGGCAATGCGCGTGACAATGATCGGTGCTGGCTATGTTGGTCTCGTATCAGGCACCTGCTTCGCCGATTTCGGTCATCAAGTGACCTGCATCGACAAAGACGCGGCAAAAATTGCTGCGCTCAACCGTGGCGAAATTCCCATCTTCGAGCCGGGTCTGGCCGAGCTTGTCGAATCCAACATGCGGCAGGGGCGACTTGAATTCGCGGGTGAGACTTCCTGCGTCAGTGAGGCCGATGTGGTCTTTGTCGCAGTTGGCACGCCGTCGCGGCGCGGCGACGGGCATGCCGATCTGAGCTTTGTCTATCAGGCGGTGCACGAAATTGCGCCGCTGCTTAGCGGTGCCGCTCTCGTGATTGCCAAGTCGACCGTGCCGGTGGGCACCGGCGACGAGATCGAAAGTATTCTGCGTGAGAAGCGTCCGGACGCCAATATCCAGGTGGTTTCAAACCCCGAGTTTTTGCGGGAGGGCGCGGCAATCCAGGATTTCAAGCATCCCGATCGCATTGTGGTCGGTAGCGACAACGATCGCGCGCGCAAGGTTCTCGCCGAAATCTATCGGCCGCTTTACTTGAATACGCCTCCGATCATCTATGTCAGCAGGCGCACCGCCGAGCTGATCAAGTATGCGTCCAATGCGTTCCTCGCCACCAAGATCACCTTTATCAACGAAATGGCCGACTTATGCGAGCAGGTGGGTGCCGATGTGCAGGAGGTCGCGCGCGGCATGGGGCTCGACAATCGGATCGGCTCGAAATTCCTTCACGCCGGACCGGGGTTCGGCGGTTCATGCTTCCCCAAGGACACGAATGCATTGATCAAGACGGCCCATGATCATGGCGTGCCGTTGCGCCTCGTCGAGACCGTCTCCGCCGTCAATGAGCAACGCAAGCGTGCCATGGCGCGCAAAGTCGTTCAGGCGCTAGGCGGTTCGGTACGCAGCAAGACAATCGCAGTGCTCGGCCTAACCTTTAAGCCGAATACCAATGACACCCGAGGTTCGCCTTCGATTCCGCTGATCACTGCACTGCACGATCTGGGCGCCATCGTACGCGGATACGATCCGGCGGGCATGGAACAGGCCAAACCACATTTGCCCGACGTGCACTATTGCAATAGCGCCTATGGCGCGGCCGAAGGCGCGGATGCGATGGTGATTGCGACCGAATGGGAGCAGTTCCGCGCCTTGGATCTTTTCCGGCTCAAAGCCCTCATGACCCAGCCGGTCATTGTCGATCTCCGCAACATCTATCGCGCCGATGAAATGAGACGCGCAGCGTTCCGCTATGTCCCGATTGGCCGAGGTACTTTAAAACTCAACATTGTCCCGGAAAGCGAGCCGCGCTTGGTAACGGAACAACGAGCCGCAGGCCGGATTTTCGAAATCGCGACAAACCGAGGTCGGGTGCGAAGCGGCCTCTCTCGCTCAGGCGTTTGAGCGTCCTTGCCCGAAATGGTCCGCCAGCCCCAGCATCGTCCGCTCAAAGGCCGGGTCTCCCCGAAAGCAAGCTACCGGCTGCAACCACCGTCGCATGACCCTCGTTGCCGGATTCGATGATCCATTGCCCGGTTTTGCTGACCGATGATTCCAACGTGGTGCGGCCAAACGACCACGACCCTACAAATCGCTGGTCAGACTTCTTACTCAAACCCTGAGCGAGAGAGACGCGGTGAGCTTCCTTTCGCTCGGCCGGTCGCCCGGGCGATGCTGGGGCTGGCGGACCATTTCGGGCAAGAAGTTGAGCCGGGCCGGATCGTCATCCATCAGAAGATCGGGCAGAATGATCTTGCCGCCATGGCCGGCATTGTCCGCGAGAACGTCACCCGGGTCCTCAACGACTGGCAACGCGCGCAAACGGGCTCGATGCAGGAGCTTAGCAATCGCGCCCTTGCAGGACTCGATTGGTTGGCGTCGCAAATCCTGCCCATCCGGTTTGATCACTGCTCACGCCCGATCTCTGAGCGACAATCCATTCGAGGACGGCGACATCCACCGCCTCGAAGCCGGCGGGCAGGTCGAAGCGACGAGATAGATATGTCGGCCGAACCCCGGCGACCAGGATCTGCGAGCGCTCGATGACGGCTATGATCGAGTCGAGATCGGCACGTTTGCAAGATATTGCCATATCGCTCTCGGTCTTGAATTCGCTGTTCAACTCACTCAAAAAATGCCTTGTTCCACGACAGGAAAGAAACGCGTCTGCATCACCGGGCCAAAGTACCCCACAGCACACCGAGCATGGATGTCGAACAAAGGTGGTCTAACAGCAATTAGGCAGCACGGGCAAGTCGATCGATAATGTGGTCGCGGACCTTTTCGATCGGCTTGCGAAAATCGTAAACGGGCGCAAGGGCGCTGCGCATATGCGATGCTAGTTCTTGGCGGCTACTACGATAACGGAGGATCGGCGCAAAGGGAGCCGGAGGCTCCCCGGGTGAGCCGTACAACCTGACATACTCGTCTGCATTGTCGAATGCATGTGCATGTGGGTTGTCGTGCCGAAAACTCTCGACAGCCAAACCCTCGGCCAGGATTGCTTCGTGGGTGTCCAGCTCAATGTGGAATAAGGTCAACGATAGCGCCTCCGGCTTAGCATCGGCCACGATGGTTACGTCATTAATCAAATTTCTGGCGGGGATCAGGATACCATCTATGTAAATCGCGTGTTCGGGCGAGATGTAGAGATCCGAATGCGGCGCTTTGCCGTCGATCGCGAAGCGCGAGATTTTCACGGGGCCTTCACCCTTTTTCCATGGCCCAGTGCACTCGCGTGATACCTTTCTGCGGCCGATAAATTTGATCGGCTTTGCCTCACCCGAGGCCGTTAGCACATGATCGCCGATCCGAAGCTCTTCGATGTTGGTTTCGCCGTCGGGCGTCTTTATTCGTGTACCTGTGTGAAAACAGCTATGATTATGACCCATATTATTATTATTCTGCCCCATATTATTCATCTGCGCTGACGAACTACGTGCTGCCAAACACAATCCCAGCGCTACCCCTGCACATAGTTTCCAACCAGCGATTAAACTCCGTCGCGATGTCGCCAGCGTGGCTTTTCCATTGGCGGAAGCAGTCAGGGAACTTCTCCCCTCCATCACTGATCCCATATCCAAACCTCCTAGCAATCCGAAGGGAACGAGGAGACTTCCAGCGGTAGCGAAAACCTATCAGACCGGCGGTTGCCGAGCTGTCACTGCGACGTAACAACCGTTCGCCGCAAGGGTGTTTCGCCGTCTGTGCGGCCGTTTGCCGCGCGATTTTAATCCGGGCCGTCCAAGGACGCCCAAGACAGCGGAAAAGAGCTCGCTACCTTGAATGATGCTTACGAGCATGCGCGAAAGCTTATTCACAAGATATTGTTTCACGTTGGCCATGACGATGTGGAAGCATGGAAGGTTGAACGATGATCACGATACTTCAGATGATCATCCCATTCTCTCCTTCCCATTCGTTTAGCGCTCAAGCGCCCGACCAGGCTGTGTAACGTAGCCTTGCGCTTGAGCCGTGCTTAGGAAAGCCAACATGGCTGATATTAGAATTATTTCCTTCACAACTGCTGACCCAAATCGTCAGGTAGAATTTTCTGCGGAGACTAAGGCCGGAAACCAGGGCGGCGGGAAGCGGTGCACGCTCATTTAGCGGATTCCTTGCGAACCTGCACTGCGATCGAAATCATGAGCATTCCGACGATGCACGCCAAAGCGTCGATAATAAAATCAGTTACGCGCGCGTGGCGGCCGGGTACAAATAACTGTGCAATTTCTACCGCACCCGAAAAGATGACGAGA
>Ga0306920_100009370_pt1 | contig 13055 bp, 18 predicted proteins | sample flu12Cox44000170_FD_204666 | JGI IMG/M metagenome (GOLD analysis project Ga0306920, IMG submission 204666) | Lab enrichment of tropical soil microbial communities from Luquillo Experimental Forest, Puerto Rico - flux4day.12C.oxic.44.000.170 (v2)... | ecosystem: Environmental > Terrestrial >...
TTCGCCTGGTCCTCGCGATCGACCATCTGGATGTGCTGCTGCTCCGCGTAAATATCGAGCGCCTGCTTCTCCATGTGAAGCTGGCCCTCCTGCAACTGCTGCCGGTTCAGCAACAGGCTGTTTACGATGTCGCCCCATGCAGGCATCTCAGCCTCCTAGCGTGTCGACAATCTGGAAGATGTCTCCAGTCCCACCCTGGAACCACCCCGGATCCAAGCCGGTAGCAAAATCTCCAGCGCCCCATGATCCAGCAATATCTCCGGGCGTCGAAATGTCGCCCAGTGAGCCACCCACATCCAGACCGCCTCCCGTGATCCCACCCTTGTCGATGATGCTTGTGAGATCTGGTGTGCCGCCACCGCCCGTCAGGAGCTTGAAAAGTTGTGGCAACGCCTGCGCGATACCTCCTACTCCTCCCCCTCCAAACAGGCTTGCCAACAGATCGCCGATAGTGTTCTGCTGATTGCGCTGCCCCTGAGTGAGAATTCCAGCCGCAGCAGGAGAACCTTTGAGCACGTCCATCAGTTGATTGAATTTCTGGTTCTCATACTGGAGTCCGCTGGTCTCTCCGAACTTGAACAGGTCAGCCAGTCGGTTCCCGCTCGCGCCCATCCCCGCAGCACCAGCCTGTCTCGAGATGTTCTCCGCGCCCAGCTGCTCCACCGCCTGGAACGCCGGGTCCTGCAAGGACTTTGATGGGTCCGTGAGAAATTGCTGAAGTTGTCCGAGTGCCTGACCCTGTGCCGGAAGGATCGGGTCCGCAATCTGGATGGCAGCATTCGCGTTGTTCTTGTCCTGACCAGTGAGGAGCGAATAGATGTCGAGCCCGGACGTCGACAGATTCTTGATCAGCGAGCTCCAGTCGATCGTGCTCGTTCCTGCCGTTGTCGTATCAGCCATCACTGCACTCCCAGCCGACCCGATGTCGGCGAACTTGTAAAGAGCCCATTATTCACTACGGGCAGATTATTTGCATTTCCACCGCTCGTATTCGTTGCCGTCGATTGATTCTTGTTCGACGCCTGACTACTGGCTCCGAACGCCTGATTGAGCAGAAGGAGCAGCGGCACATACTGCTCCATCCCAGCCGGAACCCCTGTAACCTGAGGACTCCCAGCACTCGCTGCCGTCCCTGCCGTCGTGATCTGGGACTCCAGGTTGCTCTGGCTGCCAGCGCCGGACCCAAGAGTCAGAGGTGGACCCCCAGACCCGCCAAGGCTGCTTGCAAGGTTCGTAAGCATCGTTGCCCACACTGGCGCTCCCAGAGCGCCGAATCCGGCCGACAGTGCAGCCATGATCGCACCAGGCGCTATGTCGCCCACGAAGCTGCCTACCTTGTCTATCCAGTCATCATCACTTTTTACATTCGCTTGCGGCGTGATCCACCCATAATTTGGGTCCCACTTCACCATGCTCGGATCCGTCAACTGCCGCCCACCATACATACTTGGAGGCCCAGTGTTCTCATTGTTACCGAGAGACACATAACCGCTGCCCATGTTCGCAAGGCCGAACTGCTGACTCGGAGCCAAGCCGCCGATCGACGGCGCATTATTAGACAGCAACGCCCTACCTTGCATCGTGGACGTATCCAGGTAGCCCTTGCTCAACAGCTGTTGAAACTGCGCCCACTGATCGCTCGTCAGATCATTCTGTAGAAGCGAGCTAGTGGTCGTTCCCTCGTTGCTGGTGTTCGAGAGCAGCCAGTTTCCGCTCGCGTCCTGCGAGAGAGCGCCCTGAACTCCGAACTCTCCGCCGATAAGGTTAGCCAGAGGAGCGATCGTATCAGCCATCAACTCTCGCCCTGCGAAACGTCAAACTCCAGGCACTCCCAGCGCAGCGGATTCGAGTCCGTGCGCGAGAGCCGGAACGCTCTGCGCCTGGCTGAACCCCCACGATTGATGTAAGGCTGTATGCGTGACTCATCGAACGTGCCCCACGTGCGATATGTGTTGTAGTCGTCGTCCGTGTACTCAAGCGTAGAGATCGCACCAGGATTGACGTCCGCCACTAGATTCGCCTGGCCCCAGAACTTGAACGACAGGTTCCCGTTGTCTACCTTATCGGTCTGCACCTGTACCGTGTATGGCGTCCCATCGTCATCGTTCAGGGCGGGGCTGATGATGTAAACCTTTCCACCAAACTGACCAGAACCAAAGAAATAGGTCGAACCAAAGTTTCCGAGATCAGCCACAGAATACGAATACGGCCACGGCGCAGGACTGGACGGAACATTGCTGTTCCATGGTTGCCACTGTTTCGTCGACGCATCGTACACAGGGATGTACGTCGCAAACCGGTTCGCCAGGGTGTAGAACGTGTGTCCGCCCGCAGAGAAGATCATCGACGTCGTTTCATCGTTCACGTATTGCTTGATGATGTAGTCAACCCACGTGGTACTGATCTGCTGGGGTGACAGACCGTTCATCATGTAGACGCCGATGTGCTTGAACTTGCTCTGACCAACCCAGATAAGCGTGTCGTTCAGAATCGCAATCGTTCCTGCATGAGCGCAACCGATGAGCACGCTGCCACTCTGATACGACGCGAGCGGAATTCCAGGAGCAGGATTTCCCGCATCGTAGTAGAACTGGGTCGTGTACGTTCCGAACACCACTAGATAATTCAGGTACTTCTCTATCGCAACCGCAGGATCATCCTCGTAGTCCGCAGTCGTGAACTGCAAGCTCGGCCACAGCAGCGGGTTCTCTATCGCGCATGCGTGTAGCTCTCCCTGCGGAGTGCACACGTATGCGAACAGATTCAGCACCACGATCCCAGGAACGGTCTCCGTGGGATAGTTTGTGTCAACCACCTTGGTTAACGTACCGCTTTGCAAGACCCAGAAGTTAGACTCATTCTTGATGAGCAACTGTTGCCCATTCAGGAACGTGTTGAACTGATAGCGTTGACCAGACACGTCTGGACTGAGCGCATAGGTCGCAGCAAGCACGGAGTCGAGATTTCCATACCACACCTCCTGTATCTCTGCGCCGTTGTTGCCTCCCAGCAACCACATGGACGGATAACGATACGTGCTAACCGAACTCGGAGTCTGGAATGTGACCGCAGCTGCGCCACCTCTCGCTCCGAACCCAGGAGCGGCTGTCACCAACGCCCAAGTAATTCCGTCCGACGACGAGTACACGTTGGAATCAATACCACCGCCGCTAACGCTACCGCTGATCAGCCACATCTTGTTGTTGTAGACGGTCGACGCCATTCCGTAGCGACCAGCAGCGAAGATGGGTGCTGTGACAGTCCACGTCTGACCATCAGGCGATGAACTCACGTCGTTGAGCGCCGTGTTCGTGCTATCTATACCGCCGATGATGAACAATTTGTTGTGGAAGAACATCATCGTCTGAAGGAATCGACCCGTTCCGGTCGCCGCCGTCGTCAACTGCGTCCAAGTGATCCCATCTACCGTGAACCATACGTCATCGTTACCAGTCCCGCCTCCAGTATCTCCTCCGTACAGATAGATACCGTTATTCGCAGCAACGCACGTGTGATTATCGCGAGCCGTCCACGGAGCCGCAGCAGTCAACTGCGTCCACGTTGCGCCGTCGCTGGTCGACCAGACATCGTTCTTCAGCGCCGTCGTGGTTAGGTCATTCTCGAGTCCACCAATCAGGAACATCTGGTTGTTGAACACCACTACCTGATGTCCTTGCCTGTGTCCGAACGGAGCAGCAGAAGCGTTTTGCGACCAAACGAAACCGTCCTGACTGTAGTTGATGTCGGCGTACTGGACCGGAGCCTCACCGCCAATCACGTAGACACGATTCTGGAAAACAGTGGCCGTGAAAAACGAGCGCCCGTACCATGCTGGCGTGGGCGCTTGCGTCCATGTGAGCCCGCTCGATCCTGAGTTTGCGCCACCTCCACTGGTATATAGAATGTCGTTGTAGATGGCGTACAGAAAACCGTTGTACCAGAATGCTCCCTGAGGATCGGCCGCCACGCCGAAATCTTCGATGTTGACCGCACCAGGCCGTCTCAGGATGTAGGTCTTCTCATTGTACTTGTCCATGTATCCATTCTGGATGTAGCAATCCTTCTCAACCATGATTCCATCACGAGACATGATTGCTTCAGCCAGCGGGTAACGAATCTTGGGCATCAGTAGCGCCCGCGCCTCACGGCGGACCATCGCCAATCGGGTTGGAACGACATCGGAGCCTGTTCCTGCGCACCCCAGTCGGAGAGCTCCTTCACTGACTCACGCGCCTCGTTCTTGACTCGAGTGATGCGTTGCTCCGGAATTTCGTAGGCGTCAGCCATTGCCGCCTTCAACCCCATGGATACGGTCTCATACCACTCAATCGGAATGTCGAGCGCCTGAGTTTCTACCGTGATGTCCTGCATGGGACGATGGCAGTCCAGAAAGATGGCCCTGGTCGAATCGACTGGGGCGGTCCACACGTAGAGCACGCCATTCGAATTCGCTGGGTCATACGCGCTGAATGGGCTGGGAGCCATCTGCGGATCGTAGTAGTACGAATTCGTGATCCCCGTCGCCGACTTCTGAGACATCTGCAAATACTCGATGCGTGAGAGAAGATTCAGTGGTACATCGCTCGCAGGATTGTCGCCACAAACCTGACGGATGTATCCCCCGGGGAGAATACGAAGCGGACGGTACGTCACGACGTCGCCCGTCGGTCCGATCGTGTAGCGGAACTTGTTCGCCACCTCCGGAACCTGAATGAGATCGCGTAGCCAGAGCTCCATGCCAGTGATCGCGCCCCACTTCTTGATCAGCATGTTCAGTTTGCGAAGGCCCTTCGTGATGTCTCCAGCCGTGGGAGTACCACCATCGGGAAGAACGCGAAGGTCCTCAAGCGCATCCGTGATCAGCTGAAGAGCCGTGTACGTTACGGTGTTGATCAGGCCAGATGTGGTCGCCATTTTCTCATCCCATCCACTGAACTAGAACATATCCCTTCGTCCCATTACCTCCGGGATTTCCATGATTTCCCGCACCTCCACCTCCAGCACCATAACTTGTCGATGGTGCACTCAGACCACCAACACCACTATTCGATCCAGCACCACCCAATCCATAAAGTGAACTCGCTCCGCTCGCTCCGGGACCGCCCGTTGTTCCTGAGGACGCCGACCCTAATCCTGGAGCTCCAGCACCATTGGTTACATTTGTCGGAGAAGAGTTATTTGCACCACCCCCTCCACCACCAGAACAAAAGTGAGTCACCGATGATTGAGGTCCTACTGACGGTGGCACTTGGCCGCCAGGACCAGATCCTTGTTCACCTCCTTCTCCTCCGTGTCTCGAATCACCGCCGCCGCCCCAACCACCTTGGGATGCCACTGTTCCAGTAGAAGGACGAGATCCACCTTTAGCTGCTGGAGAAGCCCCACCACTACTACCGCCGTATCCACCCTGACAAGTAAGAAAACTACCGAACGAAGTGGCAACTCCATCACTTCCATTGGAAAATTGAGAACTAGATCCGGCTCCACCGCTACCAATCACAACTGGTATAGCTTGTCCTGGATTAACGAATAAACTGAATTTCTGCACAACTTCTCCACAGCCACCACCACCTCCACCACTACTAGTAAATCCTCCTGATGCTGTACCAGCACCTGCTCCTCCACCAATCATGGTGACAGAAAGACAAGACACCCCACCTGGAACATTGAATGTTCCGCTATTGAAAAACTCCTGACTCTTCATCGGCATCAGGCAACCCACTGCACCATGACGTACCCAGCGCATCCAGTGCCGCCATTGCCCGCGCTTCCGGTCAATCCTCCAGATCCACCACCTCCTGCGCCATAGGAAGTAGTCGCAGCGTCGGAACCATTAGATCCACCGTTGCCGCCTGTCCCTCCAACTCCATACACGCTTGCCGCTCCTCCTCCTCCACCTCCCTGAGAAGATGATGAAGAACCACCAGCACCTCCAACAAACCGGCCACCAGCAGCAGATCCTGCGCCACCAGCCCCAGCAGCAGTCGAGGCACCTCCACCACCGCCTCCCCCACCCATTACCGTAGGAGATTCCATAGCACCAAAGTTTCCAACTCCACCTGGAGCACTTGAGCTTCCTCCGGTACCTCCGTTATAACCTCCACCTGCGCCACCATTACCACCACTAGTTCCACCCAACCCACCAAGAACACTCCACGTTTGATTCCCAACAAATGAAGTTGTACCACCGGTACTTCCCGCTGTTGATGAACCACCACCTGGAGCTCCGAGACCACCAGCACCGATTGTTACCGCACATGACGCCAAAGGCGTCACAGCGATCGGAATGCTCTGCGCGAGCTCGCCCGCGCCGCCTCCGCCGCCACCCTTGTTAGCAGTTTGCGTTGATCCTCCAGCACCTCCTCCAATCATCGTCAGCCACAAACCACTTACGTTCGCAGGAACAGTAAACGTACCGCTTGCCGTGAATTCCTGCGACTGAAGGAAACCACCGGGACCCGTAGCACCTGTACCGCCAGCACCCGTGGCCCCAGTGGCCCCAGTCGCTCCCGTGGGTCCCGTTGCTCCGGTTCCTGCCGTCGCTCCAGTGGCCCCTGTTGCTCCCGTTCCTCCACCACCACCCCCGGTCGCACACGCCTCGAGATCGTAGAGAGACTGCGCGTTAAGTCGAAACGCTGCATAGTCGCAGTCGGAGAAATTCTGAGGTGAAGTGTGATCTTGTCCACGAACAACCGTCAGCGTGTAATTGCCATTGACGTCTGGTCCAGAGATCGCTGTGCACTTGACAATCTCATACGTTGCTGGCGGGATGACATTATTTGTGAACGAATTCTGGTCGATCAGGTTCAGGTAGATGAAATTTCCGCCTGTCACCAACGTCGGAAGATAGGACACTCCCGCGACCGTGATCGTCGTGTCCCCCGGATTGACCGCAGCAACGATCTCCGCGAAGTAGAAGTTGATGAACTGCGGGCAATTAGCCATCGTCTACCCTAAGAATTGTCCGTTCAACAACCATGCGTCCAGCAACATCGAATCGCCGGTTGTAGTTTGTGATCCGTCAATGAAAATGGGAGGAGGATCCCCGGTCGACCATGGCACCGATGGATTGTCAGGAATCGGCTTGATGTAGTCCTGTGGATTGCGAATCTCCCAGCACTGTTCGCACACCCAGTAGTTGTCCCAGCGGAACAGAGCCATGCTGGACTTCCGCTTGCGGAAACATTCTTGGCACCGGAAATTCCATGCTCCCTCTTCGTAGTAATCGTATTGTCCAGAGCTCATACTTGATATGTCACCAGAACGTATCCGTCTGCACCAGGCCCTCCATTGGCCGCAGGATTACCGACCGCTCTTGCACCTCCACCACCGCCCGCACCATATCCTTGTCCAGTCGATCCATTCACGCCCGCAGCGGTTCCCCCTGCGCCACCACTTCCCCATGGGGATGCACCACCGCCACCAGATCGACTACCAGCAGGTCCACCATTAAAATTTATTCCATTCCCTCCGGTTGTGGGGCTGAGACTGCCACTTCCTCCCCCACTACCACCAACGAATCCACTTTTATGGCACATCTGTTCTACCGCATAAGTACCAGGCGCTGCACCACCAGGAGCACCTCCGACTCCACCGCCAGCCCCGCCACCATTCGTATTACTTATTTGTCCTGCGCCACCCCTGCCACCAAAACAATGCAACACTCCGAACGTCGTGTCATCACCGGTACCACCAATAAAATTAGGTCCTCCCGTTGCACCACCAGTACCACCCATTCCAACACTTCCAGAAACGGTTCCTCCAGGCGTAACCTTGTACGGAATTTGCTGGCAATACTCACCGGACCCTCCGCCTCCTCCACCAACTAAGGTCGCTCCTGCTGTATCTCCGCACCCACCACCGCCTCCTCCTCCGATCATCGTAACCAGAACCGTGCCAACTCCAGACGGAACATTGAAAGTGAAAGCTCCAACAGCCGTAAACTCGGAGCTTGTCCAAGTTCCACTCACGTTAAGCCTCCCACTGAATCAGAACATACCCTGGAGAGCCTGAGCCTCCGCACGATTGCGTACCAGCCGTCGCACCACCACCTCCTCCACCACCCACGCCATAGGTACCGGTAGCCCCTCGCCCACCAGTTGCTCCACCATCTCCACCTGTTGCCCCTTGACCATAGATCGTGGCCGCGCCTCCTGGTCCCGCCGACTGTGATGCAACACCTGTTGCGCCCCCTGTTCCTCCTGAATATCCACCCGACCCCGCACCGTTTCCAGCCACCGACGTCGGTGATGTGGTTGATCCGCCACCACCACCCCCACCAAAATAAGTCGGCGCTTCTGCCACCCCTCTAGATCCTGCGCCACCGGGAGAAGCTACGCCTCCGCCCGCGCCACCTCCGAGTCCCCCACCGGTTGCTCCGATTCCACCCGTGCCACCCCCATTTCCTCCTTTCACTTGAAGAGTGATAGTTGCACCAGTGAAACTCGACGTGCCTCCATTTCCTCCTGCAACACCTGTTGATCCAGCACCCCCCTGACCAACGGTGACCGTATAACCTGTTCCGGGAACGATCACTACAGGTACGTTCTGACAAATCTCACCGCCTCCGCCGCCACCTCCAGCACGTGACGCAACACCAGTCGATCCTCCTCCTGCACCACCACCCGCAACCATCGTCAACCAGATGGACGTTACGCCGGTTGGTCCTGTGAAAACTCCGCTCGCCGTGTACTCCACTCCTTGCAGGGTTGAGTTGCTTGCGTCGGATCCTGTACCTCCTGTGTTCCCAGTGTTTCCGGTCCCGCCTGTTCCTCCAGTGCCTCCGGTTCCTCCTGTTTGCCCCGTCCCGCCAGTAGGTCCAGTGGCTCCAGTTGCACCCGTGGGACCTGTGCTACCCGTTTGCCCTGTTGCTCCTGTTTGTCCCTGGGCTCCAGTCGGACCAGTCGAACCCGTAGCACCTGTGGATCCGGTGGCTCCCGTAGCACCCGTTCCACCCGTCGCCCCTGTGTTACCAGTCGCCCCAGTGTTTCCAGTAGTTCCCGTTCCGCCCGCCCCAGTTCCGCCTGTTGCGCCCGTAGCTCCCGTTCCGCCGCCTCCAGCTGCCGTAGGATGAAACTCGCAGAGAAACTGAGATAGCCGGTAGAGCCAATCCTGACCGGGGCGATTGGCTGAGGTACCTTGTGGCGGCGGCTCACAGAAATTTTGCTGAGACATCAGCGATAGATGGGAACGTAGCCACCATTGACCGAGATGCACTCTCGAGTCGGAGCACTCGGAGGACAAGGAACCGTCGTCAACCAGATTTCCTTGAACCGTCCGCTCGCGTTGCCGATCGCAAAGATGTCGCCATGCGACACACTGATCCCTTGGTTCGTGAACGCGAAAATGTATCCCGGTTGCCCATCGACCATCACGGCAATGTCGAGATCGCCCTGCTCACGACCAGGCGTACAGTCCCAGCATCCGCCGTTGAAGGTGACCGCTGAGACCTGAGTGTTCGCTTTGTTGTTGCTTAGAAACTGGATGAAGCAGCCACTACCGTCGCGGCCCACTTCGTAGTCGACACACGCAGTCCACGCAACGCCGGTCGACGTCTGCGCTGTGATCCATGGCGGACCAAATGCCGTGCTCCCCGGAGGTGGAGGAGAAGGGGAGGAAACAGAGGGGGAAGCATCTCCCCCACCTCCGCAGCTGGCAAGCATGAGAATAGTGAACGCACCGATTTTAGGGAATAGGCCCAGTGTGTCCAGTCGCACCCGTGGCTCCTGTTGGCCCCGTTGGGCCTGTGGCGCCAGTTGCTCCGGTCGCCCCTGTTGCCCCTGTAGGACCCGTGTTCCCTGTCTTTCCTACCGCTCCCGTGGGTCCCGTGTTGCCCGTGTTTCCCGTACCTCCGACCGCACCAGTCGATCCCGTATTGCCCGTGGGGCCAGTCAACCCTGTACCACCCGTTCCGCCTGTGCCTCCAGTACCACCCGTGCCGCCCGTCCCTCCGACGCCTCCTGTTGACCCAGTGACACCGCCGGTTGGTCCAGTGGCTCCAGTTGCGCCATTGGTACCCGTCGCACCCGCCGAAACTTGGGCCACAATCCCAGTCGTGATTACGATCGCCATCTATGGTCCCGTTGGTCCGGTTGCGCCATCTGCGCCTGTTGCGCCCGTTGGTCCTGTCGCTCCAGTATTCCCCGTATTTCCAGTCCCGCCTGTACCACCCGTGCCCGTTGCATTTGCTCCTGTTGCCCCTGTGAATCCAACCGCCTGACTCGATCGACCTGACTGCCCTGTGTCACCCGTTGCTCCGGTTCCGCCGGTTCCGCCGGTTCCGCCAAGGGCTCCGGTAGGCCCTGTGTTCACCCCTCCGGTCGATCCTGTTGCTCCCGTCGCGCCCGTCGTTCCTGTACCGCCCGTGCCTGTGTCTCCGCCCGTTGCGCCTGTTGCACCAGGCAATCCAGGAGCACCATCTGGGACCGCGACGATCCCCATGACGGTGAAGAAAAACCCCATCAGTTACCCGATGGTTGCAGCAACGTCAGTACAGCTGCTCCCGCGCTCCACGCCGTCAGGTTCAGACGAATGTGAGAGCACGGGAACGCAAGGTTGCCCTCCGTGCTTGAGCTCTTGCTGACCACCACGGGATCGTCGATCGTTCGAATCAACCGCACGAAACCTCCCGTAATCGCCGTTGTCGCGCCAGAGTTCGCAACCGTATACGTGATCGTGTTCTGGTTGGTCACGCTTGCTACCTGGAACGTCCCATCGAACGGAGCGCCCGCGCCCTTCACGATGATCGAATCTGCAACCTTCACCGTGAGCGCGCTGGGCACCTTGAGCGTGGCCGTCGTCGTCGATCGCGTGATCGAACTGTACTGCTGCTCGTCTGTTGGAAGAACACTCCATCCATGCTCGATCTTGAAGGTGAGCGTCGATCCTTGCTGAACCGCGACGAAGTACCCAACGCCGAACGCGGTTTGCTCCGTGTCGATCACTTGCCAATCACCCGGACCTGTGGCTCCCAGAGGAGTTGTAGTAAAGCGCATGACTACTCCTTATTGCTTGACCGCTTCGATCGTGATGGAACCAAGCAACGGCTTTCCCTCTTTCCAACCAGAAGCCGTCATGAGAACCCGCCCCGTTTTCGTATCGCCCGCCGTATTGTGCAGATGTCGATCCATCATCCCGCGCCCTTCAAGATGTCGGATCAGTTTCGGCGGATCATCCTCCCACCACAGATCAACGCTTAAATCTCTGTGCAGGACGTAGTTGATGTGGTCGATGCGATACTTCGTTGGATGGTAGTAGCTGTCGACCGCCTTGGGTACATCCATGATGACCATGGGCTCCATGGACTTCCGGTCGAGCGCGATGTTGATGTTCAGGATGGTGTTGCGAGCACCATCGTTTTCGACATCAATCTCGACCGGACTGGTCATCAGAAGCGGCTCGCCTCAGACCACGCGCCGATGTAGTCGACGATGTTCGTGTGAGCAGCATTCGCGCCTGTGGTAATGCCGAACCCGAGACGCAGACCATCCGTGGACGTCGGAAGATTCGTAAGGTCGATCCCACTCGGAGCGTTAGCACTGGCTGACGTCGCCACCAGACCACCGTAGACCTGGGACGCCCCCTCCCACATGATCGGCAGCGTTTGTCCGATGCTCGAGAATACGTAAAGCGTCGGCGTCGATCTCGCATCGTAGTAGAAGCCCACCGAATACTGCACGTTCGCTGCTATGGTTCCAACCGCAAGAGTGCTGGTCCCCGCGCCCTTGAGGATCAGGTTGAGAGTGGTCGAAGCATCGGTCTTACTGAAGTAGACGCCCTTCGATGGAGTCATTGGACCCGAGAGCGTGTCCACCAAACCAGCGAGCATCAGCGTGTGGGCCGTATCGCTCAGTTTGAACGAGTAGGTGAACCACTTCTGGAAACCCGTCTTGAAATAGAACGATTTCGCAACGAGCTCGTTCGCCTGATAGTTGGTGCTCGTTCCACCCGTGGTCTGCGTGAGAAATCCGCCCTCACCATCCGACAACGCGGACGTGCCTGAGTTGGTCGAAGTGACCGTCCAGTCGTTCGCATCATAGTTTTCGAAATCGGTGAAGTACCCGTACACCGGAAGCGGCGACGGAATACGAAGATTGCCAAGTACGGACCCCGGCGTTGCCGTGGTCACCCCGACTGGGAATCGGGTCGGTGTTTGCGTCGACATGAAGCTCTCCTTTTCGAGCGCCAATGAAGGCGCGGCCCCCTCTCGAGGGTCGCGCTCTCCAAGGAGTTAAGCTGCGATCAGTACCCTTTCTTGCGAGACTTCTTCTTCCCACCACCAGGATTCATGGGAGGAAAATTCGGTCCTTTTCTGGTCTTTTTGTTAATAGTCATCTCCTACGGCATGTCAGGCCAGGCACGATTCGACTTACGAACGTTATCCAGTGATGGTATCGGTTGCAAATTGAATTCGTTGTGGAGCCCGCACACCAACGGTGAATTGAGTGGAACGATGTGATCTACGTGATGTTCGACCCCGGTTTCTTGCTCAAGCCGTTTCGCTTCCTTGTAGATCATTTCGATCCGGTTCTTGTCTGCCCAGCTAGGAAACGCTTTTTGTTTCATCGCTTCACGTCGCTGAACCTTACTCGCAAAAAAGTGCGGCTCGGCTAGGTGTTTTTTCCTGTCTGCTTTTCTTTGTATCTCCCTATACCGCTCAGGATCAGCAGCGCGTCTAGCCTTCACCTGAGATCTATACACTTCAGGATTGAGACGATACTGCTCAAGTTTTTTCTTCAACACGTCATCACGATGCGAATAGTAATACTGCAACGCTCGTGCGCGGTTAGTCGATGGATCCTTTTCACGCCACAATCTTTTTAGTTCCAAAGAACACGGACGACAATAGTTTTGGTAGCCTGTCCTGTTGGTAGCACAGGAATACCAATCTTCTACTGCGCGATCCGTTTTACATCTGGAACAAAACATAATGTCGTTTAGGAAGTTCCACCCCTCCTTTGTAGAGAGGGGTGGATTATCCCATGTATTATCTACGGTCAGGGACCATTCGATCCGTACACGCTTCTCCAGTTATCCCAACCGAAGGCGTACCGCTC
>Ga0306920_100009371_pt1 | contig 13054 bp, 9 predicted proteins | sample flu12Cox44000170_FD_204666 | JGI IMG/M metagenome (GOLD analysis project Ga0306920, IMG submission 204666) | Lab enrichment of tropical soil microbial communities from Luquillo Experimental Forest, Puerto Rico - flux4day.12C.oxic.44.000.170 (v2)... | ecosystem: Environmental > Terrestrial >...
GCGATCAAGGTCCCTTGCGAACTAACGGTATGAAGCACCTCGCACTGGCAATCACGCTAAGCTTTGGCCTGTCCCTTGCCGTCTTTTCTCAGGACCAAAATCCCGTCACTAAAACTGGCAATACCGCCGAGAAGACTGCCGTCAAGACAGGCCAAACAATCGAGCATGGAGCGCAAGCAACCGGCGAGACGATTAAGCACGGAACTCAGGCTACCGAAAGGACGGTAGGCAAAGGTTTAAAAAACGCCGGGAATACGCTCGAGAAAGCAGGCACCGAAACCAAGAAATCCAAACACCACTACAAGTCGAAACATGCGAAGGCAAAAGCGAGTGCCTCTCCAGCCGCGACGCCCTCTCCTGGTTCTACTCCCGGCGCAGCGACTCCAAGCTCCTCGCCGGCAGCTACCCCTGAAATGACACCGGCATCCACTCCAACTCCGCCCGCGACATGACGGCGTCGGAACGGGAGGCCCGGATCTCCAGAGAATAAGCCGAGGCGCGTCTTCGCTTACGAAAGGATCCTTACCGGATCTCCTCGGAGATCATACATCTGGGTTCCGGTCACATGAACCTCCGAAAACGTCCCAACCGCAGCCGGCTGCGACAGCAGGATTCGGGTATCCACTTCGGGTGCGTCCCCCTCTCCTCGGGCGACCAGCGGTTGCTCGATGAGCGCCTTTATGCTTTTTCCAATCATCGAGTCCGCATGCTCGCGCGCAATTTTTTGCTGTAGCACCATAGCTCGCCTGTAGCGTTTCGCCTTTGTTCCAGAGGAGACTTGATTCGGCATCCTCGCCGCGCGGGAGCCTTCCTCACGAGAGTAGGTAAATATTCCTAATCTCTGGAATCGGACCCTTTCAATGAATTCGAGCAACGTTCCGAAATGTTCCTCATTTTCACCGGGAAATCCCACGATGAAAGTGGTGCGCAGTGTAACGCCTCGAATCCCTTCCCGGATCGCCTGGATAAGGTCCTCAATGTGTTGACGCGTGGTTTCACGCCGCATAAATCTCAGCATCTCTTCGTCAATGTGCTGCAGCGGCATGTCGATATACTTTGCCACCTTGGAGCTCGCGGCTACCGCCTGAATCAGTTCCGGACTCCAATGCGCCGGGTGGGTGTAGAGCAGTCGTACCCAGAAATCACCGGGAATCGCGTCGATCCTTTCCAACAAACGCGTAAGCGTAGGACCGCGCGATGAATCGACCGGCTGTTTTGGGCCCGCTTTCTGGTCCCAGAGATCCATTCCATAAAAAGTGGTGTCCTGGCTGATAAGATTGATCTCCTTAACCCCCTCCGCCACCAACCGGCGCACCTCCGCCTCCACAGATTGCAGCGGTCGGCTGCGATGCCGTCCCCGCATCTGAGGTATGACACAAAAACTGCAGGGATGATTACAGCCTTCCGCAATCTTCAAATAAGCAAAATGCGACGGCGTAAGGCGGAACCGCGGAGTCGTATAGTCCGGGATATACCGGGATTTTGGAGTAACAAAGTTAAGCGGACCGCGGTTCGCCGTCGTCTTATCAGCAACGCGTCGCACGATTTCACCTGCCTGGGCAATCTGGTCAAGACCCATGAATGCGTCGACCTCTGGCATTTCATCGGCCAGCTCGGCCGAAAACCTTTGCGACATGCATCCACTTACAATCAGTTTCTGACCTGGTCGCCGCCTCAGACCGCGTTTTTCGTGAGCGTCCAGGATAGCCTCAATCGACTCCTCTTTGGCAGAATCGATGAATGCGCAGGTATTCACTATCAGGACATCGGCTTCCTCCGCGTTCCGGGTTACCTCCATGCCTTGGTTGACGATGTCACCCAGCATGATCTCCGCATCGACCAGGTTTTTTGCACATCCGAGACTGATCATCCCTACTTTTAAAGGAAGATCATCAGGCAGCACGTCGTTTGCAGTGAGTGGGCGGATCAAAGAATTCATCAATTGCTATCGAATCAGTTGATGACGATATCACCGGAATCCGATGGCACAACCTGCCCATCCTTTCGGACCTCAACCGCACCCTTATCCGAGACATGCACCCAGAAGCGCTTTCCCGCAACCACGATGGGTTGACTATCAGGTCCTGCAAACCCCTCAAAGACAGGCTGCGCACCCTCCTGATCCTTCGTAACCTTTACATAGGTTCTTTTTAAGATCCGAACTTCCAATTTCTTGTCCGGGGAGGCGCTCTCCGCGGTTCCGCCTTGCGCATCGGAAGGGGGTGAGTCTACGGGAAGAGCCCTTCGAACCTCCACGCCGTCTTCCATTCGAACCTGGGCAGGAGAGGAGGCGGAGTTCGACCCGTCTTTAGATTCCTCGTCCTGCCTCGGGCTTTGCGAAACAACCGCCGGGGTTATGTTTGAGACAACAGCAGTTGCCGGTGGCGGTAAGACGGGAGATTGGGTTGCAATTCGAGACTTCGAAGAGGAGTCGTCGATTTGACGCTCACTCTCAATAACTTTTTCGTCGGCCTGTTTGGTGCCAACAACGCGTGGCACGTTAAGCGCGAGGTATGAAAACAGCGGCACCCCCACCAATACAATAAACAACAGAACGGCAACCACGGCTGGCGGCACGCGGAAGCCCCTTGGGGTGATTCTGCGCGGCTCCAGGATCTGCTTCGGCACAGGCGGCCCTGTCAAATACGGATAAGCCGCAAGCGAAATGGTCCGGTCGACCCGGAATTTGTCCAGCTCGTCCTGAATATCGACTCCCAGAAACTTGGCATACTTTGCCAAAAAGCTCTTCGCATATGTCAAATTCGGAAAATGGCCGTACTCATCCGCCTCAAGATCAATAATCCGCTCTGGCCGAATCTTCGTGGTCTCGGCTACGTCTTCGATCTCAAGCCGCCTCGCTAGTCGCGCTTGCTGCAATTTCCATCCGACCGATTCCGCCATCTTCTAAAGACCTTTTTTGACCTAATTCCGGCGATTTATTCGGGGAAGACATTCTACTGTTACTTACTGTTGCACTAGAGCGTCCACGTCCACTAAAATTTCTCTTGGTTTTGCGCCATCGCCGGGCCCCAAAATGCCCCTGCGTTCGAGGATGTCAACGACGCGAGCGGCGCGTGTGTATCCGAGGCGCAATCGCCGCTGAAGCATCGAGGTCGAGGCACGCTTTTCCTGTCGAATGATCTCCAAACATTTTTCCACAAGCATCTCATCCTCCTCACTCACCTCCTCTTCGGCAGGGACGGAAGTGTCGAGTTGACTCTGGATCGCGGGATCAAAGGTCGGGGCACCCTGTGCGGAAACAAACTCAACCAGCTCATGGATTTCCTTATCCGTGACCAGGACACCCTGCGATCGCATCAGCCGCGAGGTACCTGGCGGTCGATAAAACATATCGCCCTGACCGACAAGCCGTTCAGCACCGTTTTCATCAAGAATCACGCGGCTGTCCAGCGCCGACGCAACCTGAAAGGCGATCCTTGTAGGGATATTGGCCTTAATGACACCCGTTACAACATCCGCACGCGGCGTCTGTGTCGCGACGATCATATGAATTCCCGCCGCCCGCGCCATCTGTGTAATTCGTGCAATTGCACTCTCGACATCGGCAGGAGCCGTTTGCATCAGGTCCGCCAATTCATCGATGATGACCACAATGTAGGGCATCTTTTCGGGAATGGGGAGATCCTCTTCCCGCGGCACCTTGACTTGAGAGGCCGAAGACTCCGACCCATCTTCCAAAGTCTCCGCCTCGTTCGGGGCAGTTGCCAGATCGAGTTCCCGTTGCGACTTCGGTTTTGGGCGCGCATTAAAACCGGTCACGTTACGAACGCCGACTTTGGCGAAGATCTTATAGCGGTTCTCCATCTGGTTGACGACCCAGCGCAGGGCAAGCAAAACCTTCTTCGAGTCCGTGACGACCGGCAAAACAAGGTGCGGCAACCCATTGTACATCTGCATCTCAACCACTTTTGGATCGATCATGACAAATTGCAGATCGTCCGGCCGGGAGCGAAAGAGGATGCTTGCGATGATCGCGTTAATGCAGACGCTCTTGCCGCTTCCCGTCGTTCCTGCCACTAAAACATGCGGCATTTGCGTCAAATCACCGAGAATGATCTTCCCATAAACATCTTTTCCGAGAACGATCGGAACCCGATGTTTTGTGTTGTTAAAATCGTCCGATTCGAGAATTTCACGGAGCGTTACTTTGACCTTCTTTGAATTGGCTATTTCGATGCCGACAGTGTCTTTGCCCGGTATCGGGGCAAGGATATTGATTCGTTCGGCTCTTGTGGCGCGAGCTAGATCGCGCTCAAGACTGGAGATTTTGTCGACCCGGACTCCGCGGGCAGGATAGACTTCATACCGGGTTATCGTCGGTCCCCTGGTGATATCACCCGGGCTTGCATCAATGTTAAATTGTTTCAGCGTGTCAATCAACACGTGCTGAATCTGTTTCAATTCAGCAGGGTCCGCCGCTTTTCTCCCTTCAAGATCGATCGGTTCCAATAGTTCGACAGAGGGCAACACATAGTTCTCGATCGGCTTTCCGACGATTGGTGTAATGCCTTCCTTATCTCGTCCCTGGCCTCTTTCGGCGGGCGGCGCCTTCGATTTGTTGGGCACAGCGGCGGAAGCATCAATAATCTGGGGCTCGGGACGCATCGCAGATTCAGCTTCAGATTCGTCTGGCAAAAAGCCCTTTTTCTTGAGTTCTTTCTCGTGCTTGCGAATTTCTCGCTCTATTTTCTTTTGATTGGCCTCCAAGCGTTCTCGCTCGTTCGCGGCTTGGAATCGCCTGCGCTCACGCTCTTCAAGCGTCTTACGCCAAAAATCTTTGCAACCCTGGATCATTTGCTTTATCGCATGGATCGGACGAATGCCTGTGAGCCAGATGAGGCTCACAATGTAAATCACCGAGAGAGCGATCATCGAACCGATTTGACCAAGCAAGTTCAACAACAGCATCCCAAACCAGTAGCCGGTCCACCCTCCGGGCCCCATGATATTGAAATCGTGTTTCCAAGTCTTCAGAACCCAGGGCTGCAAATTAATGAGCGAGGCGCCACTAATCATGAACAGAAGCGCCCAAGGAAGACGACGGATAATTCGAAAACTCGGCAAGAACAACTTCGAACCGCCAAATCCGAGAAATACAGTAGCCACAAGATAAGACGCCGCTCCAAGAGTCAGGTACATAAAGCCCGCAACGATCGCTCCCGTTGGCCCGATAAAATTTTGAGCCGGATTATTTGGCGGACTGATCGAACTGAACCAGACCCAAGCAGGAACATCTTTGGGCGTGTAGGAGATCAGTGCCAGAAATAGAACCGTACCTGCTCCCAGCAGAATCAGACCGATGACTTCATTCCACGCGTTATGCTTTCGCGACTGCCCCATAACTGCCCCCAGTTTAGTTCTTAGTTCGATGCTTTCAATGGAGAACCGCACCAGCGCGAAAATCTCATCCGGCGGCCGCCGGATGAAATTTTCACGCCATGAAGCCGCTCAGGAGGCGCCTCCGGGGAAAAATTGGATTTAACAGACTGAAACAGAATGTTGGGCTGCTTCCCGGACTTGGTAGAGTCGAACATGTTGCCAACGGCCCATTTTGATCGTAACAAGATCCATGCAATGCCGCTTTTCCTGATCGGCGCTGGTACCAACGCACGTCGAGATCCTTACATCTCGCCGGTCCGAGGCGCGGCCTCATTAGCCTATGAGTGAAGTGTTAGACCCCGGATGCCTGTCATTTCGACCGTTGTACATGGAGCGTGTTTGGGGCGGTAAAAAACTGGCCACGCTTTTCGGCCGGCAGTTGCCTACGACAAACCCAATAGGCGAATCCTGGGAACTCGTGGACCGCTCCGAAGCACAAAGCGTTGTATCTGCGGGGAAGTTCAGGGGCACCACTTTACACGAGCTTTGGACGAAACACCGCAGCGAGGTTTTCGGTGACGGGTACGACTATGAGCGCTTTCCGTTGCTCATCAAAATTCTGGACGCCTCGGACGCACTATCGGTACAGGTTCATCCCCCGGTTCATCGCGCGATCGAACTTCCCGAAGAGACAAAAACGGAGATGTGGTACTTCGTGGCCACCGACGAAGACGCGGGTATCTACGTCGGCCTGAAAGAAGGTGCTACGAAAGCAAACTTCCAATCGGCGGTTGAAAAAGGGACAGTGGAAGATCTGTTGCACCGCATTCCAACGCGACCTGACAGTTTCATGTTTTTGCCAGGCGGCCGGCTGCACGCAATTGACGCTGGAAACGTGTTATTTGAGGTTCAGCAAAACAGCGATACCACCTACCGAGTATTTGACTGGAATCGGATTGGCTTCGATGGCAAGCCGCGAACCCTCCACGTTGAACAATCATTGCAATGCATTGATTTCGCCGATTTTGAGCCGAGCCTGGGAGAAATTCTCGAGGAGAGGCTCGTCTCACACGACTGCTTTACCGTTGATCGATGGGTTCTCAATCAGCCTCGACCGGCAAATGCAGAGCCAAAATTCTCGATCTTCCAGGTGATCTGTGGGACTGTCTCCTTCGGTAACAGCCACGAGTTCCGCTTCGGCGACTTATTTATGGTGCCTGCGCTTGGCCACCGAAGTTTGGTCGCATCTAAAAACGGAACCGCGGTCGTATTGCGCACAACGTTGTAACACTTCTGCCCCTTTTGACACTTCTGCCGCTTTTGTTGCCGGTCCAAAATTCTGTGCGATAAATCGGGGACTTTGTCCTGGAGAACTGCGCGACTGATTGACCATGAAAAAAAATCTAACTAGGCTTTGTTCGTGAAAATTTTCACAAAACCGGCTCTGCGCAATCTGGGCGCAATAAAGTTCCGGCACGCGATCGAGCTGATTAATCCGCACTTCTATGCTGTTGAGGAGAGAATTCGTGAACAGGCAAGAACGTTCGATCCGGCGATTGAAGGCTATATCGCCTATGCGTGCGGGAGCAGCGGCAAGCGATTGCGGCCGGCGCTCGCACTTCTCTCCGGCGCAGCGACTGGAACCATTTGCCCAAGTCATGTCGATCTCGCTGTCATCGTGGAGTTGATTCATTTGGCGACCTTGGTGCATGACGACATTATGGATTGCGCGGACGTTCGACGTGAACAGCCCACGGTTAACGCAAAGTGGGGCAATACCCTGGCTGTTTTGCTGGGCGATTGTCTTTTCGCCCACGCCCTCAAATTGGCAACCGCGTTTCCAAATTCCGAAATTACCCGCCGCATCGCCCAGGCCGCGACCGATGTTTGTTCAGGTGAAATCATTCAGACGCAACGCAGGTATGATCTGAATTTGAAGATTACCGAATACTTGCAGTTTATTGAGATGAAAACAGCAACTCTTTTCGCTGTGGCAGCGGAACTAGGCGCTTTCATCAGCGAGGCGAGTCCTGAGGTAATCACCGCGATGAAAGCCTATGGCCTCCGGCTCGGAACGGCCTACCAGATTTACGACGATTGCCTTGATATCGCAGGCGATGCCGAGAATGCGGGTAAGACCCTGGGTTCAGATCTCCGCAAAGGAAAACTTACATTGCCGGTGCTCTACCTTCTTCAGATGGTTGACCGTGAAGAGCATCACCGTTTTAGCGAAATCTTGCTTCGCAGTAACCCGGAGGAACTCAATGCCCTCGGCGCGGAAGTTATCCGGCGGGGCGCGCTGCGAAAGGCAGTCGATACGACCAAACATCTTGTGGACGAAGCAAAAGGCGAACTCCAGAAGGTGCCTGTAAGCAAGTACTCTCTCGCTCTTCTGGACATCGGCGATTTCCTCTCAAATATCGTTGACCAATTCGCCGAAGCAGCCTAACACTCTCTGCGCATGTTTTATTCTCATGCGTAGCCTGACGATTCATGAGTTGCCAGACCAGGATAAACCGCGCGAAAAACTGCTTCGCCGGGGGGCCGACTCGCTCACGGACGCCGAGATATTAGCGATTCTCTTACGCACCGGGATTCCGGGCTGCAATGCGATCGATCTCGCGCAGAAGCTGCTTCAGTCATACGGCACACTCTCGCTTCTGGCACGTTGTACAGTCGCCGAACTCTCGAATTTCAAGGGAATCGGCGCGGCAAAAGCTCTGCAACTCGTCGCCGCGTTTGGCCTCGGAGCACGTCTGTCAGCCGAGCAGACTTTTTCTGAGCCACTCAATCAGCCGGAATCGGTCTATCGTTTGCTTGGCGCAGAAATGCGTCTTCTAGATCGCGAATCGCTCCGTGCCGTATTGCTCGACACCCGTTTTCGGCTGATTGCCATTCGCGAGATTTCGAAAGGAACCGTGAATGAGAGTCTGGCTCATCCCCGCGAAATCTTCAAGCCGGCGATCACCCATTCCGCCTACGCGTTTTTGCTTGTTCACAACCATCCGTCCGGTGCTCCGGCTCCGAGTGACGCGGACCTTCGGCTCACACGTCGCATTGCCGAGTGCGCTCGCATGCTTCAAGTCCAATTTGTCGATCATCTGATCGTTGGCTCCCCGCAGGACGGCCGGTCCGGGTACTTCAGTTTCAAAGAGGCAGGAATCCTCTGAGCCTAATTTCGGATTTCGGATTGCGAATTGCGGATTGAATTTGAAGCACGCTAGATTGCCACAAATTCTTTATGAACACGCCAAACGGCACGCAAATTGCACCTTCCGATTTCATTCGCGATATCGTAGCCGCCGATTTGCTCACTCCAGATTTCCCGCAAATCCATACCCGATTTCCGCCCGAACCGAACGGTTACCTCCATGTCGGGCATGCCAAATCGATCTGCCTCAATTTCGGTATCGCCAGAGAATTTGCCGGCGTTTGCAATCTGAGAATGGATGACACAAATCCAACCAAGGAAGAGAGCGAGTATGTAGAATCGATCCGAGAGGATGTGAACTGGCTCATTCACGGCTGGGCGGACCATCTCCTGGGGCTGAAGCCAGTCGGTCAAAAGTGTGAAGTCCGGGAAATCGGCGGAAAACGGGACTTTCATCTAGCTCCGCTTGCCACGGGGACCCTTGATCTCGAGGCACCCCAATGCGCAATCCCAGCCGAGCCTTTTTACGCCTCCGATTACTTTGACCAGATGTTTGAGTTCGCACTCAGGTTGATAGAAATAGGAAAAGCCTACGTCGACGACCTATCGCCGGAAGATACCGACAGCTACAGAATCGCAGGCAAGAGCAGCCCGTTTCGAGGGCGTTCGGCGGATGAGAATAAGGCGCTCTTCGAAAGAATGCGGTCCGGTGAGTTCCCGGATGGAGCTCGCACTCTGCGTGCAAAAATTGACATGCAAGCGCCGAATGTGTGGCTCCGGGATCCAGTGTTGTACCGAATTCGGCATGCCTTTCATCATCGTACCGGGAACCGATGGTGTATCTATCCTATGTACGATTTCGCTCATTGCTTGAGCGACTACTTCGAGGGCATCACTCACTCGTTATGCACGCTGGAATTTGAAGTGCATCGGCCTCTTTACGACTGGATTCTCACAGCCCTGGACTTGCCTCGCCGGATTCCGCGCCAATACGAATTTGCTCGCCTGAATCTGAGCTATACCATTCTGAGCAAACGAAAACTCATGCAGCTTGTGGAAGAACGACTTGTCTCAGGATGGGACGACCCGCGTATGCCCACAATCTCAGGCATGCGACGCCGTGGGGTTACCGCAAGCGCTCTGCGCACATTTGCGTATAACGTTGGCATAACGAAATACGACGGAATCACCGACGTCGCCGTGCTCGAACACGCGATTCGAGACGAATTGAACAAAATTGCGTTTCGACGTATGGCGGTCCTCCGGCCGATCAAAATCGTCTTAACCAACTATCCTGAAGATCAAACCGAGCAACTCGTCGCCGTCAACAACCCCGAGGATTCTGCCGCAGGCACTCGTAACCTGGAGTTTAATCGTGAAGTCTATATAGAGGGCAACGACTTTATGGAGAATCCGCCGTCCAAATATTTCCGGCTGCGGCCGGGCGGAGAAGTGCGGCTCAAATACGCCTACATCATCAAGTGCAACGAAGTGATCAAGGATGCAACCGGCGAAGTCGTTGAACTGCGATGTACCGCGGATATGGAAAGCAAGAGCGGCGGTGCAAACGCCAATCGAAAAATCAAAGGCACAATCCATTGGGTGAACGCGAAGCGCTCGATTGGAGCGGAAGTTCGCCTCTATGATCGGCTTTTCACTGAACCTGAACCGGAAACCACGAATGATTTCAAATCTTATTTAAATCCTCATTCGCTGGGAATCGTCCAGGCCCGCTGCGAACCAAGTTTGGCCGAAGCGCAGGCGGATGTACGCTATCAATTCGAGCGTCTCGGCTATTTTGCCCTGGACGAGGAAAGCCAGCCAGGGCGTTTGATCTTCAATCGAACGATTCCGCTAAGAGACTCCTGGGCAAAGGAATCTCAGAAAAGATGAAGTTCGTTCATTCTCCGTGCCGTCCGTCTCGCAAGAGGATGCCGCCCTACGCCGAAAATTTGTAAATCGTAGTCTGACGATATACCTCCCCAGGATTCAAAACCGTCGACGGATATTCCGGGTGATTCGGTGCATCAGCGTAGCCTTGTGTCTCGAGGCAAAAACCGCCGCGGGACGGACAGAAGGCTCCGTTCCTTCCACGAAACATGTCACCGGGAAAATTCGCGGTAAACAACTGAACACCCGGTTCGGTCGTGAGCAATTCCATTGTCCGGCCCGATATCGGATCGAAGACCGTTGCAGCGTGGGTGGGAGTTTCTCCCCTTCCATGGAGCACCCACATATGATTGTATCCCTGGCCAAAGAGGAGTTGCTCATCTTTTTCACCGATGCGCCGACCGATCGGAGTTGATTTCCTGAAATCAAAAGGCGTTCCGGCGACTTCACGAGTCGCCCCGAGCGGAAGCGCTTCCCGATCGATCGGAAGATAGTAGTCGGCATCAATCTGTAATTCGTGGTCCAGAATGTCACGGGAGCCGCGATCTGACAGATTAAAGTAAGAATGATTTGTCAGATTGAGAACGGTGCTTTGGTCCGAGGTCGCCCAGTAATCGATTTTGAGTGCATCATTCTCCGTGATGCTGAATGTCACGCTGACAGATAGATTGCCGGGATATCCTTCCTCGCCATCGACGCTGAGATAGTTCAGCAGGAGGGCTGAATTCTCTCCGGATGAGATCTCCTTAGCTTCCCAAAAGACTTTATCGAACCCTTTGCGTCCCCCGTGAAGATGATTTTGGCCATCGTTTGCGGCGAGTCGGTATTCGCGACCATTCAACAAAAACCGGGCTTTCGCGATTCGGTTTGCGTAGCGCCCGATCGTTGCTCCGTAGCAGGGATGCGGACCCAGGTACTCCTTCAGACTATCAAAACCAAGCACAACCTCCCCCGGTCTTCCATGTCGGTCCGGAGCCGTGATCGAGGTAATGGTCCCTCCGTAGTTCGTCACCTTCACCTCCATGCCCCGATCATTGCTGATCGTATACAGGTCGGCCGTCTGTCCATCGGCCGCCGTTCCAAACTCCTCTTTTTTCAATTTGCTTTGCACAGCATCATTCCCTAGCGAGGCCGCGCCTCAGACCGGCGAGGTCTAGGGGTTAGCAAGGCCGCGTGGGAGCAGCATCGGTTGGGCGAAGCGGCCTCGCTTATGCGGGACCGAAATTTGCTAGGAGTAAAAGTCCGGGCAATTCCTCGAGGCGGGCAGCGCTTGGTTTTGGATCTGTGCGTGCATTTACAATTGGCGTGGGAATCCGGTAACTTTACCCGTTCCTCGGTCCCGCTCATAGAATCCTTGAAAAGCAAGGCCCATTTTGATCATCGATGCACGAAACGAAAAAACTTGACTCATTTGCAATCGATTTTGCTTTTCAAGGATTCTAGATCGATACGTTTCCCCAGTGCCATCGATCGTGCTCCCTCGCGGTCTCAATCGTGCGTCGGCTTTCGCAATCGAAAGGGGTTGGTGTCTTTTGCTCACTCAAATAGGCTCGAACGTTCCCGGGAACGGAGGATCTGGATTGCCCACTTTGCATACCCTTGTTTACGAGTGTAATCAGCGATAGTGCATTTACGGTGTAAACAGTGCGAGGGGTTCTGCCTATGGCTATGAAGCGTGTGATCAAAGGCGTGCACGTTGTCCCGATGGGGATGTCAAACGCCTTCCTGATCGAGGGCGACGACGGGTTGACGCTGATCGACGCCGGTTTCCCGGGTAAGGAGGCAGTCGTCTTCGGGGCGATCCGCGGGCTTGGCCGTTCGCCAGACCAGATCAAGCACCTGATTTTCACTCACGGCCACCCTGATCATATCGGCAGCGCCGCTGCGATCGTGCGGGAAACCGGTGCGAGGACCTACATGCATCCGCTCGATATCCCTATGGCCGAGAGTGGAGGTCCTTTTCGGCCTCTGAGGGCGGCACCTGGTCTGTTGGGGCGAGTGCTGTGCAAGCTGTTCTACCATCCCGACGAGCGACTGGAGCCGGTTGCCATCGACCAGCCTTTGACCGCTGGGGAAATACTGACCATCGCTGGCGGCATCGAAGTCATTCATACTCCTGGGCATTGCGCGGGACAGGTCGCGCTGCTGTGGCGCCCGGGACGAATGCTGTTCGCAGGCGATGTGGGCACGAACCTCATCGGCCTCGGTGATCCCCTCGGCTTCGAGAGTTTGACGGAAGGTCGTGCGAGCCAGCGCAAACTTGCCGGTCTTTCATTCGATGCTGCCGGGTTCGGCCATGGCGGGCCGATCGCCCGCGATGCGTCGACGCGTTTCCGTAACAAGTGGGGCGAGAGATCGTCTCCTTGATCAGGGAGACGCGCAACTTCGGCAGATCGCCGAAGAACAACGTTAAATCCGGAAAAATGTTTCTCATTTTCCACGCTATTTGAGGCGGAATTTTCCAAGATATTTGATGTACTCAACTCGCTGATGCGCAAGTTGCCGCGCAATATGCTGGGCTGCCGTGACGCTCGCGTATTTTGTCGGCGGTCAAGGTGACGAACACTGAAAGCCTACCCTGTGCTGCGATAGCAGTCACAGCTGTCGCACTGTACTTAAATCGGGACTGGAAAGAACCTCGGGGGGGTGACGGAAATTCCGACTATATGGTTC
>Ga0306920_100009372_pt1 | contig 13054 bp, 15 predicted proteins | sample flu12Cox44000170_FD_204666 | JGI IMG/M metagenome (GOLD analysis project Ga0306920, IMG submission 204666) | Lab enrichment of tropical soil microbial communities from Luquillo Experimental Forest, Puerto Rico - flux4day.12C.oxic.44.000.170 (v2)... | ecosystem: Environmental > Terrestrial >...
GGCTGATCCGCCGTTTCATCGACAAGGATGCGCGTTTCAAATTCGTTCCTGGAAAAGGATATCGCCCAGACCGCGGCGAGCTGCGCTTTGACATGTTCGAGGCGGAATTCACACACGAAGGCGACCGGTGCACCTTCGAAGTGCTTCTGCACAAGTTCGGTTTAGCCGACCCGGCGCTGAAGCAAATCGCAGAAATTGTCCACGACATCGACCTCAAAGATGAAAAGTTCGGTCGCGAGGACACTTTGGGACTGGACCGGCTCATCGCAGGAATTGCGATGGCACACCCTGAGGATGAAAAGCGGCTCGCAGAGGGGTCTGCCGTATTCAACAGCCTTTACGAGTACTTCAAGAGAAAGCGAGCGTGAAAATGAAATTCACAGACATCGTGGGCGCTACGGTGCTGAGTCTCAGCTCGCTGGCGATCGCGCAGAGTGGCAATGAAAAGGCTTCTTCAAAAATATGGAATTTCGACACCGACAAGCCGGGCGAGCCACCCGCCGGCTTTGAGTTCGGCAGGACCGGCCAGGGCTCGGAGGGGAAATGGGTCGTTCGCGCCGCTCAGGACTCGCCGAGCAACCACGTGCTCGTTCAAGAGAGCGCCGACCCCACCGACTATCGGTTCCCGCTCGCAGTGGTCAAGGAGGGCTCCTACAAGGACGTGACGCTCTCGGTCCGTGCGAGGCCCGTGTCGGGCGAAGTCGATCAGGGCTTCGGCATGGTCTGGCGCTACAAGGACGCCAACAACTATTACATCGCTCGCTGCAATGCCGACGAGGACAACTGCACCATCTACCACACGGTCGCCGGCAGCCGGCGGTCTTTCCAGAACAAGTCGATCAAGGTGGCCAAGAACACCTGGCATACGCTGAAGGTTGATGCCACTGGGAACCACTTCGTGGTGTGGTTCAACGGCAATAAGGTCCTGGACGCAACGGACGACATCTTCAAGGACGCCGGCAGGGTGGGGCTCTGGACGAAGGCGGACTCAGTCATTCAGTTCGACGACTTCACCGTCACGCCAAAGTAGGAGCGCCTTGCCGAACGAGACCGCTTTCATGGGCAAGTTGAAGAGGAGTTCAGTCGAGCTACGAAGGATAAGCACGTTTGTGAAAGGGGATGAATCAATGATCAAGCGAGCTATGACGACCCTGGTATTGCTTGGAGCATTCGGAATCGCCGCTGCAACTCCACAAAAGAACGACAGCGCCAAACTCGACACTGGGCGCATCGAACAGCTCACCGGAGCCAAGGGCACCTTTAACGCGAAGGAAGGTGTCTTCAAGGTATCGGTTCCGCGTTCGGATCTATCCGTCACCACTGCGGGTGTAAAAATGACGCCGCCAATGGGCCTCACCAGTTGGGCCGCGTTCAAGCGCGACAGCAATCGAACCATGGTGATGGGAGACATGGTCATGACCGAGGAACAGGTGAATCCGGCGATGAGCACGGCATTGGACAACGGGCTGGAGGTGACCGCGTTGCACAACCATTTCTTCTGGGATTCGCCAAAAGTGATGTTCATGCACATCGGAGGTATGGGCGACGAAACCAAGCTGGCAACTGCAGTGGGGAAGCTCTTCGCGAACATGAAACAAACCGCGGGGGGAAAGGGCGAGGTGCTGACGTCGGATATCGATCCAGCGAGGAGCACGCTGGACTCGAAGAAGGTCGAGGCCATTCTCGGAAAGGGCGAGCTGATCAATGGCGTGTACAAGGTGACGATCGGTCGAGAAACCAAGATGCATGGGCAGACCGCGGGCAATGCGATGGGCGTCAACACTTGGGCGGCCTTCGTGGGCAGTGATGACAAAGCCGTCGTGGACGGAGACTTCGCCATGCTCGAGTCCGAGCTGCAGGGAGTACTCAAAGCGCTGCGAGGAGCCAGCATCAACATCGTCGCAATTCACCAGCACATGGCCGGCGAGAGTCCACGCGTTCTCTTTTTGCATTTCTGGGGCGTGGGGCCGGCGGAGAGCCTCGCCAAGGGAATCAAGAGCGCATTGGACACTCAAAAGGTGCGAAGCACCGGATAGCGCTTCGCAAGTCATCAGCGTGCCGCCGAGAGCCTGACTGTGAGCGGAAAGACAGAACCGACACGGGCGGTTTCGGAGACAGGTCCACGGACAAGCCCCGAAGCCGCAGAGCAGATTCAGTCCAGTACCATGCGGGAGTTTCTGCTCTACTTTCTTCGACTCGGTACTTTCGGTTTCGGAGGCCCGATCGCGCTCGCGGGCCACATGCAGCGAGACTTGGTCGAGCGGCGACGCTGGGTTTCGAAACAGGATTATCTGGAGGGACTCGCGCTGTCGCAGCTCTCCCCCGGTCCGCTCGCGGCGCAGCTGGCGATGTATTTGGGTTGGGTGCGCGCCGGTCGAGTTGGAGCAACGTTGGTGGCCGGAGCGTTCGTCCTTCCATCATTCGTGATGGTGCTCGCCATTTCCATCCTCTATGTCCGGTTCCACGGCTTGCCGTGGATTCAGAACGTCTTCTACGGCATCGGCGCGGCGGTCATTGCAATCATCGCGCGAAGCGCGGTGAAACTCGGACGAATGACGATCGGCAAAGATCCACTGCTCCTCTTTATTCTCGTCTCGAGTGCGGTCGTGACGGCGTGGACAGAGAAGGAAATCCTTTGGGTATTTTTGGGCTTCGGCTTCCTAGCGCTGATTGTGAAAGCGTGGCTTCCTTCGCGCAAGACGCCGACGGTGCTTTCGCTCAGTCCCTGGTTGGCCTGGCTTGTCGCGGGAATGAATGGCCCGGCGCCAGGCGAATTGTGGCGAATCGCCTGGTACTTCACTGAAGCCGGCGCATTCGTGTTTGGCAGCGGCCTGGCGATCGTTCCATTTCTACACGGCGGCGTGGTGGACAACTTCCATTGGCTCAACGAGCATCAGTTTCTGGACGCTGTCGCCGTGGCGATGATTACGCCAGGACCGGTCGTCATCACCGTGGCGTTCATCGGCTTTCTCGTCGCCGGGCCGCTGGGCGCAATCATTTCCGCAGCGGGCGTGTTCCTCCCCCCGTTCGCCGTCGTCATTCTGCTCGCACCCAGCGTTCGACGCTGGTCAAAGGATGCTCGGGTAAAAGCGTTTGTCGCTGGCGTCACCGCGGCGGCGGCCGGAGCCATTGGCGGCGCGGCCTTCGTGCTCGCGAGGCGCTCCATCGTGGACATTCCGACAGCCGCAATCGCACTCATCACGTTTGCAGCACTGACAAAGCTTAAGAAGGCGCCTGAGCCTGTGGTGATTCTTGCGGCGGGGGCCGTCGGCCTCGTCGTCAAGGCGGTGGCCTCGCGATAACGCCGGCAAACTGGGGAGAGATCGCAATGAAATGGATTACACGTGAGCGAGTGAATGTCGACCGGGTCGCTTGCCCTTGGCTGATTAAGAAGTTTGTAGACACCGAGGCAGAATTCTTCTTCGTTGCGGCGACAGAAGTGTTCACCGAAGCCGAGCGGATGGGCGCCATCCCTTTTGACGTGAGCGGTGCCGAGCTCGGCCACCAAGGTAAGCGGTGCACGTTTGAGGCGATTCTCAAGAAATACAAACTCGAGGACAATTCTGCGCTCGCATTACTCGCAAAAATTGTCAATGGCGCCGATACGGACAACACGCTCTATGGGCAGCCGGAGAGCCTTGGACTCAAGGCGATCGCCGACGGATTCCGCCGCCTCGGCTTCCGCGACGATCACGAAATCAACGCCGCGGAGTGGATTGTGTACGACGCCCTTTACGCGCACTGCCAGGAGATGGTGCGGCAAGGAAAGCTCAATGGAGCGTTCCAGAAATAGCGTTGCCTGAGATTTAACGACTCTCGTTCGGTCCCTGGGAACTTTTAGGCTCCGTCGCCACGTCTCATTGGCAGAGCGTTCGGCGGAACCGCGGCGCGCTCGATGGAGATTCTTGTGCCACGCCTGTTTATCCCTAAGGAGGAGTCCATGAAGTCGTTCATAAGCAAATTGACAATGTGTGCACTCGTCGTTGTGTCTCTTGCGAAAGTCGCCGATGCCGCGCAGCTCATCGTTTTCGAGGCACCGATCAGCAATTGGAGACAGCAAGTCTCTGCAGACTTCGCGGTAAACCGCGAGCTGGGTCGGGCCTGGGTTGATGTGCATGTGGAGGCAAATGATTTGGGTGAAGGGCCGCCGGACCGCGAGGTGATCTCGAAGGCGGTCGAAGGCCTCTATTATGATCCGGCCCGCAAGCAGGTGCTTTATCGCACCGCGACCGAGAACGTCGTGTGCGCCGAGGATGCCAAGTTTCTCTGGAGCACTTATCTGAAGGCTACCGGGAAGTGTTTGCTGACCCCACGGTCCGAGCAGCGCCAGATGGACGATGGATTCAACATTCGCAATCTAACCGTGGCCAAGGTCGTTTTCGAGGCCCAGCCATCCACCCTCGCCAGCGACCGTGGCGAGCCGCGCACAGAAAAAGCTTCAGAGGACAAGGTGCTGGCGGAGCAGTTGCAGGACGCTGAGATCTCGTTGGAGCAGGGGTTGGCTGCGACTGCGGTTGAGGGCAAGCCGATCTCGGCGAAGTTCGAGGTGGAGAACGGAAAGCTCCAGCTCTCGGTGTACGTCGCCAAGCCGAAGAGCTTCTCGGAGGTGATCGTCGACCACAAGACCGGGAAGATCGCCAAGGCCGAAGCGATCACCGGCGGTGGGGATTTGGCAGCCGCCGTGGCACAAGGCCAGGCAATGGCCAAGGCCAACACCTCGCTGGAAGAAGCGCTCGCGAAAGCGGCGTCGATGAACCGGGCCTATCGGGTCGTTGCCGTGACGTCGACGTTGAAGAACGACCGGCCGATCGCTTACATCACGCTGATGAACGGAGCGCACTCGAAGACGGTCAGCGAGAAACTGGACTGAAGCACGATTCGGCTGTGCGAAACGCGGCATGCTGATCGCCGAGAAACAAGCACCGTGGGACGGAGGGCTTGGAGTGACGGAGAACGAGCTGCTCACCTTGGTGATGTCAATGGCGAACCGCCTGAAGCGGTTCGCCTGCCATTTGTGCGGCGATGCCGATGGCGCCGAGGACTTGGTTCAAGAGGGCTTTCTGCGCGCGCTCGCCAGCCGAACGCAGTTGCGGGATAAGAGCCGAGCCCTTCCATGGCTTCTGATGATCGTGCGCAGACTATTCCTGGAGCATCACCGCCGAGCTGAGCGTCAGTTGCACCTGCTCGAGGAGGACGCGAGCCTGATGGATCCGCCGATTGGAAACCTGGAGGAGGAGATGTTGCGCAGTACGCTCAGCGAAGAGGTGTCCAGGGCTCTCGCGGCGCTTCCGGAAGAATGGCGGACCTGCCTGCTCCTGCGTGAAGTGGACGGTTTTTCGTACGAGGAGATCGCGCAGACCGTCGAGTGCCCTCTCGGCACGGTCCGCTCGCGCATCGCACGCGCCCGCGCACAGCTACTGGTCTCGCTACACACTTACGCGGCCGATCGCGGCATCGACCAAGGAGCACGAAGATGAGCTGCCCAGACTTCGAGTCCTTGAGTGCGGAAGTCGACGGAGAGCTGACCAAGCTCGAGGCCGCGGCAGTGAGATCGCACCTTGACGGGTGCGACAAGTGTCGCACACGCCGAAATGAGCTGCTCATGCTGCAAGGGGCGGTGCGGGACGCGTCGGTTGTTCCACTCGCATCCGAAGGCCTTAAGGCGCGCTTTTTGGCAACGGTAAGAAGGCGTCGGCGCGCGTTAGCCTTCCGGGTCGGGTTGGGCCTGGCGGCAGCGGCTGTAGTGGCTGCGCTGTTGTTACCATTGGTGCGCAGCAAGGACGTGATCGCGGAGCTCGTCGGCGACCACCTCGGCACTACGGTGACGGGCGAGGAACCCTTCGACGTCGTCAGCAACGACCCGAAGGTCGTCGAGCGCTGGTTCGAAGGGAAGCTTGACTTCAGGTTCCGGATCCCACGCCCACCTGCGGCGCGGCTCCTCGGCGCGCGGCTCTGCAACGTCGGCCGGCGCCAATTCCCGCTCGCCTCGTATGATCGCGAAGGCCGGCGCATCTCGCTCTTCGCTCTCGGCACCGCGGCCGGAAGCGGGCAGGGAGCATGCCAGGAAGGCGTACGTGGCTTCACGGTTTGCCGCCAAGCTGTCGGTGGAATCGAGTACATGTTTGTGTCGGACTATCCGCGGCCTGAGGCAAAACGCGTCCTGGCGGCCATGCTGTCAGAGCTCCTCTGAAACGCGTCTATCTCAAGACCTGCTCAATGCCGTATAACGACGGTGGAGGAACGACATTCGTTTCGACGAGCAGGCAGAGATCTTCGATCAGCGCGCTGGATTGCCTCCGCAAGTTTGCCGAGACATCGCGAGCAAGCTGGTCGAGCTGACCGCACTGGAAGCCGGCGACCTTCTGCTGGACGTCGGGGCGGGCACCGGCGAGGTTGGATCGGAGATCGTCCACCTGCACGCACGATATGTGGGACTCGATCTCTCCCTCCCGATGCTGCAAGTGTTCCAGCGGCGCCGCGGGGGCAATCGCGGCTCTGTAAGCCTGATTGTGGGCGATGCCAACCTGACGTGGCCAATCAGAGATCGCTGCGTGCGAGTGATCTTCGGATCGCGCAGCTTGCACCTTCTATCTGCGGATCGACTGGTCCAGGAAGCCTTTCGCGTTGCCAAGCGCCCGAGTGCGATCCTGCTGGTTGGACGAGTGCGTCGGGATTCGCGGAGCGTCAAAGCGAGAATGCGCCGAGAGATGCTTCGCCTGCTCGGCGCGACTCGAAGCGCGTCCAGCAACGTCGAAAGTCAATCACAGCCGCTGATTGAAGCGCTGGTGAACCGAGGAGCGGTGGCCATTGCTCCGCAGGTGGCCACGCGATGGACGACGGCGTTCAGCCCGGCCGATTCGCTGAGGAGCTGGAGATCGAAACCAGGTCTCGGTGGAACCGACACGGCCGAGGCGCACAAGAGCGAGATTCTTTCCAAGCTCGAGAGTTGGGCTGTGGATGAGTTCCAAGACCTCGACGGAAGGTTTCACTCCACCGAAGAATACGTCCTGGAAGGCGCGCGGCTTTTTGTACCGTGATACATCCCACACCAGACAATGAAGAGCGAGATACTGACACAACTGGGGAAGGCGCTGGTCTCGGGTTCGTTGACCGACGACGCGCTCTTGTCTCAAACCAAATTAGCCCAAGGCGTGTCGATCCTTCCCGACGCAAACGTGGTGAAGGTCGGCGGGCAGAGCGTTATCGACCGCGGCCGCTCGGCGGTGTTCCCGATCATTGATGAGATCCTCGCCAACCTGAGCCGGCATAAGATGATTATCGGAACCGGGGCCGGCACGCGCGCTCGTCACGCTTATAGTGTGGGGCTCGATCTGGGAATGCCCACCGGAGTACTCAGCGTGCTCGGCACTTTCGTGAGCATGCAGAACGCGCGGATGCTGCACTACCTGCTCGCGAAACATGGCATCCCGTTCATCGAGCCCGCTCAGTTCGCCCAGCTCCCCTTGTACCTCGAGGAGCGGCGCGCGGCAGTTTTCTTCGGAATGCCCCCGTACACCTACTGGCACCAGAACCCGGCGATCGGACGAATTCCTCCGCATCGCACCGACACTGGAGCTTATCTGGTAAGCGAGGTGTTCGGCGCGCGCTCGATGATCTACGTCAAGGACGAGGATGGTCTGTACACCGCCGATCCCAAGAAGGACAGCCGGGCGAAGCTGATCTCCCGGATCACGGTGTCCGAGCTCGAGCAGCTGCATCTCAAGGACCTGGTCGTGGAGCGCGCAGTGCTGGACCTGATGCGCAACGCTGAGCACCGCCGGTCAATCCAGGTGATCAACGGATTGAAGGAGGGCAACCTCACCCGTGCACTGGAGGGAGAACAAATCGGCACTTTGATCACTGCCGACTGACGGGCTAGCCCGCATCCAAGAGGACACCATGAGCCAGCGCCCGGATCATCGCCATCACGTCCAATCGCAACTGATGCGAGAGAGCCTCGTGGACACGGAACTACTGGCGTCGACCGAGGCGCCGGTGGTCCGAATGCTTCCGGATGTGCACGTGGTGAAAATCGGCGCTGCCAGCATTCTCGATCGCGGGCAAAAGCGGGTCTATGCAATCGTCGCGGCGCTTCGCCAAGCCTTGAAGAGCAAGCGCCTGGTAATTGGCACCGGTGGCGGAGCTCGAAGCCGGCACGTGTTTTCGATCGGGATCGATCTCGGCCTTCCCACCGGCGTGCTCGCTCAGTTGTGCGCCGCGGATGCGCTAGGCAATGCTCACATCCTTGGAACGCTGCTCGCGCCGGATGGAGTGGTGGCGATTCCACCGGAGATGTTCGGCCATCTTTTGCCGCTGTTCATCCGCGCCGCCCCTGGGGTGATTTTCAATGGGGTGCCGCCGTATTCGCTCTGGGAGCACCCTCCTTCGCTCGGCAGAATCCCTCCGCATCGGAGCGACGCCGGCTGCTTTCTGCTGTGCGAGACGTTTGGTTGCAAAACCCTCACCTTGGTGAAAGACGTAGACGGACTCTTCGACGAGGACCCGAAGGTCAATACGTCGGCGCGTTTGATCCCTGAAATCGGCATCGCCGAGCTGCGCCAGCGAGCGATCCCCACCTTGCCTTTCGACCGCGTTCTGATTGATTTGCTCGAACGGGCGCGATTGGTCGATCATTTTCAGGTGATCAATGGCCATCGCCCCGAGCTTTTGGAACCAGCGCTCAATGGTGAGCACGTCGGCACCATCGTCCATGCCGACCGATAGCGGCCTGGTAGCTACGGTTCGCTCCCTTCGCAAGAGCTATCCTGGGGGAATCGTCGCGCTGGATGGCATCGATCTGGATCTCACTGCCAAATCGATCACCGCCCTTACCGGGCCCAATGGATCGGGCAAGACCACGCTGTTGCGAATCCTCGCCGGGAGGGTCGCTCCCAGCTCGGGTACAGTGATCGTGCTGGGTGTGGATCCCGCTGGCGACTCCGTCTCGCTGCGGCGCCGCGTGAGCTTCATTTCCCAGGAGGTGGCGCTCGATCCGGAAATGACCGGGGCGCAAACGCTGCGGCTGTTCACCGTTCTCTACGGCGTTCCGCGTCGGAAGATCGCCGCCAGGATCTCCGAGCTCGCGCAATCGCTCGAGCTGAAGCGTCACCTACCAGTTCGGGTCCAGGCGTATTCTGGAGGGCTGCGCCGAAGGCTGCACCTCGCACTGGGGTTGCTCAATGATCCGGAGCTGTTGCTGCTCGACGAGCCCACGGCCGGCCTTGACCCTGGCGGCCGCGCGTTTCTTTGGGCGCTTCTCAAAAAATTGACGGAACGCTCGGCTTCGATCGCTGTGATTACCCACGATTTAGATGAAGTGACGAGACACTGTCATCGCGTCGCTGTAATCGGCGGGGGCAAACTCTTAGCGTGCGCCTCGCCGCAAACAGTAGTGCGCGATTACGCGCGCCGGATGCTCAGAATTACGCTCGCAACTGACGTTCGCGTGTCGGATCCAGCCCTCGCGCAGCTGGCGGAGCTCCCGTCGGTGAACGCTCTTCGGGTCCGAGGGTCTGAGCTTTCGATGGAGATACTCGATGAACACCCTGCCAAGGAGCGCATCCTGTCGGTGCTCTCTTCAGGGAACATCGACGTTCGCAGTTTCCAGGTTCAGGAACCCGATCTCGCTAGCGCGTACTTCAGTTTGACTGGCGAGACCGCCGAGGAGCAATCCCGGCGCTCAGCCGACGGTGCAGGAGGCCGACGCGCTCAGGATCGCGAGGCCGCATCATGAGCGCCGCGGCACTGCGGATCGTTTCGTCGGTCTGTGGGCGAACCTGGATGAAGGCATTGCGCCGCCCGGTGTTGCTCAGCTTTTCGTTGGCGCAACCAATGATCTGGATGTTGTTCTTCGGCTTTCTGTTTCAACGCTATCGGGTGGAGCGGCCCGGCGGGGAGATCCGTTATCTTGACTTCCTCCTGCCCGGCATCTGCGCGATGACGATCCTCTTTGGGGCCTCGCAATCGGGCATTGAGCTGATCCGGGACATGCAGACGCATTTTCTTGGGCGCTTGCTGAATACTCCCGCCGACCGGCGACTGCTGTTGATTGGCAAGTTGACCGCCGACGTAAGCCGGCTACTCGCCCAGGCCACGCTGGTGTTTTTGCTGGGGCTTGTGGTGGGCGCGCGAATTTCTTCGTCGCTGCCCGGCCTGGCGTTGGCAGTGGTCGCGCTCGGTCTTTTCGGCCTCGCCTTCTCCGCGCTTTCCTGCGCCATCGCTCTTCTGACACGTGCGCCGGAGAGCATGGCGGTGTTCGTCCACCTGGTTAACATGCCGCTGCTCTTCACCAGCACCGCCTTCGTGCCGAGCCGGCAGATGCCCGACTTCCTCTGCTTGGTTTCGAAGCTCAATCCGCTGACGCTCGCGGTCGGGGCGCTGCGCGGCTCGCTACTCTTCCAGGAGATACCGTCGGTGAAGCACTCTCTGCTGCCGCTGGCGGTGCTGGCACTCTTCTTGTTCGGTGTTGCCTCCGCTGCGTTGACTCGGGCAGCGCAAGACTGAGTTTCCAACGCGGTGCTCTACGGACATTGAAGATGGTTCGCTTCTTCGCTATGGGGACGTTGGTGCCTGCTGATGCATGGTCCCCGGAGCGCGTCGTCGATGTGGCGCTGGCGCGCGATCTAATTGAGACGCAGTTCTCGAACATGGCGCCAGTGCGTGCTGAGCCTTTGGGTCTGGGCTGGGACAACACCGCGCACCTCGTGAATGGCGCGTGGGTGTTCCGTTTTCCGCGTCGAGAGGTGGCGGTCCCGCTGCTTGAGCGAGAGGTCCGTCTGCTACCTGAGCTATCCGCCCTCTTGCCGTTGCCGATACCAAATCCGGAATATGTGGGTCGTCCCGATGGACGGTTCCCCTGGCCCTTTGCCGGTTATCGGTTCCTTTCGGGTCAAACGGCTTGTCGGGCTCATCTGAGCGAAGATCAGCGAGACGCAACAGTTGAGCCCTTGGCACACTTTCTCGCAACGCTTCACAGCTTTCCTGTTGAACGGGCGGTCGCGCTCGGCGCTAGGGACGATGAGATTGGACGGCTCGACGTGCCGGCCCGGTCCGTTAAAGCGCGCGCTACGCTGACGGAGCTCAAGAACGTGGGATTGTTGACTGCGGCCCATGCTCAACGGCTCGAACGGGTGCTCGATTTGTGTTCTGGGATCGTTCCCCAGGCCGCTCCCGTTCTTCTCCACGGAGATCTCTATGCTCGCCATATCCTGTTAGATGATCTCGGCAAACCGGCTGGAATCATCGATTGGGGAGATATCCACATCGGCAACCGCGCGGTTGATGTCGGGCTGGCATTCGAATTTTTTCCGCCGGCCGCGAGACAAAAATTTCGGCGTGCCTATGGAGCGCTTGACGACACTACCTGGCGGCTAGCGCATTTCAGAGCGCTGTACCACGCGGCCTACATCCTCCGGTATGCCCACCGAGTGAGTGACGCCAACCTCGCGAGCGAAGGAATGTTCGCGCTTCTCAACGTTGCGGACGCTGCCGATTGATCATTTTTACCGCAACACCAACTCTCGAATCTCTGGCTTACATCTTGCGACAGCTTCCAGTACCGGTAGCAGTTCGAGCCGAAAGGAACGCAGCGCTAGACTTTGGAGGTGAACAATGGAACAAGGCACCATGACCACCGAGGAAAACAAGCGCTCCGTTGCAGAGCTCTTCGCACGCTTCAACGCAAGTGACATCCCTGGTGTGCTCGCGTTGATGACGGACGACGTGACCTGGCGGGTGCCAGGGAAGCCCGAGCTGTCGCCGGTGGCCGGTATCTACAACAAGGGGCGTTTGGAGCGGCTCTTTAGCCGCATGCTCGCCCAGCTCGAGAGTGGGCTTCAGATGACGGTCCTTGGCTTGCTCGCCGAAGGCAACAATGTGGCAGTTGAGGTTGAATCGCAGGGCGATCTCCGAAACGGCCGCAAGTACCGACAGCAGTACCATTTCTTGATTACCTTCCGTGACGGAAAGATCGCTTCGGTGCGCGAGTACTTGGACACGCATCACGCGTTCGATGTGTGGATGCGGCCTTGACGAGCGACGAGTAAGGGGCTCAGGCGACAATCAGCCCTGGATAAGCTCAATGCGGTTGCCAAATGGGTCGTCCACGTAGCAGCGGTGGACGCCGGGCAGCTGTTCGTCCGGTCGGACAGCGATGCCGGAGGATTGAAGCTTGGCGCAGAGCGCGTCGAGCCCACTGACAATGAGAGCCGGATGCGCTTTCTTGGCGGGCCGGAAGTCTTGCTCGATGCCGAGATGCAGCTGGACGCCTCCCGTGCGGAACCAACAGCCGCCCTGGGCCTCGAGCGGAGCCGGTTTGGGCACTCGTTCAAATCCAAGGAGGCCAACGTAGAAGCGCTCAGCCTCGGACTCGCGTTGAGGCGGCATGGCCAGCTGAACGTGGTCCAACGCGATGATTTTGAAGTCCATAGTGGGCTGCCTCCCAGAAAGCCAAGTAGATTGATGATACGGCCGAACCCAGTCGGAAATGGAGTTTCGAGACAACCGCGGCACACACGCTCAGGAGCGACCTGCTATGCGCACTTGCCCAAGCAGATTTTCCACGGCCCTGCCACCTACCCGCGGCGCGAAGATTGCGGTGCTGTACAGCGTAATGCTTTTACCAGTCTGTGGGCCGTCAGCGATGCCCAGGGATCCACAGGAGCCGCCGAGTGGAATGTCGCCGCCGACTTTTCCTTCGGTGGACATCATCAGGCGAGAGAGTATCGATACAAAAGCGATGCGGACGCTAATAGAAGAGTTGGTCAGCTGTGGAACTCGGCTGTCGCTTTCTTCCTGGACTGATCCGAAGCGTGGGGTGGGGTGTGGGCGAGACAAAATCGTAGCCCGCTTTCGGGAGATGGCCAAAGGCTCCAAAGGAAGGCTGCAGTTGGTGGTCGACAAATTCGAGGCCACCGCGCCGCGGACTGCGGGCAAAGCGGTACCCCTGGAGAACGTGTACGGCATTCTTCCGGGTAAGGACGAGAAGCTCGCTAAGACGGTGTTTGTAGTTTCCGGACACTTCGATTCGCGTCCTTCGGACGTAACGGATCCATTG
>Ga0306920_100009373_pt1 | contig 13053 bp, 12 predicted proteins | sample flu12Cox44000170_FD_204666 | JGI IMG/M metagenome (GOLD analysis project Ga0306920, IMG submission 204666) | Lab enrichment of tropical soil microbial communities from Luquillo Experimental Forest, Puerto Rico - flux4day.12C.oxic.44.000.170 (v2)... | ecosystem: Environmental > Terrestrial >...
GCCGGTGTATGAGGGGAAGCCGCTGAACTACTGGCTCGACGGTCTTAGGTCCATAGAGTTGCCAAGCAAGGCCCGGCGCATGATCATGTCGTCTGACCGTGTTGTGCGTTCTTGGGATGGAGACCACCATGATGTGGAGAAAAGGGCGACGGAGGGTAAAGCAATTAAAGCAATTAAAGCCCTTGGCCCTCGTTGCTTACCAACGCTACTCCAGCGTTTGCAAACTAGAGCCACGCCGCTGAGCGCCCTGAAAGAGAATCTACGCACATGGGCCTTTAAGCGGCATCTAGTCCGAGCGCGATTCTTGCGAATATCAAATCCTCCGGGCGTCTGGGCCGCAGAGTATCAAAGGGGCCAAGCCGTCATGGCCTTTTTTTTCTTGGGAGAAACCGCAAGACCGGTCCTGCCGCAAGTGCTGGCTCTGGCCAAGTCCGATCCCGACCCCGGCGTCCGCGCCTCGGCCATGGAGGTTGTGCGGTATCTCTCCCCTGCCGACTACGCAAAGATCACTAGGCAGACCAACGCTCTGAGCGCGGCGCAATGAGCGTCGCCCATGCTGATTAAAGAACAAACCGCTGCAGCGGTTTTGGACTGACCTCAGGTTCAGTCTAAGCACGCAAACTCCCTGGCTCGTGAATCTCGATTCGGTTGCCGAAAGGATCGCGCACGAAAAATCGCCGCCACGGGGCCTGGCGTCCCTGCTCGATCTCAGCACCCGCCGCTTCCAGTCGCCTCCGCAAGTTCTCCAGGTCCGAGGTTTCAAGCCCAAAGTGCCGTTGAACGTCGCCTCCGGTTCGCGAGTCCTCCACCGAAATGTGGATGTCTAATCCACCGGCATCAAACCAGACGCCACCGCGAACCCGAAGCAGCTCCGGTTTCGGAATTTCGGCAAGGCCCAGAAGCTGATTGTAAAACGCCCGTGCAGTTTCCTCGCCACCCTTGGTCATGGTCACGTTTATGTGGGAAAGTCGCATTGCCCAAAGCTGGGGCAGACGACCGCAGCGTTCAAGCGTAGTAGCGCCACTCCGCCAAACTCCTCATCGCACCCGCCAATCCTACTGGTCAGGAGCGCGTCTGAGTAAGGCCGTGGGTTGGAAGGCGCTGGACAGTTGGAAACTTGGGGACTTGGCAGTAGGCTCGCTTCCCGGTCGATCCTGTGCGAGAATTGCCTATTGTCGGATTTTGTTAACTACCACAAGCGCGACGTTCAACTGCCGGCCGGGTGCAAAGACCTGATCGAGTTATTGGACCTCCAATGCCCGGCACAAGCTCCTGCACGCCTCCGATTGATTGAAGGCGAGCTTCGCTACACTGCTCGCTACATGGCGCGATTGATAAGAGGTGCGACACTCCCCAACCGTCTCGATTTTTGGCTGGAGCAGAACCACGATGTTGGCCTTTCTTATCTAATCGGAGCAGGTCCTCTTCAGTTGCAAATGAAGGTCTCTTGGACCGAGGTGGACCGGGTGAAGCTGTTGCGCGGGTTTTTTGTGGAGCGGGGCTTTGGCGCGAATAAAGACTACCTGGCCCTAGGCGCTTATCGCTTTTGTTACTCGGTCGACAAGACACTTGCTCCGCAACTGGCCATCGATCTTTTGAAAATGACCTATGGCTTAAACGACGGATCGATAGTCAGATTCATTCTCGAGCATTGACGCAACGGGCTAAAAGTCGGCCACTAAATCCTTCACACGAACTCCCAAGGCTCGCGCAATTTTGAAGAGGTTGTCCATCGACGGCGACTCCTTCCCGCGTTCGATGCGGCGGATGAAGATCGCGGACAGCTCAGCTTTCTCGGCCAATTTTTCCTGAGTAAGCCCCGCCTCTCTGCGTTTGCCTCGAACCGCTTCGCCCAGGAGGCGGCGGTGCTTTGGACTGGCCGACATAACCAGCCCATTGAGCAGTAACCCCAAGGGGAGACCATGTCGTTAACGCCTGTAAACAAGGAAAATGTGAAAAAAGGCTGAAAAAGATGGTGCGCGATAGAGGATTTGAACCTCTGACCCCTTCCGTGTCAAGGAAGTGCTCTACCCCTGAGCTAACCGCGCAACCTTCGCTGGAAGAACCTCAAAGGGGCTGATTTTCCCGCTCTTTCGCAGCGTTTGCGAGGCCAGAACATTCTCTTTTTTTCCTGCGGTGGCAAGCCAAAAACGAGCATTTGGGCCGGTGGTTGAACTTGCCGACCGACTGCGTGCGCCATATGTGCTCGTGAGAAGAATAATCAAGGACTCAAAGTCTAACTCCAGTTGGAGCCGTAAACGTTTGGTCCACCACGTTTCCCGTGTTGCGCGTGCCGGCAGGCTCAAAGAGCAACACTTCCGCCTCTTTCTCCGCTATTGTGCGGTGCTCGATTCCCCGCGGCACGACACAGCTTTCACCCGGACCCAGCACGACCCGATGATCGCGAAACTCGACAATGAATTCGCCGCGCCAAACCAGAAAAAGCTCGTCCTCGGCGTCGTGATGGTGCCATGGAAAAGTTCCTTCGCATTTGACGAGCTTCAGCTCCTGCCCGTTTAACTCGGCAATGACTTTAGGACGCCAGTGCTCGTCAATCTGACCAAACTTTTCCTTCAGTGAAATTCGATTCATGCGGGTACTTCGATAGTGGTGCGAGACGTTTTTGTTGTCTGTCCATTAGCGGCCGGCGAGTCCGGCTCCGTGACCGGCACACCGAGCAAGTCCCCCCAACCGCGGTTTGCCGCCCACGCCTGGGCTGAATCGAGTAATCGGCGGTCGATGCCATAACCTCGAAACTCCGGCTGAACAAAACACGCTGTAACGGCAGCAACGCTGGCCTGGGTCGAACCGTTCAGTGGCTTACGGCGGATAGAGATTTCGGCAAAGCCACACGGCGCGCCGCTGTTGGATAGGGCCAGCAGCACCACGCTGCAACCTTCCGGGTGAACCAGCTCTCGAATTTCCGTATTGGGCGCGGCGCCAGTTTCAGGTTTGGCGTCATCGGAGTGTTCTTTCCGAAGCCGGCAGAGCGTTCCGATGTAACAGGCCAGAGCCTCTTCGGCGTCGTTCTTAAGTTCGACCATACGCCTCAACTGACTGTCGTATGCCAAATAGCCCGCCTGCTCACATATCGCCTCCAGGCAGGTCCAAACTTCACGAAAAGCGTGCACCGCTTTGGCGGTTTCGTGCCAAAACGGAACGGTGACCGACGCTTCATCGTCGCGCAGGATGATTTGGATTCCATGGCCGTCTTCAGGACTGTTGAGTTCCAATTGGCGATGTCGGCAGCGCGCCTGCTCGATGGAAATTCGTTCGAAGCAGGCGATTTGGTGATAGGGAAGCTGATAAACGTGCAAGCCTGGCAAGCGAGCCAGCAGAGCATCGGCGAGCCGGCGTTTCAGGGCTTCTTTCTGCTCATCGGGCGGGTTGTCGGAATGCTCGAGAGCTTCACGTTGAGCGGTCGCCAACGGCTCTTCACCCGCCCGGGGCAGGAATAACCGAAAGGCATACGTCGAGGGTGGCGGGCTGGTCCGTCCATGTTCTTCCGGCGGCGTGGCCGCACCGGGCAACGGATTACTCGCGGATATCTTTGACGCGGTCACAGGCGTCCAAAAGTCCCTCGGCCGCCAATGCTTCCTCGGCGGAAATCAAAATGGGAAATGTTGTTTCCACTCCCGGTAATGAAAAAGGAGCGGACATTGATAAATCCACCGGGTGTAAACCCGCGGAGCGCAAAGCGGTAATCATGCGTTCGGCCTCGCCCGCGGTGTGAGCCGTGCGAACTGTCGTGAAGGCTGATCCAGTCATAGAATCAGAACGTTCGCTCTCGAACCGAAAGCACTCTACGCCTTGAACCGGGGGTTGCAAGTACTGAAGTTGTTATACGACGGAGCGCGGCTGCCCCCCGCCGCGAGTTGCGTTGCTGTGCCGGAGGACAGGCAGATCCCTACGCGACGCTGGCTGTCCCCAACTGTTTGCGTCGAGCCGGTTCAGCGGTTGTCTCGGATAGTGTCGGGCTGAGCTCGTTGCTCTGTCTCACCGAAATGAGGCTTCGGACTCGCGAGGGCAATACTGGTGGACGGACCGATTCCATGCCCCAACCGAGAATTTCACGGGTGGCTGCGGCGCAGGTGCGCCCCTGGCACGCGCCCATGCCACAACGGGTCTGCAACTTAGCCTCGCGCCACCCTTTGAAGGCGCGCAGCTGCCCCAGAGTCACGTCCTCGCAACGGCAGACAATCGTCATATCATCGGCCAGTGCTTTGACGTCAGGTCGCAATGCAAATGCTTCAGCCATTGCGCGGCGGAATTGGTGCCATGATCGTCGTGCGGCAAACAGCCTTTCGGCTTGAGCCGTTTGCTCGCTGACCGCGTAACCGGCGATTTGGCCTTCAACAAGCGCGCAATCGGCTCCGCCAATCCCGGTTGGTTCGCCGGCGCAATAGACATTAGGCACGGAGGTCGCTTGATACGAATCCACGCGCACGAAGCCATCAGACAAGTCGCATCCAAGGAGCAGCGGCAGCTCCACATTGGGCACCAGGCCAAACCCGCAGGCCAAGTAGTCGCATTCGACTTGCCAGGTTTTGTGGCCGTTCGTAAGCGTCACGCGCTGCACGTGGTCAGCGCCTTCGGCGCGCACGGGCCAGGCGCCGCAATGATACGGGACACCGCTAATGCCGAGTTTGAGATTAACGCCTTGCCACAGTTTTGATGGGTGGCGCCATAGGCCCAGTCCGAATCGATTCACGTTTCTGCGGGAGGCCTGTTCAACAATGGCCACGACCTGCGCCCCGTGATGGCGCAAGCCGGCAGCCACCGCCAGCAACAGCGGGCCACTGCCGGCGAGCAGCACCCGCTGCCCTTCAATAGGCCAGCCGTTTTTCACCAGGGCTTGCAGACCACCCGGACCAATGACCCCTGGCAACGTCCACCCGGGAAATGGCAGGAACAACTCGCGCGCCCCTGTTGCCAGCACCAATTTTTTCCAGCGTAGTTGAAGAGGCGCTCCCTCTTTTTCCGCAAGCAGCAAATCCTTCTCAGGCGCGGCAATTACGGTGGTCTGGTCCAGTAGCGTTGCTCCGGAATTGCGAAAGCGAGTAAGCCACCTCTGCGCGGCTGCTTTGCTGGAGCCCTTTGGACTCTGATTTGGTTTGTGGTCTTGCCCACGCCAAATCTGGCCGCCGAGCCAGGGTGTTTCATCGACGAGAGCAACGTGCTTTTTGCTTTCCGCCGCAACGCAGGCAGCGGCCAGCCCGGCCGGCCCGGCGCCGACAACTACCACGTCAAAATTCAAAGGAGCGTCAGGCATCCGTCCACACCTCCATCCCCTGACTGCATAAAACTGTGCAGCTTCGGAGATGCTTTTGCCCATCAATGGTAACCCTGCACTCCATGCAGACGCCCATCCCGCACAGGGGTCCTCGCGGGTGGCCTTGAGGCGAGCGGTGAAAGTTGCGGAACCCCGCCCGGGCAATTGCGGCGGCTAGCACCATACCTGCCGGGACACTCACCGGGCGGCCATTAATGCGAATTGTCAGTTGCGCATTCATGGTTCTTCGCAGTCGTTGCTGCAAAGCGCGCGGGCAAATAGGGTTCAGGCGCGATCTCACTTTTGCGTTGCAAGAGCAGGTCCGTCAACAGGCGCCCGGTTGCCAGCGACGTAGTGATACCCAAACCTTCATGCCCGGTCGCGAGCCAAATTCGCGGCTGCGTTGCGCTCGGCCCAATCACCGGCAGCTTGTCGGGAGTCGCGGCCCGATGACCGGTCCATGTGCGCAGGGCAGAGAGCGCGCCGAGCGAGGGAAGATAATCGCAGGCACGATTGAGCATGCGATTGAGAAGGGGTTGTTCGACTCTGGTATCCTCCGCGTCGAACTGCCGCGATGAGCCAAGCAGCATCTGGCCATTTTTCCGCGGCTGGATGTTGAACGCGACCGAGTCCTTTCCCATGCTGTGAGCGCTTTTCAAGTAGCCCAGCTCGACAATCTGGTGATGAACGTAATCGGGATAACGGTCGGTAATGACCAGGTGCCCTTTGCGTTTGCGGACCGGCAAACCGGTTGTTAACTCCGGTGACCAGGGGCCCGTGGCATTGACGGAAATGCCCGCCGAAATCGTCGAGCCATCCTGCAAGGTCACGCCGCCTTCCGGAAGCAAAGCATGGACGCTAACGCCAGTGCGGACGATGGCACCGAGTTGTTTGGCCTTGTCCAGCAGATAGCGCGCGGCGCAAGGCGGGTAAAGCACTGCATCCTCGAGCACTCGGAGTCCGCCGGCCATATCCGCGCGGAGATTGGGTTCAGCGTCAGCCACGCCATCGCTATCAAGCACCTCCACGCCCACGCCGCGGCGGGTGTAGTTCTGCTCCTTGCGACGCACTTCCAGCATTTCCTCTTCATCCGCCGCCAACCAAAGGGTGCCGCACTCATCATATTCAACATCCGGAGGCAAAACGGGTATCAACTCCCGCCACAACCTTCGCGAATAGGATGTCAGCGCGAATTGCGCGTCCGAGTCATCCATTACTACCAGGTGCCCCATTCCCGCCGCAGTGGTTCCGCCGCCAACGGGGCCGCGGTCCAGAACAAGCACTTTGAGCGATGCCCGCGCACACTCGGCGGCACAGGCTGCTCCAACGATCCCAGCGCCGACGATCACCACATCAAAGGTCTCGCTCATTTGCGGATGCCCCAGCAGAACGGGTCCTGCTCATCCAGCAGCAAAGTGGCCTCTCCATTGACGAATGCTCTTCCCGTTATGACCGGCGCAACCTTGCCGCTGTCCCGATCCACCCAGCGATACCGGCCGGTGAAGGTCGAGCCGATGATGCTCTCCTGCACCCAGGCTTCCCCTTCCCCGAGTTTGCCGTCCGCCGCAAGGCAGGCCAGTTTCGCGCTCGTGCCCGTGCCGCAGGGCGAGCGGTCGTAAGCTTTGCCTGGGCACTGAACGAAGCTGCGCGAGTGCGCGCCGGGCAGGGTAGCCGGGCCGAACAATTCCACGTGATCGACCTCGGGAAACCCTTTTGCATTGATGGCCTGCCGAATGCGCCAACTTATGTCAGTGAGTTGTTCAACATTGCCGGGTGAGAGATCGTACCCATTCTGCTCCGCTAAAAAGAACCAGTTGCCACCCCAGGCCACGTCGCCGGCAATCGTGCCCAGGCCCGGGACAAGAACCGAGAGGTGTTTCTTCGCGCGCCAACTTGGAACGTTCTCTACCGAAACTTCACCGTTCGGGTGCAGCGTGGCTGTGACAACGCCGACCGGGGTTTCGAATCGATGCTGCCCGGGTTTGAGCTTGCCCAGGTGAGCCAGAGTGGCCACCAGGCCAATCGTTCCGTGGCCGCACATTCCGAGGTAGCCAACGTTATTGAAAAAAATAACTCCTGCGGCGCAGCCGTCCTGACTCGGAACGAGCAAAGCTCCGACGACGACATCGGAACCGCGCGGCTCGTTGACCACGGCTGAACGGAAAGCGTCGTGATGCTTGCGGAAGAATTCGAGCTTGTCGGCGACGCTTGCGCCCTCCAGCTCCGGGCCGCCACTGACCACGACCCGGGTCGGTTCTCCACCCGTATGGGAATCGACAATGGCAACTCGTCTCATGTTGAGAGGCTCACCGTCGAGAGCCAATGCCGGCGGTCCGGCCGCCGGCACGTCGCGGAGCCGAAACCCGGGTACGTGCGGTGTCGCCGTTTCCCTGCGAGCACCCCGGTATTTTGGGTCGTGCAGCGATGCCGTCGTGAATAATTTTTAAAACCGCTTCGCGTTCGGCGCCCACAAGCGGAAGGCGCGGGGCGCGAACCCACTCCACGCCCAGGCCGCATTCCTGCACGGCCAGTTTAATGTACTGGACGAACTTCGTATGCACATCCAGGTGCAACAGCGGTGTGAACCAGCGATAAAGTTCGCGCGCCTTTTCCCAATCGCCCTTGCGCGTCAGCTCCCAAAAATATTGGTTCTCAGCGGGGAATGCGATCCCGCTTCCGGCCACCCAGCCGTCAATCCCGAGAATCGCCGATTCAAGCACCAGGTCGTCGACGCCGGTGAAGATCGCGTAGCGGTCGCCCAGCAGATTCCGCAGGTCGGTGATGCGCCGGGTATTGCCTGAGCTTTCCTTGAGGGCAACGAAGTTCTTGATGGGGGCCAGCTCGGCAAACAGTTCCGGGGTCAGGTCGTTGAAATAGCTGATCGGGTTATTGTAGATCATGATGGGCCGGCCGGTCGCCTGAGCCACTGTCTTGAAATGAGCGATGATTTCCCGGTTGTCACCTCGGTAGAGCATCGCCGGCATGACCATGAATCCGTCCGCTCCGAGCTTTTCGAGGTCGCGCACATAATCGCATGCCGCGGCGGTGCTGGTTTCGGCGACGCCGCTCAGCGCCGGCACACGACCGTTGACCGCCTCGACCATCGCTGCAAAGAGCCGCCGCTTTTCGGCAGGCTGCATCGCCTGGTTCTCTCCAAGGGAACCGAGGAAGATCAGACCGGTCACACCGGATTCGATTAGCGCGTCGACATGCCGTGCGGTGGCGTCGAGATCCAGCGACTGGTCCGGCTTCAACTGAGTAGTAATAGCGGGAAAGACTCCGCTCCAAAAGGGTCTGCTCATTCTGCCCAATAATTTACGGAGGTTCACTCATAGTGTCTTGGTTGTAAATGACAGCCGGAGTGTTACTTCGCTAATAAAATTTAAGGCGCGCGGGTTCTTTCAGCCGCCTGAGCCAGGGCCTTCATTGCGGGCGCCATCACGCAAACTCACATTCCGGGCCAGGATACGGAATTGCGAAGGGGTTTGGTTGGTGGCCGACCGGAAGGCGCGCGTCATGGCGCTGTGATCATAAAAGCCGCACGCATACGCGATATCAGCCACCGAACGATCTGTTTCGGCCAGCAGGCGCGCGGCCGCTGCCAGGCGCGTCTGGATAATGAGGTGATTCGGTGTGATGCGGAAAATGCGTTTGATCAGCCGGGCGAATCGCACGGGAGGCAAGCCCGCCAGCCGCGCCAGGCCTGCTGGAGAAATAGGGTCGTCGCAATGCGCTTCCAGATACTCAAGGGTACTGGCGAGGCTTTGGGGAATGACCTCGCGGTCGCCGGGGGCGCGCAAATCGCGGGAGATGCCCACTACGCCAACGATGGTCCCGCGCGCATCGCGCATGGGCAGTTTGGTGGTGAGACACCAGCCCGGCTGGCGGTGGGCGTACCAATGCAGCTCCAAATGATCGATCACCGGCCGGCCGGTTCGCACGACGGTTTGGTCTTGCGCGGCATACAAGGCCGCCAGTTCCTTGGGAAAGACCTCGCGCACGTGCCGGCCCAGGAGCTGACGCTTCTCTTCGAGCCCGCACCGCTCAACCAGCGACTGATTGACCGCCAGGTATCTGCCCGAGGCGTCCTTGATGAAGAACGCCGTCTCAGGGACGTGATCGAAAAGCTGCTCAATGATGAGCAGTTCGGAGGGAAGCGAAGAGGGTGCGCTGCGGCAGGATTTGGCGTGCGCGAAGAGGTCAGATTTCACAAATCGGCTGTCATTTTAAGCCAAGACATGATTGGCAACCGTGGCGTAAATTGCCACCGTAAAAATGGCCCCGGAAATACAGGTTTGCGTCAACCGGCAAAGTGGTCGTGCCATTTTCTTAGCTTCATTTAGTAATTTACCCAAAACCCTCCAACCACCTCAATGCCTATGAAATCAATCCGGATCGATTATACCCCACTCATGAGTGCGCTGTGGCTGCTCCCGTTCTGCCTCCCGGCGCCAGCCACAAGCCTGACCAATAGCTTTACCACGCCCTATGATTACGTCGCCAACGGGATCATCGGCGATACCAATTGGGACGGTATTTACATGAACCTGGGCGATATCCCCAACAACAATAACACCGGCGGCAACGGCCCGGGGGCCACGACCATTGCCAACAGTGGTGTGACTTATCCGGGCTATCTGGGTATTCAGTCCCAGGGCACCGACTGGGCGGGAGGGGATAACGACGGGTTCTTCGTGTGGAAACTGGTTTCTGGCGATTTCGATGTGTCCGTGCAAAGCAGCCCATTTACGCTCAGCGGCGGAACCTGGTTTGACAATCGGGCCAACAACTTTTGCGGGCTGATGGTTCGTGCCTATAAGCCGGACAACTCCGGGGCGCCCTACAGCCCTAACACAACGAATTTTGTCGAAAACTACGTCATGAACTGGCGGTTCCAGGAGTTCGGGTTGAACGAAGTCAACGAGGCAACCGACGGCGCGCGCCATGAGCACACCTTTCCAGACAGCAACAGTGATACTAACAGCACTCGCTATTACCGGATCGTCCGCACCTCATTGACCAATTTTACGTTTTACACCAAGACCAATGCAGGCGACGCCTGGTGGCAGATCACCAACAACTTGCCCGCAGGCGGGGTTCGGTCCATAACCAACCTGGCCGGCCCGTTGCAAGTGGGCATCGCGCAGGCGGCATTCAACCCGGCTACGCGCGACGCGGTGTTCACTGACTTTGAGCTGAGCGGGCCCACCGTGACGTTCCCGGCCATGCCGGCCGCGCCTTCCGGCCTGACCTGCACCGGCACCAACATCGGCGGCTCGTTGACCTTCTCCTGGACGCTGGGCGACCCCGTGCATGACCAGAGCCTGGTCATCGTACGCCAAAGTGGCCCCATTCAGGCCAGTCCCATCCAGGGCACAGTGTATAATGCCAATGCGGCCTACGGTGATCCGACCACTGTGCTGGCGGCGGCACGGGAGTGCGTAGTATATAATGGGACCGGCACCAGCGTGACGGTGACTAACCTGGCGGGTGACAACCTCCTCTATACGGTGGCAGTTTATGAGTACTCGAACTCGGCGGCGCCGGTGTATAACACAGCCAGCCCGCAGGTCGTTACCAACAACGGCCCGGGGATCATCACCGGTGTCATCGCCTCGGTGGCCCCGACCGACCTGCCGCTAGGCGGGGCGGCGCTGGGCACCGTGCTGGCCACTTTCAGCAGCGGCAGCGGGACGGTGGACGAATCGGGGGCGGCGACCTGGAGCGTCCTTGACCCGACCGTCGTTTCGGTCAATGGTCGAACGTTCACCGCCTTGGCTACCGGCTCGACGTACGTGACCGGGAGCTTCGGTGCGTTCAACGCCAGCGCGCTCATCACAGTCCATGCACCGACGTTCACGGATAACTTCGGGACCTATCAAGACTATGTGGCGAATGGTTTGCAGGGCTCGACGTGGGACGGCTTGTTCCTGGGTTACGGCGATGTGCCGCTGACCACGGCCACGGACGCCCGCAAGGGCAGCGACGGCGCGACCGGTGCGACCAGCCAATGTATCGCCAACACCAACGTTCTGTACATGGACGCCGCAGGCAGTAGCTGGTTCAATACCGGCAACGACGGTCCGTATCTGTTTAAGATTGTGACTGGTGATTTCCAGGCCAGCGTCCACGTGGGGCCCATGAGCACCATTAACAACTGCGACGGCGGCATCATGGCGCGGCTATTTAACAGTTCCAACGGCTCGTTGCAAGGCGGCGGCGCCGGGACCGGCGGCACTGAAAGCCATGTCAATTGGGTGAAAATCCAAAACGGCACCCCCGCAGTGCGCAGGACCATTGACAGCGGCGGCACCACGATCATCAACGACCCGAACACGACGGATCGCTGGTTGCTTATGCAACGCATCAACTCGACGAACTTCTATCTGTATGGAAGCACCGTCAGCAACAGTTGGATTTTTGTCACCAACATCGTCCTGGCCGAGGCCTCGAATAGCGCGCCGATGGAGGTGGGTCTGGAACAGGAAATGCGCACTGCCTCTGATGGGTTTGTGCCGTTCGACACCTTCATGCTGGACGGTCCAGGCATCACCCCGCCGGCAACGCCACCTCCAGCCGCCAGCGGTATCACTGCGGTTCTGAACGGCGACTTGTCTATGACCTTTAACTGGGTAGCTTCGGACGGCGCGGGGAATCCCGTGCGCAGCGGCTTGATCATGCGCGCCGGCGGTCCGATCACCGCCTTCCCAACACTGGCCCAGGCGGCCGCTTTCGGCGGCACCGGGACTCCAGTGAATTTCGGGACGTCGGGTGTAGACGTGGGAGGCGGGAACTGGCTGACGTTCGTCACCGGCAACCCGGCGAGCTCAACGAACGTCACCTGCACGGTCAAGAACCTAACCCCGGGCACGGTTTATTATGCCGCAGTCATCACCTTTGTCGGTTCCGGCGGCACCAAGTCGTTTAACAACGTGCTCCCGCCCTCTGGGGCGACAACGACCCTGCAAGACGGCGTATTGCTTAGCCTCGTAGTAGTCCCGCCCCCAATGATTCCCAGGGGTGGTATCGGCAAAGCGCAGGTGCTGGGCACATACCAGGGCGGCGCGGTAGTGGATATCAGCGGCTTCACCAGCTTATACTCCTCGAACAATGCTGTTGTCATCACCACCAACCCGCCGACGGCCGGGTTTGGGGGCGTCCTGACCGGCTTGGGCAACGGCACGGCCGCGGTGGCTGCGGTTTACAAGAATTTCACCAACGTGTTCAACGTCACAGTCGGCAATCCGACGTTCACCGACGAGTTTAGTGTGAACCACGACTACTTGGCCAACGGCGTGGGTGGCACGGGCTGGGAAGGTGCTTACAATACCACGGCCTCCACGAATCCTGTTCCCGATTCACCCTATGTGGCCGGGGCGGGCGATCAGACGTCAGTAGCGGATGCCAACATCAGCAGCAACGGGGTGCTGACCGTTACTCAATACGGACTTGGTTGGGAAAACGACAATTCCGGCGGTTACTTCCAGTTCAAGTATGTGCCGGGTGACTTCCAGATGGCTGTGCATATCAACGCACTGGAGGCTAACGCGTACAACCAGCCGGGCTTGCTGGCCCGCGCATATTGTGTGGACACCAACGGCAACATCGGCGCGCCGTTCGGACTATTCCTACCCAATGGCAACGGCACCAACGACCTCGGCGAGTACTGGGTGAGTTTCTGCCGATTCGAGGAGTATGGCATTGGGACGTACCCGCGATTGAATCTTGACAGCGTTGTCTTGGAGAGCATACAGCTCGATCAAGGGGACGGCACCTTCTGG
>Ga0306920_100009374_pt1 | contig 13053 bp, 10 predicted proteins | sample flu12Cox44000170_FD_204666 | JGI IMG/M metagenome (GOLD analysis project Ga0306920, IMG submission 204666) | Lab enrichment of tropical soil microbial communities from Luquillo Experimental Forest, Puerto Rico - flux4day.12C.oxic.44.000.170 (v2)... | ecosystem: Environmental > Terrestrial >...
CCGGCGCGCAGTCCGGCCTCCAGTAGCGTATCGCGTTAATGCTCGCGGTGCCCGCCGCTTGTAGTGCACCGTTTTAGATACGACTCGATGGAGAAATCTATAGGGATGAGACCTGAAGCGTTGTCGCCCGACTTTGCTATTCGATCCTGCATCCGGCCACTCGATGCAGCCGGTTCGGTACCAAGCCACGGGATCAACCATTCCGATCGGGACCCCGTGCGAACACAAAATGGAAATGTGCCGAAAGCGAGTATGTTTGTCGAATCACCTTTGTGATTTCCAAGGCTGCGTGACCAATTGTCATGCGCAGGGCCAACCGTATTGCGGATGGCAACCTCCCCACCTACGATAAGCTCAACTAGCGGTCGACAACGCGAATATTTCGGGAGGTCAATGCCAGCTGTTTCCGTGGCCGGGAGGCAGCGCCATTTTGCACTTTCAAACGAAAGCGCGGGAGGGAGGAAAACCATGACCAAGTCGAATATTTCTCGGCGCAGATTCATCGAAGGCGGCGTCGGATTGACCGTTGCGAACCTCGTCCCCGGCACCACCCCCCTCGCCCTCGCGGCGTCCATGGAGGAGCGCACCGTCGGCGCCGCCAAGGCCGTCGGCGCCGCCGATGTCAGCGGGATGATCTGGTCGCCGTACCTGGTGCCGATGCAGCCGGTTATTGCCGAGTTCAAGAAGCAGACCGGCATCGGCGTCGGAGGCGTCCAGGATATTTCTATCTTCGACGCGCCGCAGCGCGCGATGGCCGAAGCGCTGTCGCGCTCGCCGCAGTTCGACTTCATTCACATCGATTCCAACATGATTCCCTCGCTGGCGTCGGCAGGCTACCTCGAGCCACTCGACCAGTACATGAAGCAGGCCGATTTCAAGATCGAGGCTGTCGCTGACTACGCCAACTTCATGACCTACAAGGGCCAGACCTACGGTATTCCGACTGACGGCAACGTACACATCCAATATGTGCGTAAGGACCTGCTTGAGGACCTCGACAACCGCAAGAAGTTCGCCGACAAGCACGGCAAGGAGCTCAAGTTCCCGGAGACCTGGGAGGACGATCTCGGGATCCAAGAGACGCTGATGGATCCGTCCAAGGATCTCTACGGGTCGGGCAATCTTCGCAACCGTGCAAACGGCCCGACCTGGTGGTACATGATCTTCTACAGCGCCGGCGGCTTCACCTTCGACGACGATATGAACCCGACGCTCGATACGCCGGCAGGACACTACGCCGTCGACATCTATCTGCGGGACAAGAAGGTCGCGCACCCGGAATCGGCCGGCTGGGGCACGCCGCAGATGATCCCCCGCATCTCCCAGGGCCACGTGGTGAGCTGCCAGTACTGGGACGGGACGGCCAAGCTCAACGAGAACCCAGCCAAATCGAAGCTGCGAGGCAAGTGGCTCTATGGTCTGGTGCCGGGCTCGGATTTCTCGGGCAAGCGGGTCCATCGGTCGATCTCATCGCCGCTCGCCGCGCTGCTGATCAACAAGTACAGCCCGCGCAAGGCGCAGGCCGCCTATCTCGCGCTGTGGCTCGGCTCCGGCAAGAACAGCATCCCGATCGTGTCCGACCCCGTGAACACGTTCAACGATGCATGGGCGAAGGAGCACATGACGGCGCCGCAAGTGATCGAGGCCTATAGTGCGGCCGCGATCAAGGCGATCGAGACCAATTTCCAGGTGGTCGCGCCACCGACCTATCTCACGGGCTATCTGGAGTTTCAGGACACCTTGGGCAAGAACCTGTCGGAGGCCTACGTCGGCCAGCTGCCGGCCAAGGACGTGCTCAAGAAGACGCAGGACGAGTGGAGCGCCATTGTCCGCCGCATCGGCCGCAGCAAGCTCAAGGACGAGCTCGCGAGCTACAAGGCGGTGATGCCCAAGCGCAGCCTGCCGGCGTGACCCCGCACCGGGTACGTTACTGAAACCATCCTGGCCAGGCGGCGCGCGCCCGTCCGGCCATCCGCCGGAGCCCTTGCATGAGCGTGGCCGCTGTTTCGGCCGCTTCGATACCTTCGCAGGCCTCGCCGCGCGAGCGGTCGCGGCAGCGCGCGATCAGGCGCTTCCGCTGGTCGATCCTCGCTCCGCTGATCCTGCTGCTCGCCGTCGTGCTGATGCCGGCGCTGTTTCTGCAGCTCTATTTCTCGTTTCACCAGTGGACGGTCTATCTCGGCAGCTGGTCGGATGCGGAATATGTTGGGCTTGATCTGTTCCGCGAGGTGCTGACTGATCCCCGCTTCGGCTGGGCGGTCGTGCGCTCCCTGGCCTTCGCCACCGGCTCCACGATCGGCTGCTTTCTGGTCGGATTCGCGCTCGCCTATCTGATGCGCAGGCCGTTCCGCGGCCAGGCTTTCTACTACACCATCTTTATTCTGCCGATGCTGACAGTGCCAGTGGTCGTCGCCTACACAGCGGAAATGCTGCTCTACCAAAGCGGACCGATCAACGACCTCATCAGCCGCATCAGCGGTATCGATTTCAAGCCGATGTGGCTCACCGACCCTAACATCGCGCTGCCGACGGTGATGCTGCTGGAGATTTGGAACTGGGCGCCGTTCTCCTTCATCATCCTGCTGGCAGGGCTCGCCGCCATTCCGAGGGAGCCGATCGAAGCTGCCGAGATTCTGGGTGCGTCCAGGTGGCGTATCTTCTGGGAGGTCGAGCTTCCGCTCCTGCGCCCCATGATCTTCCTCGCCCTGGTGCTGCGCTTTCTCGAAGCCATGGCCGAGTTCCCCAAGACCTGGGCTCTGTTGCAGGGTGGGCCGGGGACTGCGACCGAGACGCTTCCGGTCTACATCTTCCTCACCACGTGGCAGTATTTCGAGATCTCCAAGGGCGCGGTGATGTCCTATCTCGTCATGCTGCTGATGATCGTGATCGTTCTGTTCGCGATTAGGCTGCTGCGGCGGGAAAAGCAGTCGCTCGACGCCATGTACGCCGGGCAGAAGGCGGCTGGCTGATGCGGAAGTCCCGGCGACGTCGAATAACCGCGATCATGCGTTACGTCCTGCTTACGGGCTGGGCCGTTATCGCCGCCTTCCCGATCTTCTGGATGATCTCGACCTCGTTCAAGCCGGATACGCAGTGGTTTGCCTGGCCGCCGGTCTATTTCCCGCATCCGCCGACCTTGTCGAACTACCTCAACGTATGGTTCGGCGCCGAGGAATATGCCGCCACCCAGTACGCGATCTCCTCGCAGAAACCCCTGATCTCGCTTTTGAACTCGACCATTATCGCCAGCACCGCAACGCTCTTGTCGGTATTGTTCGGGTCGGTAATGGCCTACGGCGTCTCGCGCTACCGCATCCTGTCCGAGACGCGCATGTTCCAGCTGCTCATGCTGCGTATGATCCCTCCGATCGTGATTGTGGCGCCGCTGTCGCTCTATTATTCCACCCTTGGCCTGCTCGATTCGATGACCGGGCTGATCCTGATCTATTTCCTTACCACCCTGCCTTACGCGGTGTGGATGACGAAGAGTTTCATCGACGAGATTCCGCGCGAGATCGAGCAGGCCGCTGAGATACTTGGCGCTTCGCGCTGGCGCACCATCTTCGAGATCGTGCTGCCGTTGATCCGCTCCGGTTTGGTTGCAACCTTCCTGTTCATCTTGATCCTAACGTGGAGCGAGTACCTGCTGGCGCTGATCATCAGCAAGACCCAGGTCACGACGCTGCCGATCGAGCTGTCGAAATATCAGGGCACGACCGAAGGCCGCGTCTACGGGCGCCAGGCGGCGCTTGCGGTCGGCATCACCATTCCGCTGATGATCGTCGGCCTGATCATCCGCAAGCATCTCGCGCGCGGCTTCAGCTTCGGCATGGTACGGAGATAGCCGTGGCGCGCATCGAGCTCGTCGGCCTGAGCAAAACGTTCGGCAGCGTGGTCGCGGTGCGCAACGTCAGCCTGACCATCGAAGACGGCGAGTTCGTCGTGCTGGTCGGGCCGTCCGGCTGCGGCAAGACCACGACGCTGCGCATGATCGCCGGCTTCATCGACGCGAGCGCGGGCCAGATCCTCATCGACGGGCGCGTCGTCAACGATCTCGAGCCACGCGACCGCGGCCTCGGCATGGTGTTCCAGACGCATGCGTTGTTTCCGCACAAGACCGTCATGCAGAACGTCGAGTTCGGGCTGCGCATGAAAGGAATGCCGGCACCGGAACGGGCGCAACGCGTGCACGAGGTCGCCGAGATGGTGCAAATCTCGCACCTGCTCGACAAGATGCCCGGTCAATGCTCCGGCGGCGAGGCGCAGCGCGTGGCATTGGCGCGCACGTTAGTCACGCAGCCCTCGACCTTTCTCCTCGATGAGCCGCTGTCGAGCCTCGATGCCAAGTTGCGGCGCGAGCTGCGCGCCGAATGCGACCGATTGCACCAGGCGCTCAAGCGCACCTTCATCTACGTCACCCACGACCAGGAAGAAGCCATGACGCTCGCCGACCGCATCGTCGTCATGCGCGCCGGCGAGATCGTGCAGGTCGGAACGCCGATGGAAATCTATTCCGATCCGGTCAACTATTTCGTCGCCGATTTCTTCGGCTCGCCGTCGATGAACCTGCTCGCCGGCGAGATCGTGCAAACGAACGGGACCGGCCGGTTTCGCGGCGCGGGCTTCGAGCTCGCTTTGCCGGACGGCTTCAAGTTGGCGCAGGCGGGGGTGGCCACGCTCGGCATCCGGCCGGAACACGTCGGCGTCACGCTCGGCGGCAATGGCGACATCGAGCTTCCGGTCCGGCTGGTCGAGCCGCTCGGCCGGGACACGCTCCTTTATTTCGATGCTGGAACCGAACGAGCGTTCGTCGCGGTCAGCGAAGGCCTCGACATGGCCGACGTGAAGATCGGGGCGCGCATGGCGCTGTCCTTGGACCCGAGTCGGCTCTACCTGTTCGGCGCCGATGGAAGACGATTGGCCCCGTAGTAACGACACGCGGCTGCCGGTTACAAACGAACGTCGAGGGATGCATGGATTACCGCGAGAAGAATGAAGTCCGCGATGGGATGCAAATCGATTGGGACATGCCGATCACCATGGACGACGGCCTCGTGCTGCGATGCGACATCTATCGGCCGATCGACGACGGCAAACATCCCGTGGTCATGACCTATGGGCCCTACGGCAAGTGGCTGCACTTCGAGGACCTCTACACCGATCAGTGGCGACGCATGTGCGCCGATCATCCGGACGTGCCGACGGGCTCGACCAACAAATATCAGTGTTGGGAGGTGGTCGATCCGGAGAAATGGGTGCCCGACGGGTACGTCTGCATTCGCGTCGACAGCCGCGGCGCCGGCCGCTCGCCCGGCGTCATCGACATCTGGTCGCTGCGCGAGGCGCAGGACCTGGCGCGGTGCGTCGACTGGGCCGGCGTGCAGCCGTGGTCGAACGGCAAGGTCGGCCTCAACGGCATCTCCTACTATGCCGAGAACCAGTGGCAGGCGGCGGCGCTGCAGCCCAAGCATCTGGCCGCGATCTGCACTTGGGAAGGGGCCGCCGATTTCTACCGCGATATGGCGCATCACGGTGGCATCTTCTGCCGCGGCTTCGTGCAGGACTGGTCGAAAGCGCAGGTCTACACCGTCCAGAACGGACGCGGCACCCGCGGGTTCAAGAGCCGTATGAACGGCGATTGGGTGTCGGGGCCGGAGACTTTGTCAGAAGAATCGCTCGGCCAGAATCGCCGCGACTTCTATGAGGACTGCATTTCCCGCAAGCTCGACACCGACCCCTACTGGCAGTCGCGCATGCCCGATTGGAGCAAGGTGAGAACGCCGCTGCTCTCATCCGCCAACTGGGGCGGGCAGGGACTGCATCCGCGCGGCAACTTCGAAGGCTTCGTGCGCTCCGCTTCGGAGCAGAAATGGCTCGAGTGTCACGGGATCGAGCACTGGACGCATTTCTACACGGACTATGGCCTGCAACTGCAGAAGAAGTTCTTCGGCCATTTCCTCAAGGGGGAAGACACCGGCTGGAGCAAGCAGCCGAAGGTGTTGCTGCAAGTGCGCCATCCCGGCGAGAGATTCGTGGAGCGGCACGAAAGTGAATGGCCGCTCGCGCGCACCAAGTGGACGAAGTTCTATCTGCATCCCGTCGACATGACCATGTCGTCCGCGCCGCAAACAACGGCGAGCTCCGTCACTTATGCGGGATTGGGTGAGGGCGTCACCTTCCTGACCGAGCCGCTCGAGCACGAGGTCGAGATCACCGGGCCGATCGCGGCCAAGCTCTGGGTATCATCGGCGACGGAAGATGCTGACCTGTTCCTTGTGGTGCGCGCCTTCACCGGCGACCTCAAGGAGGTCACGTTCCAGGGCGCGCTCGATACGCACACGCCAATCGCCCAGGGCTGGCTGCGCTGCTCGCACCGCAAGCTGGATCCGAAGCTCACCTTGCCGTATCGCCCCTATCACACCCATGACGAGGAGCAGAAGCTCACGCCTGGCCAGGTCTATGAGGTCGATGTCGAGGTCTGGCCGACCTGCATTGTGCTGCCGAAGGGCTACCGCCTGGCGCTCTCCGTGCGCGGCACCGACTACGTCTTTCCAGGCGAGCCCGGCGCGGGCCTGGAGACGCTGGGCAAGGTGTGGACTGGCGTCGGTCCCTTCACCCACAACGATCCGCGCGATCGTCCGCCTGCAATCTTCGGCGGCGATGTGACGCTGCACGCCGGTCCCGACCGCGCGGCGCATGTGCTGCTGCCGGTCATCCCGAAGAAGTAAGGGCAAGCCACAACCGCGCCTGATGTTGAAGATTTTCCGGAGCAAGAAACCATGAGCTACCGTGAGGTCAGTGAGACCCGCGATGAGATGCGGATCGATTGGGACATGCCGATCACGATGGACGACGGGCTGGTGTTGCGATGCGACGTCTATCGCCCGATCCGCAAGGGACGCTACCCCGTGATCCTCAGCGGCGGCCCCTACGGTAAGTGGTTGCACTTCGAGGACGGCTACAAGACCGCCTGGAAGCGCATGGAGGAGAAGCACCCGAGCGTAACCGCGGGCTCGACCAACAAGTACCAAAGCTGGGAGGTCTGCGACCCCGAGAAATGGGTACCGGACGGCTATGTCTGCGTGCGCGTCGATTCACGCGGCTGCGGTCGTTCGCCCGGCTATGTGGAGCACTGGTCGCCACGTGAGACCAAGGACCTGTTCGATTGCATTGAGTGGGCCGGCCGGCAGCCCTGGTCGAACGGCAAGGTCGGCTTGAGTGGCATCTCGTACTACGCCGTCAACCAATGGAAAGTGGCGAGCATGCAGCCTAAGCATCTCGCGGCGATCTGCGTCTGGGAGGGCTTCGCCGACTTTTATCGCGAGCTGAGCCACAACGGCGGCATCTACAATACTTTTGCCCAGAACTGGTACGACATGCAGATCAAGACCGTTCAATATGGACTGGGCACCAAGGGCTATCGCAGCCGCATGAACGGCGACTGGGTCTCAGGACCGGAGACGCTCCCTGACGAAGCGTTGGGCGGCAACCGCTACGATCTCGGCAAGACCTATTTCGCCCATCCCATGGACGACGAGTACTACAAAGCTATGTTTCCCGACTGGTCGAAGATCAAGGTGCCCCTGTTGTCGACCGCGAATTGGGGCGGACAGCCGCTGCATCCGCGCGGCAATTTCGAGGGCTTCTTCCAATCGGCATCGAAGCAGAAGTGGCTCGAGGTGCACGGCATCGAGCACTGGACACACTACTACACGGATTACGGCGTCGACCTGCAGAAGCGGTTCTTCGGTCACTTCCTCAAGGGCGAGAAGAACGGCTGGAACAAGCAGCCTCGGGTGCAGCTCAACGTCCGTCATCCCGGCGAGAAGTTCGTCATCCGCCACGAAGACGACTGGCCGATCCCGCGCACGCAGTGGACCAAGTTCCACCTCGCGAGCGACGCCCAAAAGCTCACGACGGCGGCGGCGACCCGCTCAGCGACCGTGACGTTCGACGCGCTCGGCGACGGCGTTACCTTCCTCACCGAGCCGATGCGGGAGGCGACCGAGATCACCGGTCCGGTCGCCGCGCGGCTCGCCATCTCGTCCTCGACGGAGGATGCCGACATCTTCCTGGTGCTGCGGGTGTTCGCGCCCGACATGAAAGAGATCGTGTTCCAGGGCGCGCTCGACCCGCACACCCCGATCGGACAAGGCTGGCTGCGCGCCTCGCATCGCAAGCTCGACAACAAGCTCACCTTGCCGTTCCGGCCCTACCACACCCACGACGAGAAGCAACCGCTCAAGTCCGGCCAAGTCTACGAGCTCGACATCGAGATCGTCCCGACCTCGATCGTCGTGCCGAGGGGCTACCGTGTGGGGCTGAGCGTGCGCGGGCGCGACTACGTCTATCCTGGCGGCTCCGGCGGCAGGCTCTCCAACATGAAGAACGAGTTCACGGGTTGCGGACCTTTCCTGCACGACGACCCACGCGACCGGCCGGTCGCGATCTACGGCGGCAAGAGTGCGATCCATATCGGCGGCGGGCGAGAGAATTTCCTGCTGCTGCCGATCATTCCCGATCGGCCGAAGGCGAAGCCGCCGGCATCGAAGGCGGCCAAGACGGCCGGACGCAGCGCGTCATCTGCCAAGTCGCTGCGCCGCCGCTGAAAGATGCTACAGCCCCAGCCGCGCCATCATCGGTGCGGCATAACGGTCGCCCTGGGTCACGCCGGGTTTGAACGTCCTGTCGAGCGCCGCGAGCGTCGCCTCGGACGGCCGCAGCTCGGCGGCCTTGGCGTTTTCCTCCAGCCATTTCCGCTTGCTGTTGCCGACCAGCGGGACAACCGGCGGCTTGCGCGAGAGGAGCCAAGCAAGACAGAGCTGTGCCGGTGTGCAACGTTCGCTCGCGGCAAGTTCTTTGAGCTCATCGACCAGCTTCTGGTTCTGCTGCGCGTTACTGCCCTGAAAGCGCGGCATGCCGCGGCGGGCATCGTTCTGCGGCAGGGCGTCGCCGGCCGCAATCGTGCCCGTAAGAAAGCCGCGGCCGAGCGGCGAGTAGGCGACGAAGCCGATGCCGAGCTCATTGGCGAGCGGGAGAATCTCCGGCTCGACGTCGCGGGTCCACAGCGAATATTCGGTCTGCAGTGCGGCCATCGGATGAACCTTGTGGGCGCGGCGGATGGTGCTTGCTCCCGCTTCCGAAATTCCGAGATGCTGGATCTTCCCTTGCGTCTTGAGCCGCACCATTGCGCCAACCGTGTCTTCGATCGGCACGGTGTCGTCGATGCGATGGATGAAATAGAGGTCGATGGTGTCGGTCCCGAGCCGCTTGAGGCTCTTCTCGCAGGCTTCGATAACGTAATCCGGGTTGCCCTTGGCTCCAGGTTTGCCGTCTGGAAGGCGAATGTTGCCGAACTTGGTGGCGAGGATGTACTTTTCGCGTCGGCCCTTCAGGGCGCGACCGACCAGCTCCTCGTTGGCGCCATTCGCCCCGTAGGCATCGGACGTGTCGATGAAGTCGATGCCGAGATCCGGCGCCCGATGCAGCGTCGCGATCGCCTCATCGGGGTCCGGCACGCCGTAGATCGGTGTCAGGCTCATGCAGCCGAAGCCGATGGCCGACACGTCGAGGGCCCCTAATTTTCTGCGTCCGATCATGATTGCTGCCGCGGCTCGTATCGTCAGTGGAGGGAAGGTGAAACGATGAGGTTGGAGCTTGTGTCGATCGAAACCGACACCTATCCGCTCGATGGCGTCTTCTACCGGCCGGAAGCCGACGCCGGCAAAGGTGCCATTCTCATCATGCACGGGAATTGCGGAAACTTCTACACCGGCGTGCCGCGCCATCTTGCCCCCCTCCTGGTGCAACTGGGCTATGCCGTGCTCGCTTTTAACCGCCGCGGCCACGACATCCTAGCGAGCACGGCAGGGGAGCGCATGGGCGGCGCCTACCAGCGCATCCACGAGATGATCGAGGACAACCAACATGCGGAATGCTGGCTCGTGACGCAGGGCTTTGAACGCCCGATCGTCATCGGTCATTCCAACGGCGGCATGCTGGCGGTGAAGCACTGTGCCGGTAGCGCGAGCGTGCGCGCCCTGGTGCTGCTCTCCGCCCACATGGGCGGGAAGAATCTGTTCCGCACGATCAGCGAAGCGGGTTTGATGGCCGGCAAGCGTTTCGACAAGTTCAGTGCGCGCGCCCGCGAGCTGGTGGCGGCGGGAGCGGGGAGCGAGCTGATGCAGGTCCCGGGCTGGTGGTGGATCATCAGCGCACAGACGTTTGTCGATTATCTCGACGTCTGCCCCGACATCCTGGAGCTGGCGCCACAAGTGCGCTGCCCGGTGCTGTTCCTGCGCGGTGATCGCGAGGCGAAGCATGTCTATCCTGGCGAGGCCTTTGTCGAGCGCGCCGCCGGTCCGGCGGAATTCGCGCTCGTGCCCGACTGCGATCATTTCTACGACGGGCGCGAGTTGACGGCGGTCGAACTGATCGTCGACTGGTTCGTCCGTTCCAGCATCAAGCCATAGATGCTAGTCGGCCCGGAGCAGGCGCGACAACCATGGCCTGGGCGTCACCTTGACCGAGCTCATCACGGTCAAGAACGGCGTACGGCGTGGTGGAGCAGAGCAACTTCTACGACTACCACGTGCCGCGCATGCGGGAGGTACCACTGATGCACATTGAGGTAATCCAGACCGACAATCACCCAACCGGCGCCGGGCAGATGGCGACGCCGCTGGTAGCGCCGGCCATTGCGAGTGCGGTAGCGGAGCTGACAGCCCTGCGGCTGCGGCACACGCCGGTTTCCTGCCGGATCGGGTGAAGAAGGCGTTGGGTTAGAAAGCGAGAAATTAGAAATGATGACGGGCGCGCCGAGGTTGGCGCGCCCATCATATTTTTTTTCGTGATGGCCCGGCTTTCCTCGCGGGTGTCCGGCACATTGGATGGAAGTATCGGAAGAACAATTCGAACTGCCAGCGCATCTGTCCCACAACGGCTCCTCTATCGGCCGTTTGAATTCTTTGCTGAATGCGCCAACGGGAACTTCGGAAGGACCCAAGCTGCAGGCTCCCCGCTCATTCACTATTATAGGCGCCGCCTACCGCGGCGACATATCGCTTCACGGAGCTCTCCAAGATGTGTTTTCCGCTCGTTGGAATGACGCGATCGAAATAGTGCCCGTAGATCGTATCGAATTGAACAGATTCCAGCGCGCGGGCAATTCCAACGACTTGCTCTGCAGAGAGCGGGATCAAATTTGGATAGCTGCGCATGAAACTGAGGAATTTTCGGTCGGTGGTTACCGTCGCGATGTCCGACGAGCACAAGACACCTCGACCGCCGGCTCCCTTCGCCCAATGCAGTACGGTGCCACCGGGAAAATGTCCCCCGCAACGGATCAGCGCCACGTCAGGGAGGAGTTGCTGAGTCTCTCCATTCCAAAGTTGAATAGATGGATCAGGACGCATAATCCAGCGGTGGTCAGCGGCATGAAGGTGGATCGGGACACCGCCGAATGCGCGGCTCCATTCCACCATCGTGGTATAGAAGTGCGGATGCGAGATGGCGATTGCCTTCAGGCCGCCAAGACCATTGATCAGGGTAACGGTCGCAGGGTCCAGCATCGCAATGCAGTCCCACAAGACATTTCCATTGGGTGTGCAAACAACGAGCGCGCGTTGGCCGATCGCAAAGGCCGGCTGCGTCCCAATGCCGATCACTCCAGGCTCGTACTGGCGGTATGAGTTGAAATGTCCAGCCGCCAACGCCGCCAGCGTTGTCCAAGTTTGTCCGCGTGGCGGAACGTATTGCCGCTCTTCTTCGCAAATGAGGCACTCCAGCGGCGCGACACTGCTCGGCGTATATTGGGTGCCGCAGGCGGTGCAAATAAACGCGTCCATCTGACTGTTCCGGCAATGTGTAGATGCCATTGGTTATACGCCATTCCGCTCGCACGAGCACGCCCAAGCTGCCTTCGAGTCGAAATCTAAAATGTCAAATTCGCGAGGCGGCCAAGATGTGTCCTTTCGGACCGGCCTATTTTGTCAAAAACCGTAAACAGGGCTAGTTATGGATGCGATGCTGCTGTTGTCGAAGACCTTTCGTGCAAGCTGGAGTATTGGCCTCGCAGCCGCGCTCCTTGCTGCAGTCCCACCAGGCCGCCTGGGCAGGGCGGAAAACATCGTCGGTGGCGCTTTTGCCCCCGACTTGCTCAACGCGGCGGCAAGCGAGGGCGCCTTCCGGCACCTGCGAGTGTTGCAGGACATCGCCTCTATGAGTGGTGGCAACCGAACCGCAGGCACCCCCGGATACGATCGTTCCGCGGAGTATGTGGCGGATAGGTTGAAGGAAGCAGGCTATCTCGTTCACTTTGAGGAATTCGAGTTCCCCTTCTTCGAGGAGCGAGTACCGCCGGTCCTGCTTGTGAGCTTCCCCGACGGGCGGCAGGAGCCAGCGCCTGCCGCCGCCTTTCGCACCTTGACCAACTCAGGTTCGAGCAATGTGACAGCGCGGCTGCTTGCGGTGAACCTAGGGCTCGCCGAGGGACAGCCAATCGCTTCTGCCAGCGGCTGCAAAACCACCGAACTCGATGAATTTGAACGCGGCTTTGTGGCGCTGATCCGTCGCGGGACTTGCACATTCCAAACCAAAGTCGAGAACGCTAGCGCCGCTGGGGCAGCCGGTGTCGTCATTATGAATGAGGGCACTGAGGGACGGACAGACGCTTTTTCGGGTCAGCTGAGGGACCTTGCCCCCATTCCAGTAGTCGGCGTCTCATACGAACTCGGCCGCTCCCTCGAAATCGCAGCTCGCGACGGCGCCACTGTGCGCATCGAGGTCAATGCTGTGACCGGCAAGCGGCTAACTCAAAACGTGCTGGCCGATACGGCTTTTAATAGCGATAGCTCCTTGATCATCGTGGGTGCGCATCTCGACAGCGTGTCGGAGGGACCTGGTATTAACGACAATGGCAGCGGCTCAGCTGCAGTGCTTGAAGCGGCGCTGCGATTGGCCCAGGGACCGACCCAAGCCCGCGGTGGTGTCCGCTTCGCATTCTGGGGCGCAGAGGAGCGCGGCCTCATCGGCTCCCGCCACCATGTGGCATCC
>Ga0306920_100009375_pt1 | contig 13053 bp, 13 predicted proteins | sample flu12Cox44000170_FD_204666 | JGI IMG/M metagenome (GOLD analysis project Ga0306920, IMG submission 204666) | Lab enrichment of tropical soil microbial communities from Luquillo Experimental Forest, Puerto Rico - flux4day.12C.oxic.44.000.170 (v2)... | ecosystem: Environmental > Terrestrial >...
TCGGCTGGCCGCACGAGGTTGACGGCAAGGCACCTTTCGCACAGCGGGTGGCGCGCAAGCTGGTAGCGCCGAAGCCGTCTCCACTTTCTGTTGTTGTAGGCGCCGCCTCGATCATTGCGGCCTTGGCCGCCGCCTTTCGGGTGGAGGCTGGTGAGGGGGCTGGAGCGCATCGAGGCACGCTAATGCGACCTCAAGGCGCCCGCAACTGATCAACCTTATCAACCCTTGGCAAAGGCAGCCCCGCGCGGGGACTTCAGCGGCGGCGGTGCACACGTGCACAGAGAAAAGCCCTACCCTTATAGACATACACAATTATCTATCTCTATACATTCCAGGGGTAAAGTGTGCATCGTGCAAGCTAAGTTTAAAACATTAACACTGACAAAATCTTAGTGGCGTCAGACGGAATTATCGCTGTGCAATGCTGTGTTCGACAAACCTCTCGCAGACAGGCTAAACGCACTCGTATTCGGCGCACAGTCAGTGTTGGGGCTCCTCTGGTTGCAATGAATTAAGGTTCCGTGCACGCATGAAATCGGCGAGCACGTCGCGTTCGGCGTTGATCACCTGGGTCACTCGCTCTTCCGCTCGATCGAGCGCCGCGACGATCATCGTTGTATCAGCCCCGCGCCAGCGCCGTTGCTCGGCCCTCGTGCGGGCATAGATGACCTCCTGCCGATTGCGATACTTGATACGGTTATCCGTCTCATCCCGCTGGCGCAGTCGGTAGGCGTTCTTGGCGACAGTGTGCCGGGCTTTGTCCGACCCGCTGCCGCTCCCGACTTGGTACGCTCCGATGTAGTTGATCAGCTTCTGCGCCTGCGTCATCGTGAACAGCGGGCAGCCTTCGAGCGCGTCGATCGCCGCCTCATAGGAGTCCTCCAGCCGCGACCTTCCCATCCCAATCATCTCGAGCCGGCCTGCAAACGGTGGCGGCTCATCAAACGGGTCAAATTCCGTCGTCGATACCGCTGGCGTGTTGAGGAGCGCCCGATAGAGCGCCCCGATGTTCTCCGGCACCGCCATCCAGGTTCTGATCTTCGCGGCGGCCTCTTTTGTCATCCGCTTGCCGCAAGTGATGACGCTGAACCGCCGATCGTTCCATGGCAGTTTCACCACGTCCCGGTGATTGGTTGCGATCATCGCGCTCATCGCGGACCTCTGCGCGTAGGCGTGCTCTCCCTTCGCCTCGAAGCGCCGCCGCGCCGTTGGCGACGGCTCGATGGCGTTCTTCAACGCATCGTAGTGAAGCCGTCGCTGCGCCTGTTGCTCCCCGTCCTCAGCGACCGCTTCGTTGACTACCGCGATCAGTGCATCGGCTAGCCGCGCATTAAAGCGCGCGCCGGCTGCCGCTCCGGTCAGCTCGCCGAACGAGCACGGCACGACGTAATCTATGCCGAATACAAGCTCGAGGATGTCAAACAGCGTCCCGCGGCCCGACCCGAACTCCTCGGCTACCATGATGACCGCAACCATCGGCACCCATGGTCGCCGCGCTTTGTGAGCAAGCCAATTCCATAGCCATGTCCGCTCGGCGTCGTCGGGAACGAGCTGCGCGAAGAAAGTCTCAAAGGTCTCGATCTCGCCTCCACTCATCGGGTGCGCCGGCGGCCAGTAGCGATTGAAGATGGTTATGCCGTCTTCCACATATGTTGGTCGCGGCCGGTCGGGGCGCGTTTGAATTTTATCGACGTGCGCCCGTAGTGGATGTCGCATCCAGTCATCGACGACGGACGCTATCTTGGTCCCGCCTCTCGGCCCCTCGCTCACGAGCGCGTAGGGCTGCATGAAGCCGCGCAGGCTTGCGAGCGATCTCAGCTCGCCATCGACCAACGAAATAATGCCGCCCTTGCCCATGAAAGCGCGCATGCAGAAGGCATAGTTCACTAGCATCCAATCGAGGGCGCCCGCGAAGCACGCTCTCTGCGCCGCCTCTATTGCGGCGGCGGAGCCGAGCGTAGCGTAGTTGGGCAACGGTGGCGGCGGTGCGCTATAGAGCGGGTTGCGCAGCAATGGATGGTCACCCAGCTTTGCCAGGAATTCGCGGTCGGCTCGACTAATTGCTTCGCCGTCGAAGTCATCGGGGGCGCTCATTTGAACGGGTTCCTTTCTCTCAATTGCTCCAAGAACGCGAACGTTGCGGACGGAGCCCGCTCGCGCCGGTGCCAGGTTGTTTCCGTCATCGAGTCCCAGATACCGAGGCCGTGGCGGCCCCAGTTGATGAGGTGCGAGTCGGTTCGCACCCGCGTTGGGTCGTGGAAGGTGCCTGAACAGCGCAGATCGCGTGGGTGCTGCTTGCGCACGAAGCGCTCCAGCTCGGCGACCGTCATCGCGCCATGGTCGCGGGTTTCGATCTCGGTATCGGCGTCAAGCTCAAAGCGCCGCAGCTCAGCCTCGCCGCGGCCGCCGCCCTTGACTACGGTGAGCCCTGCCGCCGCGGCGATCGCATCGAACAGATCGCAAGCCTGCTCGTATGCCGCCTTCCGCAGCACCGGCAGGGACGCTCGCGGCCTCGTCGCCGGTGAGGCGCCGCCCGCGAAGCTGTAGGTGCTGGTGATTTCACCCGCCCGGTCGCGTCCGTGCGGCCCGTCGATCCCAAACTGCCGCGTCCCGAGCGAGCTGAAGCACTCGACCAGGTGCTTCACCACCGCAGGATCGTCCGGATCGTTGCCGCGGTACCAGCGCCGCGATGCGAGCCGCCGGAATGGCTCGTCGACGCGCGCGATCCAGGCTTCCTTGACGCCGCCGGCGTGACGCACGAGGCCGTGCGCGAATAGCGCCGGAAAGCGCTTGCCGAGCGCGCTTGCCAGGGCCTCGACCAGGCCCGCATCGGCGACGTCGACATCGATTACCGCGAGATCGCCGTCGATCTTCAGGCCGGTCGAGGCGAACGCGCTGCGATCCCATGACAGCACCTCCGCCTTGTCGACGATCCGCTTCGGCCAGCCTTTCTCGATCGGCCGCTTGCAATCGTTCAGCAGCGGCTGAAAGCCGTTATCCAACATGGCCAGGCGGAAAGCGGTGCGCGCTTGCATCAGATTTGCTCCAGATGCCGCCGGAACGCTTCCTGCGCGCTCATCTTGCCGAGCACCCGATCGCGCTTCATCTCATCGACTGTGCGCGTTGCGATGCAGACGTGAACGGTCACGTGGCGCGTCTGCCCGGGCCGGTAGATGCGCGCGATCGCCTGCTCGGTCAGCTCGGCCGACCAGCTCGGCGACAGCCACGCCATGCGCGATCCGCCGAATTGCAGGTTGAGCCCGTGGCCGGCCGCGGCCGGGTGAAAGGCGAGCAGCGGCAGCGACCCTGCATTCCAGGCCGCGATGTGCCGCGCCGCCGCGGCGGCGCTCGTCGGGCCGCCGAGTGCCGGCACCTCCCCCAGCGCCCGCCGGATGGTCCGCAGATCCTCGATGAATTCATAGGCGATGAGCAGCGGCTCGCCGTCGAGGCTTTCGACCAGCTCCTTCAGCCACTCGATCTTCAGGTCGTGGACGAAGACCGCATCGTCGTTGCCCTCGCCGTAGAGGAAGCCGTTGGCGATCTGCGCCAGCTTGCCGGTCGCGATCATCGCCGAGGCGGCCCCGATGCTGCGCCCCTCGACCTCGGCGTAGAGCTTGCGCGCCATCGTCCGATAGGTCGCCATCACGGTGTCCGGCAGCTCAAGCGGCATCTCGACGACGTTGAGTGTGGGCAGGTCGGGCATGTCCTCGTCGGCGACCGTCATCGCCACGGTACCGAACGCGGCCGCGATCTTCGCTTCCGCCCCCGGCAGCGCCAGCCATTCGCGCCCGAACGGATCGCGCGACCGGAAGTGTCGCTTCTGCCAAGGAATGAACGCGCGACCCCACAGCGCGCCGTTGGTCACGATGGCGGCTGGCATGAACAGGTCCATGCTCGAATTCGGCCGCGGCGTGCCGGTGAGGCCCCAGCGCGTCCGGAAGCGCCCGGCAATTTTCAACAGCGCGCGAGCGCGCTTGCCGCTCGGATCCTTGAGCCGCGACGTTTCGTCGATGATCAACACGTCGAAGAGCGGGTGATCGTCCGCGAGGCCGGCGAGCTCGCTAACCAGCCAGGGCACGAGATCGACGCCGATCGCCGTCACCTCGCGCTCGCCTGCGCAGGCAAGAAGCGCGCGCCGGCGCTCGGGCACGCCATTGAGAACAGCGATGCGCAGATGCGCCAGGTGCGGCCAGAGCGTGACCTCTAGCGGCCACACGGTCGTGGCGACGAGCTTGGGCGCGACGACGAGCGCGTGGCGGTGGTGCCCGTCGCGGATGAGTTCGGCAAGCGCCGTGAGCGCGGCGGCGCCCTTGCCGGCGCCAAGGGGCGCGACCAGGAACGCGGCATCGCGCTCATAGAAGAACGTGGCGGCTCGCTGCTGATAGCCGTACAGGGCGCGGGCGGCGCTCATAACGCACCGCCTTTTATGAGCGTAGCCTTGCTTTTGGAGTATCGTTTGCAGACTTGCTCCTCGCTCTGAAGCGGCAAGCCCTCGGCCCAGCCCGGCAGCGTCAGCATCTCGCGCCGCAGGATCGCCTTCGCTTCCTCGGCGCGCGCCGCATCGACCTCGCACACGATCTCATCGTGCGTGGTCATCCGAATTGGCATGAAGGCAAGCGCCGGGTTCGTTTCGATCCGCGTGGCCGTTGCACGCAGGATGTCCGCCGCCGTGCCGCTGACCGCGTTCTCGCAGAGCGTGCCGTGCCACAGCTTCGCGCGCCCGTGCGCGCGTCGGAACGACATCTCGGTGCGCTTTTCGCCAGTCGGCTTGCCGTTCTTGTCGAGAACGTCGATCTCGCGCCAGCGCGGCCGCGGATAGGTCAGCAGGCGGCCTGACGGCAACGCCATGAACAGCGTGCCGCCGAGATAATCCGGGCGGAAGACGAAGGCGATCCGGCCCGCCGTCGTGATCTGGCCGGGCAGCTCCCAGGCGCTCATCGCGGCGCCCCAGAGGCCGAAGCTCTCGCCATCGCGGTGCACACCCCAGAACTCGCGCGCCCATGGGTTTGCCTCGCGCCAGGCGTCAACGATGTGGCGCGCGTCGGCATCGTCGAGGTGAATGCGATAGCTGAGAGCCATGTCCTTGAGAGCCCCGACCCCGCCGCCAAAACCGCAGGCGAGGACCACCACCTTGCCGATTTGGCGCTCTGGCCTCGTTATTTCGCGCGCGTCTTTGTGAAAGATGTCGGCTGCGGCAATGACATAAACGTCAGGCAGCGTCGGATCGCGATCGCTGGCGCGGAAGATGTCGAGGACTTGCTCGGCGCCCTCTGAGGCGGCGAGCCAAGGCGTGATCCGCGCTTCGATCGCCGACCAATCCGACCATACCAACAGCTTCCCCGGCCCGGCGACGAGCGCCGGACGCACGACCAGGGCGAGCTTGCGCGCCGCCGGCACGTCGGCGGGATCGGCCGCGACCAACGTCTTGTAATCGCAGCCCTTCCTGATCGCCTCAACGAGCGGGCTTTCCGCGACGCCGTCCTCGCCCAGCACGTCCCGCGTCAAGTTCTGGATTTGCGCTCCGCGGCTGGTCATGCGCCCGGTCTGCCCGGCACCGGCGAAGCGGTATTGCCCCCGTAATACGCCGTCGACCTGCTGCGCTTCGAGACGTGCAAACTTTTTCGGCGAGGCCCCAGCGCCATAGAGGCGCAGCGCAGCAACCTCGCGGGCTATCGTCTCGGTGTTGCCGAGGCCGTCGTTGGCGTGCTTGGCGTCGAGCATGGCGAGCACGCGGGCGACGCGATCGCGTGTCAGGCTGAGTTCTGTCTCGGCGTCATCCTCGACGTCGTCATCATGCGCCGGGATGCCAACCATCTTCGCGCATCGCCGCGTCGGCGAGGTTATCGTGCAGCCAAGTCGCAATCTTTTGCGCCTGCGTGACGCGGGTGACGGCTCCGTTGGTCAGCTTGTTGAGCCGGCTGCCGATGGCAATGGCATCTTCAGCTGCAAGCGCAGCGGCGCGGCGCACGTAGGGCATATCGAGCGCCACGCCGCGCCGGTTGATATGCTCGAACGCCCAGAATTGCTGCCACTCTTCGAGCGGCTGCGGCCGGGTCCCGCGATAGACCTCGCGCATCGCCGCGATATCCTGGCGCGCATAGGCGAGAAACTGCTCCCACTCTGTCGAATACTCGCGTGGGTTCGCGCCTTCGATGCTGAACAACCGGATCAGCTTCTTGCCATCTTTTTGCTTGCCGGCGCCCCCGAGATAGCGCGAGGCGCGCTCGAGATCGGTTGGCAGGTTGGAGACACCGGCCTGCACCATCGGATCGATGACACGTTCCGGCGGGAGAAAGGGAAATCCGAGGGTGGCGTAACTCCAGACGGCGGCGTCGAAGCTCGCGTTCCACGCCGCAAAGGTCGCGCCGCGCTCGAAGGCGACACGCAGCTCATCCGGCGCATCATCCCAATCAAGGATCGCGCCGTCGGCGTGCCAAGTTTGCGCCGGCGCGCCGCCAAGGGCGTAGGCCAAAACGATAGCGCGCGTCGATGCTGCGGCGACGTAGCTAAATGTTCCGGCCGCCTTCAAATCAAGCGGCCCGCCGTACACCTCGAAATCAATCCAAATGAGATCGTTGGAGCTGAACATCGCGGCTCTCGCAGCTCAGAAAGACAGGCGAGGCTGCCGCGCGGCCAGCCTCGCCCTGTCAAAGGCACGCGCGTGCGCGTGCCGGCTTACGCGACGCGACGGCGCCGCGGTTGCTCGACTGGCGGCGGTTCGGGCGCCGGCGTTGGCGCCGGGCCGTCAAGCGACATCCAGTCGACGTTGTTCAGCACGGGAATCCAAACCTTCCCGAACTGGCTGTGTGGGTAGGAGTCCTTCTCGAGCAGCACGATCGGCGCGATCTTGCCCTCGTGCTGACCGCTGTTGAGCCGGTCACGGACCAGATCAACCAGTATGACGACGGCTTGGATTTGGCCGCGCGTCGTTGCCTTGAAAGTTACCTCGACGCCGGCGTCAGCGCCGTCGAGGCATTTCAGGTTAACAGCCCATTCCTCCTGCCACGGAAATCCTACGTCTTGCATATCCGTGATCAGAGGTTTCGGCTGGCTGACGGAGACAAGGTGCTCGCCAAGTACCTTGTTGTCGTTGAAGCAGATGAAGCCATACTTGAACGTCATCGGGTTGACGGCCCATCTGATGCCCGGCTCGGGGATGGTCTTCTTTTGCCCGAACATCCAAGTGCCGGAGCCTTCGCGCTTGAACAGCAGCATCGGTAAGCCAGTGCGGCCGATGATGGCTGCCGTATTGACGCCGGCGAGCGCCGTTTGGAGCGCCGCCAGGGAGGTAAGCGCACCTCCCGCTGGCGCGGGGGCAATCTTGCTCCCGGGCCTTTCGTGTTCGCCGTTGTCGTTAGCGTGTTCGCTATTGTCGCGGGCGTGATCGCTGTCGCGATCGTGGTCGTGGTCGGAATTGCTCATGCTTGCCTTCCTCCTGTGAAGGCTTTGAGCGCCTCAGAGAATGTTCGTGCGAGCTCGCTCCGTCCGAGGACCGGGACGCGCACGTTTTCACTCCGCACCAGCGAGACGCCGGAGCGACGTGAACCGATGAGTTCTTTAGGGATTTCGAGGCCGCGCGCTTTCGCCCTAGGCTCGACTTGCTTGGGCGAGCGCATCTCAGTTTTCATAACGTCGTCGTAGTAAAAACCAGCGCTTTGCAGAGCTGCAAACGCAGTGTTCTCGTCGCGCCAATGCCGCTCGGCGCGGCCGGCCGAAAGCGCGTAGCCGGGCACGTTGTCACCCTGCTCCAGCGCGCGCTTAGCCTGCTCGTGCAGCGCCGTGCGAATATCTTTGACTGCATCGACGAGGTTCAGTCCGTCGGCAAGGACCTGCAGGTAGGCTTCTTTCGGCGTGGCGATCAGGTCCGGCGCCGTGAACTGGGCCAAATCGAGCAGCGGCTTCGTGTGCTCCGGGCAGATCGGTCGTGCCGGGCAGAACCGACACCATGATCCCGCCTGCAGGCGCGGCGTATCGGAGAGCGCTTCCTCACAGGCGGCGCGATAGACCGTGACGAACTCGTCAAGCTCGGCGTGCGTCACCGCGACCGACGAGATCATCTCGGCGTCGATCTCGATCGACGCGGGCTGCAAGATCGTCAGAACGATGCGCTCGACCCCGGCGAAGAATTCGGGCAACGAGTGGCGCGCCGCCGCGGCATAGCGGCATAGAAGAGGAGCTGCGCGTTGATGACGTCCTCGGCGCCATCCGGGGTGAGCGCGAGAACGCGCACGCCGACGCCGAATTTGTAATCGACCACGTGGAGCGTGTAGCCGATGCGGACGAGCAGATCGACTGTACCGAAGGTGTCAGGGACGGCGGGAAAAACGACGCGCCGTTCGAGAAAGTATTCGGCCCCGGGCGTGTCTAGGAGCGTCTCCACGTAGGCGTAGGTCGGCCGCAAGGCGGTCTCGACGTCGTCGGACGTGATCGTGTAGCTGCCGAACGTTTTGCCGGTGAGGCTCTCGACGAGAGCGTGCCTGTCTTCGGCGAGAACGAGAAGAAGCGTTATCGCGGCGTGGAGCGCCGTGCCGCGGTCGGCGTAGGCGGAAGGCTTGCGCAAATACGCGGGCACTTTCTGCGTGAGATCGACGGACCCCGGGCAGCGCAAAACGCGCGATGAGACGCTGCCGCCGAATGCCGAGTGGATCGGCTCGCTCCGAAGCTCGACGTTCATAGCTCGCCCCCTTTGGTCGAACGTTCCGCCGCCATAGCGATCTCGGCGGCGAGCTTTAGGGGGATGACGACGAGGGGTTCACAACGGTCGGCACGCACGATCAGGAGGTCGTGTCCCGCGAGCCAGTCATAGAGCTGACGGAAACCATTGCCGCGGCACTTCACCTCGACGCGACGGTCGGCCCCAAGCAGCGGGATGCTCACATCACCGCCGAAGCGCCCGCGCGCGGCGCCAGAAAGAGGCACGCGCTCGGCGGCAAAGCCATGTTCTTGCAGGAAGCGAACGACGGCGCGCTCGCCTCTGTTGCCTTTCTCTCGCGATGCGCGTCCGCCACGGCTCATGGCACCGGCTCTGGTCTCGATGGGGCAAATGGACAAACGGGAAATCAGCTAGAAAAAACCGGCGCCGTCCGCGGTCACGGACGGCGCCGGGATGACGCCTTCAGCCGAGAACTATTCGGCCGCCTCCAACACCTCGACGTTCACCTCGTTGGGCATCTCCAGGAACGCCTCGTAGGTGACCGCCTCGGTCGCCGGCGCAATCAGCTCGTCGAACAGCTTCTCTTGGCCGATGAGCTTGCAGAACGCGGCCTTCGTCGCAGGCGTCGCCGCCTGATACGCCTTGAGCAGCCGGTTGAACTTCTTCGCCCGCTCCCCTGCGAGCAGCACCGGCACGTGCCCGCGCAGAACCGCCTCCAACAACACCGTGTCGTTGGTCGCGATGACCTCCAACAGCGCCGCGACGTAGGCGGGGTTGGAGCCCGTCCAGCGGCTCGCGTCGGCAATGCTGACGCGGCAGTCCAACACGAACTTCGACCCGGCGAAGGCCCTCATGGCGGCCAACCGGTCGCCGCCGCGGAACTGCGGACGGCGACGATGATGGTGGGCACCATTGCCACCATTGCCGTTCAACTTGGGTTGGGGGAGAGGGACTTGATCGGGAAGCCTCGTCGTCGTATTGAGGCGCCCGAGTAGGGTTGTCACCATGCTCATGGTGAAGCTCCATTCCGTGCTCCGGCACCTTGCCTGCTAGGGTTGTCGGTGTCGGAGCCTTCCTTTCATGTCCTCCGGATTTTCAGTTCCGATCTCGACATCGAGGACGGGACGTCGATTTCGCTGTCTCCTATGCGGTCACGGTCGCCTTCTCGGTCGCGGCCGCGGTCGCCGCCTCGCGCACCGTGCGCCATCTCGCGGCGCTCTCGTGCGTGATGAAAATCCGCGATCCCAAACGCATCTCGTCGGGACCGAGACCCTGATTTTTGAGTTTGAAGTAGAACGCCTGGGAGATGCCGTGCGCGACGCAGAACGAGGCGACGGAGAAGACCGCGGTCGGTGCGGTACGGATCGCACCTGTACGGGTCAAGCCCCTCCTGGAAGCAGACGCGCGCGGCTTGCGTCCGGTTACTTCACTGCGCGCCATAACCGCGCTCCATCAATTGCGATGGTGCACGCTATGGCGATAATGAATGTCTAGCGATGGGCGAGTTGGGCAGCCCAATTTGGCCCAAGCTGGCTCAGTGCTTTTTGCGGCCTAGCGCACGCGCAAACGTACTGCGCTCCGGAAACGGACGAACTAGACGCTTGAACTCTTCGTCCTCGTTCGCGGCCTTTATAATGGCAGCCGTTGCTACGCGTTGCCAGTTCTGGCCAAACTTATCAGTGACGAATTGCCTGATCGCTTCTTGTATACGGGAGCGTCGCGACGACGACGATGATGATGACCGCGGCCATCCGCGCGCCTCCGCGATCAACGCACGGTCCAGCTCTCGGCGCCACCCCTGAAGCGTCTCCGCCATCTTGGCACGGGCGACCATCTCCTCCGCGCTCAACCGCAGCGGTGAAAGTTTCTTCTTCACCGCCGCCGCCACCGGCGACGACGTGGAAGCGCAAGATTGCGATCGACGGCAGCGCCGTGACCGCGGTGCTTGCTCGAGCCGCGATCAAGGTCGCGAGGGAAGCCGGGACGACTTGATCACCCGCACAGACGGACCGCGCAGATGACCCATCCTCCTTCTACCACGAATGATAATGGCGATGACGGCCGCGGGAGCGATCGTCCAGCCACCGTTGTCCCCTTTCCCGCCGTATCCGAACCCGTAGCGGATGAAGAGCGCGCGCGCCGCCTCCAAGTTGAGGTCGAGCGGCTGGCGCGACTACCGACGGTCGAATGGCTTCTCTATCTCGACGACACCGCCAAGAAGCACGGCGTCGATAAGGCCGCGCTCCGGGAGATGGTCGAGATCGTCATCCAGGATATCGAGAAGAAGCGGCAAGACGACCGCGGCGAACGGCATCGGCAGGAAGATCGTGCCGACAAGAAGCAAGAGGTGGCCGAGCGCGCCGCAGAACGTAAGGCGGAGCGTGAGGCGCGCGAGGAACAGCGCAAAGAACGCGAGGCTCGGAAGGAAGCGGAGAAGAAAGAGCGCGAGAAACAAGAGGCGTTCGCGTCAATCATCGAGCTGCCGAGCGCAATGCACGAGGTGCGGCTCGCCGAACTTGCCAAGCGACTGGGGGAAGACGTCGAGGTCCTGAGTGCCGAGTTCGCGGTCTTCGCCGATAGCTCGGATCGCCGGCGCGGCGATGCGGTCGAGCCGTGGCCCGAGCCGGTCGATACTAAGGAGCTTCTGGCGGACACGATCATGCAGTTCCGTCGCTACGTCGTGGTCCGCGACGAAGAGGGCGTCGCCGTGGGGTTGTGGTCCATGTTCGCCTGGGTCCACGACATCGCCACCCACTCGCCGGTTCTGACGTTCCGCGCACCGTTACCGAATACGGGCAAGACGACATCGTGCGGCGTGATGATGTTTCTGACCCCGCGCGCCTATGCCGGGGGCGAGTTGACGGGACCGTCGCTGTTCCGCTTCGTCGATCGCATTCATCCTACCTTGATCATCGACGACGCGGATAAACTGTTCAAGCGTAAGCCCGATCTCGCCCACATAGTCAATCTGAGCTGGACGCGTAACTTCAAAATCCCGCGCACGGTGAACAGCGTTCCGGTGTGGTTCGATCCGTTTTGCCCCAAGATCATCGCCGGCAAGAAGCTGGTGCTGGAGGACACAACGGAGTCGCGCACCATCAACATTCGGCTCAAGCGCAAGCTGCCAACCGAGACGGTCGAACCTTTCGGCTACGACGACGACGAAGTGTTCTACACTCTACGCCGTAAGCTCGCGCGCTGGGCCGCCGACAACAAGAAAGCGTTGAAGTCGGCGCGTCCGATCCCGCCCGTAGGCTTCGACAATCGTCTCGCCGCGAACTGGCGCATCCTGTTTGCCATCGCCGACATGGCCGGCGGTACCTGTCCCAAGGTGGCGCGCGCGGCGGCAATCAAGCTCAGCGCTCAATCCGAATTGGAGGAAAGCGTTCGGGTGTTGAGCGCTCTACGCGAGATATTCACCGTGCACGCGGAGATGCCTTCGAAGGAAATCGTGCAGCGTTTGAACGCCGACCCCACAGGGGAGTGGTGCGAGTTTCGCGGCCGCGGGCCGATCACCCAACGGCAACTCGCGGTACTGCTGCGGGACTTCGACATTCACCCGGTCCTGCTGGGTCGGGCCAGGGTGGGCGGCTACAAGCGCGAGCAGTTCACCGACGCCTTCAGGCGCTATCTGCCACCGAAAAAGGGGTACTGACATCCTCTCATCCTCTCCACCCCTGGAGAGCATGAGAGGGTCGCGAGGGGGTGAAAATGGGCCAAGTCCCGACTTCTGACACCACGATCGAGGAGGTCATGTCCTCGCCCTACTTCGCGCTCGGCGTTGCCGATCAACGGGCCGGACGCGGCTATCGCAGCGCCTACGCGACGTGGAAGGGCAACGACCAGTGGAACTACGAACGCGGTCGCGTTTGGGCGGTCCTGGCGCCGCGGTCGGTGGCGCTCAAGCGTGACGGCAAGCTCAACCCGGCGGCGATCGTGTACTTCCACCGAGACATCATCTGAGCCGGCAGCGCGACGAACTCGCGACGCACTCGATCACCCCGTCGCGCGCATCCAGCGCCAGGCGCGCGATCCTCGACCGCCACCCGAAGGCCCCGCCCTGCCCCGCAGACGGCCGCTGACGCGGTTTTCCCGGCAGGGGCTAGTTCGATGCCCCCGGCGATTTTTTACATCCGTTGCACACGGCTTTCGGAGTCCCCCATTTCATGGGCACTTCTTGCGCAGGTTGCCACGCTGCACGACCGGCAAATCCGCAGGCTTCGCGCCCTTGAGGATGCGACCGGCATAGACCCCAACTTGACGAAACCCATCAACAACGTCCGATCCGTAGCTCATCAGCCCACCGACTTCCGCGTAATCGCGCACCGCGTAGACCGCCGGGAGCCGGTGGAATGCTGCCAGCTGGGCCAGTTGGACCCGTCGACCGTTCAGGAACGGGG
>Ga0306920_100009376_pt1 | contig 13053 bp, 10 predicted proteins | sample flu12Cox44000170_FD_204666 | JGI IMG/M metagenome (GOLD analysis project Ga0306920, IMG submission 204666) | Lab enrichment of tropical soil microbial communities from Luquillo Experimental Forest, Puerto Rico - flux4day.12C.oxic.44.000.170 (v2)... | ecosystem: Environmental > Terrestrial >...
ACGATAAGCGCCAAGACAGCAAGCACCAGGAGGCTGCCGTGCTCGCCATCTCCGCCGCTCGGAAGGTCCTGCTCGGGGGTCATTTGCGTCCCGAATTGAGGAGAAGCTGGAATTATGGCGATGTCACATTAACTCGCAAGCCTCATGAGCAGATAGACGGATTGGCATGACCCCGCCTGTCGTCCACCAATGCGGTCACCCAGACCGTCAGTCTTGTGAAGCTCGCGACCAGCGAGCCGTCTATTCCGCGCGCAGCGCCTCGATCGGGTCGAGGCGCGAGGCGCGAAATGCAGGATAGAGGCCGAAGACGAGGCCCACGGCGCCGGCGAGCCCCCAGGAAATAAGAACGGAAAGAGGCGCAATTGAAACGCGCCACCCGGCTTGCCAGGCGACCGCGAGCGAGGCGGCGATCCCCAGAAGAGATCCGATAAGTCCACCGGCGAGCGCGAGAGCCACGGTTTCGACCAGCATCTGCAGGACGAGATCCCGGCGCGCCGCGCCGACGGCCATCCGGACGCCGAATTCGCGCGTTCTTTCGCCGACGGAAACGAGCATGATGTTCATCAGGCTGATTCCGCCGACGGCGAGTGACACCGAGGCCGATGCGAAAAGGAGCCAGGCGAAGGCCCGTGTCGCGCCAGCGCGCGCCTCCAGAAGCTCGGCCGGATTCTCGACGACAAAATCGTCTGGGGCATCTAGCGGAAGCCGATGCCGGAGGCGCAGCAGCGCCTCGATCCGGCTCTTGGCGTCTGGCAGGAGCGAGGGATCGAGGAGCTTGACGGAAACGAGGTCGAGGGCGTTGCGCTTCGGGCCGCTAGCCTCGCCAAGCAACCGGCTCCGCGCCATCGACAGGGGAACGAACACGACATCGTCCTGGCTGCGCCCTGCCGAGCCTACGCCCTTGCGGGCGAGCACCGCGACGACGGTCGCGGGCACCGCGCCGATCCGGATGGGCTCGCCAACCGCGGACCGACCCGGAAACAGTGCGTCGGCGACATCCGAGCCGATGATTGCGAGCCTCGCGCCCTGTTCGATCTCTGCCATCTCGAACAGCCGCCCGTCCGCCGCCGACCACTCGCGCTCGGCAAGATAGGCGGGGGTGACGCCCGCAACGAGGGTCGACCAGTTGCGATTTCCCGCGATGATCTGCAGCCGCCTCGCGACGAGCGGGGCGGCGCCTTCGACGCCGGGAATATCCCCCCCGATCGCCGCGGCATCGGCCTCGGTCAGATTGCGTCGTAGACCAGCCTCCATGCGCACGCCGCCGGGCTTCGCCGCGCCCGGCGTCACCACGAGAAGACTGGCGCCGAGCGTGCGCAAACTCTCCGCAACCTCGTCCTCGGCTCCGGCTCCGATCGACATGGTGCAGATGACCGCCGCAACTCCGACGACAATTCCGAGCGTAGTGAGCAGGCTGCGGCCAGTGTGTGCGCGAAGCGCCTGCCACCCCACTCCGAGACGGTCCGGCGCGCGCATGTCCTAGAACCTCGCGTGCCCCGGGGGACCGGAGTCCTCGACCGCGGCACCGTCGCGCAGCAGGATCAGCCTCCGCGCGCGCTCGGCGACTTCGCGGGCGTGGGTGACGACGCAAAGGGTACGCCCGTTGCGGTTGAGGTCGTCGAACAGGGCGAGGATGTCTTCGGCGCTCTGGCTGTCGAGCGCGCCGGTCGGCTCGTCGGCAAGGATCAGCGCCGGATCATTTACGAGGGCGCGCGCGATGGATACGCGCTGCTGTTCCCCGCCCGATAGCTGCCGCGGCAGATGTGTGGACCGGGAACGCAGGCCGACCCGGTCGAGAGCGCCTTCGGCGCGGCGGCGCCGCTCCCTTGCGGAAACATTCGCGTAGACGAGCGGCAAGGCGACGTTCTCCACAGCGCTCGCTCGCTCGAGCAGCGCTGGGTGCTGGAAGACGAAGCCGATCAGCGCGCAGCGCGCCGCTGCGCGGTCGGACTCACTGAGCCGTGAGGTTTCAACGCCGTTGAGCTCGTAATGCCCCGAGTCGGGCTCAGCGAGCAGTCCAAGAAGATGCAGCAAGGTCGATTTTCCCGAGCCCGACCTTCCGCAAATGGCAACGAACTCCCCGGCCGTGATTGCGATCGAAACGTCCGCGACTGCGCGAACGGGCGCGGCGTTCGAGCGATAGACTTTGTTGAGGTTCGTCGCGCGGACAAGCGGCGACTGAGCCGGCGGGCCCATCAGGGCCGTCCTTTCGGATTGGCAATGCCCACGATCACCGGCTCGCCCTCCCGCAAATCGCCAGCGACCACCTCGGTGCGATTGGCGTCGCTCGTCCCGGTCTCGATGTCGACGGGTATGACCCGGCCCTCAGCGCCTTCGGTCCAGACTGTGCCCCGCTTGGCCGCGGGTGCGGCGGCCGCGTGGCGTGCCGCAAGGGGAAGCGCAGCAGCATTCGCGGGCTCGAAATGCAGCGCGCGGTTGGGAACGGAGAGAACGTCGTCGGCTTCCTCGGTGACGATTTTCAGCGCCGCGGTCATGCCGGGAAAGAGCAGCCGGTCCGGATTCGAAGCGGAGACGATTGCCGAATAGGTGACGACGTTCTGCACCGTCGCGGGCGCCTTGCGCACCTGCGCGACGCGCCCCCGAAAGACCTTGCCCGGATAGGCGTCGACGGTGAATTGCGCCGCCTGCCCTTCTCTGACGAGCCCGATATCGGCCTCGTCGATGCTGCCGTGCACCTGCATTTCGGCGAGGTCGTGGGCGATGCGGAACAGGGTCTTGGCCTCGAACCCGGCTGCGACCGCCTGTCCCGGATTGACCTCGCGGCTGATGACGACGCCGTCGATCGGCGCCCGGACGATCGTGCGCCCGAGCGCGACCTCGGCCTCGTCCAGAGCCGCCTCCTTTTCCTCCGCGGCCGCCTCGGCGTTAGCGATATTGGCGCGCGCCATCTCGGCGTCTGCTCGTGCCATCTCGATCGCGTCGGCCTTCGTTTCGACTTGGTCGAGAGCGGCGCGCAGCTCCGCCTCGCTCGCGTCGCGCGCGGTCTGCGTCTGGCTCAATTCACGACCGGTCGCCGCGCCGGTCTGCGCAAGCCGCAGTTTCCGCGCAAGTTCCTTTGCAGCTTCGTCGCGGCGGGCCTCTGCCGCCTTCGCCTGCGCCTCGGCTGTCTTCCGCTCGGCTTGAGCGGTCGCGACCGCGATCTCGGCCCGGCGCAGGGCGGCCCGTTGCACGTTAGCGAGGGCCCTTGAGACTTTCAGCGCCGCGTGCGCTTCGGCGACGCGCGCTGCGAATCCGGCGCGATCGAGCTCGGCGACGGGCTGCCCTGCGGCGACCGGGTCGTTGTAGTTGACGAAAACCTTGGCGATGAGCCCGGAAACTTCGGACCCGACCTCAACGGTCTCGACCGCCTCGACGATTCCCGTGGCTTCGATCGAATTCGCGATCGCACCGCGCTGGACCTGATCGAACACGAACCCGCGGCCCGGCTGGTCGTTTGCGCTCACGTATGGGAGGACGATGAGCGGAACGGCGACGAGGCTCACAGCAGCGAGGCGGAAAGTCTTCACATTATACGGTCCTTGCAAAAATAAGAGGGTACAACGAGGCGCGGCTGCAGCTCGCGCCTTAACGCTTAAACAGCCTAACGCGGTCAAATATTCGGCGTTCCAGCCGGCCATTGACGTCGAGGCCAGGCAAGACACGATCTCACTGGACCAAAGGTATCTCGGTGCCCTCGAGGTCGGCTCCCTCGATCTCGGCGTGCCCCGCCAAAATCCTGACATATTGCCGAAGCGCCTTCTCCTCCACCATCTGGCGAAGCTGTTCGGCGATGCGATCTCGAACGACCTCGAAAGGAAGCTTTTCTCCGGGAATACGCTGGTCGATGGCGACGATGTGGAAGCCGTGACGGGTCTTGACCAGCTCTGGCAGCAGGCCTGTTGGGCCTAAGCGAAACAGCGCTTTCTCGAATTCGGGCACCGTGTCGCCGCGGCTAATCTGTCCGAGATTTCCGCCCTGCCGTCCCGATGGGCAGTTCGACAACTCGGCCGCCATGGCGGCGAAGCGCTCCGGCTCGCGCAGCAATGCGTTCAGCGTCTGCTCCGCCCGTGCGCGGATCTCCGGAATGCGCACCGCAGGCGTCACCTGGAACAGGATGTGCCGCGCATGCACGAGATCGCCGCTCTCGAACTCGCGCCGATGAGCCTCATAATAGCGCCGGCATTCCTCTTCGGTTGGCAGCGGCGTGACGACCTCGCGGGCGAGCAGATCCTCGATTGCCTCGTCGATGGTTGCCTCCCCCGTCGACGCACCATCGAGGAGCCCGACCGCGACGGCACGCTGCCTGAGCAATTCGCGCGCGGCGCCAAGCTCGTTCGACATGTCGGGCTTCGCCGTCACATCGACCCCGTTGACCGAGACCCTCATGACCGCACCGGCTGTTTCGCCCGCGTGTGCGGCGTTCGAACGATCTGATAAGGCCGGAACAGATAGGCGAGCGCACCCGCCCCGCTCCAGATGTGGATCATGCGGGTGAACGGCGAGATCAGAAAGATCGTGAAGCCGAGGAGGATGTGCAGCTTGTAGATGAGCGGCACCTCTTCCATGAGCGCGGCGGCGCTGCCGTTCAGCGTCACGACGCCCTTCACATAGCTCGTCAACGTCTCGAACATGACCCCGTCCATATGGAAGGCGGAAAGCGGCACGGTGAGAAGACCGAGCGCAAGCTGCAGCCAGAGCATGCACACGACCGAGATGTCCCATTTGCGGCTGTTGAGCCGGATGCGCGGGTCGAGGAGGCGCCGCGCGATCAGCATCGTCAGTCCGATGATGGCGATGAGCCCGGCGATGCCGCCGACCACCATCGCGATGAGCTGGTGGCCGACCGGCGTGAGCGCCCAGGCGACCGCCCATTCCGGCGCCAGGAAACCGGCGAAATGGCCGAGGATCACGACGATCACGCCATAATGGAACAGGTTCGATCCGAGCCGGAGCTGGCCCTGGCGGAGCATTTGCGAGGAATCGCTCTTCCAGGTGTAAGGCTCGCGGTCGAAGCGGATCAGGCTGCCGATCAGCAGGACCGCGAGGCAAACATAGGGATAAACGCCGAAGAGAAGCGCATTCACGTAGGACGCGGATGGCATGTGTCGATCCTCCCTATACGGCCGAGCTGTCGCGGGATTGGCCGGCCGCGTTCGGCACCCCCTCGAAGGCTGGCTGCTCGGCCCAGTCACGGTCGAGGGTTTCGCCCCGCTCCTTGACCGGTGGCACCTTGTCGACATCGATGGGGCGCTCGCCCGCGATCACGATCAAGGCTTGCAGGATGGCGGCGTAGCGGCTCCGTCGAGCGATCAGGGATCGGCCGATCGTCGTCAGGATATGGGCGCAGTCGGCGAGCATGTCGCGCGCCTCGGCAAGGTCGCGGCAGCTCAGAAATTCCAACAGGACAGGCAGGTAGTCCGGCAGCTCGCGCGCCGCGAGCTCGAAGCCAGCGCGCTCATAGTGCCGCTTGAGATCGACCATGGCTTCGCCGCGGTCGCGGCTTTCGCCATGCAGATGCTCGAAGAGATGCAGCGACAGGGCGCGCCCGCGGTCGAACAGATCGACATAGCGCTCCTCGAGCACGAGGAGATCGGCGCCGCGAAGATCCTCGACGAGATCGAGCAGGCAGCGCCGCTCACGTGGTGAGAGCAGCGGCGTCGCGCGCACGAGATCCGCGATCTCGGGCAATGCCTGCTGCAACTCGACCGACGGATAGGACAGCAAGGCGCTGAAGGCTTTGAAGATCAGCATGGCCGCGTCCTCAGGTGTCGAGATGGCGGATGGGGGTGAGCTTGCGTCGACCCATCTTGCCGCCGAACAATGTCGAATGCGGCGGCCCGAAGTCGCAGCCATTGCCGAAGGTGAAGCCGCAGGAGCCCTTCAGCCCATAGGCATCCTCCGCCTGCTCGCGATGGCTGGTCGGGATAACGAAGCGGTCCTCATAATTGGCGATCGAGAGGTAGCGATGCATCTCCTCGACCTGTGCCACCGTAAGCCCGGCCTGCGCGAGCACGCTTTGCCCATCACCCTCGCCGAGCTGCCGCTGACGGAAGTAGACGCGCATGGCGAGCATGCGTTCGAGCGCCGCCACGATTGGCGCCTCGGCGCCGGCCGTCAGCAGATTTGCCAGGTAACGCACGGGGATGCGCAGAGAGCGAACATCCGGAATCTCGCCCACGGTCTCGATCCCGCCGGCGCTCGCATGCGACTGGATCGGCGATAGCGGCGGCACGTACCAGACCATCGGCAGTGTGCGGTATTCGGGATGAAGCGGGAAGGCGATCTTCCAGTCGACCGCCATTTTGTATGCGGGCGAGCGTTTCGCCGCCTCGATCCAGGCGTCCGGCACGCTATCTGCCCGCGCCTGGCTCGCGACCGCCGGATCGTTCGGATCGAGAAACAGCTTCAGCTGTGCCTCATAGAGATCCTTCTCATCTTCGGTCGAGGCGGCGTGCTCGATGCCATCGGCGTCGTAGAGCAGGACGCCGAGATAACGGATGCGGCCGACGCAGGTCTCCGAGCACACGGTCGGTTGACCGGCCTCGATGCGAGGATAGCAGAAGATACACTTCTCCGCTTTGCCCGAAGTCCAGTTGTAGTAGATCTTTTTGTAGGGGCAGCCCGACACGCACATGCGCCAGCCGCGGCACTTGTCCTGGTCGATCAGGACGATGCCGTCCTCCTCACGTTTGTAGATCGAGCCCGAGGGGCAGGACGCGACGCAGCTCGGATTGAGGCAGTGCTCGCAGAGCCGCGGCAGATACATCATGAAGGTGTTTTCGAACTGGCCGTAAATGTCCTTCTGCACGGCTTCGAAATTGTAGTCTTGCGAGCGTTTGTCGAACTCGCCACCGAGGATCTCCTCCCAGTTCGGCCCCCATTCGATCTTGTCCATCGGGCGGCCGGTGACGAGCGACAGCGGGCGCGCTACCGGCGTCGTCGGTAGCTCTGGCGCCTTTTGCAAATGCTCGTAGTCATAGGTGAATGGCTCGTAGTAGTCGTCGATTTCCGGAAGATGCGGATTGGCGAAAATCTTCGCGAGGATCGCCAGCCGGCCGCCCTGCTTGGGCACAATCTTACCGTTCTTCTTGCGTTGCCAGCCGCCGCGCCAGCGTTCTTGGTTCTCCCAATCCTTGGGATAGCCGATGCCAGGCTTCGTCTCGACATTGTTGAACCACGCATATTCCATGCCTTGGCGCGAGGTCCAGACATTCTTACAGGTGACCGAGCAGGTATGACAGCCGATACATTTGTCGAGGTTCAGCACCATCGCGATCTGAGCGCGGATTTTCATGCGACCGTCTCCCCGGTTGCGCGATCGACGGGATTCGAATTATCCAGCCAGTCGATCTTGTTGAGCTTGCGCACGATGACGAACTCGTCACGGTTGGAACCAACCGTGCCGTAATAGTTGAAACCATAGGAGAGCTGCGCGTAGCCGCCGACCATATGGGTCGGCTTCAGCACCGTCCGCGTCACCGAATTATGGATGCCGCCGCGTAGGCCCGTGATCTGCGAGCTCGGCACGTTCACGATCTTCTCCTGTGCGTGATACATCAGGCACATGCCCTCATGGACACGCTGACTGACGACCGCGCGGGCAGCGATTGCGCCGTTCAGGTTGAAGAGCTCGATCCAATCATTGTCGACGATGCCGGCTCTTCCGGCATCGGTCTCGGATAGCCAGACGATCGGGCCGCCGCGCGACAATGTCAGCATCAGGAGATTGTCGGTGTAGGTCGAGTGGATGCCCCATTTCTGGTGCGGCGTGATGAAGTTGAGGACGATCTCCTTTTCGCCGTTGCTGCGCGCGCCGAGCATATCGCCGACGGTTCGGGTGTCGATCGGTGGCCGATAGACGGCGAGGCTCTCGCCGAAGTCCCGGAACCAGCGATGGTCCTGATAGAATTGCTGGCGCCCGGTGAGCGTCCGCCATGGGATGAGCTCGTGCACATTGGTGTATCCGGCCGTGTAGCTCACATGCTCGCTCTCGATGCCGGACCAGGTCGGCGATGAGATGATCTTGCGCGGCTGCGCCTGGATGTCGCGATAGCGGATCTTCTCATCCTCGCGCATCAAGGCGAGATGCGTGTGATCGCGGCCGGTGACCTTGCCGAGCGCTTCCCAGGCCTTGACCGCCACCTCGCCATTAGTCTCGGGCGCGAGAGAGAGGATCACTTCCGCCGCATCGATATCGCTCTCGATGCACGGCCGCCCTTGCGTCGGGCCGCCATCGTCGACGCGGTAGTTCAGCTCACCCAGGCCCTTCACCTCCTTCTCGGTGTTCCAGCCGATGCCTTTGCCGCCATTGCCGAGCTTGTCGGCGAGCGGCCCGAGCGCCGTGAAGCGGCGATAGGTGTTGGGATAGTCGCGCTCGACGATCGCGATCTGCGGGGCGGTGACGCCCGGGACGAGGTCGCACTCGCCTTTCTTCCAATCCTTCACCTCGAAGGGTTGCGCGAGCTCGCCCGCCGTATCGTGCTGGATCGGAACGAGCACCACATCACGCTCGACACCGAGATGGCCCTGGGCGAGTTCCGAGAAGCGGCGCGCGATGGTCTTGTAGGTCTCCCAATCGCTGCGCGCTTCCCATACAGGATCCACCGCCGCGGAGAGCGGATGGATGAAGGGATGCATGTCGGAGGTGTTGAGGTCGTTCTTCTCGTACCAGGTCGCGGTCGGAAGTACGATGTCCGAGTAGAGACAGCTAGTCGACATGCGGAAGTCGAGAGTGACGACGAGGTCGAGCCTTCCTTCAGGTGCCGGATCATGCCAGGCGACCTCCCGCGGCTTCATTCCGCCGACCTCGCCGAGATCCTTGCCCTGCAGGCCGTGCCGGGTGCCGAGGAAATGCTTAAGGAAGTATTCGTGTCCCTTGCCTGACGAGCCGAACAGGTTCGAGCGCCAGATGAACAGGTTGCGCGGGAAATTGCGCGGGCTGTCCGGGTCCTCGCAAGCCATGGCGAGGGTGCCGGATTTCAGGCTGGCGACGACATGGTCCTTCACGGCGACCCCCGCGCGCTCTGCGGCCGGAGCGATCGTTAACGGGTTGACGCCGAGTTGCGGCGCCGAGGGCAGCCAGCCCATGCGCTCAGCCTTCACGTTGAGGTCGATGAGGCTGCCGCGATAGGGCGTGGGATCGGCGAGCGGCGACAGCAGCTCTGCGACGTCGAGCTTCTCGTAGCGCCATTGATCGCTATGGGCATAGAAGAACGATGTGCCGTTCATCTGGCGCGGCGGCCGTACCCAATCGAGCGCAAAGGCGAGCATGGTCCAGCCGGTCTGCGGCCGGAGTTTCTCCTGGCCGACATAATGCGCCCAGCCGCCGCCCGAGATACCGATGGTGCCGCACATCATCAGCATGTTGATGATGCTGCGATAGCCCATATCCTGGTGGTACCAGTGGTTCATGCCGGCGCCGATGATCACCATCGCCCGACCCTTGGTCTTCTCGGCCGTCTCGGCGAAGCCGCGTGCGACCGCGATCGCCTTCTCGGCAGCGACGCCGGTGATCGGCGCCTGCCAGGCGGGGGTGTAGGGAACGTTGTCGCCGAAATCCGTGGCGCAGGTTCCCCCGAGACCGCGATCGAGGCCGTAATTGGCGCAGAGGAGGTCGAAGACCGTTGCCACGAGCGCCTCGCCATCGGCGAGAGCGAGCTTGCGGACCGGCACATTGCGGGTCAGCACATCGCCGCCCTGGTCGTTCCCTGAGAAATGCTCATGCGGCCTGCCGCCGAAATACGGGAAGGCGACGCCAGCCACCTCGTCGCGTCGGTCGATCAGGCTGAGCGCCAAGCGCACATCGGCGCCGGTCTCGCCATCCTTGGCCTCGAGGTTCCAGCGTCCGGCAGGCTCCCCTTCGCGGGGCCAGCGATGACCGATGGCGCCTTGTGGGATGACGAGATCGCCGGTCTCGTCGCTCGTCGCGATGGTCTTCCACGCGGCACGATCGGAATTCGGCGCGCCCGGCAGGTCGCTTTGGCGCAGATAGCGGTCCGGTACGAAGGATTGGCCGTTGCGGCGCAGCCGGACTAGCATCGGCATGTCGGTGTAGCGGCGGCAATAATCCTGGAAATACGGAACCCGACGGTCGAGGAAGAACTCGCGCAGGATCACATGGCCCATGGCCATGGCGAGCGCCGCATCCGTGCCTTGCTTCGGATGAAGCCAGAGGTCGGATAGCTTGGCGACCTCGGCATAGTCGGGCGTGATCGCGACGATCCTGGTGCCATTATAGCGGGCCTCGACGAAGAAATGCGCGTCGGGCGTGCGTGTCTGCGGCACGTTCGAGCCCCAGGCGATGATATAGGCGGAATTGTACCAATCGGCCGATTCCGGCACGTCGGTCTGCTCGCCCCAGGTCTGGGGGCTTGACGGCGGCAGGTCGCAATACCAGTCGTAGAATGACAACAGCGTGCCGCCGATCAGGCTGAGGTAACGGGCGCCGGACGCATAGGAGACCATCGACATCGCCGGTATCGGAGAAAAGCCGATCACGCGATCGGGCCCGAAGGTCTTGATGGTGTGGACGTTGGCGGCAGCGATGATCTCGCTCACCTCGTCCCAGCTCGCGCGCACGAATCCGCCGCGGCCGCGCACGGATTTGTAGGATTTCGCGGCCTCGGCATCGCCCGTGATCGCCGCCCAGGCCTCGACGGGCGAGAGCCGCTTGCGCGCCTCACGCCACGCCTTGACGAGCCGGCCTCGCACCAGCGGATATTTGATGCGGCTCGCGCTGTAGAGATACCAGCTATAGGACGCTCCGCGCGAGCAGCCGCGCGGCTCGTGGTTCGGCATGCCGGGGCGCGTGCGCGGATAGTCGGTCTGCTGCGTCTCCCAAGTGACGACACCGCTCTTGACGTAGATCTTCCAGCTGCAAGAGCCGGTGCAATTCACGCCGTGGGTTGAGCGGACGATCTTGTCGTGCTGCCAACGCTGCCGATAGCCTTCCTCCCACATGCGGTCTTCGTCGCGCAGCTCGCCATGGCCACCAGCGAACGCCTCACGCCGCCGCGAAAAATAGGTCAAGCGCTCCAGAAACTGACTCATATCGCCGCTCCTTCCTCCGCAGCGCGCAATCCCGCAGCCGCTCGATGCGCCGGCACGCCCATGATCGGCGCGCGTCGGACCTCCGTCAGGTAGATCAGGATCAGCGAGACCCAGACGATGCCGTAGAGGAGCATGAAGCAGCTCGAATTCACGCCGACCCTGTCCAGTATCGCGCCGAACATGATCGGCAGCAGAAATCCGCCGAGACCGCCCGCCATGCCGACAATGCCCGAGACAGCCCCCATATTGTCGGGGAAATCATCGGCGACATATTTGAAGGTCGACGCCATTCCGCAGGCGAAGGCGACACCAAGCACCATCAGCAAGGCGCTAAAGATCACGGGCGGGAGCGCGATGCCGAAACTCACAGGGCCGTTGATCGTGTGCACGATCAGCTCGGTCCTCGGATAGGAGAGCAGGAAGAGCGCGATCCAGCCTGCCCACAGCACCCACCAGGTGACGTTATGGGCGCCGAAGCGATCCGACAGCCAGCCGCCGACGGCGCGAAATGCGCCTCCAGGCAATGAGAAACAGGCAGCCGCCAGCGACGCCTGGGCAATGGAGAAGCCGTATTCATTCTTGAAATATTGCGGCATCCAGACCGACAATGCGGTGAAGCCGCCAAACACGATCGAGTAATATTGGCAGTATTTCCACACGCGCGGGTCACGCAAAACAGCGAGCTGTTGCGCCATCGAGGGACCGGAACTCTTGCCGGCGCCTGGATACGGGGCCGAGAAAAACCAGAACAAGGCTGCGGTGACGAGGAGCGCGACCGCATAGACTCGCGGCACCGATTCCCAGCCATAAGCGTTAACGAGCACCGGAGCGACGAACATGTTCAGGGCCGCGCCCACCGTGCCCGCGCCGAAGAAGCCCATGGCGAAGCCGCGGCTCTCCTTTGGAAAGAAGCGCGCCACATATGGCGTGCCCACCGAGAAGGAGGCGCCGACGAGCCCAAGCGCGAGGCCCAGCAGCAGAAACTGCCAGAGCGCGGTCGCATAGGATGAGATCCACAGCGGGACGGCGCAGCCCACCAGCAACAGCAGCATGATGATGCGGCCGCCGAACCGGTCGGTCCAGATGCCAAGGGGCAGCCGGAACAGAGCTCCGGTCAGAACCGGAGTGGCGGTAAGCAGCCCGACCTCAGTCGAGTCGAGATTGAGCTGCTCGCGGATCGGGATCCCCGTCACGCCGAACATCGTCCATACCGCGAAGCACGCGGTAAAGGCCCAGGTGGTGACGAACAAAACCGAGAGATTTCCAGATCTTGGCATGACGACCTCTGATCGACCAACCAGGGGCGTTCGAAACTTCGGCCCCCTTCTCTTCACGCCCAGTCCACATGCCGGCTTTCGGGCGGGTAGCGTCCGCCCGGGCATTCATAGGATGGCCCATCCTTGGCTCCCCGTCACTGCGGCGAATATCGTTATGATGCTCAACGCGAGCAGAACCCAATGCGCGCGATGCAGCCAAACGAGCGCCGCCTTCGGCTGCGCCGTTGCGAAGCGTCGGACATGGCGATGCAGGATCAGCGGCTCGGCGACGAACAGCAGGAGGGCGAACAACAGCCAGAGGCAGACCATGGCGTGCATCCACCAGAAGGCCGCCATGGAGAAGCGATCCCAAAGATCGAGCCGCCACGTCATGTAGAGCCCGCTCAGTCCGGCAACGATGATGGCGCCGCGTGCCTGCCAGGCGAAGCGGCGCTCGATCGCCTGGAACGCCTGCAGGCGATTCTCGCCGAAGCTGCCGTACTGGATCGCGGGCAGCGCGACCGTGGTCACCATCGAGACCCCGCCGATCCAGATGACAACGGAGAGAACATGGAGCGCGCGAGCGATGATGACGTCGGTCACGGCGGCGCTCCGGTTCGGGGCACGTGCGCGCCGTCCGGCTCGAACTTGGCAACCCAATGTTCCATGAGCGCGCCACCCAACATGTTAGCTTGGGGTGAGGCTACATCCGCCGACAAACCGAGACTTTGCGCTGGATCAAACTCTA
>Ga0306920_100009377_pt1 | contig 13052 bp, 14 predicted proteins | sample flu12Cox44000170_FD_204666 | JGI IMG/M metagenome (GOLD analysis project Ga0306920, IMG submission 204666) | Lab enrichment of tropical soil microbial communities from Luquillo Experimental Forest, Puerto Rico - flux4day.12C.oxic.44.000.170 (v2)... | ecosystem: Environmental > Terrestrial >...
TCTAGGGTTGCAAGCTATCAACCAAAAGACGAGTGAGCCTGATTTCGACCTGCAGAAGCAGGGGGCGGCAGCAAGCCGACACAACGGATGATTGTAGCTGAGCAAAGCAGATGCCGGCGTCAGCGGTCACGCCTTGGCCGGCAGTCCTTCGAGAAAGTCTTGGACCGCGCGGTTGAAGGCGGCCGGCTGGTGCAGGTTGGAAGCGTGTCCGGCGTCGGCGACCGTCACTCTGGTCGCACTTGGGATCTTGCGCGTCATGTAATCGGCGGCGGCAAGAAAATGCGTGTCGTTGGCGCCGACCAAGACCAGGGTCGGCACCGCGATCTTGTCGAGCCCGGCGATGATATGGTTGTCGTCGGCCTGGGCCAGCATGCCGCGTGCCGCACCGGCGAGGCCGCGCGCCGAACGATGCTTGCTGGTGCCGATCTCATCGCTCGCATCGAGCGCCGCGAATCCGCGGGCTTCGAGGTCGCGGGCGCGCTGCTGCGCCCGCTCGTTCCAGGCCCGCCTCGCCTCGGCGTTGCGAAAGCCGGGCCCTGTGTCGAACAGCATCAGCGCGCTGACCATCTCGGGATGAGCGAGGTGGAAGGCGAGCGACATGTAGCCACCGAGCGAGAGGCCGCCGATCACGGCACGGTCGATGCCGCAATGATGCAGCAATGCCGCCATATCCTTGACCGTCAGCGCCTCGGAATAGGCCGCGGGATCTGCGGGATCGTCGCTCTCGCCGTGACCGCGCATATCCCAGACGATGACCCGGTGATGCGCGATGAGGGCAGATATCTGCGCGTGCCACATCCGGCAAGTGGCGCCATAGCTGTGCTAAGCAGAATGGGTGGACCGTGCCCGTGATCCTCGTAATAGATCTTGACGCCGTCGCGATCGAGAAGGGGCACGGTCCCTCCGGGTTTGCCAATCGTAGAGGCGCCGCCGCCGGGGACGGCGCCGCTAGGTTGCGTTCAGTGCAGAGGCGAGAACGCGGCCGGCACGACCAGCATGTTCTCCTGCTTGATCATCATGTTGGGTCCGCCGCCCGAGGGAGGCGGCCAGATGCCCTTGGCTCTTGCCTCTTCGCGGATGCGGAAGCGGTCGGCAGCGTCCTTGTAGGCCCAGATATGGCACCATTTGTTGAGCCCGCCGAGTTCGGTATACCAGGCGCCGACCAATGGCGAGAGTTTGGTGCGTGCCTCGATATGCGTGCTCCAGCGGTCGATCACTCCCGGGATGCCGCCTGGTTTGAACGTATAGATGCGGATCTCGTAGAGGCCGCCGAGTTGGCGCGGCTCCAGTTTCGGCGAGAAGGGTGCCGGGAGATAGATATCTGCCTGCTGGTCGACAACGAATTCCCGCACATCGGGTGGCCAGCCCTGAAGCTTGGTCGCTTCAGCGCGCTGTCGGGTGCGCGCGCCGAGGTCGTCATAGGGCCAAATATGGATCACTCGGTTGAGCGGGCCGACTTCGGTGTGCCAGAAGGCGGCGAGCGGCGAAACCTTCGCCCGCACCGGCAGGGCTTTGGCAAAGCGCTCTTCGAAGGTGGCGAGCGAGCCCGGCTGCAACGTGTAGGTGCGCATCTCGATGATCATCGGGTTTCCTCCGTTTCGGGGGTCAGCCGGGCGACGCTAGACACTGGTGACCTTGTGTCAAGCGTACCGTGCCCCGGCGCCGCTCGCGCTCTGACTGATCGGACAGTCAGCGGGCCGAGACCTGTGCCATCCGGACGCTCCCGCCCATCAGGTAGATCAGATGCTCGATCGCCGCGCGCTGCTCCTTTGAGGGTCGGGTCTCTGCCGAGATGCTGTTGCTGATCCATGGGGTCTCGTCGAGGAAGTTCCAAAATCCGATGCGGTGGGCGCATTGTGGTGCTTCGAGAACACACCACAGGCGCACCGAATTGACACTTGTCATATCGTTTCTTAATTCCTCGACATTGTTTACGAAAGCCGGATTTATACACCAATAATTTTGGTAGTTCTCAAAGTAAGGTAGCTGCCGATTGACCAAGCCGCGAAAACACATTTGTCCATCGAACGAAACAAAGAACTCTGCAAAGGGATCGATATATTTCACTCCGTCATCGATAAATCGAATGGTTTCGAGATACCCTCGCTGTCCGGGAAGCGGCGGGCGTTTGGCGAAAGCGTCAGAGTCGATGCCCGCTTCGGCCCCGCTTAGCACTGTATCTCCTGGGAGCCTGAATATCGACTGCGGGGGCGGCCCAAAGTATTTCGGCGGCACCGGGGAGCAAGCCGACGTTACGATCACCACTGCAGCCATTTGAAATAAAGACTTCGCGCTCATGCGCCCGATCTCCTGAATCAACTGACAGTGCTTGCTCGGCAACACAATCTAACCAAATCCGAGATCCCGCGCTACAATGCTGATCCGACAGCAATCGCGGTCTGGCTCGTGGTTGCCGGGCTCCCCGCCGAGCGGCTATCGTGCTCGGGCGGCGCACGGGCCGCCGAACCGGGAAGCCGCAGATGCCGATCATTCCGCAGGTGCTCGATTATCGCGACGAGCTGGCTGCCATCCGCCGAGACATCCATGCGCATCCTGAGCTCGCCTTCGCCGAACAACGCACCGCCGGGCTTGTCGCAGGCAAGCTCGCCGAATTCGGCTGCGAAGTTTATCGCGGGCTAGCGGGGACCGGGGTGATCGGCACGATCCGGCGCGGCAACACGCCAGCTGCGATCGGGCTACGTGCCGATATGGACGCGCTGCCGATCCAGGAGCTGAACGATTTCGCCCACCGCTCGACCCACGACGGCAGGATGCACGCCTGTGGCCATGATGGCCACACGACGATGCTGCTGGGTGCCGCCAAGTATCTGGCGGCGACCCGCAATTTCGAGGGCACCGTGCACCTGATCTTCCAGCCGGCTGAAGAGGGTGGTGGCGGTGGCCGCGTGATGGTCGAGGAAGGGCTGTTCTCCAAGTTTCCGTGCGACGCAATCTTTGCGCTGCACAACAAACCCGGGATAGCCGTCGGGACGATCGCGGCAAAACCGGGCCCGCTGCTCGCCGCCTCGGACCGCTGGGATATCCGGATCAAGGGTCGGGGCACCCATGCAGCGCATCCGCATCTTGGCACCGACCCCTTTGTGATCGGCGCGCAAATCGTGCTGGCGCTACAGACAATCGGCAGCCGCAACATCGACCCGCTCGACTCGGCGGTCGTCAGCGTCGGCTTCATGCGGGGCGGCTCGGCTTATAACGTCATTCCGGATGAATTGCACATCGGCGGCACCTCGCGCAGCTTTCGTCCCGAGGTCCGTGACTTGATCGAGCAGCGTCTCGGCGAGATCGCCCGCGGTGTCGCCGCATTGCACGGGGCCAGCGCCGAAGTGCAGTACCGCCGCAACTACCCGCCCACCATCAACCATGCGGCGGAGACCGAGTTCGCTGCTGAGGTCGCCGCCGAGATCTGCGGTGCGGATCGGGTCATCCGCGATGTGGCGCCGTCGATGGGCGGCGAAGATTTCTCGTTCATGCTGAACGTCTGCCCGGGGGCCATGCTGTGGCTCGGCAACGGTCCGGGAGAGGACGGCTGTTTCCTGCACAATGCGCGTTACGATTTCAACGACGAGGCTCTGCCGATCGGCGTCAGCTTTTTTGCGCGGCTCGCCGAACGGTTTCTCGAAAAGGCGCTGCGCTGAGGCCTATGCCGGGCCGAGACCGAGAAGGCGGCGTGCCAAGGTCAGATGTGGCCGGTCGATCATCTTGCCGTCGAGGGCGAGAGTACCGGCATCGGGATTTTCGGCGAAGGCCGCAATGACCTTGCGTGCCCAGGCCAGCTCCTGGCCGGTCACCGAAAAGGCCTCGTTGATTACCGGGATTTGCGCCGGGTGAATGGCCATCTTGGCGGTGAAGCCCGAGCGCCGCGCCGCGGCGCACTCAGCGGCTAGCCCCTTCTCGTCCCGGAAGTCAGTGTAGATCGTGTCGATCGCCGCAGCCTCGGCCGCCGTGGCAGCCAGCAGGCAGAATGTTCGGGCTAACCGATAGACATCGTCATAGACCCCATCCAGCCGACGGTTGTGACCGCCTATGGCGGCTGCCAAATCCTCCGCACCCCAGGTGATGCCTTCGAGCCGCGTCGAGACCCCGGCATAGCCCCCCTGAGCCTGGTTGGCGAGCGCCAACACCGCCGCCGCTGTCTCGGTCGCGATCGCAATCACCCGAATTGCTCCAAGCGGCAATGCGAAGGCAGCCTCCAAGGCGGACAGGTAATGATCGAGTGTGCGCACATCCTCGGGCTGGCACTTCGGCAGCAAGATTCCGTCGGGCCGCTCGGGCACGACCGCGACGAGATCATCGAGCGCTACCTCGCTCGCCAACGGATTGACCCGAACATACCGAAGGAAATCCGTGGATCCGCTCGAGGCCAGAAAAGCGCGCGCTTGCCTGCGCGCCATAGAGCGGTTTGCCGGCACCACCGAATCCTCGAGATCGAGGATCAAGGCGTCAGCGCCGGAGTGCCGTGCGCGATCGAGCTTGCGTTCACTGTCGGCGGGGACGAAGAGCAGAGAACGCATTCATCGCTCCGCCGGCCGGCATTTCATCAGAGCGGCCCGCCGACATATCGCGACGGTTTCGCCGCGTTGATTGATGCCCTGATGCTCGAACTCGACGATACCGGCATCCTGGCGCGATTGGCTGCGCCGCTTCGCGCGCACCACAGTGCGCACCCGCAACGTATCGCCGTGAAAAACCGGTTTCGGGAAACGGACATCGCTGAACCCTAGATTGGCGACAGTGGTCCCGAACGTCGTTTCGCCGACGCTGATGCCGACCACGAGACCGAGCGTAAATAAGCTGTTTACCAGGCGCTGGCCAAACTCCGTTCGCTTTGCAAACTCCTCATCGAGATGAAGCGGCTGTGGGTTCATCGTTAGCGAGCAGAACAGCACGTTGTCCATCTCGCTCACGGTCCGGCTCATAGCATGATCGAAGACTTGGCCTTCTTGGAATTCCTCGAAGTACAACCCTGTCATCGGATGGACCCCTTGTCTTGCCTTCCGCCGCCGTGCTGTCCTCGGCGCGACGGGAAATCGAATGGAGTGCAGGAATCCCGCTCGACCGGGGTTCGGGAAAAACCTAGCATGCGCGCCCTGTCGGGGAAGGATCTGCGAGCAGCGCCCTCGAGCGGTTTGCCCGGGGAAGTAGACGGGGCGGGAAGCGGTTGGGAATGGACATTAATCGGCTGATCGCCGAGTACGGCACATATACCTATCTGATCGCGTTCATCTGGACCTTCCTCGAAGGCGAGACGATCGTGCTGTTCTCCGGCTTTGCGGCCGCGCAGGGCCTGCTCAACCCGATCCTGCTGCTCCTGGCCGCTTGGCTTGGCAGCTTCGCCGGTGACCAAGTTTATTTTTGGATCGGTCGGCATTTCGGTCTCGGGATCCTGAACCGATTTCCACGATGGCGATATGGTGTCGAATCGGCGCTGCGCTGGCTTGAGCGGTACAACACCGGCTTCATTCTGTCCTTCCGGTTTATCTATGGCGTGCGCAATCTTTCTTCTTTCGCTATGGGGCTGAGCGCTATTCGCTGGCAGCGCTTTCTGTCGCTGAATTTCCTCGCTGCCGGACTTTGGGCGGCGAGCTTCATTGCCGTCGGCTATTTTCTTGGCCATGCTTTCCGCGCGGTCCTCGGTCATATTGTCCGCTCCTTTAGCCTTGTCATGCTCGGCGCATTCATTGCGTTCGCGCTGGCCGTGTCGTTTGCTCATCGGCTGCAGAGGCGGCGTCAGCTCAAGGTTCCACCGGGCGCCAAAGTGGTGATCCCACCCCCTTGAAAATCGGCGGATGCGGCGCGCTCGGTGATCATCGAAGGACGGCAACCGGGCTGCCGACCGCCAGTTGCAGAGCGTCTGCTGCGCGGCCGGCATTGACGGCGATCTCGGCCAGGCCGTTCGAGTTCTCGTACCAGAAAGCCTCGCCAGGCCGAACATCGGAGAAGGTGCAGGCGCGCCTCAGCGCGCACCCGGATACGACAAGCCGAGCGTCATTTGGCAGGAGGTTGCCGCGCAGCCCGGTCATGGCGTTGCCATATCGGTCGACATAGACAATCTCCGACAGATCGTCCGGCCAATCGCCATGCCTACCGATTTCGGGGGCGCGCGCCTCATGGGCAGGACGCTCGCCGCGGGCAAGCTTTCCCGCTACCGGGGCAAAGAGGTCGCGCCCATGAAAGCTCGCCGACAGCGTCTCGGGCCGCCACAGGATCTCCCACGTCCGCGCGCCGTCGGCGCGCCGCGTGACGAGTTCAAACAAGCCGTTATCCGGACCGACATACCAGCGCCCTTCAGCCTCGACGATGACCGGCAGACGCGGGCCGCCTACACCCGGATCGATCACCGACAGGAACACGCTGCCGGGAGGGAACCAAACCCCATAGGCGGCCAGCAGATAGGCTGCCGGCTTGGGCCTCCCGGCGGGCGCATCAGCAAACAACTCGACGACGGGAATTCCTGGCGCCGTTCGGAACAGGACCGCCTTGACTTGGCCGGTATAGGGTCCTTCCAGACCAAAATCTGTGAACAACACGATCATCGGAAAGCCGCGGCGCTACCCTGTCACCGCCCCGATCATAGCCCAGATCGTAAAAGGATCCGCGGAGAGCGATCAGAATGTCTGCCGCGCCTCATAGCGGCAACCCGTACAACCAGCTCGATGCCAACAACCATCAGATCTGCCGAGTTCCTCGGCAAGTCCTCGAACGTATTCGATGACAGGATCAAAAAACCGCCACGCTGATCAATCGACGGTTGGGCAAGAGCGTGGTTTCACGCCAAGAGAACGGCACGCTTTTATTCAAATTTGCCAAGCCGAGGCCTGATCGGAGATCGAGTTGCTCTTGAAATTGGTGAACAGCTGGGTATGCTGCCATTATCGCAGTCGTTGATCGGGTTTGGGGGAATGCGATGAGGAAGTTGGTGTTGGCGGCAGCGCTGCTCGTTGCCGCGTCGTTTCAGGGCGTGTCGGCGGCCGACAAGCAGTGCTACTCGGCAGCGGATGTCGAAGCGGAGCAGGCAATTCTGTTCCAGACAAATCTCATGGTGATCAGTTCGGCTTGCAGGGACACGGTTTACGGCGAGTTCCGGGCGCGCAACAAAGATGCGATTATCCACTATCAAAAGGCGATGATCGACCATTTCCGTCGCGCCGGCTCGCGCAATGCCCAGAGCGACTTCGATCGCTGGAACACCAGCCTTGCCAATGAGATCTCGCTCAAACAGGGCACCCTTCCGATGACGCAAGTCTGCCAGCAGGCCGCGGAGATGTTAAAACTGGCCAGCACCCTCGACGCCAAGGGGCTTCACGATTACGCGGTTGCCAAGGCGACAAGTGTCGCCGATTCCCACCCGCGGTGTACCAAGTAGCGGGTTAGAGCTGCGCATCTGTTGAGTATTTCCGTCACCACGGAGCACTGCGGGATAAAAGGGGATAATTCGACCGCACGGAAGCCTCGACGATGCGCGCGCCGATGCTTATGTGGCGAGGGTGCTGACCGGCGTAAATCAATTCGGTGCGCTGCTGTCGGTGGTCATCGTCGATGTGGTGCTCGCCGGCGACAATGCGATCGTCGTCGGTATGGCTGCCGCCGGGCTGCCTCTCGAACGCCGCCGCCGCGCCATCGTCCTGGGCATAGTGGCTGCCACAACTCTGCGGATTTTGCTGGCATATTTTGCTGTACAGCTGCTCGCGATCATCGGCATGACCCTGGCCGGGGGGGTGCTGCTGCTCTGGGTGTCGTGGAAGATGTACCGTGAGTTCCGCGAGATGCGGGTCGCCGAGCAAGCGGCCGGATCCGCGAACGGATGCTGCCTTGATCGAGCCCACCCCCCGCAGAAGACCACCGGCCAAGCCCTCACTCAGATTGTCCTCGCCGACGTATCAATGTCGCTCGACAATGTGCTCGCGGTGGCCGGCATCGCGCGCGACCATTTCGAGCTGCTGGCGTTCGGGCTAGTCCTCTCGGTCGCGCTGATGGGCGTCGCCTCGACCTACATCGCGCGGTTGCTCGACCGTCATTTCTGGATTTCTTGGGTCGGGCTCGGGATCATCACCTTTGTCGCGCTAAGGATGATCTGGGAAGGCTCGACGCAAGTCCTGAACCAGACCGCGGCTCTGATCTGACTGTGACTCAAGACTGTGGCGACCTGCTCCCGATTCTGCTAGCCACGGCTGCAGGCGCCGCCTCCCAGCACGCAGAACTGAGCGCAGTGCGAGTGATTGAGGGGCACCGCGACGCCCGCCTCGGCGAGAGTGCGCCCAAGCTCGAAGCGCGGATCATAGGGCAAGAGCGTGCAGGCAATCACTACAGGATGCGCGGCACCCTTGCGTTTCACGACCATCCGGGAGGTCGCGCACATGACACTCTCCGGCGACTTTCCAAGGATGCCCCAGCACGCTTCGGTGATCTCAGGAACATCGGCGGCCGGATCCATTTCCGGGAAAACCAGTAGTGCGACCGGGTCGTCAACGTCGATCGCCACACCCAGCTCGGCGAACAAACCGGCAAATCCGTTGCGGATCGCTGTCTCCGACTCTCCTGACAGCTGGCGGCTGGCGACGTGGGGAGAGAACCCGTTCCGTGCCAGCCAGACGAGTCCGTCGATTGTCGGCTGCCAGCTGCGCCGCCCGCGCTCCAGCTCGTGCACTTGGCGTCCGTAATGATCGATCGATACGCGGATCGTCAGCCGTTCACCGTAACGATCCCTGAGCCGCAACAGCGCCGGCTTGCATTTGGCCATCGGCTTCATCGCATTGGTCAGCACCAAGGCTGCCAAACCCCGAGAAAGGACATCCTGAAGCATGGCGAGCAGCTCGGGGTTCATGAACGGCTCGCCGCCGGTGAACCCGATCAGCGAGGTCGGCAACGCGCAGGCATCGATCTCATCGAGGTATTCAGCTACCTCAGCGGCGGTCAGATACACCAGCCGGTCGTTCTTGGGAGACGATTCGATATAGCAGTGCTGACAGGTAAGGTTGCAAAGTGTGCCGGTATTAAACCAAAGCGTTTGCAGTGCCTTGAGCACTACATGCGCGCGTTTCTCGCCCTGGGCTGTGACAAAAGGATCCTGAAACTTCGATGGATCCAGACGGGGGAGCGATAACTGTGCCATGAACACGCCTCGGCGATAGGGCGATTAAGCAAACCTCAAAGCCAATATATCACCTGACCTAGCCCCCTTGATCAGATCACATAGTTGTGAGGCGCCGCCTGGTGTTGCGACCCGCGGCGCTCCTCGCTACGTTACTTATTTACGTCTTTCCGCTAAGGAAGGCGGCATGGAGCATTCGATACCGCGACACATCCGGCTCACTTCCCATCCGGGAGACACCAGCCGAAATGCGGTTCCGCTTCGTTGGGGTGCCCCGATCGCCGCCGAACGCGGACCCGTGGTCGCGAGCCCTGCAGATCCGCAGCGGCGCAATGCGATCGGTTCCTATTCCGGCGCTTATGCGATCTATCGGGCGCTCGCGGTTGCAACGCGGGCGCTTGCGCGAGACCATCGTCCCGATTTGACCGACACCGCGCCGGCAGTGCGGATCGCGCCACGCCCGCAATGGACCGAGGCCAAAAAAATCGTATCGATCGATCCTTGGGGTCACCTCGTCGGCGAGGTTTTCGCCGAACACATCCGCGCCAATATCGACGTGCGGCCGACAATCGCCATCACGACGGCGCGGCTTGCCACTCCTGAACTGCGCCTACTTCTGGCCGATGGCAGGCTGCGGGCCGACGGGCGGGTGCTGCTCGACAGCGGCGAGATCCGTGTCACCAAAGCGGCGATCGACCCGGTTTGGTATCTGCCGGGCGTTGCGGCCCGCTTCGGGGTCTCCGAGCCCGATCTTCGTCGCACGTTGTTCGAGGAGACGGGGGGCATGTTTCCCGAGCTTGTCACGCGCCCCGACCTCGAGGTTTTCCTGCCGCCGATCGGTGGCACGACGGTATATTTCTTTGGCGAGGTCCAGCGCCTCGCGGAGGCGAACACCGTGATCGCTTGCCGTGTCCACGACGAGTGCAACGGTTCGGATGTCTTTGGCTCGGACATCTGTACGTGCCGCCCTTATCTCGTTCACGGGATTGCAGTGTGCGTCGAGACCGCGCAACAGGGCGGGGTTGGGATCATTGTTTACAACCGCAAGGAGGGACGAGCGCTCGGTGAAGTCACCAAGTTCCTCGTCTACAATGCCCGCAAGCGACAGTCGGGCGGCGACACCGTCGACAGCTATTTTCGCCGCACCGAATGCGTCGCCGGTGTCCAGGACATGCGCGTTCAGGAGCTGATGCCAGATGTTTTTCACTGGCTCGGCATCAGCCGGATCGACCGCTGGGTTTCGATGTCGAATGTCAAACGCGAGGCGCTCGAGGCGCAAGGGATCGAGGTGATGGAGCAGCTCGCGATCCCGGATGGATTGATACCGCTGGATGCGGCGGTCGAAATCGAAGCGAAAAAAGCTGCCGGATATTTCTCGCCTTCGGGAGTACCCGATCCAGGCGAGCTACGCCGTACGAAAGGCCGTGCCCTCGGCGAATGAAGCAGCGGCGTTGTTGACCGCTGGCGCCGTGCGTGCCCGCTGCGCGATCGTGTCGGAAGCGGTCCACCGCGGCGAGACCCGATATTTTCGACTCGTACCAGATCGGCTCGGCGCGGCCGTCCGCCGCGTAGTCGAGGTGACCCGACGACGCTATCCGGATCTCGTCGTCCCCCATCACAGCCGCTGGCGACACTTCGTGACTGGTGGTGTTGACCGCGCTGCCCTTATCGCGCCAGGGGCCGATGCCGCCGAGACCGCGCGGGCGCAGATTGACCTTGCCATTATCTCGGTTCTGCTCGATGCCGGAGCAGGAGGGCGGTGGCGCTACCGAGACGTAGAGACTGGTCAGGTGCTAACCCGCTCCGAGGGCCTTGCCGTGGCGAGTCTTCGCGCGATGCAGACTGGGCTTTTCTCGGCCGATCCGGCAACCCCATGGCGGGCCGACGCCGACGCGCTGACCCAGATTACCAGGGAGAGCCTCGCGAACGCGTTCCAGCACAGCGCGGACAACGAACTGATCGGTCTCGAAGGACGAGCTTTGCTGCTGCGGCGGCTCGGAGAAGCATGCGCCGCATCCCCCGCACTCTTTGGCGCGCCGCCGCGTCTCGGCGGGCTCTTCGATCATTGGGGGGCGTGCGGCCAACCACTTCCGGCCGCGGAGGTGCTTCGCACCCTGCTCCACGCGTTTGCGGCGATCTGGCCCGGCCGGATCAGCGTCGCCGGAGTCCCGGTCGGCGATTGCGGCCACCATCCTGCTATCCCGGGCGACGGGTTGGTGCCGTTTCACAAGCTCTGCCAGTGGATGGTCTATTCGCTAATCGAACCGCTGCTCACTGGTGGGTTGCGGGTCGTCGAGTTGGACGGGCTCACCGGTCTTGCCGAATACCGCAACGGCGGTCTGTTCCTCGATTGCGGCATTATCGCACCGCGCGACCCCGATGCCTTGCACCGCCCGCTCGACCCGTTGAGCGAACCCGTCGTCGAATGGCGCGCGCTGACGGTGACGCTGCTCGATCACCTCGCAATTCTGGTACGCGAGCGGTTGGGAAAGAGCGCCGATGAGTTTCCGCTCGTCAAAGTGCTCGAAGGGGGCAGCTGGGCGGCAGGGCGGGAGATCGCATTCGAGCATCGGACAGACGGCAGTCCGCCGCTCTCAATCGTCAGCGATGGCACGTTGTTCTAGGACACAATGATGCAACACCAATGGGCGAGTTTGACCGTCGTGGAGCATCCGCTGGTCCAGCACAAGCTGTCGCTGATGCGCGACCGCGACACCTCAACCGCAGAATTTCGCAGACTGCTACGCGAAATTAGTCTGCTGTTGGCTTATGAGGCGACGCGCGAGCTACCGCTCGCCGTGACCGAGATCGATACCCCGCTGGAGCGCGGTAGCTTCCCGTTGCTCGCCGGTAAGAAGCTATGCCTGGTGTCGATCCTCCGCGCTGGCGGCGGCATCCTCGATGGGATGCTCGACCTGTTGCCGTTGGCACGCGTCGGCCACATCGGGATCTACCGTGACCCGCGCACCTTGCAGGCTGTCGAATATTATTTGAAGCTGCCCGACGATTTGGCCGAACGCGACGTGATCCTCGTCGACCCGATGCTCGCCACCGGCAACTCGGCCGTGGCCGCGATCTCGCGGCTCAGGGAGCTTGCAGCGCGGTCGATCAAATTTGTCTGTCTGGTTGCCGCCCCCGAAGGGGTCGCCAAGGTGTTCAGCATATTCCCCGACGTGTCGATCGTAGCGGCGGCGCTCGACCGCTGCCTAGACGGGCACGGCTACATTCTCCCTGGGCTCGGCGACGCCGGCGACCGCCTCTTCGGCACCAAGTAGCCGGATGGTTGGCAGGCTCACCTGAAGCATTGCACCAGGACGGTGAACTTGAACGCCCGTTCGGCGATCGCCGGCGTTGACAACGACTCGACGGCGGTGGCGGTTTGGTAGGGCACGCCGCTGCGATCGAGCAACGCGCGGGCGTATGTGGCATTGACCGCGAAATTGACGTTTTCCGGGATCGCCCCTGTCCGCTTGACGATGCGCAAGCCATTGAGCTTGGCGACAACGATGCCCGCTACCGCGCCGCTGGTGTCGAGAAGCGGGCTGCCGCTATTTCCGGGCTGAACGGGGGCGGTTATTTGCAGCTGATGCGGGTCGTCACGCGGGCCCGCCAGCCTGCTGACGATTCCCGCGGTTACGCTCGCTTGCGAGCTCAGCAGGCTCGGAAGTGGGAAGCCGACGACGACCACGGCTTCGCCCGGTTTGACCGGGTTGTCGCCCCGGACCAGCGCCGCGTCGGCGGACCGTTCGGGCAAGCGCAAAACCGCGAGATCGACCGTCGGGTCGGCCGCAACGAGCGTTGCCACGACCCACTCGCCGTTGCGCAACACGTGCAATTCGTGGCAGCCGTCGACGACGTGGTAATCGGTGAGTACGTCCCCGCTTCGGCTGACGACAAATCCCGAGCCGCCCGAGGCCAGCCTCGCCCCCCTCGGCGATCGACC
>Ga0306920_100009378_pt1 | contig 13052 bp, 11 predicted proteins | sample flu12Cox44000170_FD_204666 | JGI IMG/M metagenome (GOLD analysis project Ga0306920, IMG submission 204666) | Lab enrichment of tropical soil microbial communities from Luquillo Experimental Forest, Puerto Rico - flux4day.12C.oxic.44.000.170 (v2)... | ecosystem: Environmental > Terrestrial >...
TGTCGAACAGCCGACCAAGTTCGAGCTGTTGGTGAATCTCAAGACCGCGAAGGCTTTAGGCCAGACGATACCAACGGCAATGCTGGTGCGCGCCGACCAGGTGATCGAGTAGCCGGCTTTGGCACGTCGGCTTTGGGTCAATAGCGGACATTTGTAGATGATCTGTGAGTGTCCGCTTTGGGCCATAAGCGGACTTAGTAATGCTTCGGAGAGGTTTCGGCAGTGATGGCCTTGAGCCTGCGAGATCGATCCTTGCAGCGACGCGACATCGGCCCGCACGCCGCATCAGTAATGGACGAGGGCAGCGCCAGTTGGCACTAGTCTAGGGTGAGGCGGGCACGACAGTCCGCTCTCCTTGCGATCGAGACCGTTCCGCTTCCTCTACCAGTTCCTGCACAATTTCGGCTGCGTGTTGGACACGCTTTACCGCACCGACAGATTCTCCTGCCCAGAGCGGCATCGCTTCGATCGTTCCCGTCGTCGTGTTGTCGGCAACGCCAACCTGGAAGCGGCGAATCGGCATTCGCGTCCCGTCCAGGCTGCTCCACTCGCCGATCACGTCGCCTTGAAAGGCTTCAGCGGACGCAATAGCCGAGCGTAGAACACGGTGCGGTGCGTCGGGCCAGCCAACGGAAAACGCCTCGGTGTAGGCAGTGTCCTGCGCCTCTGCGCGAATCAGGGCGGCGACGTATTGCGGATGCGCCGCCGCCTCCACCGCGGCGACAAAGCGCGTCCCGATCCGCACGCCATCTGCCCCGGCGGCGAGCGCCGCCGCCATCGCTTGCCCTGTGCCGATGCCGCCCGCGGCAAGCACCGGAATGTCAACCGCCGCGATCACCTCGCTGAGCAGCGTCATCGTCGGAGTCGTCCCGCGAACGTGTCCGCCTGCCTCGATGCCCTGTGCAACGACGAAGTCGCATCCAGCTCGGGCCGCCGCGACCGCCTCCTCCCGCGACCCAGCTTGCCAGCAGGCCAGTGCACCGCCCGCGTGCACCATCTCCACAAGGCGCCGGTCTGGCTCGCCGTAGAAGAACTCGACGACTTTCGCGGCGCGCGCAGCAATCTCGATGCACTTCAGGTCGAGGGGCGGTCGTGTCGATGTACCATTGAGGAAGATCGGGGCCACGATGAAGTTGACTCCGAATGGTTTGTCAGTGAGCGAGCGCAGCGTCGCGAGCAGATCGGCAAGCGTAGTTGCCGTCAGCCCAGGCCGGGCAGTGCCCAGCATCCCGAGGGCGCCGGCCTGTGACACCGCCGCCGCCAATTCCGGTGGCGCCGCCGCCCCCATGCCCGCCTGCTGGATTGGCATCGCGCAGCCAACGAGTTCCGTGAACCTCGTCGCGAGCATCGTCGCCTCCCGTGTTGTAGATGTTGTTGTTCTGACGGTAGACCTATTGCGGAGGCGGGGACACTTGATTTGAAAGGCCTGGTCCGGAAGTGGCGCTTCTGAGACGGATCTCGCAGCATTTCTCCAGACCCGCTTTGGGTCAGAAGCGGACATCGTTAGGTGATCCGCGAATGTCCGCTTAGGGCCATCCGGACATAACTGCTACTTGTCCCATGATGTACCGTTGGGCCGCCCTTCAGCGCTGCAATAGTCCCTTCTTCTTGAGAAAGGCTTCGGCGACCTGGCGCGGATCCTTCTTGTCCACTTCGACCTGCCGGTTGAGCTCGCGCATGACATCGTTGTCGATCAGTGAGTTCACGCGATCCAGCGCCGCGACGGCCGTCTTGTCGGCCGCCACCGTATCCATGCGCACCACTGGGGCAAGTACGTAAGGAGGAAAGAGATCCTTGTTGTCTGCGAGCGCGACGAGTCCCGCTGCCGCTATCTGCCAGTCAGTCGAAAATCCGTTTACGACATCGATTTGCTGCTGCTTCAGCGCCTCATATCGACCGCGCAGGTCAGTAAACTGGCGGTACTCGCCAAATTCGATTCCATACACGTCTGCGAGGCCCTTCAGGCCGTCGCGGCGCTCTCCAAATTCGGCACCAGCACCGATTTTCAGGGACTTGGACACTCGGGCGAGATCGGACAGCGTCGTGAGCTTCATCGCCTGCGCTGTCTCAGGTCTCACAACGAGGACGTAGCTGTTGTTGACAGCGGAAGGGGGAAGCCAGAGCAGCTTGTATTCCCGCTGATAGAAGTCCTTGACCTGTTGAAATACTTCCTTTGGCGAGAATGTGTCGGTAGCGACCTTCATGACCGCCCCAAGCGCTGTGCCCGTGTATTCGGGGTATAGATCGATTGCGCCGTCCAACAGGGCCTCATGCACCACAGCCGTCGGGCCGAGATTGATCTTGCGCTCGACGCTGATGCCCACCGCCTCGAGGGCCGCGGCATAGAGTTCGGCGACAATAAACTGCTCGGCAAAGTTCTTGGATCCCACCTTCAGCGTTTGGCCGAAGACCGGGCTGCAAACGAATGCCGCCAATAGAGCCGCTGTCGCAGGAAGGCGCACGTATTTCTCCCCCCGACTGTTGGTGGGCAGCTTAACGCACTACTTCAACCAAATCACGGGTAGCCGTCCAATTTGGACGACTGATGCTGCGTCCTGACAGGCCTTTGCAAGCTCCTCGCGGAGGATTGCGCGCGGTGAAGCTATATGATGCCAAGTGGATCGAATCGGGGGGAGCGGCGGTGAGGCAGGTATGAACTGGCTGCTGATCTTCATTCCGGTCGCGATCGCCCTGGAGCACTTCGCACCGAAGCTCCATCTGGGCTTCTTCTCCCGATCTAGGGCAGCGGCGGCTTCTTCGCCCAGTCGTAACCGTGAATGGCCTTCTGATAGCCGTAATCGAACAACGCCCGCATGTAAGCCTGGTCGAATGGCTGCGGCAGTTTCATGTCGAAGTCGCGGCCGATATAGGCGAGGTTAAACTCGATGTCGTCGTCCTGCGTGGTGTTGTAGATGCGCACCACGTCGTTGATGCCACTTGTCGCGATCATGGTGGAAATGGCGCGGCCGGCGATGCCTAGCGTCTGGCGCTCGGTAACCGCCCATTCCGGATCAAGGCGGCCGTTGCGGATGACGTAGGCTTTGACGGGAATCACCCGTTGATGTGCCGCCAGCCTCTGGCGGCGCTGTTTGGTTAGGGATGCCGGATAGAGGAAGGTCTGCGCGAACGCCCCGCCATCGACATGCATCTCCTGATAGGGCTTGCCGTCGAGCGTTACATCAATCATTGACGGCGGAAAGGCACCAGGGATGGCCGCCGAAGCCAGCAGGATCTTGCGCACGACGTCCAGCGAGCGCGGATGGCCGCTTTTGGCGATGGCGCCGACGTTCCAGATGACCGGTACCTGGGAGTCGAGGTTGCTGGTGCCGATCAGCAGCAAGCGTCCCTCATCATATGCCTTGGCGATGTCCGCCATCATCCGCTCGTCGAGATAGCGCGAGATCGTGTTGAAGAGCGGCGCATTGTCGGCCATGGCGTCGCTGAACAGCGCCGCCGTCAGGAAGCGCGTGGTCAGCACGTCTCTGGGGGAGAGGGTGGTGTAGACCGCGCGCAGCTGCGGATCGTAGGCCGAACCAAGGAAGGCGAAAGGAGCGGTCAGTGCACCGGTGCTGACGCCGGTCACCCACTCGAAGGTCGGGCGGGTTCCCTGCACGCTCCAGGCACACAAGAGGCCTGCGCCGAAGGCGCCGTTTTCGCCGCCCCCTGAAACGGCCAGGAGTTGCAGTTCCGGCAGGTCGGCGTAGTTCCTGAGCCCGAGTGCACGGCGCTGACGGTCGATGGCGGCGACCATCTCACTTTCCAGGGCGGCGTTGCTGCTAAAGGGGAAGAAGCGCTCGTTGGGCACCCCGAGGACGCTCGCCTGCGTCGTCTGGGCGACTGGGACCGCCGGCCCGCGCGCGACAGGGCCACACGCGCCTACAGCCATCGGCAGCAGGCTAGCAGCCTTTAAGACCAGCCGCCGCGGCGCGACCTTCACCATCGCACTTTCCCCAGTGTTTCGTCCGTCCGTCCCATACTACCATCTCGGCGTTCGACGGCGTTGCCCTGTTGCTATTTTGCCCACGCACGGACGTGCGCACCATGCGCATGCCGCCAGGATGGTCCAGGGCCAGGCCCGATGTCCGCTCTGGGTCAAAAGCGGATATCGATAGGCGCCCGGCTAATGTCCGCTAAGGGCAATGAGCGGACATCGCTGACAGTTCCAACACCTCGTAGGCGCGCGGCTTAGAGTACAGATGCCACTTACACTGGCCATTGCAGCTGCGTTCTCGTGGCGCTGAGCGAGTTTTCGCTTTCGCCGGCGAGCGCGCCATGTCGCGCTTCCTCGCCCTCGGGCGCGTTCGCCGCTAGCGCACCAGCATCTGCTGTGCAGCTGACCCTTGGCGGGTCGCCGGTACGAAGGCCCCAAGCGAGGGCGCTCTGTTCAAAGGTCGCGTGGCCACTGTGCCGAGTCTGCAACACCGGACTCGAATCTTATTTGGCCTCTGGCGTCCCGAGCGCGACGGGTGTATGTGGCCCCGCATGATCAACCTCGACTCGATTGGAGGGCGGTTTACGTCGGCTGCCGAAGGCCTTTGCCTCGGCATGTCCCTCGTTGCCGTCCCCTGGGACATAACTCACGCCGGCTAGCATCTCGCGATTTCGCGCGTGCGGCCGGGAGGCCGCTTTTTTTATGCCGAAATCAGGTGCTGCCATGAAACGCTTTCAACCAATGCTGTCCGTCGCCGCCGTGCTGGCCTTCTCCGCCGTCGCCGCGCACGCCGCGCCGCCAGAGAACGACCGTGCTCCCGGCAATTGGGTCGTGGTCGACGCGCGCAACCATGCCAACGGCACCAAATGGCCGGTGGCGATGGTGCTCGGCGTCGCCGAGGAACGCGGGCAAAGCCGCCCGGCCAGCCTGCGCGTCGATGGCTCGGAGGACCGGACGGTGGTGCGCGTCGACATCGACGGGCTTCCGTTTGGTCGCGCCGCGGTTGATGTGAGGCAGAGTCTAGACGGCGGCCGCTTCGTCGCCGGCGCCTGGATGGCGAACGCCGACGGCAGCGTGCTTGCGCTGTCGGGCGACCGGGCGATCGCGTTCCTGGCCGAGCTCTACGGCCGGAGCGAGCTGCGTCTTGCTGTGGTGCGACCGCTGTCGGTGCCGTTCGTGCTGACCTTCCGTGTCAGCGGGGCCGAGAGCGCCCTGCGCCGGTACCACTGGTCGGGCGGACCGGCCATCAGCGAGGCCGTGCCGTAGAACACAAAGAGGGCGGGCGATCCATGCCTAGATCGCCCGCTTCACTCCCTTCTTTCAGCATTCCTTCTCGGGCGCGAGCTTTCGCCAGACCATGTCCGCTTGGGTCAAAAGGCGACATCGCAGGGTCGTCGCCGCCTGTCTGCTTTACGCCCCAAAACAGACATTGACCAAGGAACTCCGACTGTCTGCTTCGGGCCAAGAGCGGACACGCCGAAAGCGCTCGACCACCTGCCGTCGCGGTCTGGCTCACTATTCAAGGGCTCTCGTCGAGAAAGGCCTTGGTCATCTTGAAGGAGTCTGCGGCCGTTTCGATGTTGGCCGTGTATTGTGGGCGTTGCCACGCGCCGTCAACACCCTACTGTCGCTGCATGATTTCTCGCAGGAACGTTCTCTCGGGCCTGGCTGCTGCAGCGACGACAGGATGCGGCGCACCTCCGGCGCCCCGTCAGGCCTCCGTGGCACCGGATCAGTATCGGCAAACCCCGCCAGTCCAAAATCCGCCGGCTCAATATCCGATCGCGTCGGCACCGCCTAGCCGCGCAACCCAGGGACTGGATGTGGTGATCGACATTAGCGCAAACACAACTGTCTCCGATTTCCGATTGGTACGCGCGAGCAACATCCTCGCCGTCATCCACAAGGCGAGCGAAGGCGACTTCTATGCCGACCCCGCGTGTGCTGCGCGACGGCCGCAGGCCGAGGCGGCAGGATTGCTGTGGGGCACCTATCATTTCGGCAAGGGTGATTCGCCCGGCGCGCAGCAGGCAGCGTTCTTCCTGGACTCTTCTCGGCCCGCCCCAGGGACCCTCCTTGCCCTGGACCTCGAGGCCAATGAAGGCGATCCCTCGAACTCCATGACGCTCGAACAGGCCGAGGCTTTCGTGCAGGCGGTGGCCAGCGCCACGGGCCGGTTGCCGCTCGTCTACGTGCATCCGACCTGGGCCAACGGCGATCCCATGCTGTCGGGCCTGAGCTTCGGCGCCCGGATCACGCCCGACTCGATCGTCGCGCGCTGCGGCCTTTGGGTCGTCGACTATCATGACTCGCCTGAGATCCCGCTGGCCTGGGCAACGAGCGGTTGGCGGCTCTGGCAATATGCCGGCGACGAGAGTGCGGGCCACCGCGCTCACGCCCACACCAGAATCGTCCAAGGCCTCGACCGCTGCGATCGCAACTTGTTCAATGGCGACGCGGCCGCCCTTCACCGGTTCTGGAATGCCGCCGCTTGATCGGATGGAATGGTGCTCAGGGGCGGCCTGCAACAACTACGCCGTCCTGAGCGCCCGGCAGGGAGCTTAGTCGAGGCCGTAGTGGCCGGCCCTGTGTTGTCCCGATGCCGCCTCACGCCGGACCAGGCGCATGAAGGCCCGGCCGAGCGCTGCCTGATCCACAGACCAAATGGACAATAACCGACGTTGCGAGTTGCGAGTGGGATGTCCGCTTTGGGTCAAAAGCCGGCGTTGGTAGGCGATCGATGAATGTCCGCTTTGGGCCAGAAGCAGAAGCGGCGGCACGATCAAGGCAGCAGATCGACCGTGTGCTTCTCGGGACTAAAGGAGTTCCGCCACTTCCTTGCGGCCCGTTGCAAGGGCTCGCTTGTGCGCCGTCATTCCGTCCTTGGCCGCGTGCTTCGTATTGGCACCCGCAGTGATCAGTTGTTTGACGATGGCTGCGTCGCCCGCCGCGGCGCAGATCAACGCTGACCAGCCACTAGCGTCAGCTAGGTTCACGTCGGCGCCGGCTTTCACAAGATGGTCGACGGTCGTACGGTCGCCGCCCAGAGCTGCACGCATCAGGGCGGTCTTGCCACGCTTGTCGGCATGGTTGACGTTCGCGCCATATTTGATGAGCTGATCGACCATTGCGACACGGCGATTCTCTGCGGCCCGCATTAGCGCGGTCTTTCCCTTGTTGTCGGCGTGGTCGACCTTCGCCTTGGCGGCTAGCAAGCGGTCGGCAATGGTTATATGGCCGCCTTCGGCAGCGCGCATCAGGGCTGTCAAGCCCTTGACGTCGGTGCGCTCGACCTCGGCGCCGGCGATCAGGAGTCGTTCAATGACCGCGTCATGGCCCCGCGCAGCGGCACCGATCAATGCCGTCCAGCCATTGCCATCGGTATGATTGGCATCCGCACCGCCGGCCAAAAGCTGGCCGACCCGCTTCTCGTCGCCGCTCAGGGCAGCCATTAGGAGATCATCCATACGCCAATTCCTTCTGACGGTCAGCGGCGGAAGCTTGCCACATGGCTTGTCGACGGACCATCGCACTCCTCCATGCAGGGGAGTCATGGCGGCTTAAGGGGCGCATCGCGCCTCGCGCCGGAACGCGCGCAGGTCCGCGTTGGGTCAGAAGCGGACATCACCAATTGCGGGCCCGATGTCCGCTGAGGGCCAATTGCAGATGTTTGTAATTCTTGCCTTCGACGTCCAGTCTTGACTGGCGTTAAGCAAATACCCTTTGCAAGGGCGTAGTGCGCGGGAGGTCGACAATGAAGGGATTCTTCTTCATGGCGGCATTGCTTGCCGCTGCTTTGACTGCGACTAGCAATTCGAGAGCGGAAGCAGCGCCGTGCCTCATCGTGACGTTGACCGGGACACAGGGCGGCCCACAGTCTTTTAACGGTCTCGCAGGTGCGGGAACGCTGGTTCGTTATGGAGACGATGCAAATGACTGCGGCGCCATAAAGCTGCAGTTCGACACAGGTCGCGGCACCACGATGCGCCTGTCGCAGCTTGGCGTCGGGCCAGAGCAACTCAATGCGGTGTTCTTCACCCATATGCACAACGACCATACCGACGACTTTGCGGACCTGGTCCAGCTCCGTTGGACTTTCAATGCGATGGGACCGAAACTCGATGTTGTCTGCAGCGCCGATGTCGTTTCGCCACAGGGCGTAACGATAAGCTGCAGCAAGTTCACGGCGCATATTGGTGATGCATTCATACAATCCGGCGAAATTGCGCAACGTCACTCGGAGGTTAAGGAGCGCACGGCAGGCGGCCCTGCCGACTTGATCAATACGATCACCTTTCATCCGACAGACGACCCGCAGGTCGTGTGGTCCTCCGGCGAAGTGAGAGTGAGCGCTATTCGGTCAACACATATAGCAGGTCATGCATCCTATCGCGTGGACACACCCGCCGGCAGCGTGGTCATCGGCGGTGATGCCGGAAACGACGTGCCGGCCCCTCCACGCAGTTCTTCAACGTCGGACCAGGTCGAGAAATTAGCCCACGGGGCGGACATCATCGTGCATTCGGCGATCCATCCAGTGATGGCTCCGGGAAAAGGTAGTGGGATGTACCCATATGCCTACCTTCGCCAAAGTTCAGTGCCTGATCTTGCTGCGATGGCCAGACGTGCGGGTGCCAAGTACCTGATACTTACCCATTTGATTCCGCCACTTGGGGCGCAGCAGCAGTACCCCTTCAAGGTGCCGGGAGGACCCCTGTCGGAAGCGGACTACAGAAAGGCAGCAGAAGAAGGCGGCTTCACCGGCAGCATCATGGTGGGCACTGACCTTGCGAGCTTACGCCTGCCAATCAAGTGACGATTTTGCGAGACGGCGAGGTCCGCTATGGGTCATAAGCCGACATAGCAGCCTGTCGGTGTCATTGTCCGCTTTGCCCTCGAAAGCGGGCATGCCTCGACATCCAAACTATGTCGGCTACGGGCCAAAATCAGACGACAGCTCTAGATCACGAAGACACTCGGTCACAACGACCATGGGTTCGTTGACATCAGCGCAATGGCAATAAACGCCGCCAGCGACGAATCAATTCTTGCGCAACTCTCAGCCGTCAAGATTTCGCTGAAGTGTGGTCTTTGCCACACAACGAGAGTGCGCCAGTTTGTAGACTGAACTTCGTCAATCCGTTGTAGACGCCGCATCTAGTTCAGGATTCAAACATCCGCCTCCGCTCAGTCGTAAGTACGGCAACGAGGAGGGCTAGCAAATGCCGGACCTGGCAAATCGGCTACTCACGGTGGCGCTTGTGGCCCTCTTGGCTTCCACGCCGGCGCCAGCGCAGGAGGTCGGGTTGAGCCCGACGCTCGTTAGTATCAAGCGCACACATGCGGTGCGCCTCGGCTACCGCGAGGCCTCGCCGCCCTTCTCATACCTCGACCAGGCCAATCGGCCGATCGGCTACAGCTTGGAGCTATGCATGGAGATCGTCGGGGAGATCGGCGCCGAGGTCGACGAAACCAATCTGACGATCGACTACGTCAAAGTGACGCCGGAAACCCGCATCCCGGCCGTACTGAACAACAAGATCGACCTCGAATGCGGGTCGACTACGGCCAGCCCCGATCGCGCGCGGCGCGTCGCCTTTTCCCCGACGATCTATATCGCGGGTACGAAGTTGATGGTGCCGATAGCCTCGGCCGTCTCTGGCATTACCGATCTCAAGGGCAAGACGATCGTCGTAACCCGGGGTACGACCAACGAACGTGCGATCGAAATCGCCAACAAGAAGTTCTCGCTGGGGCTGACCGTCGTGGCGACGACCGACCATGAGCAGTCCTACCAGTTGCTCGTCGACGGAAAGGCGCAGGCCTTCGCCACCGACGACATTCTCCTCTATGGATTGATCGCGCGGCACAAGGCGCAGGACAAGTTCATGGTGGCGGGCGACTTTCTGAGCTATGACCCCTACGGCATCATGTTCCGCAAAGGCGAGCCGCAGCTTGCTGACGTGGTCGAGCGCACTTTCCGTAAGCTCGCCACCAACCACGACTTGGTGCCGCTCTACCAGAAATGGTTGATGGACCGTCTGCCGACCGGCGAGCGGTTGGGCGTACCGATGTCGTCGGAGCTCGAGCACTCGTTCAGGATGCTCGACGACAGCAGCCAGGGCATCAATTAGCCTGGCAGCAGCCGTCATCACAGCGGCCGTCTACCTCCACGGTGGGGCAGCGCCATTATGATCGGACTGCCAATGTCGGCTGTGGGTCAAAAGCCGCCGTGACAGCCCGTCAGCGCTATGTCCGCTTTACCCCTGAACGCAGACATGCGGCGGGCAGCCCAATTGGTCCGCTATCCGCTTTGTCACTGAGAAGGCTCCTGGTTGTCGTACTTTTTTCGGAGCCGTTTGAGTGTTTCCACCTCGTCGCGCAGAAATTCGACTGACTTCTTCAGCCATCTATTTGTCGGTTCGGCTTCTAGAGCGAGCTCAGCTTTGCTCAGCTTGACCTGCGCATGACCCAGCAGTTCTTCTGTCAGGTGCATCGCCTCACCTCCAGACTGCATTCATTGTCGAGTTTGACGCCAGTCGAAGTTGGGCGCTTCGCTCACCAAAGCCCAGTCGGTTTGTCACAGCGCCCTGATTTTTTGTCGGGCTGCGGAGCCAGTCTGCCCGAGGCTGTCGCGACGGCCTGCAACCAGGATCGCTTCTAGCTAGGAGGCAGCTAGAAGCCGTGACACCTGTACGGGCTGCCACGCACTATGCCCGCCAGGAGTCTTCACGCCTCGCGCCCGTAGCGCCCGGGCAATGCCTGCCAGGGTTTCTACGCCGCCGCCCTGCACCTCCCGGATCACGGCAAGTGTTGTGGCGTTTGCTTTCGCAGCATAGGCCGATCGAGCTGCCCGTGCCTTCGCCACCGTCTTGGCCGCGATGGGGCTGCCGAGCTTCCGGCCGCGCGCCTTTGCGGCTTGCAGTGCCGCCTTGGTGCGCTCACTGATCCGGCGGGCCTCATCTTCGGCCACAGCTGCCAAAATGTGCAATGTCAGCCGAGAGGCAAAGGGTTGGTCGCATGCTAGGAAATCGACACCCGCGTCCATCAGGTTCGCAATGAAGGCGACGTTGCGGGCGAGCCGGTCCAGCTTTGCTATCAAGAGCGTAGCCTTGCCCTTGCGGGCCGCTTCCAGCGCCTTCGCTAGTTCCGGTCGATCGGACCGCTTTCCCGTTTCCACCTCAACAAAGGACGCCACAATGGCTCCGCCGTGCTGGCGAGTGAACGCCTCAACCGCGAGCCGCTGGGCGTCCAGTCCAAGGCCACTCTCCCCTTGGCGTACCGTACTGACCCGGAGATAGGCGACGAATGTTGTGGGTCTCCTGGTCATTGTGCCTACTTTTACATTATGAAATGGACGTTTCATAATGTAAATGGGCGCAATTGGACTGTCAACTCTAGGATGTTCGCCTGATATGCGCGGCCGACGGCTGCCACACAGCGTCACGCTGGGCGCCGAGTGGTCGAAGCTTCGGCAGCGAAAGGATCGCGGAAAGGCTCCGGGCAGCGGATCGCGTTGAGGAAGGTGCGCTTGGAAAGAAAGGCGACATGCCCCAGCCGGACACATCGACTTAGGGTGCCCAGGGACCATCACCCGCTCGGTATAGATAGCCGTAGCCGTGTGCATAACGACCGTCGGCTCCGGGGAAATCCTTGCAGCTCGTTGCGAAGAGGCCGAACAGGACTAGCGCACCAAAACGCGCACTTGCCTTTGCCTTTCGCCAATTCCACGGCCTCACGACGGCGGTACCATCAGCTTTTCATCCATTCGCTGTCGGCGCGCCATCGCGCAAGAAACCTAGCGGCGCGGCCGGAGTCTGAATCAACGTGCAGGGCAAAAGCCGCCCAGGCCGAACGGCCACGCACCCTTCACGAATGCATAGAGCGAGCCCACCAGGCAAGCCGAGGCAAAAGCCCCAAGGCGAAGCCATAGACTCCTCAAGTACTTCCGAAGATCCAATCCATTATTGGAGGAATCGCCGTGATGATCATCGCCAAAAAGCCAAAACCAAGTATGAACAGGAGCAGGTAGGTGACCGCCTTCGGAAGAGCATCTCTGTCGTTCATGACTGCCTCCCACAGTGCGGCCTGGATGACGCCCCGTCCCAAAGAGCGATTCCTAGGTCAGCGATAGCTGTTTGCCGAGTGGATTTGGGCAAGGCAAGCAAGGTAGGGTCCAGATCAGCGTGACCGCGGCGATCGGTGACGCAGCCGCCCTTATTGATGGTGTCGTCGAGGGGGTAACCGAATGAATCACGACCAAATCACGACTGCGCTCGGCCGGGCTGTGGCTGCTAGGTGGGGTGACCTGCCAACGTCAGTTCAGCGGGATCTATTTGAGGCAGCTATTAGAGTCGCAGGAGTAGGCGCTCGCGAGACTCTCGCGGCCTACCTCCATCAACAGCATCCGCGAACCATAGATGGCGAGCCAGTAGCCAGACGGACGCCGGAACCGGATAGCCTCGGCGGCTAGGGCGCGTTCCGCAGCCGAGCCTCCAGCATCGGCGCGACATCGTAGCTGAAACCTTGGCCCGATCTGATCACCGGGTCGTCCGTGGTGATTTTCCGTGCCTCGACCTCATCGGCGCATTCCAGTACTCCGAGACCCCACCTGCCCTTCGGATCGTCGACCCGCCCAAACAGCAAGACCGCCCCCTTTTCCTGAAGGGCCGTGATGTAACTCGCGTGCTGGCCCATCAGTGCACGCTCGGAGTCGGTCATGGTGTGTGCGAAGTCGGCCCGCGGCGGGTTCATGCGGCAGAAGAAGAACGGCATGGCCGTTTGCCTCCAAAGGAACTCAGACCAGCGTCTTGTAATAGATCGTCGTCGCACACGGCCTGCCAACCTTCTCGCCGGCTTTCAGCGGCCACTTGCGCACCGCACCAGTCTCGGGGTTGGCGGGTCCCACCTAGCCGCCGCTAGGGGCGACCTGCAACCTGACTATGCTCGTCCGCTCTCGGTGCCACGCCCAAGCGCCAACGGCGGCGCTAAGCGTCTAAGTTCGCAGGCGACGGCTTGCGTTCAACTAGCTTCTGCATCGCGGCCTTCCGGTCGGGCTTCGGCTCTGGCTTGCGACGGTCGAGGAACGAAGGGATCGTGAGGTCGTCTTCCTCGGGCTTGG
>Ga0306920_100009379_pt1 | contig 13051 bp, 15 predicted proteins | sample flu12Cox44000170_FD_204666 | JGI IMG/M metagenome (GOLD analysis project Ga0306920, IMG submission 204666) | Lab enrichment of tropical soil microbial communities from Luquillo Experimental Forest, Puerto Rico - flux4day.12C.oxic.44.000.170 (v2)... | ecosystem: Environmental > Terrestrial >...
GGTTGTCGACCGGGTCGGATAGCGACAGCACCCCGCCCGAGGGCATGAACTTGATGACGTCCGCGCCAAACTTCAGCTGATAGCGCACCGCCTCGCGGCACGACTCGGGGCCGTTGCACACGCCCTTTATCGGCCCGGCGGGCGCGATGCGCTCGGGGGGATACGGATCCTGGTCGGCGTGTCCGCCGGTAGCGCCGATCGCGTAATTGGACACCAGCATGCGCGGTCCGGGGACGACGCCAGCGGCGATCGCGTTCCGCAGTCCGAGCGCCAGGTAGTCTTCCGAGCCGACGTCGCGCACGGTGGTGAAGCCGGCCTCCAGTGTCAGCTTGGCGTAGTGAGCGCCATAGAGCGCCTGCTCGGCAGGAAAACGCATCATGTCGTGGTAGAAATCGAGGTACCAGTTCGGTCCGGACTCCTGCGACAGATGCACGTGCGCGTCGATGAACCCGGGCAGGAGCGTCGCGTCCCCGAGATCGATCACCTGGGCGTCGGCTGGCAGCGCCACGGCGGCGCCTACGGCCTGGATTTTGTTGCCCTGGACGACGATGACGGCGCCGTCGGTCAGGTTGCCGGAAACCGAGTCAAAGAGGTGGGCAGCCTTGAGCACAATCGGCCGGTTCACGGCAGCTGCCGGCTGCGCGATCACGCTCTGTGCGCCAAGCGTGGCGAGCACACCGAGCCAGAGACCCATCGTCATTCGTCTCATCGTTTGTCTCCCTGTTGTGTCGTGCGAATGCTGAGGCCGGAGGTGTCACTGCCGTCGGATTCCAGTAGATATTAAGCGTTAACGGTGCCGTAGGCCCGCGTCGCAACCGTCTATCGGCGCGATTGAAACATATGATTACGCGGACGGCAGCGAATTGACCGTGTACACCGTGTTCTTGCCGTTACTGCCGCTGCCCTTGGTGAAGTAGAGCGCACCACCGAACTCCGTCACGCCGCGGTAATTATTGGACTTGCCCGGCTTGTCGAGCGCGCCGCCCTTGCCGCACGGAAATTGGAGGGTCGGATCGACCTGGGCAGAGTTGCCAGGTGGGATCTGCGCGCTCGCTGCCTCAGCGTCGATGGGCTTCACCACTTCGAGGCCGGTGGTCGTGGTGACGTCGGGGTTCGTGCCGTTTGGGCCGAAGGTCGTCGCGTTACCGTTGTTGGCGTTGCCGACGCTGTCGTAGAGGCCGTTCGAGCCGAGCAGTGCCGCGGGGCCATTGTTGCCCCCGTAGTTGATCGTCGGCGTGTGGGAGAGATTACCGCGCGCATCGACGTTGACGATAGTACGCGCAAAGGCATGGTTCGAGCCAAAAGCAAAGGTCACCGGATTGGTCGGATCCTGTCCCGCGACTGCGTCGGAGTTCGATACGTCGAGCGCGCCGACGCCGGGGCCGGCGTAGGCGACGAAGACCAGATGAGCGCCGTCGGCGCCCGGGGCGGTCCGGGAGATGTGCAGCCCCAGCTCGGACTTGGATGAGAAGCTGGTCACTACCTGATCCGTGGGTACCGCCACGGTGTGGAACACGTGATCGCTGTTCGGGTTGATGACCGTCAGCTCGATCGGCGAGGTAACGCCGAAACTGCCATCTACAGAGGCGTTGTTCCAGACAGTGACGTAATTGCCGTCGGACACTGCACCGATCGTCGCGGTATCCGAGTTGGGAAGCGGCGTACCCACGGCCAGCGAGGCGGTGGCGCCCTGCGAGCGATCGTAGGTGCTGCTGCTGATGATCAGCGAATTGGGGAGCAGCAGCGGCTGGTCCGCGCGGGCAATCGGAGTCGCGGCGCACAATGCCAACGTGCTGCAGCCCAGCAGTGAGATAACGCTGCGAGTCATTGAGAGCTTGCGCATGAGTGAGCCCCTCCCGACTTGATGAGCGATGGACTGATCCCCGGCCCGATGCACGGCGCCGGGCGCGGGAAGCTACCCGGTCCATATGACGTTTGTGTGACCCTGGGGCACTGTCCTCAGAGCCGGCGTGGCGCCGGCATCCCCTGGCGGCAGCTGTACGGGCCACAGCTTCTTGCGAAGCAAATCTGACACAATGAGAGGGAGCATCTTCGATATCCTTTCTCTGGTCGCGGAGGCTCGCCATGACCGACTCATCGACGCTCGATGACGAAGCACTCATCCGCCGTATCAGCCGCGAACTGGCTGACGGTTTCGATGAGGAGCTGGAGCTGGAGATCGAGGACCGCTATCCATTTCCTGGCGATCGCCCTGCTGCCGATGATGACGCCTCAAAGGAATTCCGCCGCTACTATTTCCAGCAGCTGCTGCGCCTGCAGGCCGAGCTGGTCAAGCTCCAGGACTGGGTGGTGGCGGCGCGCGAGAGGATCGTCATTCTGTTCGAAGGGCGCGATGCGGCCGGCAAGGGCGGTGCCATCAAGCGCATCTCACAGAGGCTGAACCCGCGCGTCTGCCGCGTCGTTGCGCTGCCGGCGCCGTCTGACCGCGAGCGCAGTCAGTGGTACTTCCAGCGTTACGTCTCGCATTTGCCGGCGGCCGGGGAGATCGTGCTGTTCGACCGCAGCTGGTACAACCGCGCCGGCGTCGAGCACGTGATGGGCTTCTGCACGCCCGAGGAATACGAGGAGTTCTTCCGCTCCGTGCCGGAATTCGAGCGCATGCTGGTGCGCTCCGGCATCCGGCTCCTCAAGTACTACCTCTCGATCACGGACGACGAGCAGCACCTGCGGTTCCTGGCGCGCATCGCCGATCCCCTCAAGCAGTGGAAGCTGAGCCCGATGGATCTCGAAGCACGCCGCCGCTGGGAGGAATACACCAAGGCGAAGGAGGTCATGCTGCAGCGCTCGCATATCCCGGAAGCGCGCTGGTGGGTAGTCCAGGCGGTCGACAAGAAGCGCGCCCGTCTCGACTGTATCGACCATCTGCTGAAGCAGTTTCCCTATACCGAGCAGCACAGGGACCCTGTCTCCCTGCCGGCGCGCGAGCACCACAAGGACTACCACCGACACCCGGTTCCTCAGAACATGCTGGTGCCCGAGATCTACTAGCAACGGTCAACTGGCCCACGGCACGCGCACCAGTAGTAATTGCAACGCGTTGCCTGGCGCGAGTCTTTCTCAGGGGGTGCTCGTGGGTGCGAAGTTGATTGTCATTGGCCGACGATGAGAGGAGGCAATGTCGCCAGCGGGGTCGAGTGTTGCCAGATGGCGGTTTGTGCTAACAGCACAGGCAGAGCTGTCGTCACGGCTTCGCCGACATTGAGTCGAGCCGACGGAGCCTTCAGCTCGAGATCGCGCAATGTCGCCCCGAGTCGATGATCGCTTAGACTCACCGCGTTGCCGGTCAGGCAGCGGGTGGCGTCACCCTTCGCCGCTGATGCCGTCGGGCCGCCACGGGGAGGTGGGCGATGGAAAGTGCTGATGCCTTGGAGACCCCTCGGAGCCTCGCCGAGACGCCCAGCCGGCGGCGCATCGCTCTGGCGGTGAATGACATGCAAGTCGGCGTAGCGATCGGCGTGGCTTGCGCGTTGCTATCCCTGGCCGGCTGCGGAGGCGATCGTCCTCCCGTTGTCCCGGTGCCGATCGTGACTCACATTTTCAGCAACCCCAGCTTCGATGGCGATATCGAGCAAACCTCCGCCGGGTTCATCGTGACGCAGGGAATGTCCCCGACTGTTCAAAACGTCCTGGCGGGCACGGGGCCGACCGAATTCAGGGCTTTCCTCAACTTCCCACTGGGTGGTTCGGGTGGAGTGCCTTTCAACGCGTTCATCGACTCGGCCTTCCTCGAGTTATACGTCGACAACGTCATACCCATCAACGGCAGCGTTCCGATTCGCGTCGAGCTCGTAACGTTTCAGCCGCCCACACTGATCGGAACCGACTTCCTTCGCAGCGCTCTGCCGCCGCTGGGAGCGGTGCTGGTCAACGGAAATGTGACAGGCGCCGATATCGGCTGGTTCGTACCGGTCGACGTCACTTCACTGATGATCCAGGTACAGCAACGCGGCTTGATCGATTTTCAAGTGCGGATCATGGAGGATCTGGGTCCGGCGAGCTTCACCATGATGGTGATCGATGACCGGACAACACCTGATCGTGCCCAGTTTGCTCCCCTGTTGACGGTCACTTATCACTAGCCGCGCGCTCGATTCGGCAGTTGCCGAACGCCTCACCAGGCTTCGGAAAGCGGAATATGGTCGGGCTCAGCCGCGACTCGCTTCAGCCAGGCACGGACCGCCGGATAGGCGTCGAGGTCGAACCCGGCGTCGGCGGCGCAATGGGTGTAGCCGTAGAGCGCGATATCGGCAATGGAATAGCGCCCACCCGCGAACCAATCGCGCCTCGCCAGATGCGTCTGCATCACGCCGAGCGCGGCGTTACCTTTCGCGTGCCATTCGGGAACGAGATGCCGCTTCTTCTCCAATTCTTCTTTCGGCGCGAAGGCGAGCCAAAAGCGCGCCACGGCGATATAGGGCTCGTGACTGTACTGTTCGAAGAACATCCATTGCAGCGCCTCAGCACGGCCCCATCGATCGGCGGGCGACAGACGCGTGCCCTCGCAGAGGTACCAGAGGATTGCGCCTGATTCTGGAAGGAAACGGCCATCCTCGAACTCCAGCATTGGCACACGACCATTCGGATTCTTGGCGAGATAATCGGGCTTGCGCGTCAAGCCGTCGTGCAGGCCGTAGTTCCTGAGCGTGATCGCGACACCCACTTGACGCGCGGCCAGCCGCACCTTGTAACAGTTGCCGGACACCTGCATCTGATGAAGAACTGGCATGGCACGAGCCTTTCGCGTTTTCTCCAAAGCTGCGCGTGCGGAAAATCGCAGGCAAGCCGTGGCAACCTATTGCTGGAGTCCGTCCCACGACCAGTGTGGGATGCTGAGGTCGGCGGGCACGTCATCAGCAGACTGATGGTAGCGCGCCATCGTTGTCGTGGTCGCCCAGGCGAAGTAGTCGTGGAGCACTTGTCTCAGAGCGGCGTCGGCTATTCCGGCGTCGACCAGAGCCTGGTCAAAGCAGGCAATCGCACGGCGATCCATTTCGTCGTGCTTGCCGTTGCCGCTGTGCATCCTGACGACGGTGGTTTCGTCACCATAGGAGTCGGAGTATGTGCTGGGGCCGCCAAGTGCCTCCGCCCAGTATGCAGCGAGGCGCTCGACATGCTGCGGGTGGAAGCCGTGGCTGAAGGCATGGCTCACCTCGTCGTCGGCCATTACCCGATGATGCCAAGCCTCGGCAAGACGGTGTAAACCACTGATTCCACCCGCCGCCTCGAAGACAGTACGCATGTTCGCATAATCACAAAACGTCCCACATCAATGCAAGCAGGTGGAACGCCTGCCGATCGATTCGATCTCTATCGGACCGTGAAGGGTTCCAGGAGGTATCCACGGTAAGCCCGTCGCTGCGCTCTTCCGGACAAGTCATGGGCCGTCACCAACAGTGTGTCGTGACATGTCCCTGGCTCCGGCCCGCTTGCGTCAGCCGACGGAGTACGGGCCATGCAACGGACGATACTCCTCGCAGGTTAATTCCCGATAAACGCAACATTAAGAACGGTCTTTTTGCATCAGGTCACATCGAATGTACTCACCCCTGCTTCGTCGAAGAGCCGCACTTGGAACTCATCAAAATCGGGCGGTGCGAGCGAAGGAGATCTTTTGCCCGGATCATTGACGGACGGTCCGGGCATCGGGAACAGGAACCGGGTCGGCGGATTGCTGGCCAAGGTGATGTGTGGGGGTTTGCCCAGAATGTCGCGAAACCCAACGTAATCCGGCTTCCTGGCCCAGCGCCATTCCGGCATCTTCAATCGATTTCGTACGTTCTCGCGGCAAGTCTGAAAATCTATGGTGCATCTGCATCCCTGCTCATCCACCTATTCAAGGCCGTTTTTGCTCACAGCGAGTACCTTGCGGCTATCGAACGTGACTGTTTTCACACTCGTCTCCCCAGTTACGTGGCGATCGTCCGCTTTTCGCCCAGTGAGGGCGCCGCTTTTGGCAAGACCGCTCGGGGTCGATAGCGTCTGTCAGGCAATGGCATTTGTCTGCCAGATGGGAGAGACTTCGGATGAGCGTCGCCCGAACTCTCGTTGAGATCTGTTCCCAGGAGCGTCATCGTGACCGCGCGTAGTGAGGTGTTTCCGCTGGACGGAGGCTGCGACTGCGGTCTGGTTCGCTACCGCATGCAGACGGTCCCGCTGTTCGTGCATTGCTGTCATTGCCGGTGGTGTCAGCGCGAGACCGGTGCCTCGTTCGCCTTGAATGCGCTGATCGAGGCCGATCGCGTGGTGCACCTGAATACGGAGCCGGAGATCGTTGATACGCCCTCGAACAGCGGTAAGGGTCAACACATCGCCCGCTGTCCGAAGTGTCGTGTAGCCCTGTGGAGCAATTATTTTGGCGGCGGTCCCCTGTTCCGCTTCGTGCGGGTCGGCACGCTCGATGAGCCGGATCACCTGCCCCCCGATATTCATATATTCACGTCCTCGAAGCAGCCGTGGGTTCAGTTACCGCAGGGTGTTCCAGCTGTGCCGGAGTACTACGATCGGGATCGCTACTGGCCACCCGAAAGCCTTGCACGGCGAGTGGCGCTGCTGCCTCAGATTGAAGCCTATCGGCAATCGCTCGCCCCGTCCGTTACCTAAAGAGCGACGCGAAGGCGCGTAAGTCCTCGGAACGCGAACACCGGGCTCCAGGTCGGATTGGGTCCCTCGAGCCTCAGGCCGGCGAAGCGACGTACGGTTCGCTGCACGGCGACCTGGCCCTCCAGGCGAGCGAGCGTGGCCCCCAAACACACGTGTGCATCGCCTCCGAATGCGAGGTGTCGAAGGTGGGGGCGATGAATATCGAACCTGTCGGGGTCCGGGAAGTGCCTGGGATCCCGATGAGCCGCTCCGAACATGAACAAGACGGCAGATTCTCTGGCGATCTGCTGGCCCTGGAAGTCGATGTCCTCGGAAGCAAACCGCCCGGTCGCCTGGACAGGGCTTTCATAGCGCAATACTTCCTCGATTGCCGGGCGCACTGCCGCGTCATGTTCGCGAACTTCGGCGAGTGTCTGCGGGTGCTGGAGGAGCGTGTAAAGGGCATTGCCGATCAGGCTGCGCGTCGTCTCGTGACCCGCAAGCAGGAGCAGCACGCACTGCGCCTCGAGCTCCTCGTCACTCATGCCATCGCCCTGACGGGCGATCCTGAGCAGCAGCTCCATGAGTTCGCCGCCCTGAGCCGTTCCCCGCTCGCGCATTATCGTGCCGAACATCTGGGCTAGCGTCCTCGCGGCCGTTTCCGCGGCGCGTCCCATCTCCATCGTCTTGTCTTTGGTGCCCCACCAGAGTGCGATCGCGTCGGAAAGCTCGACGCACTCGGACTCGCGCTCGCGGGGCACGCCGAGCAGGCGAGAGATGACGCGCACGGGGAGTGGGAACGCGAGATCCCGCACGACGTCGGGCTGCGCGGACATTTCCATCGCGCTCAGGAGTTCATCGACCACCCCCTCGATGGTTGCGCGCAGGCGTTCGGTTGCGAGCGGCGAGAAGCCCGCGTTCATGAGCTTGCGAATCCGTGTGTGGTCTGGAGGATCACGGTACAGGAGCCAGTAACTCATGTGTCGGGCAAGCTCAGGGAGGCTCGCCATGCTCTCGCCGGTCACCATGCGGTACGCGGCGAGTCTCCCGGCGACAAGGAAACGCGGATCCTTGAAGAGAGCCGCGCACGGGCCGTATTGAAAAATGAACGCGTGCGGAGGCGGTGGAACAGGTGTCTGGATCGCGACGCCGTCCAGGTACTTACGGTAAGTGGGATAAGGATCCTGAATAAACGCTGGACTAAAGAGCGGTGCGGGCGAACTCGCGGCAACGGCGCTCATAGGCGGCCCCATGGATGCAGCTTCCGGCTTGTTCCGCCGGGTTTTCAGACTCTACCGCAACCCTGGGCACAGTGCAGCGGATCCACCGGGAACCGGCCGAGATTCGTTGCGGTGCACGATGACCGTCGGCGCAGGCTCTAATGACGGTCTGGAAGGGTCTGCCCGATAGCCGCCAGAAGCGGCCGCTCAAAGTCACGACGCAGTCTCCTGTAGAGCAGTCGCTCGCTTCACTCCGACAGTTCATCGTCACCAGCTTTGTGCCGCGCGCATCGCTATGCAGGTGTTCGAAGCCGGTTGCCGCGGATCCGCGACCTCCGCGCTGAGGTTCAGTTTTTCTGATGTGTTCTTCAGACCTTGAGTTTGCTGCCCGGTCGACCGGTCTCGACACTGTGCATCGCGGGGCACACGGCAACCGGGATCTGAATGCTGACTCCCAAATCCACTCCTGCTGTGAAAACGGGCCGCGTGTCTGCAGCGGCCCTTGGCATGCTCCTGTACGCCGGTGCTCACAACACGCAAGCAGCCGGTGCCGATTCCGCGGACGCCTCGCCAGCCGGCACTCTGCTGTACGGCTATTTCCGCGAGGCTCGCGGCACAGCTGCTGCACTCGCGCAGCGGACCGTCGACTTCAATGATATTCGCCGTGCTGCTGCTGACCGCGTGCACATCTACTTCGACAGTGGGGCGGCGACCCCGGCAGTCCTCGCCGGGCTTCATCATGCCTCCGGCGACCTTGCACTCCCGACTGAGCGCGCTACCCAAGGCGAGCCCGAAGTCCCACTGAGGAACTCAGACGCCTTCGTCCGCGCGAAGCTCCGGCTGACTCTGGGCAAGAATTGGCTCGGCTTTGTGTACGCCGATGTGGGGGCAGCGGACTCCGCGGTGAGGTGGCAGGGCCTGGCTGGCATCCGCAGCGGCCACGGTGTCGACCTGTTCGGCGGCTGGCGCCACATCACCTACCACTTCAGCCCCGGGATGGGATTCGACTCGCTCGACTTCAACGGCCCCTTCCTCGGGGGAACGCTCGCCTGGTAGGACTCGTGCCCGACACCCTCATAAACCCGTACAGCCAACTCTGCGTGAGACTTGTACCCGAGGATCCGAGGGATCGAGAGGAGGCCGCGCAATGATAACCTGTGTCGTGGATTACGTGATTGACTCGAAACAGATCGAAGCCTTTGAAAAATTCGCCAGGAGGTGGATCGACTTGGTCAACCGCTACGGTGGCCGGCATCACGGATATTTTCTCCCGTCAGAAGGCGCGAGCGACCGTGCCTTGGCGCTCTTCAGCTTTCCAAGCCTTGCGGATTATGAGAGGTACCGAAGTCATTTCGGAGTCAATCAGGAATTCATCGATGCCGATCGCATTCGCGACGAGAGTGGTTGTGTGCTTCGGTACGAGCGGTCTTTCATGCGGCCATTGCTCGAGCGCGACCAACCTGTGACGACGTCGATGCCGGGGTAGACCGGTGTACGTTGCAGGCGGCAGCAGAGCTAGAAAAGACAAAGCAGCTCACTTCACTCAAGCACTCGCGCCGGACGCCGACGAAGCCTCTGCACGAAATTGACCCTGAACCCGTCGTCACCGGCGCAGATCACCATGGCGGTGACCGGAGCGTCTACCACCAGCCAGTACGCGATAGTGTCGACCCTCACGGGCAGCTAGAGTCCGCACGACGGCGGCGCACCGCACGCGCCGATCCGTGGATTTCTGTTCGAACGGGTCCCGTAAGTGCAGTGTCCGAGCATGACCCGGAGCGCATATTCCGCGGCTCACCGTCACAGTTGACGCAAGAAGTCGATGAGTGCGCTGTTGACCTCCGGGACCCGCTCCTGCTGAGTCCAGTGACCACAACCCGGAAGCATGATCGTGCCGCGCAACTGCGGCACGTGCTTCGCCATATTCGCGATAGCCTGGTCCATGCCCCGAAACCCGACGACCAGATCGCGGTCGCCCGCGATGTAGAGTGCCGGGACAGTTACCTGCGCTCCGGCGAATGGAGCGAGCAGCTCCCAGTTTCGATCGATGTTTCGGTACCAGTTGAGGCCTCCACGAAATCCGGTCCGTGTGAACTCTTCGACATAAAAATCGACATCCGCCACGCTGAGCCAGGCCGGCAATGGGCCTGGACTCGGCATCTCGGTAAGAATGCCGCCGTTGCGCGCCACCATCCCTGGGTCATGGTTGGCCGCGCCGCGTGGTGCGTCACCCGAGGCACCAAACAGTAGCTTAACGACGGTTTGACGCACGTCACGGTCGAACTCGGCTTCCGCTACGCCAGGTGTCTGGAAATAGAGCTGGTAGAACAAGGCGTCATCACGCCGCGGCATCAGCGACGTGGGGGCCACGGGCGCACGTGGCCGAAACGGAACACTCAAGCCGACCACGGCACGGAATCGATCGGGGCGAAGCAGTGCACAATGCCATGCCACTGGCGCACCCCAATCGTGTCCCGCGATGACCGCACGGTCGACGCCAAGCGCATCAAGCAGCCCGACCATGTCACCGCAAAGGTGGAGCACCGTGTACTGGTCGGTCGCTTCCGGCCGATCGGATCGGCCGTAACCACGCATGTCGGGCGCAACAACGCGAAATCCGGCAGCCGACAAGGCGTTTAGCTGATGGCGCCACGAGTACCAGGATTCCGGAAAACCATGGCACAAGACGACGAGCGGCCCCCGACCTTGCTCGGCGATATGTAGACGAATACCGTTCGTCTCGATGACGCGATGCGCGACGCCGCCAGTCGTCATTTATGCCTCCGCCATTACCGCGCGCACCCGCTCGACCAAAGCCGGATCGCGATACACGCTGCGCGGCTTCAAGAGATGGCGAACTTCGAACATCAGCCTGTGAACGTCCGCGTCGCAAGCGGCGAGCCGATTGAGTGCGAATCCGAACTTGAGTGTTTTTTCTATGTCCGGAGGCCGCTCGCCGCGGGTTTTTGGATAAATGAAGTCTGCAACGGCGGCGGTCGCCCAAGGCGTATCGATCGTATCCTGGATCGCCGCGAAATACGTTGCTGCCAGCCCGTCGAATGGGTCGCCTGCCCTGGCGCGAGCAGCCAGGATGCTACGCAGGACACAAGCCTCCTGCGCTGCGACACTCATGCCCTGGCCATAAATCGGATTGAACCGGCAAATCGCATCGCCGATTGGAATGAGACCGCGCGGAAATGCGTCCAAAAGGTCGAAGTGTCGGCGAGTGCTCTCCGGTAGCGCGAAGCGGGCGACCCCGGACAGCGGTCTCGCTCCCTTGATCGCGCGGTGGATGGTCGTCGTTCGCAGCTGTGCCGCAAAATCCATGAAGCCGTCGAAGTCTCCGGGCGGCACGTCGCCATGCGCCCCGGCGAGAGTCAACATCCAACGATTGCCCTCGATTGGCATCATTAGCGCCCCGCGACTGCCGTCGGGCGCCAACGGCAGCGTGTAGACGGACTTCCAGTCGCCGGGGGGCTCCTCAGGGATTGCGAAGACCGTGGTCGCATAGGCGATATCGACGCCGATCTTGCTCTCCATTGGAATCGGGCACTCTGATGACTGCAGCGTCGCGAGTGTCAGCGCTCCGCGGCTCGAGGCATCGACGACAAGCTCCGCCGGCAGAGTCTCCGCTGCACCGGCGCCCTCTGTGAATCGGACCCCGCTCACTTTCGCGGCACCGCCGGCACCGGCAGTGACGATCGCCTCGACCCGGCAGCGTTCGCGCAAGTTGACGTTCGCGCGTTGCGTCAGCTGTCGCCGCACCACAGATTCGGCGAGCGGCCTCGACATCGAATAAATACTCCAGCCAAAATCGCGCGGCGGGAATGGGTCATAGCCGGGGTTCTCATAGCGAATGTCAACGGCCACTCGCAGTGGCACAGCGCCCGCGTCCTGGAGCGCAGCTGAGAACCCAGGAAATAGCGATTCCAACGCACGTTGGCCGCCGGCCAGGAGCCCGTGAAGGTGCCGCCCCTGCGGCGTTCCGCGGCGGTCCACGGTGTCCATTGGCAGCGTGTCGCGCTCGAGAACGATCACCCGCTCGAAGCAGTCAGCCAGCGCGCCAGAAGCAGCCAAGCCGCCCATGCCGGCACCAACCACGACGGCCTGTTTGCCAAGTAATGTGCTCATGATGCCGTCCCCGTGTGTGCCCAGTCCGAGCGACCTGAATCGATGTCTTTGTCCGGTTCAAATGGGGGCCGCTCCAGCATGTCGCGGGCCGCCGATGAGACAAGTCTATGGTCCGTTGGCGAGATTGAAAGTCAACGTTCTGTCCCGCCTGATTCAGCAATGCGTTACCTGCCCTTCCTGGCTAGTGGGCGTTAGCGCCCTTGGTGCTGTGCGTCATGATGGCCGTTTCCGCGAGTGCTGCTCGCTGCGTCGCAGCAGGCGACGGCAGACCGATGAGTCTCAGCGGCGCCACGGGGGATTACTCCCATTTTACTTGCACCAGGGGAGGCCTAGACTCTCGCCCAGCGAGGCTGCGGTCGCTGCTCACAGAGACAACAAGAGCGAGTAGCCGAGTATTTGGTCGCGGGGTATCCGTCGGCTGACTGTTTGTTTGCCTGCATCGTGTCGCCAGGCATGAGCGAGGGTGCATACGATTCCCGCTTCCGCCATGCCTTCCTGATTCGTTTCACAACAGGGGATGCCGTCAAATGAAGACTCATGTTGCGCTCTTTACCGCATTTACCGTTGGTGTGATTGCTGTCGGATCGGTAGCTAGCCGTGCTGATGACGATGGCGGTGGAAAGGTTGTGATTTCGACCCCACATGCGCCGCCAGCAATCGGGCCATATTCGCAGGCCATCCGCGTGGGAAGGACTGTCTACGTGTCGGGCGAGGTCGGGGCCGATTCGACCGGCACGATCACTGGACCTTCGATTGAGGAGCAAACCGACCAGGCGCTGACGAATATTGGTGCCATACTGGGCGCAGCCGGTTTGACGCTCGACAACGTAGTGGCAACGACCGTCTATCTGGTGAACGTGACTGACTTCGCCGAGATGAATGCGCACTACGCAACGTTCTTCAAGAACTCGCCACCATCTCGCGCGACAATCCAGGTTGCGGGCCTTCCGAAGAAGGGCGCGCTGGTGGAAATCTCTGCGGTCGCGGTCGCCCCGGAATAGCGGGAAGCCATCGACGAGTATTCCGCACCCGGAGGTACAAGCCCCTGACGGACTGAGAGGTTGGCCGAAGCCGGCGTGTCAGTCCAGACACGCCGGAGT
>Ga0306920_100009380_pt1 | contig 13050 bp, 10 predicted proteins | sample flu12Cox44000170_FD_204666 | JGI IMG/M metagenome (GOLD analysis project Ga0306920, IMG submission 204666) | Lab enrichment of tropical soil microbial communities from Luquillo Experimental Forest, Puerto Rico - flux4day.12C.oxic.44.000.170 (v2)... | ecosystem: Environmental > Terrestrial >...
GGCCTCGCGAATGGTGGCGAGACGCTCGGCGATCAGCTGATCGGCGCGCTTGGGGTCGGGGGTGCGCAGCAGCGCCTCGGCGAGGCCCATGAGCGCCTTGCCCTGCGCGCTGTCGAGCGGAAACTGCTCGAGCATCCGCTCCACCAGCGGTCGCGAGCGCTGATCGTTGCGCGCCGCTTCCACCCAGCGCGCGGCGCGCGCGCGAGCGCGCTCGAGGGCATCCTGAACCGGCGTGAGGTCGGCGAGCGCCTCACCGGAGGCGGCCGCTTCCGACCGCAGTGTCGCGGCACGCAGCTGTGCGCGCAGCGTCGCCAGCGCGCCGGCCCCATTCGCACTCTCGATCAGCCCGCTAACCGCCATGTCACACCCGCCCCGTCTGATAGTGAATTACGCTTATTTTATCCGTAAAGCCAGAGAATAATTATCCGTTTACGGCGTTTTATCAGTAAGATTTGCTGCCATGACCGCCAGAACGCCCGCAACCAAGGTCCCCGCAACACCCCCGCCGCCAGCGGACCGGAGCCTCGATCGCATCGATCGCCGGCTGCTCGCGCGGCTGCAGCAGGATGGGCGAGCCGCGATCTCACAACTCGCGCGCGAGGTGCATCTCACCGTGACCCCGACGCTCGAGCGCGTGCGACGCCTGGAATCGGGCGGCTACATCGAGGGCTACTTCGCGCGGCTCAACCCGCGACGGCTCGGCCTCGGGCTGCTCGCCTACGTCGAAGTATCCCTGGATCGCACCACGCCGGATGCATTCGAGCGCTTCAAACAGGCGATGCTGGCGCAGGATGAGGTGATGGAGTGCCACATGGTGGCGGGCGGCTTCGACTATCTGCTGAAAGTGCGCGTCACCGACATGGAGAGCTACCGGCGCTTCCTCGGCGACCGCATCGCAGCGTTGCGCGGTGTGCAGCAGACCCACACCTACTTCGTCATGGAAGAAGTGAAGTCGACGCACCGTATCATCGTGCCTGAGTGAGCCGAGCGGGCCGGAGGACGATGGCATATCGGTGGCCGTGGGGTCTGTTTTGCTGCGCCGCCAGCGCGCAGCCGGCAGCCCTGGCGGCCGCGGATGCAACCGTGGCCGCACCTGTCAATCCGGCAACCGTGCAGGAGCTGCCGCAGGTGACCGTGATCGCCAACACGCCGCTGGCGGGTCTCGGCCTGCCGGCCAATCAGATACCGGCCAACGTGCAGACCGCTGACAGCGCGGCCATGCAGCGTCAGTTGACGCTCGATCTGGCCAGCTACCTCAACAACAACTTCAGCGGCATCAGTGTCAGCGAGAGCGCCGCCAACCCGCGCCAGCTCGATGTCAGCTACCACGGCTTCACTGCCTCGCCGCTCCTCGGTACGCCCGAAGGCCTGTCGGTGTACGTAGACGGCGTGCGCGTCAACGAATCCTTCGGCGACACCGTCAACTGGGACCTGATCCCGCAGGCGGCCATCTCCACGGTGACCCTGATCTCGGGCTCGAGCCCCGTGTTCGGACTCAATACTCTCGGGGGTGCGCTCTCGGTGCGGACCAAGAGCGGCCACGACAATCCGGGAACCGAGCTCGAGGCGTACGGTGGTTCCTTCGGGCGGCGTTCCTTCCAAGGCGAGACGGGCGGGGCATCCGGCAGCTTCGATTACTTCCTCGCCGCAAGCTACTTCGACGAGACCGGGTGGCGTGATTTTTCGCCTTCGCGTCTCTGGCAGGCCTTCGGCAAGGTCGGCTGGCAGAACGAGCGCACCGACCTCGACCTCAGCTACACCTACGCCGACAGCCGCCTCTACGGTAACGGCCCGACCCCGAGCAGCATGCTCGACTACCGCCGCGAGGCGAGCTACACCGCACCTGACATCACCGAGAATCTGCTCAACTTCGTCAACCTCACCGCCACGCAGTTCCTCACGCCGCAGCTGCTGTTCTCGGGGAACGCCTACTATCGCGACCTCATCACGAGCACCCTCAACGGCAACATCAACGACGGTTACCTCGACAGTAATTACAGCGGGCCGCCGCTCAGCTGCAGTGGGCCGGCGACGAGCCCGGTGGAGCTCACCTGGTGCTCGCCGGGCCAGAATGCCAGCGGGCGCCTGACGCAGCGCAGCCGTGGCGTCGGTCTGCAGCTGACCGCTTCGCAGCCGGTGTTCGGCTGGCCAAACCAGGCGATCCTCGGCGCGGACTACAGCGACTCCACCGACACCTTCACGCAGTCCTATCAGTACGGGCAGCTGTCCGCGGAGCGCATGCTCATCTACGAGCAGAGCCCCTTCAACGACCAGACCGTCATCTCACTGAGCGGTGACAACCGGATCTATGGAGTGTATGCAACCGACACGCTGTCGCCGAGTCAGCTTCTGCATCTCACGCTGGCGCTGCGCTACAACCACAGTACCGAGACGCTCGCGGGCTACAGCGTCGACAGCGACGTCGGTGATTACGGCGCGGGTTTTGGCGCGACGCGCCCACTCGGCGGCGACCACGCTTTCAGCCGCCTGAATCCCTCCATTGGCTTCACGGTGACGCCGAGCGCCGCGACCACCTGGTACGCCAACTACAGCGAGGCGAGTCGTGCGCCGACCGTCATCGAGCTCGGCTGCGCCAACCCCGCCGTGCCCTGCGGTTTGCCGAACGAGTTCGCCGGTGACCCGGACCTGCAGCAGGTGGTCGCGCGCACCGCCGAGCTCGGGGTACGTGGCGTGGCCGGCGATCAGGCGCTGGTGTGGAGCGCAGACCTGTTCCGCGCCGTGAACAGCAACGACATTCAGTTCGTCGCCACCGCGACCAACTCGGGTTACTTCGAAAACGTCGGCAGCACACGCCGCCAGGGGCTCGATCTGGCGCTCGGGGGCCGCCACGGCGGCCTGCACTGGCAGCTGATCTACAGCCTGGTCGATGCCACCTTCCGCTCGAGCTTCACGGTCGCTGCCCCCTCCAACAGCAGCGCTGATAGCGCCGGAAACATCGTGGTGCACCCGGGGGACCGCATCCCACTCATCCCGCGGCACAGCGGCCGCCTGATCCTCGATTATCAGCTGGGCGAGCGCTGGAGCCTCGGCGGCAACCTGGTCGCCACGTCCGGCTCTTATCTGCACGGTAACGAAAACAACGCCAATCAGGCCGGAGGGAGCAACGCCGCGGGTGCCCATATCCTCGGCAGCGGCTGGATTCCCGGCTACGCGGTGGTGAGCCTGCAGGCCACCTTCCGCATCAGCGACCACGCCGAGGTGTTCGGCCAGCTCGCGAATCTGTTCGACCGCAACTATGCCACCGCCGGATTTCTCACCACCAGCGCCTTCAATCCCGACGGATCGTTCATTGCCAGCCCGGCGGGCTGGAGGAATGAGGATGCGGTCTCGCCGGCGCAGCCGCTTGCGGTCTGGGCCGGCGCGCGCTTCCGCTGGGAGTAGCAGCGGGCTTGGGGGGGGCGCCCGTGCCAGCTGCTTTTTTCCGATAGTTCGGTAATTGCCGAACTATCGGCCAGAAGTACCTCGTGTGCGCACCCCGCGCGGCGCGCTCACCCCGCCAGCACGTTCGCCACGGCGCGCGCGAAGTACTCGAGATTCTCGCGCCGCAGGCCCGCGATGTTCATGCGGCTGTCGTCGGTCATGTAGATGTGGTGCCGCTCGCGCAGCGCGTGCACCTGCGCGGTATCGATGCCGAAGAACGAGAACATGCCGCGCTGGCGGGCGATGAAGCCGAAGTCGCGCTGCGGGCAATGCCGGCGCAGCTGCTCCACAACTTCGAGGCGCAGCTCCCCGATGCGGCGGCGCATCGCCTCGAGCTCGGCGGACCACTCCTGCCGCAGCGGCTCAGCGCTGAGGATCGAGTGTACGATCGCGGCGCCGTGATCGGGCGGCATCGACCAGATGCCGCGCGCGATTTTCACCAGCTGACTGAGCGCCGCATCCCCCGCCGCGGGTGAGGAGCTGATGAGGTGCAGCGAGCCGGTGCGCTCGCGATACAGGCCAAAGTTCTTCGAGCACGAGACCGCGCACAGCACCTCGGGGAGCTCGGCACAGAACAACCGCAGCCCGAAGGCATCGCCGTCCACACCCTCGCCGAGCCCCTGGTAGGCCATATCGATGAACGGCAGCAGCTGCCGGCGCTGTACCAGCGCGAGCAGCTCGCGCCACTGCGCGGGCGAGAGATCGGCGCCGGTCGGGTTGTGGCAGGAGGCGTGCAGCAGCACCACGGCGCGCGGCGGCAGCCGCTCGAGCGCCGCGCTCATCGCCGCGAATTGCACACCGCCGCTGCTCGGGTCGAAATACGGGTAGCGTTCGAGCCGCAACCCGCTGCCAGCGAGGAGTGGCGTGTGGTTCGCCCACGTGGGCGTGCTCACGTGCACCACGGCGTCCGGGACGGCCGCCCGGATCAGCTCTGCTCCGAGCCGTAGCGCGCCACAGCCGCCGGGGGTCTGAACGCTGCGCACCCGGCCCGCTGCGAGCGCCGGATGCGCGGGCCCGAGCACCAGTCGCTCCATCGCCTGGTTGAAGCCGGCGTTGCCCGCCGGCCCCACGTAGCTCTTGGTCGTCTGCTGCGCGAGCAGCGCGCTCTCCGCGCGGCGCACCGCCTCGGGCACCGGGGTGTTGCCGTGCTCATCGCGATAGACGCCGACGCCGAGATCGACCTTGCGCGCATCCGGGTCGGCGCGGAACGCCGCCATCAGGCCGAGAATCGGATCAGGGACGATCGCGGCGAGCTGCTCGAACATGTGCGTCTCCGTGTTACGCGTTGTGCGACCGGCGCCAGCGTCGCTACGGGCCACCCGCCGCCGCCAGCGCCTGCTTGCGCGCCGCCTCGAACTCGTCTCCCGGCTTCCACGTCGGCAGCGCGTCGGCCTGCGCGATGAGCCACGTCGAGAGCATGGCAAGCTGCGCATCCTCGATCATGCCATCGAAGTTCCAGCTGCTCTCGAGCCGGTCGGAGGGCTGGTGGTACTCGTGGAGCTCCCACTGCTCGATCTGCTCCCGGCCCCAGCCGGGCGGCCGGCCGATGAAGTCCGTGCCGTTATCGAAGAACAGCGCCGGCACGCCGATGTGGGCGAACGCGAACTGGTCGGAGCGATAGTAGTAGCCGCGGTCGGGAAACTGGTCGCCCTTCACCACGCGACCCTGCGTCGCCGCGACGCGCGCAGCGATCTCATCGAGCGTGGACTTGCCGAGCGCGATCGAAGTCACATCGCGCGTGCGCCCGAAGATGTTGCCGCCATCGATGTTGACGTTGGCGGCGATGCGGCCGGGTGAGAAGGTGGGATGCTGCGCGTAGTACCTCGAGCCGAGGAGTCCGCGCTCCTCGCCGGCGACGAATAGCGCCAGCACCGCGCGGCGCGGCCGCTCGGGGAGCGCCGCGAGCGCCTGCGCGATCGCCAGCACCTGCGCGCAGCCGGAGGCATTGTCGACCGCGCCGTGGTAGATGCGATCGCCGCTCGCGTCCGGCTCACCGATGCCGAAGTGATCGTGGTGCGCCGACAGCACCACCACCTGCGTGCCGAGCCGCGGGTCACTGCCGGGCAGCACTCCGCCGACATTGGCGGTCTGCACGCTCGCGAGCTTGTTGGTGAATGCGAAGGAGGTGCGGATGCCGAGCGCTACCGGATGGAAGTCGCGCGAGCGTGCCGCGGCGGTGAGCTTCCCCAGGTCGTACCCGCTCGCCTTCAGCAAGCGCCGTATCGCATCCTCGGTGGCCCAGGCCCTCACCTTGGTGCGCGGCTCGTCGCCGGCCGGCAGCTCGAACTGCTCCCCGCCTCGGGAGCTCTGCACCACCTGCCACGGATATCCGGCCGAGGGTGTCGTGTGAATGATGATCGCCCCAGCCGCTCCCTGACGCGCCGCGCTCTCGTACTTGTAATCCCATCGGCCGTAGTAGAGGCGGCGCTTGCCCGCGAACAGGTTCGGATCCCAGTCCGGATCGTTGTTCATCATCACGAGGATCTTCCCCGTGAGGTTCATGCCCTTGAAGTCGTCCCAGTGGAATTCCGGTGCCTGGATACCGTAGCCGACAAACACCAGCTCGGCGTCATCGATCGACACACTCTCGCTCTGCAGTCCGCTCACGGCGACGTAGTCCTCGCGCCAGGCGAGATCGACGCGCTCGTTGCGGCCCTGGAAGCTCCAGCTCTTGGGGAATTGTCCCTTCATGGCGACGATGTCGAAGGGCTGCTGCCAGGCGCCGTTGGCAAAGGCGGGTTGGTAGCCCATGCCCTCGAGCCGCGTCTGCAGATACAGCCGTGTCAGTTGATCGCCACGGCTGGCCGGTCCCCGGCCTTCGAGCAGATCCGAGGAGAGAAAGCGGATCGGCGCCTCGAGAGCGGCACGCGTGATGGTGCTGCGCGCGGCCTGCTCGATGGCAGCCGGCAGCGTCGCATCCTGCGCGAGCGCACCGCTTCCGAGCGCCAGCGCCCCGACCGCCAAACCCCATCGGCACGGCTCACGTGCTGCAGTCACCGTCATTTCCCCGCATGTCGAGTCCGAGGCCGGCAACGGTAGCACGCCGCCCGCACGCGGCCCGCCATTTTCTTAACACAGTTTGGTCTATCGGCGCAGGCACGGCTGCGTACGATGGCGGACCCGCCCGTAGCGTGGCCGGGACCGGCATGACACGAGGAATGCGTGCGATGAGATGGCCAACGAAATGGATGCCAGCGGTGGCACTGACCGTGCTCGCCGCGGCGCTGCCGGTCGCGGGCCGCGCCGCCGAGCTGGGCGCGATCGTCGGCCGCCTCACGACGCCGGCCGGCGCGCCGGTTGCGAACGCCACCGTCACGGCCGCGCGCTCCGATGGTGGCGCGATCCGTGCGACGCTCTCCGGAAGCGATGGCGTTTATTCATTCGGCGATCTGACACCTGGCGCCTGGACTGTCACCGCGCAGGTCGACGGCCTGCCGACCGTGAGCACGCCGTCACTGGTGGTGGTGACCGGCAAGGCGACGCGCTCGGATCTGGTCATGAACATCGCCGCCCCTGCCGGAGCACCGGCGGGCGCGGCGGTCGCTGCGGCCCCTGCGCCCGCTCCCACGCCTTCGCCAGAGATGGCCGCCGCGGCCTCCGCCGCCGTCGCTGCAATCGTGCCCGAGGCACTGCAGGCGCCACCCGCGGCTGCGGCAGTGGACACGCAGACGCCGTTCGCGGTCGGCGATCTCGGCTGGATGAACGGCACCAGCCGCGCGACCACGCCGGTATTCGACACCAAGTTCTTCACGCCCGAAGTCCGCTTCGACGTGAACTACCTGCAGAGCTTCAACCACCCCAACGATCACACCATCGTGGGGTCCACCGAGGAGTTCCGCTCGGGCGAGTTCCAGATCACGCAGGTGAGCCTCGGCGGCAACTTCCACTGGCACAACGTGCAGGCGCGCTTCCTGTCGATGTTCGGGCTGTTCGCGGTGACCACTCCGCGCAACGACGCCAGCCAGGCAGTCGGGCAGTGGGATCTGCAGGGCGCCTACAAGTACTTCTCGGAAGCGAACGCCGGCTATCACTGGGACGTGAATCACGGCCTCAACGTCGATGCGGGCATCTTCGTGTCGTACGTCGGGCTCTTCAGCTACTACAACTTCGACAACTGGACCTACCAGCCCTCCTTCGTTTCATCCAACACGCCGTGGTTCTTCAATGGCCTGCGCGTGCAGTGGTTCCCGACCCAGACGCTGAAGATCGAGCCGTGGCTCATCAACGGCTGGCAGTCTTACGCCAAGTTCAACAGCCACCCGGGCTTCGGTGGGCAGATCCTGTGGATCCCGAATGATTCGCTCAAACTGGTGTTCAACACCTACACGCTCGGCCAGGACAATCTGGCGACCGGCAGCGGCTACCCGGCCAACGGCGGCAATCCCAACGCCGCGATCGGTCTGCCGAATTCCAATGGCACCTATGTCAACTACGCGCACGTCACCCGTGTGCACGTGGACGACAGCGTCCTGTGGAGGTACTACAACAATCCGGATACGGCCATCTCGAAAATGGCCATGTCTCTCACGGTGGATCTCGGCTGCGAGTACGGCGGCGGCGTGCACTGCGCGAGCAGCCCCAACAAGGCGAACTTCTTCGGCGCCATGCTCTATAACCGCCTGTGGTTCGATCACAACCTGTATGCAGTCACCCTCGGCGGCGGATTCATGAACAACCCCGGGCGTTACCTCGCCCTCGTGCCACCGATCAACGGCGCCACCGCCGCAACCGGCACGCCTTACTGGACCGAGAATCCCGGCCAGAAGCTCTACCAGTGGGACGCGCAGCTCAATTTCCAGTACATGCCGAAGGACTGGATCACCTGGTGGACCGAAGTCACCTACCGTCATTCGGACGTGCCCTATTGGTCAGGACCCGGCGGCGTTACGCCGCCGCTCGGCAACACCGGATCACCGGCAAGCTTCGCCTGCAACAGCGGCAGCGTCATCGGTAGCGATGCCTGCGCGAGTGAAGGCGGTGTCTGGTTCCCCGACCTGCGCACGCGCGAAGTGATCTGGGGCGCAGGCGTCCTGGTCAAATTCTGACCGGCGGGCGCGCGGGCCCCAGCGCCTCTCAGGGTTCGGCGACGACGCCCCAGGGCCCGCGGCCGGTGCTCACCTTGCCGATGACAGCGAGCGATTGCGTATCGACCACGGCGGCATCGCCCGAGGGGCCGTTGGCGGTAACGAGCCGCGTGCCATGCTCGGTGAGCGCGATGCCCCATGGGCGCGCGCCGACGGCGATCTCGGTGACGAGGCTGCCATCGGCCACCGCGACGACCGCGACGCTGCCGCCGCGCCCGGTGCTCACGTACAGCCGCCCGCCGCGGGCATCGAGCGCCAGGCCCATGGGCCGCGCATCGCTGCGCAGCTGCAGCAGGCGCGCCACGGGCGTACCGCTCGGCAGCGCGACTCGGTACACGGAGGCGTCCGCCTCACCCGATACGTAAGCGGTGCGGCTGTCCGGGGTGATGGCGATGTCCCGTGGGCGCTTGCCGACTTTCACGCTCGTGAGGAACGCATATTTGCGCGCGTCGACGATGGCGAGCGCGTTCTCCTCCTCGCTCGTCACCAGCACCCAGCGGCCGTCCGGCGAGGCACGCACCCCCTCGGGCTCGCGTCCGACCGCTACCCTGGCGCGCACGCTGGCGCTTGCCACATCGAGCACCGCGAGGCGTCCCGCATCCTCCTCGCTGACGTACAGCGTGTGATCGTCGCGGCTCACTTCCACCCGCTCGGGATCGGAGACCCCGCGCAGCACGCTGAGCGGGCGCAACGTCGCCGTATCGATCACGGCAACGCCGTCAGCCGCGCCGTCGCGGGGGAGCCGCGCGCAGTCCGCGTCGGTCATCGGCGGCGGACATTTCGGCAGTCCGCTGAGCGCGACGTACAGGCGCGTGCCATCGTGGCTCAGAGCAAGCCCACGTGGCCGCTTGCCTACCGGGAGCGTCGCGAGCGCCGTCAGGCTCTGCGTGTCCACCACCGTGACAGTACCGTCGTCCTCGTTCGAGACGTAGGCACGGGCGGCCTCAGCCGCGGGCGCGAGCGCCAGCCAGCTGCCGGCGAGCAGCACCCCCGCCCAGCGGGTCCCGCGGCGCAGCACCCCTGCTCGCGGGAATGCGCGGAAGCGCGTCACGTTCATGCTTTGCTGTACTGCGAAGGGAGTCTCGGGCGCGGCAGCATACTCAAAAACGACGACACGAGCCCCACATCGCTCCTGCAGGCGTGCTAAGTTAGCCCGCCCTCTCTTGAGGGCCGGCGCCGGGCCCCCATTGAGCCCCTCCGCCACTGCCAAACCAGGACCCGCACACGCGCATGCCCGACGACAAGCCTGCTACCGAGACGCACGCCCCGATCGTCTGGGCCAATGCCCTGATGTTCGCGCTCACCTTCGCCGCGGCTGCGGTCCTGGTGCCGTGGTACGGCCTCACACACGGCTTCAGCACGGCCGATTGGTGCGTGTTCGCGTTCCTGCTGGTCGCGAATGGCATGGCCATCACCGCCGGCTATCACCGCCTGTGGGCACACCGCACCTACGAGGCCCACTGGACGCTGCGGCTGCTCTATCTGGTGTTCGGCACCATGGCGCTGCAGAACAGCGTCTTTGCCTGGTGCAGCGGGCACCGCACGCATCACCTGCACGTGGATGACGTAGAGCGCGACCCGTATTCGGCACGGCGTGGATTCTGGTTCTCGCACATCGGCTGGATGCTGCGCGAGTACCCGAGCGGCAGGGAAGACTTCCGCAACATCCCGGACCTGAAGAAGGATCCGATGCTCGTGTTTCAGCACCGCTACTACGTGCCACTGGCGGTCGGCGTGAACTTCGGCCTGCCGCTCGCCGCAGGACTCCTGTTCCACGATGTCTGGGGCATGCTGATTCTCGCCGGTGTGTTGCGCCTGGTGTGGAGCCACCACGTCACCTTTTTCATCAACTCGCTCGCCCACATGTGGGGCAGCCGGCCGTACACCGAGGACAATACCGCGCGCGACAATCCGGTCCTGGCGGTGATCACCTACGGCGAGGGCTATCACAACTTCCATCACATCTTCGCGCACGACTATCGCAACGGCGTGCGCTGGTGGCAGTGGGACCCGACTAAATGGCTGATCGCCTCGCTGCAGGTCCTCGGCCTCACGCGCCGCCTGAAGCGCACCCCGGTGTTCCAGATCCAGCGCGCGCTGCTCGCGATGCAGTTCAAACGCGCGCAGGCGCGGCTCGCGCGCCTGCCGGCCGCGGGGGCCGCGGCGCACATCGAGTCGTTACGCGCACGCGTGGCGCACGAATACGAGAGTTTCCTGGCGGCCATCGCCGAATGGGCGCGCCTCAAGGAGCAGTGGCTCGGCGAGAAGAAGCGCGCCGTGCTCGAGCAGTGGGAGCACGTGCAGCTGCAACGGTGCCTGCGGGAGATCGAGGGACGCCTGAGCCTGCAGCTGCGGCGCATGCGATTGCTGCAGGCGCAGCTCGTCTAAGCACCCCAAGAAATTGCGCTCGCCGCGCGCGGCCGGCGAACACCACTCAACAAGACGCGCAATTTCTCGGCGACCCCGGGTCGGATTGACCGAAAGCACCCGCGACGCTCGCGCCACGCGCCCGGCGATTGGCATGGCCTGTGCCGTTCGTGCACCATGCAGCCATGGGCCGCATCTTCGAAGTCCGCAAGCACACGATGTTCGCGCGGTGGAACCGCATGGCGAAGCAGTTCGCCCGCATCGCCAAGGACATCACCATGGCCGTGAAGGCTGGCGGTCCGGACCCGACCTCGAACCCCACCTTGCGGCGCGTCATACAGAACGCCCGTGCGGTCAACATGCCGAAGGACAAGATCGAGGCCGCGATCCGGCGCGCCTCCGGTCGCGACGCGACCAGCTACCAGGAAGTGCTCTACGAAGGCTACGCCCCCTACGGTGTGGCACTGCTGGTGGAGACCGCCACCGACAATCCGACGCGCACCGTCGCCGCAGTACGTAACGTCATCAGCAAGGGCGGTGGCAATCTCGCCACGAGCGGCAGTGTCAGCTTCATGTTCCGCAAGATGGGCGTGTTTCGCCTCAATCCGCAGGGCCTCGACCAGGACGACCTCGAGCTGTATCTGATCGATCACGGCCTCGATGAGATGGGCGAGAGCACCGGCGACAAGGGTGAGACACAGCTGGTGATCCGCTGCGGGTTCGCCGACTTCGGCCGGTTGCAGGAGGCGCTCGAGGCGCGCGGCCTCACGGCTTTGTCGGCTGAGCACGAGTACATCTGCACCGTGCCGACCGAGTTGCCCGAGGACAAGGCGACCGAGGTGCTGACACTCATCGATCGTCTCGAGCAGGATGATGACGTGCAGAAGGTCTTCCACACTCTCGCCTGAGTCGCTGCGCATCATGACCGGCAGCGAGTACGCATACCGTCTGGAGCCCGCCCGAGGCAGCGACGCTGAGCGGCTCGCGGCGATGTCACGGGCGCACGTCGAGGCGGGCCTCAAGCCGGCGTGGGGCGCGGCACGCATCCGCTGGCATGTGCGCGACGCGGAGAGCGTCGTGCTCACCGCACGGCTGCCGGCGATGGTCGCGGGCTTTGCGATCATGCGTTATGGCGAGGATGTCGCACACCTCAACCTGCTCGCCGTCGATCCCGCCCACCGCCGTCGGGGCATCGCGCGCGCTCTGGTGCGCTGGCTCGAGGAGACCGCGCTCACTGCCGGAACCTTCGTCATCGGGCTCGAGCTGCGCGCGGGCAACGAGGGCGCACGCGCCCTGTATCGGGCACTCGGGTATCGCGAGCTGGGGCAGATCCCCGGGTACTACCAGGGCGTGGAGTCGGCCATCCGCATGGCGCGCGACGTGCGTGCGCGCCGCGAAAGCGCCCCTGGAACGCGCGAGCAGACGCCCTGAGCCGCCGCGCGCCTGCTAGCGGGGCCCCGCCAAATTTCGCCTCTTCCTGCCGGGGTCCCCAAGAAATTGCGCGTCTTATTCACCGCTGCTCATTCGCCGCTCACGGCGAGCGCAATTTTTTGGGGTGGTCTTACGGGCCGATCTTGTAATCGAATTCGTAGGAGTGTGAGCCGTCGCTGGCGACGGTGATGGTCATGATGCCGCTGATCCCCTGCAGCTCGCCGGTGCCCGAATCCGGAACGACGGCGATGCTCGCCTTCTGGGCGCCGCGGGTCATCGTGGCACTGTGCTGCAGGACGAAGCTCCCGCTGCGGCCCTTCAGCCTGCCGGTCACCCGCTCCATCGCCACGTAGCCGGCGGAACCGGGCGTGTCGGTCTGCGTCGCCAGCATCTCGCCCTTGCTGATGCCCTCCAGGTCGCCGTGAAAACGCTTGTCGATGGTGAGGCGCCCGAGATTCGCCGCCCGGGCGATCTGCGTGTCGGGCTTTTGTGGAGTCACCTTCACATCGAAAGGTCCGGCAGCGCGCTGGCTCATCATGCGTCTCCCTGTCAGTCCGGCATCGGCGTCATCCGTCCAGCGAGTGCCTCCTCGAACCCGAAGTCACGCAGGTCACGCACGCGCTGCGGGAACAGGATGCCGTCGAGATGATCGACCTCGTGCTGCACCACGCGGGCATGAAAGCCTTCCACGGTACGGTCGATCGGCGCACCGTGCTGATCGAAGCCC
>Ga0306920_100009381_pt1 | contig 13048 bp, 11 predicted proteins | sample flu12Cox44000170_FD_204666 | JGI IMG/M metagenome (GOLD analysis project Ga0306920, IMG submission 204666) | Lab enrichment of tropical soil microbial communities from Luquillo Experimental Forest, Puerto Rico - flux4day.12C.oxic.44.000.170 (v2)... | ecosystem: Environmental > Terrestrial >...
GGAACAATCACCAGCACTTCAACGTCACGTGTTGCCATTGGATGACCGCTTACTTGCTAAAACTCATTCCCGCTTCGGCGGCCCAAGACCTCAGTCGAGGGACTTGTGAAATCTGATAATGCTGATAGCCAGCAGCGCGAGGCTGGCGACGGCGAGTGCGGCGAGCTGTGGCCACAGTACCGGGATTCCTACGCCCTTGAGGAAACTGGCCCTGATGATCACAAGAAAGTAACGTAGCGGAATCAGGTAGCTGAACCACTGCATCGCCGCCGGCATGCCGCTAATCGGAAAAGCAAAGCCGGAGAGAAAAAGCGTCGGCATCGCAAAGAAGAATGTCGCTACCAAGGCTTGCTGCTGATTGCTTGAAATTGTCGACATCAACATCGCCACACCCAGGATACTCAGGATGTATAGGCAGGTGCCCAGTAACATCACCGCATAACTACCGCGAAACGGCACCTCGAACCATAACCGTGCGACGATCATCACCACCGCGAACTGGCAGAGCCCGATGAGAAAAGGCGCCGTGGTTTTGCCCAGGATAAGCTCGGAGCGAGTGATCGGGCTGACCATCAGCTGTTCAAGCGTTCCTAACTCACGTTCGCGCACGATCCCGAACGCAGCCAGCGACAGGACCGATACCGTCAGCAAATCCCCGATTACTCCTGGCACGAAGAACCACCGGCTGTTCAGGTCCTCGTTGTACCATGGACGCCGATCGAAACTCAGGGAAGGCATCCGCGGCCAGAGTTCCGGCGCGATTCGCAGGATGCGTTCCCGCCTATATGAAGCGGAGTAGCGGGCCGCGATCTGCGCGACGTAGCCGAGCGCGATCATCGCGGTGTTTGAGTCGCTGCCGTCGGCGATTACCTGAAACGCCGCGCTGCCCTTGCGGGCCGCCTCGGCGAAGCCGGGCAATATTTGGATTGCGATGCTCACTGTGCCGTCGTTGATCAGGCGAGCAAGCTGATGACGGTCGCGCGGCGCGGCGCTCAGCTGAAAATGGCTGCTGGAGCTGAACCGGCTCACCAGATCGCGGCTCTCATAGGAATTGTCCAGATCGAGCACTGCCAAAGGCACTCGATGCAACTCGAAAGTGGCGGCGTAACCGAAAATGAGCATCTGCAGGATCAACGGTACGAACAGAACAAATCGTCCGCGCGGATCCCGCAGGAGCTGTAGGAACTCCTTGATGAGCATTTGACGGAGGCGTTCGAGCATTTTTACCGACGCATTCTTATGCGCGCCCCGCGGACTCGTTTTTGTTTGGCTCCGGTTGGGCCTTCGCCGGGCGACGCTCGCCTCAGCTCACTGCTCCGGTCGAAGAGGCCTCTGCGAGTGATTGTGCCGCTGCGCAGCCTGCCAGGGAGGGAATGGCCCCGGCCCTGCGTAGTGCCGACTCGAGATCTATCTCGGCAGGTTCTCACTCCCGGGTTTTCACTATTGCAGGGTTTTGTGAAACGAGCGCATTGCCACGAAGCTTATGAACGCGGCAAACAACCCCAGCGCCACCAGCAGCCACATTTCACTCGCCATCCCCGCGCCTTTGAGGAAAATATCCTTCAGCAACAGCACGTAATACCGAGCCGGGACCAAATAACTCATCGCGCGCACCACGGCGGGCGTCTGTGCAATGAGAAAGCCGAATCCTGATAACAGAAACGACGGCAGCAGTGTCGCGAGCAAGGAGAACTGACTGGCCAGGAGCTGAGACCTGGTAGCCGCCGATATCCAGAAGCCCAGCATCAAAACCGTCAACAAAAACATCATCGAAGCCGTGATTAACGTCGGCCAACTCCCGCGCATCGGCACCTTGAACCAGAATACCGCGACCAGTATGCAGATCACTGTGTCACCCATCCCGACGGCGAAATACGGCAACAACTTGCCCAAAGTCACTTCCAGCGGTTTCACCGGCGTGGAGATGAGCTGTTCCATCGTACCCCGCTCCCATTCCCGCGCTATCGTCAGCGAGGCAAGGAAGGCACCGATCACCGCCATGACCAGCGCCACTACACCCGGTACAATAAAGTTACGGCTCTCCAGCGACTCGTTGAACCACACGCGTGGCTCGATGGCGAGGGTACCAACGGCATTTTTAAGGCCGGCCCGTTCGAGGTAATTGAGCTCCACTGATTGCGAGAAGTCCGCTATTACCGATTCGGCGTAAGTGAAGACAACATTGGCGGTGTTGTCATCGGTGGCGTCGACGATTCCCCCGAGGGCGACAGTCCCACCTTCGCGCATTCTCTCTGCGAAATCGTTCGGGATTACCAAGCCGAGGCTGCACCGTCCGGAGTCGACCGCGCTGACCAGCGCTCGATAGGTGGGCGTTGCAGTCACGAAGCCAAAATACTTTGAGAAGCGAAAGCGATTGAGCAGGTCGCGGCTTTCCTGGCTGGAATCGCGGTCAAAGAAACATACCGGCACATGCTTCTGGTCAAGGCTGATGCCATAGCCCATTAGCAGCATCAGCATCGCCGGCATCGACACGACGATGAGTAAACTGCGCACATCCCGGAGAATCTGAATTGATTCCTTGCGGGCGATCGCTGCGGTTCGCCGCAGGTTCATTTTTTCACCGACTGTTTTTTGCCAGTAAGGGTGTTTCTTGTTTCACCTTATAGGCTCTTGGGATCGATCACCTCTTTGTTTTCTCTCTTCTGACCGGTCAACGCTACGAATGCATCCTCTAGACCAGGCTGGATTCGCTGAATTCGAACTCCAGCCAAGCCTCGCGCAGTGAGTTCGCCGAGCAGGCGTTCGCCCCCGCTCTCGACGTCGCTGACTACTACATGAAGCGCATTGCCGAACACTGCTGCATCACGAACGGTCGGCAGTCGCCTGATTACCTCCAGCGCCGTTCCGAGTGGAATGGCTTCCACCAGCAGCAAATCACCACTAAGGGCACTTTGCTTGAGCTGGGCGGGGGTTCCTAGCGCGATCAGTCTTCCGCGATGGATGAGGGCCAGCCGATTACAATATTCCGCCTCGTCCATGTAATGAGTGGTGACGAAGACCGTGACACCATCGCTCCGCAGTTGCTGGATCAGTTCCCAGAATCGGCGTCGGGCAAGTGGATCGACCCCCGAGGTGGGCTCGTCCAAAAAAACGATCGGTGGCCGATGCAGAATCGCGCAACCCAAGGCCAGGCGTTGCTTCCAGCCGCCTGACAAGGTCGCCGTGAGGCTGTGTTCACGACCGGCGAGCCCCGCCATCTCCAGCACCCAGGCGAGACGGCGGCGCAGCTCGTCACCCGCGACATTGTACATCCCCGCAAAAAAGCGCACGTTTTCAACTACAGTGAGGTCGTTGTAGAGCGAGAATTTCTGCGACATGTAGCCGATGCGCCGCCGAATCAACTCTGGCTGCGCAGCCACGCTTAGTCCTGCTACATACGCCTCGCCCGACGTAGGCCGGAGCAGGCCACACAAAATGCGGATTGTGGTCGACTTGCCTGAACCATTGGGGCCGAGGAAGCCGAATACTTCGCCGGCTCTGGCCTCGAACGTGATGTGATCGACCGCAACGAACGAACCGAAGCGCTTTACCAGGTTACTTACGCTCACTGATCGCTGCTGGTCTGCCATCCTCGGTAGCCTCCGCGCGCGAGCACATCAACAAAGAAGTCTTCGATAGTCGGTGGAACCTGCTCGATTGCCGCATATGGAACCATGGCCCTATCGAGCAGCGGCTGAATCTTCGATTGTCGGAGGGAGGCATCATCGACGAACACATGCACGGAATCGCCCACGACGATTGCGTCGGATATCCCCTCAACTGCTACCAGCACCTTCCTGATTTCCCCCGCGTGGGGCGAGACAATGGACAGCACGGTCCTGGTCATGCGTGCCCGCAAGTTGTCGGGCCGATCACAAATCAAAAGGCGACCCTGGTGTAATAGCGCCAGCCGATGGCATCGTTCGGCCTCGTCGAGGTAGGAGGTCGAAACCAGGATGGTCACGTCCTCATCGAGCAAAGCGTAGAGCATGGCCCAGAATTCGCGCCGCGAAACGGGATCGACCCCCGTCGTCGGTTCGTCCAGCAGCAATACGCGCGGCGTATGAATCAAGGCGCAAACCAAGCCGAGTTTTTGTTTCATTCCGCCGGAAAGCTTTCCGGCCAGCCGGCGCCGGAATTCGTTCATGGCGCACGCTTCGAGCAGCTCCTCTGATCTCTGCTCTCGCCGCCGGCGCGCGACTCCGAACAAGTCTGCATAAAAGCGAATGTTTTCGTCGACGGTGAGATCTTCGTACAAACCGAAACGCTGTGGCATGTAACTGATAACAGATTTGACCGACTCCGGATCAGCGACCACGTCGCATCCCGCAACCCGGATCTCGCCAGCATCGGGCGGCAGGATGCCTGCCAGCATCCTGATCGTTGTACTCTTGCCAGCACCGTCGGGGCCAACCAGGCCGAAGATCTGCCCTGCCCCCGCGGCAAAGCTCAGATCGCTGACTGCGAGCAGTTTATCGAAGGATTTCCGTAGTCCGCTTACTTCAATCTCAGCGGATAACTGCCTGTCCATTTGCAATTCCAGAGGCGCCCCGATTCGTCCAGGCGAGGTCGATCACCGCGTCGGCGGGCATACCGGGTTTGAGCTGATGCAGTGAATTGTCGACGTCGATCTTAATCCGGTACACCAGCGTGACACGCTCGGCATGAGTCTCGACGCTCTTGGGCGTAAACTCCGCTTCCGACGAGATAAACGAAATCCGTCCCGCATAATGTCTGCCCGGCCAGGTGTCTGCGGTCACGATTGCGGGCTGTCCCCATACTACTTTGCCCAGATCGATTTCGTTGATGTAAGCGCGGAGCCAAACATGGTCGAGGTCGGCCAGCGTGACAATAGGGGTGCCGGGCTGAACCGCTTCGCCCAATTCGGCGTTGCGGATGAGGATCACACCCGAGAATGGCGCACGCAGCACAGTATAGTCGAGCGTGATCTTCGCCAGGTGCAGAGAATCAGCAGCCGCCTTTGTATTCGCTTCTGCCGCGGCCACGTTCCTCATGGCAACGCCTACCAGCGCGCGGTCGCGCTCCAACGAGGCTTGCGATTGCTTGGCGCTGGTCAAGGCCTGATCGCGCGTCTGTTGGGCTGCCACCTGCTGCTCCCACAACGCCTCGTTCCTTTTGTAGTCCAGCCACTTCTGGGTCGAGTACGCTTCGTCTGCAAGCACAGTCTTGCGGGCGGCGAGCAGATTTTGCATCGCCGAAGCTAGCTCCTGGCCGCGAGCCGCAAGTTGAGATTCGCCCAGCACCACCTGCTGGCGGTAGTCGGCATCCTCGGCGTGCGCCAGGACGGTGCCTTTTTCGACCCACTGGCCCTCGTCAAAGGGCAGCTCCGTTATTCTGGATTGAATTTGCTTAAAGCTGAGCAGGCTCTGATGAGCTTCGATATTGCCCGAGACCAGCAGCGTCGAGGAGGGGGCCGGCGGCCGAATGAAACGGCCGATGATTGCAGCTCCGGCTATCGCGATCAGTGCGGCCGCGAGCATCGGCCAGCGCCGTAATCTGCTCGGGCGAGCCGCACGGTCTGGAGAAGCTGTAACCGGGTTGTCCACGGTCTTGACGCGTGTGTCAGCTATTGACTTGCGAGTTAGTCTCACCCCAGAATGGCTCCGTGTCAAGCAAACCCTCACGAGCCGCCTTGCGAAGGTCGTCAGACTCAATGCGCGAACGCCGTCGTCAGCAGCGTTTGGCCGAGATTCTGGAGGCCGGGTTTGAGGAATTTGCTCAACGCGGTTACGCAGCCACGCGCCTCGAGGATGTAGGCGAGCGGGTCAGCCTCACCCGGGGAGCGATATATCTCTACTTCAAGGACAAGGAGGAACTGTTCAAAGCCGTTGTACGCAGCGTTATCCAGCCCGCGCTCCAGCAGGTCAGAAGCGTAACTGCCAGCTTCGACGGCCCTAGCGAAGAGCTGCTCCGGCTCCTATTGAAGACCTTCTACCGCGAGATCGCGCGAGACCGCCAGCGCAGCCGGCTGCTTCGGGTGCTGGTGGCAGAAGGACCAAATTTCCCGGAACTGACCGAATTCTACTACACCGAAGTTATCCAGCACGGTATCGGCTGCTTCAAATCCGCGATACAGCGCGGCATTGATCGCGGGGAGTTCCGGCCGAGCCCGGTCAGGGACTATCCGCAGGTCGTGATGGGACCGGCAATCGCTGCGGTTATTTGGAGTCTGCTGTTCGGCAAATCGCATCCATTGGACGTGGACCGATATTCGCACGCCCATTTCGACTTGCTGATGAACGGGCTCAAGGTGCACGCCAGCAGCGGCTGAGCGGCTTTTGTGCAAAGCGTGCGCGAAGCCGTAAAATCGGCTTATGAATTTTACCCCGGAATTGTGGACATCAATCGAGACGATCTATAGCGCTATTTTGCGCCATCCATTTGTCCGAGGACTTGGCGACGGAGCGCTCGATCGGGAGTGTTTCAGATTCTACGTGCTCCAGGACGCTATATACCTGCGCGAGTTTGGACGGGCTCTCGCCATCGCTGCCGCGCGCGCACCCGAAGACGACTGGATCGTGATGTTTGCCGAGCACGCTGCCAATGCAGTCAAAGTCGAGCGCGCGCTGCATGAGGGCTTCTTTCAGCAATGGGGGCTGACCGCGGCCGAGGTCGCGGCGACTGCACCGGCGCCAACTAATGTCGCTTACACCAGCTACCTGCTAGCGGCCGCTTACGGCAGCAAGTTTCACGAGACCATCGCAGCGCTGCTGCCCTGCTATTGGATCTACTGGGAGGTGGGTAAGGCGCTCGAGCGTATCGGCTCGCCGGAGCCGTTGTTCCAGCGTTGGATAGCCACCTATGCTTCGGCTGACTTTGGCAAGGTAGTGCAAGGCGTGCTGGAGGCTACCGACAGCATCGCCGCCGGACTGTCACCAGGCGAACGCGAAGCGATGCGCGGCCGGTTCCTCACTACTAGCCGTTACGAATGGATGTTCTGGGATATGGCATACCGACGCGAACCCTGGCCTATCTGAGCTAGCCTTTTCCCCCGCGGCGCTCAACTCGCCGATAAGAAGCGCACCGCAGAGACAGAGCCGCAAAGCTTCAGTTTGCATTTGCACGGCTCACCGGACGTTGGCGGGGTCGAGCCGGTCACGCAGGTAATCGCCGATGAAGTTGAATGACATCACGCCGATTGAAATGAAAATCCCAGGAATCAGCACCCACGGATAATGCAGGATATTCTGCGGATCCATCGCCTGCGATAGCAGATTGCCCCAGCTCGCGGCCGGCTCCTGGATGCCGAGGCCCAGCAACGAAAGTGCGCTTTCGCCCAGGATATAGCCAGGAATCGATAACGAAGCGTTGATTGCCGCGAAGCCGAGTACCGAGGGAATTATGTGGCGGCGGAGCTGCCGGCTGCGTGAACCGCCCAACGCCCGCCCGGCCTCGACGTAGGGGGTTGCGCGCACCGAAGCCGCCATTCCACGAATTACTCGTGCAAAGCCGGCCCATCCGATGAACGCCATAATCGCCACGATCATAAAGAAAGTCACCACCGTGCTGAGGCCGGCAGGAATGACCGCGGCCAATGCGAGCAGGAAATAAAATTGCGGCAGCGACATCTCGATCTCACACCAGCGCATTATCAAGTTGTCGATGGCGCCGCCAACGTAACCGGAAAACGCGCCGACTGTGATGCCGAGTGAAAAGCTGATCAACACGCCCACCAGGCCGATGCACATGCTGACGCGCGCGCCGTATACGATGCGCGAAAACAGATCGCGGCCGAGCCCCTCGCTGCCAAACATGAACCACGGTAGATCCGCCGTCTCGGTGGTGAACAAATGGCCGCGATAGAAAAACCTGATATAGGTCTTGCGGCTGCGGTCCTCGATGAATTGGCGCGCCAGCGGATTCACCATCTTGAGTGGATAAGCAAAGAACCAGCCGCGTGCACGCTCTGCCGCCGGTGTCACATGCAGTGCCATCGGAGGGCAGTCGGGCTGGTTGCGGTACTGCCGAATCGGATTATAGGGGGCGATGAAGGGCGAGGCAGCCGCAAACAAATAAAACAAGAGCAGGAAGAGACTCGATACCCGCACGATCCATGGAGACGCACCCCATTGGCGCGCCAGTGCGACCGCGCCAGTTCGCGTCCATCGTCCAGACGCGGTAACCGGCAGTTCGGATTCAAAAGAAGAGCGAGGAAGAGCACTCATTGCGAAGCCATCGAGCTGAAATTGACGCGCGGATCAACCGCCACCAGTGTGATATCGGCGAGCAAATTGCCCGCCAGCAGCAGGACCGTGCCCATCAGCACCGAGCCCATGACGAGCGGAATGTCGAGTGACTGCACCGCATTGAGCAAAAGAAGTCCAAGCCCCTGCAGATTCATTACCGCCTCGACCAAGGCAGCGCCTGAGAGCAGGTCGGCCAGGGCGTAACCAGCCATTGTAACGAATGGATTAAGCGCATTACGCAGGACGTGTTTTCCAATCACCAAGGATTCCGGCAAACCCTTGGCGCGCGCAGTGCGGACGAACTCCGCCTCTTTGATGTCGAGGATTTGCGAACGCATCAACCGCATCAGCGAGGCCATTCCCGCGAGGCCCAGCACGATTACCGGCAAGATCAGGTGATCGGCACGATCCGCGAGTTTGCTCCAAAACCCAAGACTTGGGTAATCAGGAGAAATTGTTCCACCGACCGGCAGCCATGGCCTATCCATCCACAGGGCAAAATCGAGCGCGAGGAAGGCAAGAAAAAAAGCCGGCACGGACATCCCCATAAAGGCCAGGAACGACAGCACACGGTCGAGCAAAGAGTTCCGCCTGACCGCGACGATGATGCCGAGGGGAATGGCCAGCAGCCAGGTGAACAGCATGCTGGCGACCGACAGAATCACCGTGTTGAGTGCACGCGAGGCGATAAGTACGGTGACCGCAACGCGATATTGCAGGGAAACCCCGAAGTTGAGATGAACCACCTCCCATAACCATCTCAGATAGCGCAGCAGCAGCGGCTGGTTGAGCCCGAATTCCGCCTCCATCTGCTTGATTACTTGCGGCGAGATCTGCGGGTTCATCGCCAAGCCGGTGAGAAAATTGCCGGGCACCAGCGACATTGCGCAGAAAGAGATGAAGGTAATGCCGATGATCAGCGGGATCATTATCAGCAGGCGCCGGAGGAGAAAGCGCAGCATTGGTTCACTATCCTACGGCAGGCTTTTCGGAGCGAGAGCTCCGCGCAAAAATTGCTCCGCGTAGATCCTCCGCTTCGCTTAGGGTGACTGGAAGCAGAGGGCTGGGAGCAAGGTTTCAGCCGCTCGACGGGAGCTCAACCACGGTCGTGCAGCCTATTGACGAAACTGGATCCACTCGGGTCTGTACAGACCCCAGGTTGTTTCGTCGAAATTTTCCAGCGAATCACGATAAGCGACGTAGCCGATCTCGCGCACAGTTTCGATTATCGGCAATTGATCGTGCAGAATCTCCTGAATCCGCCAATAATAAGGCGCACGCTGGCGTGGGTCCATAACGCGCGTGCCCTCATCTAGCAGGCGGTCGATTTCTCCTTCCCACGCGGTCGCGGGATGCGATTCGCCAGGATTCCAGATGTGCAGGTTCCCCGACGAACGAAGGAAGTTGGCAGCGTTGTTAGGCTCGATGGTGCCGGTAAAGCCGATCAGAATACAGTCCCAGTCGAAGCTCGAGTCGAGTTTCTTCACCAACGCGATGAATTCCAGCGGCCGATAATTCACCGTGATTCCGAGCGACGCAAGGTCCTGCTTATAGATTGCGCAAATCTGGTCGCTGGTCGGATTGCCGGTCGGAGTCGTCAGTTCGAAGACAATTGGATGACCTTCGGGGTCGCCCCGCACGCCCGGCCGCAGCATGCGATAACCGGCTTCATCGAGGATACGCGCTGCTAGTTTCAGATCGTATTCATAGTCTTTGAGGTTCGGGTTATGAAAAATCTTGTCGGCCGGTGAAATATCCGCGACGGCAGGGACTGCGAGGCCCCGATAGCAGAGGTTGATAATGCCGCGTTTGTCCAGCGCATGGGCCAGCGCCCGCATGAAATTGATGTCGCTAAACCATTTATACTTCGGGTCGACGATTCGGTGGTGAATATAATGACGGGGATTGCGGTTAAAGGCGAAGAAGCGCGAGCCGGTGTCGATCCCAGTCGGTTGCAGTTTAATATGCAGTTCTGACTGCTTCTGCTGCAGTTCCCATACTTCCTCAGCCCGTGGCCGGTATACGTCGAGCAAACCGGACATAAACCGCAGGTACATCGCATTGCGGTCGGTCACGATCATCTGCACCTGTGAGAACAGCCGCGGCAATTGGCCACCATGCTCGTCGCGCATCCAGTAGGTCGAATTGCGCTTGAACGCGAGCAGCTGGCCGGGCACGTACTGTTCCATCTGATACGGCCCTAGGCAAATCAATCCGGCTGGCGGAGTATCAATTCCCCAGGTGCGGTTGAATTGTCCTGCCACCAATGCCTTAGCCAGCACATGCTCAGGGACGATGGGAACTCCGATCGCATAGAGTAGCGGCGCGAACGGCCGCGGCAACCTCATGATGACCGTATAATCGTCGGGCGCTTCAACCTTGAGTGGTTTGCCGTCGACGGCGAGCGAGGAAATCATGCTGTTCGGAACGCGCGGATCGTAAATCACGCGCATCGTAAAAAACACATCGCGCGCAGAAAATCCCACCCCGTCAGACCATTTCACGTCGTGCCGGAGATGAAATGTGATAGTCCTACCTCCATCGGCAATCTGCCAGCTTTGGGCGAGGTCGGGCTCCGGCAGGGTAGTTTTCGGATTAATCTTCACCAGTCCTTCGAACAAATCGCCAATGGCAGTGCCTGAGGTCGCATCCGTGACGATTATCGGGTTGAAGGTACCGGGGTCGCTGCTCATTCCCTGGTAGAGTGTCTGGGTAATCGCATGATCGTTGCGCGCGCGATCCACCTTACATCCTGTCGCCGCCCATAGTGTTAGGACTAGAAGGCAAGCAGCTAGCGCGCGCAGACCAGTTCGCACGCTCAACCCGGGCTTGTTTCAAGCGTTGCGGGAGTTGCAAATCCAAGTTCGATCAGCCGGGTGCCCGGTCCGGGCGATAGCATGAAGGTCGAATCCGCGATCTGACGGTCGATCGACGGATTCAGATAGTGAAACTTGATCGTTGTTGCGCTCGCAAAGAAACGCGCCTGGATCTCGAAAGGGAATTTCATCGCGCCGATATCACGGTAATCGCTGTAGCGGACCTCATACGTCATCCGACCGCCCGCGTCGCGCTCTCGCACCAGCGCGAGTTGACCGCCGCTAAACCCAAGCTCGTAGTGCAGTGCGCCGTCGGCGCCATAGGACAGGATTGTCATTTCGGCTTCGGTCCGAAAGCTCGAAGGCGTGGCTGCCAGTATTGAGTTGTCGGGTGCCAGGCCCAGCAATAATTGCACTGCATGCGCCGGTGCCATGGGAATCCGTGTGAAACGCGCGAGCGTAGCGGCACTCGCCGCACCTCGCGTCAGGGTGTTGTCGGTGGGATTAAAGACCGCGATTTTGGCGTCATCGGCGGCGACTACCAGGGCGATACCCAACGGAGACATTGCGTCGACGCGAAGGCTGGCTGGGCGCCGGGCAGTTAACTGCTCCCGCGCCTTGAAATGGCCCGATGGTCCTGAATAGTCCATTATTGCCGGCGTCTGCAAGGAAGTGAGCAGGCGATCGCGCTTCGCCAGAGAACTTGCAGAAGCATCCGGCGGAAAACCGGGACTTGGATTTGAAACCTGCCGCATTGCGCATCCGGTCACGCCGGTCAAAACCAGGGCTAGCGCCAAGCCGCGAGCCAAGTCCGCCAAGCCGCTAATGGCTTGCTTGTTGTTCGACATCGCCCAGTCTGGCGAGCTTGGCCTTGAGCCGCCGGATTTGATCTGATTCCTGCGCCTTTTTCAGAGCGTCCTCATATTCCTGGCGGGCATCCCGATACTTACCGATTTTACTGTAAGCGTCGCCCAAATGCTCGGTAATAGTAGGATCGCTGCTGGTCAAATTGACGGCTCGCTCGAGTTGGCTGACGGCTTTCTGGTACTCCCCACGTTGATAATAAACCCATCCGAGACTGTCGATATAAAAACCGTCCTCGGGCTCGATATCCAGTGCCCGCTTAATCAACTTTTCAGCTTCGTCAAGATGGTCGCCGGCTTCGGCGTAGGAATAGCCGAGATAGTTGAGAGCTGGTGCGTTGCTCGGATTGAGCTCGATAGCCTTGCGCATCTCCGCCGCGCTCAGGTCTTTCTGCCTGTTCTCGTCATACAGGGCGCCAAGCGTGAAGTGGAATTTATCGTCACGGGGTTGGAGCCGGACCATCTTTTGGGCCAGCTCGATGGCATCGGAGTAGTCTTTTTTCTCCTGGTATACACCGACCAGGAAGCCCATGAGCTCCGTGTCATTGGGTTTGCGCTGCAAGGCATTCTGCAAGTTAGACAGTGCATTATCGTAATCGGAGCGCTTGTCGTAGAGATAAGCCATTTGCAGACGTGACTCGACGTAATGATCATCGGTTTCGGGGATTTGCTGAAACTGCCCGATCGCCTCGTCGTTCTCATCGAGTTCCGTATAAACCGTGCCGAGATAATAGTGCACCCGGTAATTGTGGGGCTCGGAACCAAGCACGAGATTGAATTCCGTTGCTGCGCGATCGAAATCGCCGCGCTCGAAATAGAGAAGTCCGATTTTAGTCCGGGTATCAGCCGGATTAGTCTCGAGCTGTTCCTGGCGCTGGAATTGCACGACCGCTTCCTGGAGTTTGCTGTCGCCACCGTACAGTTCGGCCAAGCGCTTGCGCACGGTTTCATTATGGGCATCGGCTTGCAGGATTTTCTGATAGATCGCTATCGCATCCATCCGACGATTCTGCAGTTCGCGCAGCACCGCGAGGTCGAGCAGCACCAGTTGTGATTGTGGATTAAGCTCGAGGGCTTTCTTGTAATTGCGATCGGCCTCTGAATAATTCTTGGCCGCAACCATCACGCGCGCAGCATAGTAGTAGCCCAGGAAAGATGTAGG
>Ga0306920_100009382_pt1 | contig 13047 bp, 13 predicted proteins | sample flu12Cox44000170_FD_204666 | JGI IMG/M metagenome (GOLD analysis project Ga0306920, IMG submission 204666) | Lab enrichment of tropical soil microbial communities from Luquillo Experimental Forest, Puerto Rico - flux4day.12C.oxic.44.000.170 (v2)... | ecosystem: Environmental > Terrestrial >...
TTGTCCCAAGGACCGGCCCGTGCCTTCGTGATAGGCTGAAAGTGCGGGGAAACCGGCTGCACGGACTGCGCAAGCCATGTCCAGGATGAAACGGCGCGAGTTCATCACCCTGCTCGGTGGCGCGGCGGCTGCGTGGCCGCTCGGGGTGGGCGCGCAGCAGAGGGCGAAACCTGCCCTTCTGGCCTCATCGGACGGTCGTCCCTGGTAGCTACGCCACACCGGTGGTCCTCGGCCAAGTGTCGCTGGGAACTTTGCAGCGACCGCGGCATTACTATCGGCACGTTTTCCCATGGGGCTGCGGGGCGAGGGATCGCGGCCGGAAACTTACCTCTTCACGGCGGCGACGTAGGAGGTTTTGCAAATGGCTGATCTCACCATCAATGGAAGGACTCACCGGGTCGATGTCGATCCCGACACGCCGCTATTGTGGGTGTTGCGCGACACGCTCGGGCTGACCGGCACCAAATATGGTTGCGGCATCGCCCAGTGCGGCGCCTGCACCGTGCATGTCGACGGCATTGCGATGCGCTCGTGCTCGGCGCCATTGAGCGCGGTCGAGGGCCGCCGGATCACCACCATCGAGGGACTGGCGCAGAACGGCGTGCTGCACAAGGTGCAGCAGGCCTGGCTCGACCACGACGTGCCGCAATGCGGTTATTGCCAGTGCGGCATGATCATGGCGGTGGCGGCGCTGCTCAAGGACAAGCCGAAACCGACCGACGCCGACATCGATAGCAACATCACCAATATCTGCCGCTGCGGCACCTACCAGCAGGTGCGCGCGGCGATCCACGCCGCTGCCGCGAGCGCGTGATTAGGGAGGCAGCCATGAATTACATCCCGAAAATCGATCGCCGCAGCTTCGTCGTCAGCGCCGCCGCGATGGGCGGTGGCTTGGCGCTGGGCCTCGACATTCCGTTCGGCGGCCCGCAGGCCATTCGTGCCCAGGACGGCACGCCCGAGGTCAACGCCTGGGTGGTGATCCGCCCGGACGACACCGTGGTCATTCGCATCGCCCGCTCCGAAATGGGACAAGGCACGCTCACTGGGCTCGCCCAGCTCGTCGCCGAGGAGCTCGAATGCGATTGGTCGAAGGTCACTTATGAATTTCCTACCCCCGGCCAGAACGTCGCTCGCAAGCGGGTGTGGGGTGACTTCTTCACCGCCGGCAGCCGCGGTATTCGCGAGTCGAATGACTTCGTCCGCAAAGGCGGCGCGGTTGCCCGCGAGATGCTGATCCGGGCCGCCGCCAACGAGTGGAAAGTTCCTGCCGCCGAGTGCAGCGCATCGAACAGCGTGATCACGCACAGGCCGTCCGGCCGCACCACCACCTACGGCAAGGTGGCGGAAGCCGCCGCCAAGGTTGAGCCGCCTGCCGAGGTCACGCTCAAGGACCCGAAGGATTGGAAGATCATCGGCAAAGGCGTCAAACGGCTCGACTCGCACGACAAGGTCACGGGCAAGGCCATCTACGGCATCGATGTCAAACTAGCCGGCATGCTCTACGCCGCGATCAAAGCCTGCCCGGTCAATGGCGGCAAGCTGAAGAGCTTCGACGCCGCCAAGATCACCGGCAACAACGGTGTGAAGAAGGTCGTGAAGGTCGAAGATTATGCCGTCGCCGTCATCGCTGACAGCTGGTGGCAAGCCAAGACCGCCCTTGATGCCCTTCCGATCGTCTGGGACGAAGGCGACAATGCCAAAGTCTCGAGCACGTCGATTGCCGAATGGCTGAAGGAAGGCCTCGATGCCGAGCAGGCGTTCGTGGGCAACAAGGGTGGCGACGTGAGGTCCGCTTTGGCCAGCGCAGCCAAGAAGGTCGAAGCGATCTACAGCTATCCCTATCAGCACCACGTCACCTTGGAGCCCCAGAACGCGACCGCGCGCTACACCCCCGACAAGTGCGAGGTCTGGTGTTCAACTCAGAACGGCGAAGCCGCACTGGCGACAGCGTCGGAGGCGTGCGGGCTGCCGATCCCCAAGTGCGAGGTCTATAAGACTTTCCTTGGCGGTGGATTCGGTCGCCGCTCGACCTCCCAAGACTACATTCGCCAAGCAGTCCTGGTCGCCATGGAGATGTCCGGCACGCCGATCAAGCTGTTGTGGTCGCGCGAAGAGGACATGACGCACGGTTGGTATCACCCAATCACTCAGTGCAAGCTCAGCGCCGGGTTCGATGCCGACAAGAATCTGACGGCGCTGCACGTGCGGATTTCCGGCCAGTCGATCCTGGCAAAAGTCAGGCCTGCAGCGTTGCAAGAAGGTCGCGATCCAGCGACGTTCTCTGGCTTCTATGCGGGCGGAACGGAATCGGCGATCGGCTACTCGATCCCCAATATCTTGGTCGATCATTCGATGCGTAATCCGCACCTCAATCCAGGCTTCTGGCGAGGCGTGAACATCAATCACAACGTCATTTACCTCGAATGCTTCATGGACGAGCTTGCAAAGGAGGTGGGCGTGGATCCGCTCGAGTTCCGGCGCAAGTTGATGACGAAGCATCCAAAGCACCTTGCAGCACTCAATGCCGTGGCGGCAAAAGCGGGCTGGGATACGCCAGCACCGCATGGCGTCTACCGTGGCCTTGCGCAAGCCATGGCGTTCGGCAGTTATGTGGCTGCCTGCGCCGAAATCTCGGTCGACGGTAACAAGATCAAGATTCACCGCATTGTTGCCGCCACCGATCCGGGATATGCGGTCAATCCCGCTCAGATCGAGCGGCAGGTTGCGGGCTCGTTCGTGTACGGCCTCAGCGCGCTGTTCCTGGGCGAGTGTACGGTCAAGGACGGGCGCATCGAGCAGCAGAACTTCGACAGCTACGATGTGATGCGCACCGCGCAGATGCCGAAGGTCGAAACGATCATCATGCCATCCGGCGGTTTCTGGGGTGGCGTGGGCGAGCCGACGATCTGCGTGGCGGCGCCGGCCGTGCTCAATGCCTACTTCGCGGCGACGGGCCAGCGCATCCGCTCGTTCCCGTTGAAGAACCACAACATCTCGTTCGCGTGACGAAAGCGAGCGGCGGCTGAGATCGGGCGCCGCTTTCACCCGCGGAAAGGACAGGCCGCGGCCCGCGCCAAGTCCGACAAGATCGCCCATGCGCTGGCGGTGCAACCGTTGTTTGCCAATGGGCACGCGCCTGCGCGGGACTGGTCCGACTTCGTCATTACGGAGATGATAATGTTCCCGCGCGGGGTCGATCCTGTCGAGGCAGGGATTGTCGCCAGCTTGAACCGTCCGGGAGGCAACATCACCGGCGTGAGCCACCTCTTGACCGCAATGTCCCAAAGCAGCTGCAGCGGATGCACGAAGCGGCGCCGGCAAAGAACGTTGCATTTCTCCTCAATCAGACGGACTTCCCGCATCTGGTCGAACTCGCACTTCCGCCGGGAGGCTTTCGCAGTGTTTTTTTGGAGTTTGACGCCTTCCACCGTCAGATCCATCCGCGCTGTTGTAATCGACTCGGGTAGCCGGAGTTCGGCCGGACCGTCATGCGTTGCTTCCAGCTCTTTCATCTGATCGTTAGTTATTTGCCGTCGCCACTTCGTTATTTGCCGAACTGATCGGGATGCTCATGATGTCGCTTCAGCATCCCGATCGTCGTCATCTGGGTCCGTTCGCTGCACTAGGGAACTGGGTGCGGCAAGCGAGCATGAGGCGACGCAGCAATCTAACACTAAAGGACCACCATGGTGGCGGACCGGCTTTTGATCGATCTTGCTCTGCAAGGCGGCGGCTCTCATGGAGCGTTCACCTGGGGCGTGCTCGACCGGCTGCTTGAAGAGAATTGGCTACGTATTGCGGCGATTTCCGGCACCTCGGCGGGCGCCATGAACGCGGCGGTGCTGGTGAACGGCTGGACCCAGGGCGGAGCAGAGGGCGCGCGCGATGCACTGGCAAATTATTGGCAGCGGGTATCGCGGGCCGCGACCTTCAGTCCGCTGCAGCGCTCGCCGCTCGACCGTCTGATGGGACGCTGGACCCTCGACACATCGCCATCCTATGTGGCGATGGACCTGATGTCCCGCCTGTTGTCCCCTTACGACCTCAATCCCACCGGCTTCAATCCGCTGCGCAACATTCTCGAGGAAAGCATCGATTTCGAGCGCCTTTCCGCATCGCCGATCAAGCTGTTCGTGACCGCGACCAATGTGCGAACCGGCCGCGGCCGCATCTTCCGCAATCCGGAGATCACGGCCGACGTTCTCCTCGCCTCGGCCTGTCTGCCGACTGTGTTTCGCGCCGTCGAGATCGACGGCGAGGCTTATTGGGACGGCGGCTATGCCGGCAATCCCACGATCACGCCGCTCGTCCGCGAAACCGATGCGCACGATACCATTCTCGTACAGATCAATCCGCGTGAGCGCGCGGACATGCCGCGCTCGGCCGCGGACATCCTCAACCGACTCAACGAGATTTCCTTCAACTCGCCGCTGATGAAGGAACTGCGCATGATCGCCCTGTTGCGCCAAGTGGCCGATCCCGGAACCGGCGAGGGCGCCCGCTGGGCGCAGATGCGCACGCACCGGATCATGACCGACGCGCTGGCCAAATTCGGCGCCTCGTCGAAGCTCAATGCCGAATGGGAGTTCGTGACGATGTTGCGCGAGGAGGGGCGGCATACCGCGAGCGAATTCCTCAAAGCCCATGCCGACGATCTCGGCCGACGCCCCACCGCTGACATCGATGTGCTGCTGGCGGAGTGCTGAACGATGGGGCTTCTCGGCATTCTGGTCGGGCTCGCGATTCTGGTATGGTTCGCGTTTCGCGGCTGGAGCGTTTTGCTGGTCGCTCCCGCCGCGGCGCTCGTCGCCGCCGCTTTTGGCGGGCAGCCGCTGCTCGCCAGCTGGACGCAAATTTTCATGGAGAGCACCGCACGCTTTCTGGCGCAGTTCTTCCCGTTGTTTCTGCTGGGCGCCGTTTTCGGCAAGTTGATGGACGACAGCGGTTCGGTCTCGACCGTCGCCACCTTCGCGACCAAGAAATTTGGCGAGCGCCGCGTCATGCTTGCGGTCGTGCTCGCGGGCGCGGTCGTCACCTATGGGGGCGTTAGCCTGTTTGTCGCCTTCTTCGTGCTCGTTCCCATGACGCAGACATTGTTCCGTGTCGCCGCAATACCGCGTCGCTTCATGCCCGCGGCGATTGTGCTCGGCACTTCGACCTTCACCATGTCGGCGCTGCCGGGCACGCCGTCGATCCAGAACGCGATCCCGATGCCATTTTTCGGCACGACTCCCTTTGCCGCGCCAGGCCTCGGTATCATCGCCTCAATCATCATGCTTACCTTCGGCCTCTGGTGGCTCAATCGGGCGGAGAATGCGGCGCGCCGCGCCGGCGAGGGTTACGGCGCGGAGTCCGCAGAGCCGATCGATTCGGCGGTCGATGACGAGCTGGTGCGCGAGCGCGCGACCGCGGCGCGCGAATTCGATCCGGCGGAAATGCGCCACGGCCGTCATGGCGCGGCGGATCCTCCGGTCCTGATTGCCGCATTGCCACTGATTGTGGTCATCGCGGTCAATCTCGCAATGTCGCTTGTGGTCCTGCCGCGGATCGATTCCTCATACCTCGCCGAAGAGCGCTGGGGCGGGACATCGATCAGCGCCGTCGCCGGCATATGGTCCGTAGTGGTGGCGCTGGCGGCTGCGATCGCAACGGTGGTGCTTTTCAATCGCGCGCGTCTGCCGGCATTGCGCCAGAGCATGGACGCGGGCGCAAATGCGTCCGTGCTGCCGACAATCAGTGTCGCGAGCCTGGTCGGGTTTGGCGCGGTCATCGCCGCGCTGCCGGCTTTTGCAGCGGTGCGGGATTGGGTGCTGGCGATCGAGGGCGGCCCGTTGGTCTCGCTCGCGGTGGCGATCAACGTGCTCGCCGCGCTGACCGGCTCGGCCTCCGGCGGATTGACCATAGCCCTCGATGCACTCGCCCATAATTACATGGCCATCGCCTCGCAAGCCGGCATCAACCCAGCCTTGATGCACCGCGTCGCCGTAATCGGCGCCGGCACGCTCGACACCCTGCCGCACAACGGCGCAGTGGTGACGTTGCTTGCGCTGTGCGGATCGAGCCATCGCGAGAGCTATTTCGACATTGTCATGGTCGGCATCGTCGGCCCCGTGTTTGGCTTGGTCGCGGTCATCGCGCTCGGCACGGCGTTTGGGTCGTTCTGAAAGCCGCCATTCACTCCTCTGGGCTAGGCGAGGCATTGGATGGCCGCCCGCGGTTGATGGAACCGCGCCCGCGCCCTCTCGAGAAAGTTCCATGTCAACCGCGTCCGGGAGTTTAAGGTCAAGCAAATCATCGATCTGCCGCCCCATCTGCGGCAGGTTGAGTGTGCGGTAAGCTGGGCGTCGTCGCCCCTGCCGGCCCCCGGGGGCAGACGCCACCTGACAGGGGAGGAAGTCCCCATGTCCAACATCAAGCGGCGTGACTTCATCACGCTCATTGGCGGCGCGGCCGGCTGGCCGTTAGTGGCGCGCGCGCAGCAGCCGAGGGTGCCCGTGATCGGGTTTCTCAGCTTCCGGTCATCCGGGGAATCTGCATCCGCTGTCGCCGCGTTCCGCAAAGGACTAGGCGAGGCTGGCTACACAGAGGGCCAGAACCTGGCCATCGAGTTTCGCTGGGCGGACGGTCAATACGGTCGGCTACAGGCGCTCGCAGCTGATCTGGTACGCCGTCAGGTGGCGGTGATCGCGGCGACCGGTGGACCCGCCTCGGGACAGACTGCAAAGGCGGCAATCCCAATCGTCTTCGTCAGCGGCGCCGACCCAGTCCAGGAGGGCCTAGTCGCGAGTCTCAACAGACCGGGCGGCAACGCGACCGGCGTGAACCCACTGCTCCCCGCAATGGAAGGCAAGCGTCTGGGATTCTTGCGCGAAGTGGTGCCGAATGCCGCGTTGGTTGGCGTGCTTGCCAACCCCGTCGCGCCGTTTGTCGACCGCCGAGCCCGTGCGCGTCGCAGTATTCGCCGTGGCGCATGCCGGGAAGTTGATTCCATTGCATCATGCTGCTGCTCTCACTTGACCGATCAATCCTTGCGTCTGCTCGCGGTCAGATGCCGGCGCGCAACCCAACACACGCCGGACTCAGCGGCAGCCCCGAGCAGCAACAATAGCAGCCACGATCGCGGCAATCGCCGCAGCCATCGCCGACACCGACATGCCGATCGCTGAGGTCAGCATGTAGCGCGAGCGCCGTCGCCGCAGCCGACATCAAGCACATGGCGCCCCTCAAGCTCGCCCATCATGTCGAGGATCAAGCGGTACTCGATCGCTTCGGTGACGACACCGAGGGATGTCGCCCGCCAGGAGGCATAGGCGTCCGGGCCGATGGTCGTCGGCATCTTCGCCCTACTCCGTTCGAAGCCAGAAAGGAATCCCGACGTCAGGTCGGCCAGCGTCCTGCACTAACTGCGTCGACATGCTGTCTCCTCACGACGCTCACGCACCCTGGTTCCACGGTGCCCGCTGTAGCAGCCGCGCCATGCCGCAAAATCCCGTAAGTCCGGCAAATAGCAGGCCCATCCCGACGAAGAGTGGAACGGCAAACAACCATGGCGAGGCGGCTAACCCGAGCAGCGTTCCGACTACAACCAGTCCGCCTGCACCGATCTGCACTTGGCGCTGCAGCTCGATTGGCTGACGGCGGTCCATGAGCGTAGGCAGGCCGGATTTGCGCCACGCCTCCAGGCCGCCCTCGATGATGAGCGCCTCGCGACCGTCGCCGGACTTGGCGGCGAGTTGGGCGCTGTTGCTCTTCGTGCGTGCGCCGGAACGGCAATGGAAGATGATGGTTTGGCCGCGGTGCGTGACCAGGTCGGTATCGTCGAGCTGTGACAGCGCAACATGTCGGGCGCCCGGAATACGTTCGCGGGCGTGCTCGTCGGCTTCGCGTACGTCGACAAGAATCGCGCCTCGTCCCATGAGACGCTTGGCCTCGTGCGGGGTTATCATTCGTAGGCTCATGTTCGACGTCCTTTCTTGTTGGTCTTGGTGATGGATCGGCAATACAGGTTGTGCAGCGTGGCGATTAGTTCCTCAATGCGGGGATCGGCAATGCGATACCAGAGCGTCTGCGCTTCCCGGCGGAAGGCGACGATGCCTTCCTCCCGCATCTTGGCGAGATGTTGAGACAGAGCCGATTGCGAGAGGTCGACCGCTTCCGCGAGGGTGCCGACATTTGCCTCACCCCATTCCACTAGCCGGCACAGGATCATCAGTCGCCGCTCATTGGCGAGTGCGCGCAGGACATCGGCGACGGCAGCGGCCTTCCGCTCTAGGAGGGTGGTGTCGAAACTGTCGGTTTTGCGCATGGTAGCCACTTCCTTCAGGCATTGCTAATTTAGGCATATCTAATATATAGAACAAGAGCAAACGTAGGAAAAAGGTAGAGAACCATGCCGGGTAACCCTGTCATCCGCGCCTTCTTCGACGAGCCGACCAATACCATCAGCTATCTGGTGGCCGATCCCGAGACCAAGCGGGCCGCTGTGATCGACCCGGTGCTGGACTACGATCCGAAATCGGGTGCGGTCGACGTCCGCTCGGTGAAAAGGGTGCTCGCGGCCGCCGAGGAGGCGGGCTACACCGTCGAGTGGTCACTGGAGACCCATGCCCACGCCGACCATCTATCCGGCTCTCCCTTTGTGAAGGCGAAGACCGGCGCCCGGATTGGCATCGGCGAAAACATCAAGGAAGTGCAGCGCATCTTCCGGCCGGTGTTCAACGCAACCGACCTGAAGACCGACGGGAGCGATTTCGATCGGCTGTTCGCAGACGGTGAGCGGTTCAAGATCGGCAACCTCGATGTCGAGGTCATCCACACGCCCGGGCACACGCCAGCTTGCATCAGCTACAAAATCGGCGATGCGGTGTTCGCGGGAGACACCCTGTTCATGCCGGACTACGGCACTGCTCGCGCCGATTTCCCCGGCGGCGATCCGCACAAGCTCTACCGCTCCATCCAGCGGCTCATGAATCTTCCGCCGGAGACGCGGCTGTTCATGTGCCACGACTACAAGGCGCCGGGCCGCGACGAGTACGCATGGGAAACTACGGTTGCCGAAGAACGCGAAAAGAACGTGCACGTCGGACGAGGCGTCAGCGAGGAGGAATTCGTCGCCATGCGCAACGCGCGCGACGCTAAGCTTGCGGCGCCAACCCTGCTTCTGCCCTCAATTCAGGTGAACATCCGTGCCGGACGGTTTCCAATGGCGGAAGCCAACGGAGTCCGGTATCTAAAAATACCGGTAAAATTCAATTTTGATGCGGAGATTGGTATCTAGAAGAGGTTGTGTTGACGCCAAGTGAAAACCCGCCTGGACGCGGCGCGTCGTACGTTAGCCTCTTTCGCATTGAGCTTCTTCAACAGGAAGGCTCACTCTTTTGCTCACTTGATTACCGAGAATTGCCCCGTTTTACTGGCTACTTCACAAGCGTCACTGGCAGGTCGGTCAACTGCAGCAGTTGCGTCGCCACCGAACCAAGAAGCAGACCGCGCACCCCGCCCAGTCCTCTAGTCCCCATGATGATGTGTGCGACGTGTTCCTCGCGGGCCACACGATCGATCGTTGCGGCGACGGGCCCCCGCTCCGAACGCGTGACGTAAGTCACTCCTGCCTCGCGGCAGGTGGCTACAGCCTTTTGCAGGGCCTCCTTGGCCGCCCTCTCTTCTTCCTGCTCGATCCAAGCGGATGGCATGATCCCGGCGCCTTCAGCCAAGCCGAGCGTTGCAAAATTCTGCACGGTCACGATGACAAGGCCGGCTCCCGCTACTGTCTTTACTTGATCGATGGCGAGCTTGACGGCGCGGATCGATGCCGGCGAGCCATCAACGGGTACGAGGATCTTCATGACCTGACCAGTTTGACGCGGGCAAGCACCCGCCACTCTCAGCGATCGGCCAACATTTTGGACCCCAGTCGGTCCGTCGCACAATGATCGGCATCAGGGATTGCCCTCTTAGCCCTCAGCTGTGTCTGGCCCAATGCTGCAGGTGGAAGCAAAAATAATTAACAGTGGCTTATGGAGACAAAGCGGATACTGACGCGAGTGTTTGCGACCCGATGGCCTCGACGGACATTCAGTTTGACACCCGCGGCTTTCGTCAGCGGCCAAAGCGGCGGTTGCGCGCCTGATAGGCACGGATCGCGCGCAGGAAGTCAACCTTGCGAAATGCCGGCCACAACGCATCCGTAAAGTAGAACTCACTGTGCACGCTCTGCCAAAGCAGGAAACCTGACAGGCCGCACGAATCGCTGCAAGGACCGGTTCCGGACAGTTGCGGTGAGTTTGTCATGGCCCCGCGAGTCCTCTCGGCCCACCGGAGCCAACGGCTAGATGGCCACCGGCAACCCGTCTCTCCCAGTAAATTTTAATCTAGATCAAAAACCCTCGATTGAGACTGCCTAGAGTGGCGGCACGACTGAACCCGTCAGAGCGGAAGAAATGCGATCGTCACCGAATCTTTCTCTCGTCCCGCCGCGCTGCGAAATGTGCGGGGGCGCGATGAAGCTTGTTCGCAGGCAGCCCCGCCTCGGGCCGACTCCGGAGTTGCTGTCCTTTCGCTGCCAGCAATGCGGTCATGTTGTCACGCTTGTAGCGGAGGACGAGCGATAGCCCGCTGTTCGCGATCATGAACCGCCCAAGTGTGCCTCTTCACATGCCCGCGCCTTGCTTCATATGGCCGACCTGGAACCAGTCATCGATCTCGTCGAACCCTGTGACGGTATTCACGCGATGACCAATCCTCTGATCGAGGCTATCGATGTCGTGAAGGTTCTCGGCAGTGGAGCGGGCCAGGTGCAGGCGCTTCCTTCCCGTGCTCAGAATAAAGGATAGCACAGCACTGATGCACTCGGGATTTCGATTTGGCTTATCTCGCTTGTGGGTCACAGCGGCTGTCCGGATGTCCTCGGCGACTCCGCTTCCCCTCACCAATCGACATCAAATGGGCCCGACTTTCACTTGGGGCCACGCATGCGTGGTCCTAATGAATCGTATGTGCGTCCGCTCAGTGCGCGAGCGGATCCGGCCGCACCTGGATGTGTACGGCTCGCGGCTTTGACCCCTTGCCGCCTTCCTTCAGCCACGGCGTGCGGTCCCCATTCGTGCTCCACAGGCCGCGGCCCTTCCAGCCGGCATTCGGGTCATCGATGCGCCCGTCCAATCCCTTGGCAAAAAAGCTCAGCGGGTAAGGGATGCGCAGCATGATCATCTGTCCGTCTTTGAGCGCAGCGAATCCGTCATTGAGGTTGGCCGTCGAGATCGGGACGTCCTCGCCAAGCCCCACCGTGTTGTGTTGGTCCACCCAGGTATAGTAGCTCGCCTCGGCGCTCCCGTTCTCAAACCCCTCAAACGCTGGTCCCGGGTACTTGTGGGAGGCAAAGCCTTCGGGACAGTGGTTGCCAGTCGCGCTAGGCCCGTTGAGCGGACCCTTGCACTTGCGCCGGTCGAAGCTGATGAGCGTGCCGTTTGAGCCCGAACCCCAAACCACGCCGTTCTTGTCGATGTCGCCGCCGCGCACGCCAATGCCTTCCTTGGGAATGGCGTAGAACTCACTAAGCTTGGTCTTCGAATCGAAGCGCAGGAACCCCGGCGTGCCGGCGAAGATGTTGAGGGTGTACCAGACCGAGCCGTCGGTCGGGTGCGGCATCACGGCGTAGGGACCTGAGCCCGCGATCCGCATGTCCTTACCCCCCTCTGCCGGCTGGCCTGGCTCGGTCCACTCGTCGACCTTGCCGTTGCCGTTGGTGTCGAGCACGAACGGCGCCCAGCCCTGCGCCTTGGCGGCGTCGCCGGTCTCATCCCACACCTTGGTGTTGACCCAGCCGGCGACCACTCCGGTGCCCGAGAGCCACAGCGTGTTGTCGGCGTCGTAGCCGAACTGCGGATGGTGCGTCCCAAAGCAAGTATCGATGAAGCTGTACTTCATCGTCTTGGGATCGAGCATCGCCACCTGGCGCCCCGACTGCTCGAGCGGGAACACCTTGGCCGAGGGATGGTCCGAGCCCTTCTTACAGAATGCTGGATTATCGAACCCGCGCACCGCCGCGGCAAACCAGACCCGGCCGGTCTTATCGAACATGCCATTGTGGTTATTGGCGCGCTGACTCCAGATTTTCTCCTCGCCCCAATAGGCCGAGGGTTGCGTCGGTTTCGGCATGGCGGAGGCATGGAACGGCGGTCCGAACGATTCTGGTGCGCTAGGGTCCGCCACCGGCATCTTGAAGAACGTCACCTTGTGCGTCTTCGGATCGAGGATCGACATATCGTCGCTTGAGTACTCGTTCGAACTGTAGAGCGGACCGTAGGCATTGACCGTCGGATTGCGCCGGTCCGAGGAGATCAGGTCGTGGATAAAGGTCTTTTCTGTGCCCCACTCCCAAGAGGTCACGACAACATTGCGCTCGACGCCTTGCGGCCGTGGTGGCTTGCTCTTGGGTAGCTCGCCCTTCGCGATGCGGTCGGTCCATTCGCCTAAATACTGGAACGGCACGCTGCCGAGCTGTCCGGCCAGCCGATTCATCATGAACTCGCCGGTCTGTCCGGAGCCAACGCGGCGCATCCATGCCTCCGCGCCCGTCTTGAACTCACCAAACTGCGCCGGGATGGTGCGCGTCGATTCCTGTCCGAGCTGATGGCAGCCGATGCAATCGACGTTACCCATGCGTTGGCGCCAGGTCTCGCGCGTAATGTTTTTCGGGATATCGGTCGAGCCGCCGAAATCCTTCTCCGGCGGAATTTTCATCATCGTGTACCAGTAAATGGCCGGATAATACTGCGCCGCCGCGCGCTCGTTGGGCGCCGGCACGGCCGTGAGATTGAGCTGCTGGCCGGGCTTGGCGCGTACCTTCGGCGAGTCCACCAGCCCATAGCCGCGGACCCAGACCTGGTAGTTTGCATTCGGCAGGTCCGGGATGACGAAGCGGCCCTGATCGTCAGTGACGACGATCTTGGCGTACTTGGTCGGCAGCTCGGTGGTCTCAGCGATCACCCAGACGCCGGCCTCCGGCCCATTCGCGCCGGTGACCACGCCGCCGATGTCGTCCTT
>Ga0306920_100009383_pt1 | contig 13047 bp, 13 predicted proteins | sample flu12Cox44000170_FD_204666 | JGI IMG/M metagenome (GOLD analysis project Ga0306920, IMG submission 204666) | Lab enrichment of tropical soil microbial communities from Luquillo Experimental Forest, Puerto Rico - flux4day.12C.oxic.44.000.170 (v2)... | ecosystem: Environmental > Terrestrial >...
TGTTTGGCACAGTAGCGCATGTATCAATCCAGGTTTTGGAACGGTCGTGCAAGGGAGGGTGAAATGCTGAAGTTGTCTGTCTTGGCGTTTTCTTTGCTTCTCATGCTGAGTGCAGTGCCGTCGCACGCAGAGGGTCCGGGCAATGTCTTGCAAGGGATCGGTAGAGCCATGAATGGCGAGCCTCCTCCGCCCCCGCCCGACTACCGGTGGCGCGAACGTGAGCGCGAGCGGGCTTATTGGCATGAGCAGCATCGCCTCGATGCCGAACAACGCGACCTCGACGCGCGCCGTCGGGCGTTGCACGACGATCGCCATTTTAACGAGGACAACGGCTTTTACGGCCGCTGACCCGGCCGGGCTCGGTTACCGTCCTATGCCAGATGGCAGCGGCAACTTGCGGGCTGGGGTTGCGCGATCCATTTCTCGGGAGTACGAGGTAGCAACCGAGATTAGGGAGCGCTGCGATGTCAGACCGAATTGCCGATGTTCCGGACGCTCCGGCCGAGGCCGTGAGCCCCTCCGGCATCAATCACCTGGTTCTCAATGTTCGTGACATCGAGGAGTCGCATCGGTTTTGGACGGAGATCGTCGGGTTCAAGCAGGTAGGCGCGTTGCGGTCGCGGCCCGACCGTCCGACGCCGCCCAAGATGCAGTTCTACAGCGCGGTTAATGACGGTCAGGTCACGCATCATACGGTGGCTCTCGTCGAGAGCCCGAACCTGCCGCCGCCCAAGGATTGGGTGCTGGCCAATGGTGAAGTCGCGATCAACCATGTCGCACTGACGATGCCGAGCCGCGAGGCTTGGCTGAAGCAGCTCGCCTTTTTGCAGAGCAAGGGCGTCAAGTTCAACTGGCGTGTCAACCATGGGGTGACGCACAGCGTCTACATCAACGACCCGAATGGCTACGGCGTGGAATTTCTTTACGAACTGCCGCGCGAAATGTGGGAAAACGACATCGACGCCGGTATCAACTGGCTCGAGAACCTACCGACCGAGGGTCCTGAAGCCCTGATCGATCGGACCGACACCCCGAGCTTCGGGCGCAAAGAAGCCGTTCCGGCGGAATAGGCTGGCTGGGGCGCCAGGATTCGAACCTGGGGATGGCGGAATCAAAATCCGCTGCCTTACCACTTGGCTACGCCCCACTGAAGGTGACGGAAACTTAGCGGTTATGCGCCGCCCCGGCAACAAATCCGCCGGCGGCGCACCACCATCCTGGTTCGGCGGCGCGAAGCAACGCGCACCCTCCCTCTGCGGCCTTCCGACTGGCGAACAGTGCAAAGCAGGTAGGGCCGCTGCCGCTCATTCGGGCCAGTAACGACCCCGGTAGCCGGCCGAGCCGTCCCAGCACAGTGCTTATCTCGGGCACCAGGCCGATGGCGGCCGGGGTGAGATCGTTGTGGCGCGGGGCCAGCGCCGCGGCGAGCCCGGCGGCGTCGTGTGGCATAGGCGCGAACCTTCCGGCCTCGCCAAACGGACCGCGCCAGGCGGCGAATACCTCGGTAGTCGGCAGCCCTCTGCGCGGATTGGCAAGCAGGATTCCGGCTTCCGGCAGCGCTCCCGCCGGCACGAGACGCTCGCCTACGCCGCCGGCCCAAACGGCGCCCCCATAAAGACAGGCCGGCACATCGGCGCCGAGCCTGGCGCCGAGCCCGCAAAGCGCCTCGTCGCTGAGCGGCAACCGCCAAAGTCTGGTGAGCACCCGCAAGGCCGCTGCGGCATCGCTCGACCCGCCGCCAATGCCCGCGGCAACCGGCAATCGCTTTTCCAGATGCAGCGCGGCGCCTGCAGCGATCCCGGCATGGTCGGCCAACAGACGGGCGGCGCGCACCACCAGATTGTCCTCTCCAAGCGCGGCAAGAGTGGCCGCCTCGGGCCCGCTGACCGCGAGCGACAGAGAGGAAGCCGGCTCGACCGTCAGGTTGTCGCCGATATCGGCAAAGGCGATAAGGCTGTCGAGCAGGTGATAGCCATCGGCCCGCCGGCCGGTCACATGCAGGTAAAGATTGATCTTTGCCGGCGCAAAGAGCGCAACCGGCATCCCCGTTCAGCCGCCGCGCGCCGCGCCCGCCGTGGGCACGCTGCCGCCGTCGAGCTTAGCCTGGATCGGCTTGATCTCGTCATCCTGAGGCCCGAATTGCAGGGCGCGCCGCCATTGGTAGCGCGCCTCGACCGGTCGCCCGCTTTGCCAATAAGCGTCGCCGAGATGGTCATTGATCGTCGGATCCTCGGGCACCAGCTCAATAGCCTTTTCGAGATACTGGACCGCGCTTGAATAATCACCGAGGCGGTAATGCGCCCAGCCGAGGCTGTCGACGATGTAACCGTCTTCGGGTCGCAACTCGACTGCCTTCTGGATCATCTGCAGCCCCCGTTCCAGTTTCTCGCCGCGATCGATCCAGGAATAGCCCAGATAGTTCAAAACGAGTGGCTGCTCGGGTTTCAATTCGAGAGCGCGCTGGAGGTCCGCCTCGGCCCGATTCCACTGTCCCGAGCGCTCGAGCGCAATGCCGCGGCTGTAATAGAGCGACCAGCGCTCCGGCATGTCGGAGGCTGCAAAACGCCGCATGGCCTCGTCATAAGCCTCCACCGCTTCGTTGAAACGCTTTTTGCCCCGCAGCAGATCTCCAAGTTGCATGTCTGCGCCGGCGCGTGTCGGCTGCTCCGCCGCCATCTCCTTGAGCTGGCTAATTGCCTCGTCGGTGCGGTCCAACAGCTCCAGGTTGGCGGCGATGCGCAGCCGAGCCGACCACCAATAGGGCGAGCTCGGCGGGATTTCGGAGAGGATCGCAAGGCTCAGCTCGGGTTTGTTCTGCGCGCTCAGCACCTCGGCGAGCAGCAGCTGGTCGAGCACCATATGCGGCCGCAATTCCAGCGCGCACCGCGCGTAGAGCAGCGCCAGATCGAGTGTCTCGGGTTGATTGACGACGCTAGCGAGGTCGAAGAGAGCCTCGGCCAAACCGTCTTCGGCCGAACCGATCAACGGTGGCGGAACGCCCCTGGGCCTGCTGGCGAGCACCGATTCAGCCAGCTCGCTTCCGGCATTGTCCTTCACGAAACGCTCATAGAGCGCCTCCGCTTCGTCCTCACGGCCGTGCCTTTGATAGAAATTTGCCAGCGAGTCGGTCAGCCGCCAATTGAGCTGCCCGCTCGCTTCGAGAGCTTGCTTGAAATTGTCCGCGGCCTGTTCGGCGTTGCCGGCAAAGTCATAGACGAGACCGAGCTGGTAGAATTTAAGCGGCGCAAAGCCGTTGAATTTGTCGAATGCCCGCAAGGCCTCGTCGGCACCGGCCACATCGTGCATCGCCATGCGCGTCCAGGCCCGGGCGAGCGGCCGGACAAACCGATGTACTCCGTCCTGGGGAAGCGCGTCGGCCCGAGCAACGGCACCCGCCTGATCACCGGCCTTGACCCGTTCGACAAGCAGGACGAGCTCGGCCATCGCATCGGTGGAATCGAGTTTGAGCTCGCTTTCGGCGAGCCTTTGCGCGTTTTCGAACCGTCCGACGCTCGCTTCCATAAGAAAGGTGCGGGTGATCAGCTCGGGCGATTCGGGATCTGACCGTAACGCGTCCTCAAACCAGTCAACCGCCGACTGGTAATCGCGTATATGCTGCGCGTGTCGTCCCGCCAGATAAGCGCCAAACGGCGCTTCGGGGTTGTCGACGGTGGGCGCGCCCTCGCTCGTCCCCACGGCGAGACCGGTGAATAAAAAGCCCGCTATGATCCCAATCCGGCAAATGTCCGTCACTGATTTCCGCATCTATTCTCTACCCGTTCACCCGTATCACATGTTGGGATAATTGGGCCCACCGCCTCCCTCCGGCACGACCCAATCGATGTTCTGCTCCGGATCTTTGATGTCGCAGGTTTTGCAATGAACGCAATTCTGCGCATTTATCTGTAAATGCGGCCCGCCCGCGCCGGCCTGGTCGACGATCTCATAAACACCGGCCGGACAATAGCGCTGTTCGGGGGAATCGTAGAGCCGATAATTGACCGCGATCGCCTTTTGCGGGTCGCGCAGCCGCAGATGCGCCGGCTGGTCTTCCTCGTGATTGGTGTTCGAGATGAACACCGAGGAGAGCCGGTCGAAGGTGATCTTGCCGTCCGGTCTCGGATAGTCGATGCGGGTTGCCTCGCTGGCTCTAGTCAACTGGAGGTGGTCCGCATGATTGTGAAACGTCCACGGCGCGTTGCCGCGGAGCACATAGGTGTCGAGCGCGGAATAGGCGAGACCGCCCCAAAGGCCCCAGCGGAAGCTCGGCCGGATATTGCGCACGCCGCGCAACTCCTCCCACACCCAGCTGCGTTCGAGGGCGGCCCTGACCTCGGCGTCTGCTTCCCCCGACAGCCGACGCAGGATGGTTTCGGCAGCGATCATCCCCGATTTCATCGCTGTGTGGCTGCCCTTGATCTTGGGTACGTTGAGAAATCCGGCGGCATCCCCGATCAGCGCGCCCCCCGGAAAATCGAGCCGCGGGATCGATTGAAACCCGCCCTCGTTGAGCGCCCGGGCGCCATAGGCAATCCGTCGGCCGCCCTCGAAGAAGGGGCGGATCGCCGGATGTGTTTTAAAGCGCTGGAATTCTTCGAACGGGTTCAGAAACGGGTTTTTGTAATCGAGCCCGATCACGAACCCGACCGCCACTTGCCGATCGTCCAGGTGATAAAGAAAGGAGCCACCGTAGGTCGCGGTGTCGAGCGGCCAACCGATCGTATGAACGACGAGGCCGGGCTGGTGCCGCTCGGGCGCCACCTCCCACAATTCCTTGATACCAATCGCGTAAGTCTGCGGGTCGATGCCGTCGCGAAGCCGGAAATGCTCCACCAGCCTCTTGGTCAGCGAGCCTCGGCAACCCTCCGCAAACAATGTTTCGCGGCCGACCAGCTCGACGCCGGGCTGGTAGCGGTCGGTCGGGCGGCCATCCTTGCCGATCCCCATATCGCCGGTCGCCACCCCGTGCACGCGGCCCGCAGCGTCGAACAGCACTTCGGCCGCGGCGAACCCAGGATAGATCTCGACCCCTAGCGCCTCCGCCTGCTGCGCCAGCCAGCGGCAGAGATTACCGAGACTGATGATATAATTTCCGTGGTTCGCCATCTGCGGCGGCGTCGGCAGCCGCAGATGGCGCGTTTTCGTCAGCAGGAGAAAGCGGTCCTCCGCCGCCGGGGTGACGAGCGGGGCCCCGGCCTCGCGCCAGTCCGGGATCAGCTCGGTGAGTGCCCGAGGCTCGAAAACGGCGCCGGACAGGATGTGGGCTCCGACCTCGGAGCCCTTCTCGACGACACAGACCGCGAGGTCGCGCTCGTCGTCGGCGGCAAGCTGCTTCAGCCGGATCGCCGCGGCCAAGCCCGATGGCCCTGCCCCGACGATCACGACGTCGTACTCCATCCGCTCGCGTTGAAGACGCTCCTCGCCCATCAGCCTTCCGCCGAACTCTCCGGCGCAATTATAGAAGATCTAAGTGAAAACGGGAGCGCGCCGGCAGCGCCGATGATAGGCTCCACCGATGAATGCCGATGAGCGCGAGGCAGCGCTCGCGCTGCTGCGCTGGTATGTCGAGATGGGGGCCGACGAGGCGATCGGGGCGGAAGCGGCAGACCGGCTCGCGCCGCCCGAGACGAGCATCCAGTCACCTAAGATACCGGTCACCGGCCCTCGGCAGCCCTCTCGCCCAGTTCCAGCCGCCCCGCCCTCTGCCCTCACCGAATCTTTAGGGGAGGCGGCCCAATCCGCCCGCCGGCTCGCCGCTGGTGCTGACAGCGTCGAGGCACTGGCATCCCTGGTCGCCGGGTTCGACGGCTGCCCGCTGAAACGCACGGCGACGAATACCGTCTTCACCGACGGCAATCCAACGGCACCGGTCTTGATCATCGGCGAGGCCCCCGGCGCCGACGAGGACCGGATCGGACGCCCGTTTGTCGGCCGCGCCGGGCAACTGCTCGACCGCATGCTTGCGGCGATAGCCCTTGACCGTAGCGGCGTGTTGATCACCAACGTCGTCTATTGGCGCCCTCCCGGCAACCGAACGCCGACCGCGGCCGAGATCGCCTCATGTCTCCCGTTTGCGTTCCGGCTGATTGCGCTGGTGCGCCCCAAAATCCTCGTGCTCTCCGGTGGCACGGCCGCCGGCGCCCTGCTGCCGCAAGGCCAAGGCATCACCCGGCTGCGGGGCCGCTGGTTCGACCTCGCGGTGCTCGGCCTCGATCAGCGGGTCCCCACCCTGCCGATGTTTCACCCGTCCTTTCTGTTACGCACCCCGACGCGGAAGCGCGAAGCCTGGCGCGACCTCTTGTCGCTTCGCAGCCGCCTCGACGAGCTGCTCGCCGCCGACGGCGGGCCGCAGTCTGGCTGATACCGCTGTTCTGTGCGGCGAAAAACAACAGAAGAATCGCCGAGCGCGGCGGCGCCTCTGGCTTTCCGGCGGGGGCAGCCGCAACCCTTCGCTGTTCTCGCCCGCTGTTCCTCGCTGTTATTTCGCTGTTATCACAACAACATCGCACAAACCGGTGAACCATAGGGTTCGTCGCGAAGACAAATTAATAACATGAGATTATGGCAATTTCCGGCGCGGGGCAGGGGCGCTAAAAATTAACGTGACATCCGAACCAAGGAGCGACCAATGCCGCGGCTCGACGAAACCCGACCCTTTCTGCCGGTCAATCTCGCGCTGCTTACCGTTTCCGACACTCGCGACGCGTCACAGGACCGTTCCGGCAATACGCTGGCGGATCTCGCCACCACCGCCGGACACCGCATTGCGGCACGGCGGATCGTGCACGACGAGCAGGACCAGATCGTCGCACAACTGAGGGAGTGGATCGCCGATCCCGACATCGATGTCGTGATCTCGACGGGCGGCACCGGCGTCACCGGGCGCGACGTCACGCCCGAGGCCTTTCACAGCGTCTACGAGAAGGAGATCGCCGGGTTTGGCGAGCTGTTCCGCTGGCTCAGCTACGAGAAGGTCGGGACCTCGACGATCCAGAGCCGGGCGACGGCGGGGGTGGCAGGCGGTACCTACCTCTTCGCGTTGCCCGGGTCGCCGAGCGCCTGCCGCGACGCCTGGGAGGGCATCCTCGTCCACCAGCTCGACAACCGCTTTCGCCCATGCAATTTCGTCGAGCTCATGCCGCGCCTGCAAGAACATCTGAAGCGCTGACCTGGCGCTCAGCAGGACGGGCTGCGCGAACAAGGGAAACTCATCGCCTTCGCTCGCCTGCGGAGAAAAACAATCCGGTAAAGCAGCGCTGGGGAGGCCGGCCGGGAAGCGGCGAACTCGCATAGGCGCTCGTCGGAATATCCGATCATCAGGTCAACATCCGTACGCCGTGCTCCCTGGGGTAAACGGCGCAAGATATGTAGCTTCAACAATTTTCAAAACATCTCTTGAACGCATGGCCCCGTGGGATATATTTGATGTTTGTTGAAACATGGAATATCGAGATAATGGATGAGAAACGCGCGATCGCCGCTCTCGGCGCGCTCGCTCAAGAGACCCGGGTGGCACTGTTCCGATTGTTGGTCACCGCCGGGCCGGCGGGTCTGCGCGCGGGCGTGATCGCCGAGCGGCTGGGGGTGCAGCCTTCATCACTCTCCTTCCACCTGGCGCAGCTCGTCCATGCCGGGCTGATCACGCAGCGCCGCCTGAGCCGGCAGCTGATCTATTCGGCCGAGTACGGCGCGATGAACGCGCTGTTGGCCTACCTCACCGAAAACTGCTGCGGGCGTGAAGCCGTCTGCGCGCCGGTTTGTGACCCGGTGGTTGGCTGCAATAGCTCCGCGGCAAACACCACAGCCGCATAGGGAGACAGGTCATGGATGAGCCGCAGATCAAGGAAATGGTGCGTGCCCGCTACGGCGGCATCGCGACAAAGGCAAGCGAGGCGAGCTGTTGCGCGCCAGCATCATCGGCCTGTTGCGACCCCGAAACCACCTCGCACGACAAGGCGCGGCGGATGGGCTATTCCGAGGCGGAACTGGCAGCGGTTCCCGAGGGGGCCAATCTCGGGCTTGGCTGCGGCAACCCGCAGGCTATCGCCGCTATGCAGCCGGGCGAGATCGTCGTCGATCTCGGCAGCGGTGCCGGGTTTGACTGTTTTCTCGCTGCGCGGCAAGTGGGGGACGCCGGCCGGGTGATCGGCGTAGACATGACCCATGAGATGCTGAAAAAGGCGCGCGACAACGCCACCCGCACCGGCGCGCGCAATGTCGAATTCCGCCTGGGCGAACTTGAACATCTGCCGATCGCCGACAACACGGCCGACGTCGTGATCTCGAATTGCGTGATCAATCTCGTCCCCGACAAGCAACAGGTATTTCGCGAGGCGTTTCGGGTGCTCAAACCGGGCGGGCGGCTCGCAGTCTCGGATGTCATCAACATCGCGCCATTGCCGGCAGAGCTGCGCGCCGATCCGGCACTGCTCTGCGGCTGTGTTGCCGGTGCGGCTTCGGCCGAGCGCATTGGAGCTTGGCTGAGCGAAGCCGGGTTTGTCGAGGTGCGCGTCAAACCCAACTTCGAAAGCCGCGAGATAGTCGAGAGCTGGGCGTCCGGCCGTGGGGTCGAGAATTACATAGCCTCGGCCATGGTCGAAGCGCACAAACCCTGAGCCAAGGCAGGCGCTATGGCAGGTAGGCGCTTTTACAACGTCATTTTTCTATGCACCGGCAATTCGGCCCGAAGCATCCTTGCCGAGGCATTGATCGATCATTGGGGCAAGGGCCGGTTTAGAGGCCATGGCGCCGGCAGTTTTCCAAAGGGTGCGGTGCACCCGCTCGCGCTCGATCTGCTCGCAAAGGCGCATCTCGATACCAGCGGGCTGCGTAGTAAACGCTGGGACGAATTCGCCAAGCCGGGCGCGCCGGCGACGGATTTCGTGTTCACCGTGTGCAACCAGGCCGCCGGTGAAATCTGCCCGGTCTGGCCCGGCAATCCGGTGACCGCGCATTGGGGCGTGCCGGATCCCGCCGCGGTCGAGGGTCCGGAATGGGAAAAAATCCGCGCTTTCCGCTACGCCTACCAGGCGCTCGAAACCCGGATCAAGCTTTTCACGAGCTTGCGGCTCGAAGGCCTCGATCGTCTGGCGCTCCAGCGGAAGGTCGAGGAACTCGGTCATCTGAGGATCGTGCCAAGCGGGGAACCAGCGCAATGACGTTCCTGGAGATTGCCGCCCATCGGCGCGCCCTCAGCCGTCCGATTGTGCACGAGGCCTCCACCGAGCTGGTGGCGACGGCGTTTCTGCTTATTGCCGTGGTCGGTTCGGGGATCATGGCCGAAAGGCTCTGCAACGGAAATGTCGGTCTTGCATTGCTGGCCAACGCAATAGCCACCGGCGGTGCACTGGTGGCGCTGATCTTCGCTTTTGGGCCGCAGTCGGGCGCGCATATGAACCCGGTTGTGACCTTGGCGGCGGCAGCGACCGAGGGCTTACGCTGGCACGCAGTGCCAGCTTACATCGCCGCACAGATCATTGGCGCGATCCTCGGTGTATGGCTGGCGCATATCATGTTCGATCTGCCGGTCTGGCAGCTGTCGCAACATGCGCGCACGGGGCTTCCTCAGTGGGTCGCCGAGGTCATAGCAACGTTTGGTCTGCTGACGGTGGTCTGGGGCTGCCGCGCGCACCGCGAGCCGGTAACGGCGTTTGCCGTCGGGGCCTACATCACTGGTGCATATTGGTTCACCGCCTCGACCTCGTTTGCCAATCCCGCAGTGACGATCGCGCGTGCGATGAGCGACACCTTCGCAGGGATCCGCCCGGCCGACGCACCGGGTTTCATAGTGGCGCAATTCGTAGCTCTTCTCCTGGCCCTTCCGCTGCTGCATCGATACGCGGCGAAAGCCGCGTGAACACGAGCGCCTGCGAGGGACAACAATGAAGCGCGCCATCGTCGTCGCAGCCCTTGGCACCGCGCAGACGCTTGCCTGGGGATCGAGTTATTACCTTCCGGCAATCCTGGCCGATCCGATCGCGCAGGGCCTTGGACTCTCGCGGACGACGGTGTTTGGCCTGTTCTCGGGCGCGCTGCTGCTGTCGGCCGTGCTGGGCCCTTCCGTCGGCCGAGCGATCGACAATCGCGGCGGCCGCGGCGTGCTGACACTGTCCAATCTCGTCCTGGCGGCGGGGCTCGTCCTGCTCGGTGTCGCACAAGGGTTTTTCACTCTGGCGCTGGCTTGGGCGGTGCTCGGTGTCGGGATGGCCATGGGCCTTTATGATCCGGCTTTCGCCACCCTCACCGGGCTGTATGGCCGCGCCGCTCGCGGGCCAATCACCGGCATCACCTTGATCGCCGGCTTTGCCAGCACGGTCGGATGGCCGCTTTCGGCCTTTCTCGACGCGCAATTCGGCTGGCGTGCGGCGTGCCTCATCTGGGCGGCGCTGCACATCGTGATCGGGCTGCCTCTGAACCGGCTGCTCATCCCGCGTGCGCCGCCGCCGGTCCGTGCATCAGAGGCGGAAGGGGAAGTGTCGCCAGCCCCGCGCGGCGCGATGGCGATCCTCGCCTTCGTCTTCGCGGCCACTTGGGGCGCCATGGCCGCGCATCTGCCGCGCCTCCTCGAAATCGCCGGCGCCAGCACGCCGGCGGCGATTGCCGCTGCCGCCCTGGTCGGACCGGCCCAGGTTGCGGCTCGTCTCGTCGAGTTCGGGGCACTGCGCATGGCGCACCCGCTGGTGTCGGCGCGTCTGGCCGCCCTGCTGCATCCGATCGGGGCGGTAATCCTTACGGTTGTAGGTCCCGGCGCGACCACCGCATTCGCAGTGCTGCATGGCGCGGGCAACGGTCTTCTGACGATCGCCAAGGGAACAGTGCCGTTGGCCATCTTCGGGCCGGTCGGTTATGGGCTGCGCACCGGCATTCTCGGTGCGCCGGCGCGCGCGACGCAGGCGGCATCGCCGGTGCTGTTCGGTCTTTTGATGGATTACATGGGCACCGGCGTGCTGGCGATCTCGGCCGGCCTCAGCCTGAGCGCGCTATTCGCGTTGCTGATGCTGAGCGCAAGACCGACAGCTGCTCCTGCTCCGGCTTAGCTCGGGCAGATCACCGCTGCCAGATATTCCGGGGCAGGAAAACGGTCGCTGCGGCGCCCGCTAAGCAAGCAAGTCCACAGGTGCCGAAGCTCACAGCCCAGGCGGCGAGCTGCGACGTCCCCCCGAACAGGTCGAGTGTGACGCCGAACAGGAGCGTGCCGAGGAAGCTCGCGCCAAAGCCGATGCAGGAATAGAGCCCGATCGTTGCTCCGAGATAACGCGGGGTGGCAACGGCGAGCACGCCGGAAGTGAGATTGGAAAAGTTGCCCTGCACGATAAAGCCGGCAACCACGGAAAGTCCCAGCACGGCGATGTAGGGCAGCAACGCGGTGAAGCCGAAGAAACCGCCGGCAAAGGCCGAGAGCACGAAGACCAGAGTGGCGATGGTCCGCAGCCCATAGCGGATCGAGAGCTCGTTGCCGATAAGGCCGGCGGGCACGCCGAGAAAGTTGATCACCGCTCCGACCGCCAGAATGGTCCAGGCTTGCGCGGGATCAGCGGCCTGATCGCCGGCACGGAAGGTCAGGAAAACGACAATCCACTGCCGCAATCCGACGCAGCCCCAGATGGCCGCGGCGTAGCCCACGACCAGGGCGAGGACGGCCCTGTTGGCAAGAACCGGGCCAAGGTTGAGCAGGGGCTGTGGATGTCTTTCACTTCCGGAATCCTCGCGGGGCAACGCCATCCACGCAATCAAGACGCCAGCGGCGCCGAGCATGCCGGCGAGGACAAAAGCGCTGCGCCAGCCGAGAAGGGTTCCGACGCGACCGAACAGGAACGACAGCGACGCACCGATAGTGAACGAGCTGGTATACCACGCCGCAATGCGGGCACGGATCGCCCCTTCGGCTCCGTGCGTGAGTGCCCGCAGACCGGGCATATACATGCCGGCCATGGCAATTCCCGCCAAAGCTCGGAATCCCAGCGCGGGCAGCAGACTGTCGCACAACGTCATGCCGAAGCAGGACAGCGCGCTGAGGACGCTCGAGGCGAGATAGAGTTGCCGCGCGGGCCGCCGGTCGGTCAGGCCGACCAGAGGAATGACGGCGAGCATATAGCCGGCGGAGGGGATCCCCGCGAGCCAGCCGGCTTGCGTGTTGGTCAGCGACCAGGCCTCGATGAACTGTGGCAGCAGTGCCGGAACAATTGAGAATCCGGCCAAGCCGAGGATTTCGGCGGCGCATATAGCGGCAACGGTTGCTAGCGAAGGCGCAGCCCGGGCGGAAATGGCAGAGCTCACCGTGCGGGATTTCCGTGTATGTGCTGCTCGGTCGAGCTTATCCCGAGATGGATACAACGGTTCCTGTCGGAGCGGCGGAAATGGCACCGGCTTTGCGGAACTCGCTGGCGTTTTGCCGCCGAAAGATCCCACCGAGCTGCATACGTCGCCTGGGCGCGGCGTCCTCATCCACCAGCTCGACAACCGCTTTCGCCCATGCAATTTCGTCGAGCTCATGCCGCGCCTGCAAGAACATCTGCGGCGTTGATTCAGGTAACATGGCTTCCACTGATGGCGCTTGCTTGGGGCGATCGATTTTCTATCTCATTGAAATTCACATCCTATTGCATGCTCCCGGGCGTGAACACCGGGCGGAGGCAGTCAATGGCCAAAACTGAGCTTCGGCCGAGCGTCTATGACGCCATTATCATTGGCACCGGGCAGGCGGGCCCTGCGTTAGCCCGAAGGCTCGCGACCGCGGGCATGACGGTCGCCGTCGTCGAACGCGCCTTGTTCGGCGGCACGTGCGTCAATACCGGCTGTATTCCGACAAAAACGCTGATCGCCAGTGCCTATGCGATCCACATGGCGCGCCGTGCAGCCGATTTCGGCGTCGTGATCGACGGACCCGTGCGGGCCGACATGGCCGCGGTAAAAGCCCGAAAAGACGCGATCTCTGGGCAGTCGCGGGCCGGTGTCGAAGAGAGCCTGAAGTCGCTGGTGAATTGCACGATCTACCGAGGCCACGGCCGGTTCGTCTCCCCGCTCGAGGTGCAGGTCGGCGAGGCTTTG
>Ga0306920_100009385_pt1 | contig 13046 bp, 12 predicted proteins | sample flu12Cox44000170_FD_204666 | JGI IMG/M metagenome (GOLD analysis project Ga0306920, IMG submission 204666) | Lab enrichment of tropical soil microbial communities from Luquillo Experimental Forest, Puerto Rico - flux4day.12C.oxic.44.000.170 (v2)... | ecosystem: Environmental > Terrestrial >...
AGCCTATGCACTGCGTTTGGCCGAGAATTTCAGCGCGACGGAATTCATACAATAGCGCAAGCCAGTGGGGTCGGGGCCATCGTCGAAAACGTGGCCAAGGTGGGCGTCGCAGCGAGCGCACAGCACTTCGCGCCGTAACACTCCCATGCTGAAATCATCTTTTTCGCGGACGTTTTCCGGCGTTATCGCTTGCCAGAAGCTGGGCCAGCCGGTGCCCGATTCGAATTTTGCTTTGGCATCGAACAGCGCCGTGCCGCAGCCGGCGCAGCGGAAAATCCCTGCGCGATGTTCGTTTAGCATTTCTCTTCCGGAGTAAGGGATCTCGGTAGCCGCTTTTCGGGTGATCACAAATTGCGGCGTACTGAGAACTTTCTGCCACTCGGCGAGCGTCTTCTGCACCTTGCGCACCCGAATTTTGCCCATGCGGTTACCGGAATCGTCGAACTCGACGATGTCCACTGTGGCGTTCGGGTCCAGCGGTGGCTCGTCTTGGATGAACGTCGAGCTGGCGACGCGGTCTATTCCGGCAAAGATGCCCGCCGCAACGGCAGCTGCTGCTCCGAAAATCAGCGCGCGACGAGTCAGGTCGGTCATGATGGTTCCGAGGCCATTGAAGGCCAAAAAACAGCCGGGCCGCAGCCCGGTACTACCTGAGCGAGTCAGAAGAGAGCAGGTCGGAAGATCCGCGGCTGCAAAAGCTTGCCTGCAGAGAAATTACTTCGCGGTCATCAACGGCGCTGGAAGCAGCGGCGGGCGCTTGGGCTCGCCGCGCGCTCCACGCACATCCAGTTCCTCGAACAACAGCGACGGCGCCACCACTGACGACGGTAATCCATTCTGCGCTGAGCCAAACGCTCCCAGCGCGGTTCCCGCGAATCCTGCCACCTGCGTTTGCATATAGTTGTACACAAACGGATCGTTGCCAATCGCCGTAACGTTTCGCAGCACTCGGGTGTTCAATCCTGTGATCCGCGCTCCGCGCACGATTTCCTCGTGCCCGTCGGAGGGATATACGCGCACCACGATGAGCGGCAGCCTATCCCCATTTCCCGCCCCTCCGCCGTAGCTCGCCAGCAACTCGCTGAAGTCCTCCTGATGCAGCAGACTGACCGCCGGATTGTCCATCTCCTTCACTTCCAGGCAATATTCCTGCTTATTGGCGCGGCAGATGTCCAAAAACTTTTTCTTCAAATCTGCGACTGGCACCGTCTCCGACGCATTAAAAAACAGATTGCTGGGCGTCGGCTTGGCGTCGTTCAAGAATGCCGATCGTCCGTGCCCGTTCGATTTATCCGAATCCGGTCCCGGCCGCCGCGACATCAGCAGTTCTTTCAACGAACCGTTTTCCACGGCGGTCACTTTTTCGGCGGGTACTCCCTCATCATCCACACGATAACCGCCAATCAACGGCTTGCCAGAAAATTCCTTGGCACCCGGATCATCCACCACGGTCACCGTTGTCGGCAGCACTCGTGCTCCTATGCGTGTTGCCCAATCGCTTTTTCCGCCAATGTTGTTCAGGAATTGCTCCATTACCGGTTGAAACGCCACTGGCGGGCGCGCTCCATTCAAGGCCGGGCTCAGCACTTGTGCCACCAGCGGCGCCGCCGCGCGCGCGTCAAACAGCACTGGTCCGGTGTAGTCCGGCAGCGGTGGCGACAACCGCAGTGCCATCAACTCGCTGCCCGTTAGGTTCAGCGCCTTTTTCTCATCATCCACCCCCGGCAGCTCCGCGGGTTTCGGCGCGTAGGTTGCGTAGTAATGATTCAGCGGCATGCCGTCGCTGGCCAGCGCATTCAAGCCCGCCTCTATCGCTGCAAACGCGCGGTTGGTGCGAATCTCCGTGCCTTCACTGGTCAGCAAGTATTCCGTCGCATAGACCAGGTAGTAAGTTACCCGCGATTCCTGGATTTCCGGAAACACTCGTAATGCCGCCGACGTTTCCCGTGCTTCCTGCTCCCAATTCCGGTTGCTCCAATCCGGGGTCACCAACGGTTCGATATTCTTGACCGGCGTAACCTTTGAAAAATCATCAATGTCGGTTTGCCGGGCCAGGCTCCCCAGGTAAGCGCGTTTGCGCGAATAGGTTTCCACCGCCTCTTTGAACGCCTGGTCAGTGGCGATCCACAAATCCTGCCGCAACGAATCGTAATCGCGGTCGATGCCCACCGACCCCGTCGATCCGATGAATCCGCGGAACCCCTCATCGCTTATAAAGTTCGAGCTGTCCTGCTTGTAACTTCCCACCCGCGCCACCACATTCATGAAGCGGTTGCGCGTGTGCGAGCTGCTCATGAGTGCACCGAATTGTCCCACCACCTCACGCACATCCAGATCCAGCAACCGGTATTCTAGGTAGTATGGCTTCACCGGTTCGTTGGTGCCCGGAAATTTCAGTTCCAGCCGATCTTTTGCGCGTGCCATCTCATCGCGCATGGCTTGCAACGTGTGATCGTTGTCCGATTTATCCTGCGCAAATGCAGAAGGCATAATTCCACTCGCGATCAACCAAAGAAAAATGGCCGAACGAACAGAGATCTTCATCGCGCACCTCCCGATTTCACGTCGTGCGCGGGCGGAGGCAATATCGGAGGCGCATCGGTGTCGGTCTGCTTCTTCTGCACTTCCAACTCGCTGGTCAAAATGGCCGGAGCCGCCGCCGATACCGGCACCGATCCGGATTCTGCTCCACAATATCCGTTGAACACCTCTGGGGTATCACCGGTAGCCACAATTTTGGTCAACGCCGCCAACGGCGTTCCCACAATGTCCACGCCGCGCACCAACTCATCCGGCCGTCCATCTGCAAATACCTTGTAAACCACCAATGGTTGCACTTGAAACGCTTGCGGCTGCCCGCGTCCGGTAAATGTAAATCCGCCAGCGATGTCGTCAATCAGCAATCCGTACGGCTTGTTTTGGGTCTTCACCAGTTCGATCAGCTTTGCCCGCAGCTGCGCATTGGTCGCCGTTTTACTGCTTTTGATAATCAGATTGCCCTGTCGAGAAACCGGCGTGGCTCCGAGCTGCCGCCTTCCATGCCCGTTCGAATGCGGAAAATCCGCCAGCGGTGACCGCGACATCTCAAAATTCTTCAGCACGCCGTGATCCACCAATACTACTTCGTGCGTGGACACGCCTTCGTCATCGAATCGGTAATAGCCCAGCAAATCCTCTTTTCCCAGTTTTCTCAGCGTCGGATCATCCACGATGCTCAGAAAATCCGGCAGAATGGGTTCGCCTACTTTCTTTGCGAACGTTTGCCCCTCGGAAATATCCTTCTGCCGGTGGCCTTCCGCGCGATGCCCAAACACTTCGTGGAAGAAGACCGCGGCCGCGCGCCCGGTCAGCAGTGCCGGACCAACGCTCGGTTCGTTCAGCGGTGCCTTCACCAACCCTTCCATCTCCCTGCGCAGCGTTGCGCTGGCTATGGCCACATCCGTGTCGTTCGGCGCATCCTTGGGATCCACCCAGTCAAAGTTGTAGTAGCGCTCGATGTTCATCCCATCCGTGGCTTTGCCCTGGATAAACAATTCCAGCCGGTAACGAATCTGTCCGTGCTGCAGTTGCGTGCCTTCCGTGTTGATCAAATACGAATTCTGCCCCAACGCAGAAAACGTCACGATCGAATTGAGAATATTCGGCGACTCCCGGAATGCCTTGGTATACGCGCGCACTTTTTCTTCCCATGGTTTGCGGTCCAGGGTGAACGAAACTTCCGGCTCGATCGATTTGTGCGGCTGCTCGTGCGAAAAATCCGGCGCGCGCCCTTCCGCCGTGTCCGCTTTCACTTCCTTGCTGGAACGAATCTTGATCAACGCCTCCGCCGCAGTCCGGTACTGCTGATCCGTCTCCAGCCAGATCGCCCGTCGCACGATCTGCTCATCGTTATCGACAGGCACCGCTGTTCCCGGCCCGCCAGTCGGCATCCGCTGCTCGCCCACTTTGTGAGTGTTGTCCAGGTCGTAGGTCCCGGTTCGCACCGACACCTGCAGCCAGCGGTTACGCGCTTCGCTGCTGGAAAGCAACGCGCCGTTCGAGCCCGAGACTTCCGCTCGCTGCGTCTCCGTGATGGTGTAGCCGATAAAATATGCGGCAGGATCCTGCGTGCTGAGAACTTTGAACGAGCGGTCCAGTTCCGCCTGCATCGTCGCAATCAGCGGCGACGGTTTCCCGACCGCAGCTGTGTCCGGGGGCAGCCCAGCCAGTGTCGAGCTCGGACAAAAGGTTGCCGCAAGCACCGCGGCCTCCGCCGCCGCGAGTAAAGCGGCAAAAACAGCATTCAATTTATGCAAAGGAGTCCTCACGATTCCGTTCAGATCTACCGAGCTAAACAGCCAGTGTACTTCACTCTTCGGCAGGCATACAACGCGGTAGCTTTCCCGGCCAACACTATTTCGACGACTTTTCTCTAATTTTCGTTGCACGATACTGGCGGCCTCGGGCTTAATCGGAACTCCCGGCGGTCGCAACTGTTGAGTTCCGTCTTGCTAAACGCTCCCAACCTCGGGGGCCCGCCAATCGTACTTAGCAGGGTATAACCTTTCGCTTCCGGGTCTCATTCCGGAGCCTGTGGGCTGACGCTTGCTGTACACTCAATTCACTTTGACGCGCTGCAGGCCGTCTTTTCTTGAACGAGGGAATCGTGACCGTTGACGTTCGCTTTGCTCGAGCCATCGCATCCCTGCTTGCTTTCCTTTGCGCTCCAGCGATGTTTTCGCAGAATCCGCTAACCGCGCCAATCTCTTCCACACCTCAAATTTCCCTGGACTGGCCGCGCTACGGCGGCAATCCGGCAAACGATCACTTTTCGCCGCTCAAACAAATCAACCGCGAGAACGTCGCCAAACTGCAGGTAGCCTGGACCTACGACACCGGGGAAGAAGGCGGACTGCAAACTAATCCTTTAATCGTCAATAACCTTCTTTACGGCATCACTCCTACGCAAAAAATTTTCGCGCTGGATGCCGCCACCGGTAAACTCCTTTGGAAATTCGATTCCGGCATCGTTGGCAAGCAACCCGACCGCGGCTTGGCGTACTGGGCCGCTGCGGATGGGAGAGGCGCTCGGATCCTTGTCGGCGTCCTGAATTATCTCTACGCACTCGACGCCAAGACCGGGAAGCCCATTCCCGACTTCGGAGACAACGGACGCATCGACCTCCGTGAGCATCTCGACCGCGAACCCGCCAGCTCCAATTCCATCTATCTCAGCAGTCCCGGCGTGGTCTTCGAAGACCTCATTATCGTCGGCGGCCGCGAACCCGAAACTCTTCCCGCCCCGCCCGGAGACATTCGCGCGTTCGACGTTCGCACCGGAAAACTTCGCTGGACCTTTCACACCATCCCGCGCCCCGGCGAATTCGGCTACGACACCTGGCCGAAAGACGCTTGGAAAACCAGCGGCGCCGCCAACAACTGGGCCGGCATGTCGCTCGATCCTGTGCGCGGTATCCTGTACGTCCCAACCGGCTCTGCGGCATCCGATTTTTACGGCGCTGACCGTGCCGGCGACGATCTATTCGCCAATTGCTTGCTTGCGCTCGAGGCGCGCACCGGCAAGCGCCTTTGGCATTTTCAGGGTGTGCACCACGACATTTGGGACCGCGATTTTCCTGCGCCGCCGGTGCTGCTGACCGTTCAGCGCAACGGCAAATCCGTGGACGCCATCGCGCAAACTTCCAAGCAGGGTTTTGTGTATCTGTTCAATCGCGAAACCGGTGAACCGCTTTTTCCGCTGCAGACGAAATCCTATTCGCCAAGCAACGTTCCCGGCGAATTTGCCGCAAAGGAGCAATCCCTGCCCGCCATTCCGGCTCCGTTCGCCCGCCAGCTCCTCTCCGAAGACCTGCTGGCTCGGCGTACTCCGGAAATGCATGCCTGGGCGCTCGATGTTTTCAAGAAAGCCCGCAGCGAGGGCCAGTTCGTTCCACTTAGTGTTGGCCAAGGCACGATCGTTTTTCCTGGCTTCGACGGTGGTGCGGAATGGGGCGGCGCAGCCGTCGATCCGCGGACCGCCACGATTTATGTCAATGCCAACGAGATGGCCTGGATCGCTTCGCTGGCGGAAACGCAAGACACTTCCGACGCCAAAGCGCTCTACTTGCAACAGTGCGCGATGTGCCATGGGGATAATCTTGCCGGATCGCCGCCCACCATTCCTGCGTTAAAAAACGTGGGGCAGCGGTTGACCTTTGAACAAATCATTGAAACGATCCATTCCGGCCAGGGCCGCATGCCGGGCTTTCCCAACCTGAGCTCCAAGGAAGCCAGTGCGGTTGCGGATTTCCTTACCAGTGGCGAAAGCAAGGAACTTGCCAGCCCCGGACCGCCGCTGCTTGGCATGAAATATCATTTGACCGGCTACAACCGTTTTCTTGATCCGGACGGCTATCCAGCCATCGCTCCACCGTGGGGCACGCTCAGCGCCATCGATCTCAACACGGGTGAATATCGTTGGAAAATTCCGTTCGGTGAATTTCCGGATCTCGCCGCAAAGGGAATTTACGACACCGGCAGCGAAAATTATGGCGGCCCGGTCGTTACCGCGGGCGGCTTGCTTTTCATCGGAGCCACCAACTTCGACAAAAAGTTCCGTGCCTACGATAGTTGCAATGGGAAATTGTTGTGGGAAACCACTCTGCCTTTTGCGGGCAATGCGACGCCGGCAACTTACTCGCTCGCTGGCCGTCAATTTGTGGTGATCGCCGCAGGCGGCGGCAAAGATCCCAAGTCAAAGTCCGGCGGCGTTTACGTCGCCTTCGCTCTGGGCGGGGAGCCGCACCGGTGAACCATGATCGGCACAGGCTTCTTTGTTTCTATTGATTGCACGCTGGGTCGGATTTAGGACAACCCGTCACCGGCACCGGAGGTTTGCCGTTGTTGCCGTGCATTGCCGCCACCGGGATGACGACAGCCGGAATGGCAGCCAGAATTCCCAACGTAATGGCTGTGCCTTTTCCAATGTGATGCCCGACGTTCTGTGTGCCGACCTTTTCCCCTGCATCGGTGGTTGTCCCCGCGTCCACTAGCATATCCATCGACGCCTGCGTCGGCGCTTGTGGTCCCGAGCTGTCATTGGAACGGACATTGGTGAGCTGTCCGGCCTTCGCTGTAACACACGCTCCCGCCAGGTTGCACACCTTCACCAATCCTTCGAACACCACCACGTTCATGGTTCCGGTCGAACTATCGAAAGCTACGAAAAAATCGGTACCCACCACACCGGCCACACCAGCTGGCGTCTTGACCTCAAATTTGCCGTCGGTCTTGGTAATTTTTTGTGCCTGCGAACGGATTTTTCCGTAGGTCAATTCCAGTTCGGTCTGTTGCGCTCCGCGGTCGTGCTTCACCACTTTGATCGACGAATCCGAACCCACGTTCAAGACCGATCCATCGTCCAGCGCGATTCTTGCGCGCGCACTCGCTTGCGTGTTCACCACGTCTTGCCAATCCACAACAGTTTTTGCGGAAGCGGAAATCGTCTTGCCCGCTCGTGCAATATTCACTGCGGGAATAACGCGCGACACTTCCCCCGCGCGTTGGCCGGGCGCGTCCGGCGCGGCGGCAATCTGTTCTGGAAAACACAGCAGTGCGGATATGCCAAGGGCCACAAAACAGGCATACGGGGACTGAATCTTCTTCATCGCCGATTCTCCTGAATGCATTCTGGTGCTATCTTTGTTACTGGAGAGCCCGCGGACTGTCAATTTGAATTCCCTCAAAGTTTCTCACCCGCTAACTCGGCTGTGCTGTTTGCTCCCGTCTACCTAAGGCAGGTTGCCCTGGATCGCCGCCATCCGATCATCTTGTTGTGGCCGTCGGCAGGAATAACTGACCGCCCTTTCGGTGACCAGCCGAAAGAATCTCCTGCGGGCTACGCAAGCCATCAGCACTTGCATAGGCCTTTGCTCCGTCCATCCCGAAAAAGTCGCGGCGGGATGCCACGAAGTGCCAGTACTTTGCGCGGCGTTCATAAAACCGGCACACCAAGGGCGCAGGGGTTGAGCGTTCTAAATCGCAGGGTGGTGCTGCACACTGCGTCGCCAGGCTACGCCGCTGTGCCATAGGATAGGTATGTCTTGAACCGCGGACGGGGATTCTGCCTTTGGCCACTGCGGGCGGTTCCAACTCGGACAGCAAAGAAGCGTTTGCAAGCATTGCCAGGCGTGGTGCGAAGGGGAATTCGGCCACTCGAGAGGGTCCAAAACTCTCCGCCTGCGGCCAAAAACGATGTTGTTTTCTGGCGCACCTTGTTGCTATCCAACTCTTGCCGGGGGCTGCGTGTCGGGGCACAATTTTCCTCATGCGGGCATTGGTTTCACTTCTCGCCGTGGCAGCCATTGTTGGCGGCATCTACTTCTATTACGTCAAGAAGCTGCCCACCACTGATTCTGGAACCGCCCCAACGCAGGCCATCAGTCTCACCGGCGTGCGTATGGATCTAAATCAGATCGCGCAGGCTGAGCGCACCTATTTTGCGACCAACGCGAAGTGCGCCTCCCTTGACGAGCTTTCCTCTTCCGGGGCCATGAATCTGGCCCGCACCGAACGTGACGGTTATACCTATGAAGTCCGCTGCGGCAACGGCAATGAATTCAGCGTCATCGCCCATCACGCCCCGGCGCCTCCAGATTCCCCAATCCGGTATCCCATCCTGGCCGTCGATCAGAACATGCAAATTGGCGAAGTCCAGTAAATTCGTGCCGTTTTAGAAATTCCGCAAACCTTCCGGAACTTTTCCCTTATCTTCTGCGTTCCTCTGTGCAGAGCGGCGCTCTGTCGCTGCCAGGATTCCCGGATATTACTTTCGTTTATACGGGCATTTACACGGGCAGTTCATACGCTTGGTTAAAGGAGACGTTATGGGAGACGTAGGAGCAGGCATGATTGGCTTGGCAGCGGTGATTCTTTCTTTGGGCATTCCGATGGCCGGGATGTACACGTACTTTCGCGTGAAGAAGTTGCGCTCGGAGGAGCGCATGGCCGCGATTGCACGCGGCGTCTCGGTTCCGTTCGAGGCAGAAGTTCCGCCGGCGGCGCGTTCGCGCAAGAATGGAATTCTGTTGGTTTGCGGCGCGCTCGGTTTCATGGCCACGTTTGGCGCCATTGCGGCCATCGAGCACGAGCCGGACACGTGGTCCGCGGCGGTATTTGGCTTCATTCCACTCGCTGTCGGCATCGGCTATTTCATCGACTTTACGCTCAGCCGCCGCGAGGCTCACTCCTAGACCACGACGCCAGGTGTCATCCTTCAGCCTCGGCAGTCTTCTGCCGGGGCTGAGGATCCTCAACCGCTAGCGCGAGGTCGCAATTCTCCCGTCCGTGGCTACCTGCTCTTCTCACTGTGATAAACTTCTTTCGATGCATCCCGCCATTCCGCTGCTCCTTGAATTGCAGAAGACCGATAACGAAATCGCAGTCCTACGCGCCAGCATCGAGGCTGCGCCCAAGCGCATCCGCGAAAACGATGCCAAACTGAATGGCGCGCGCGGCGCGGTCGCGGCCGCAAAAGAGGCGCTGTTAGAAGCTGCCGCCGCGCGCAAGAAAACCGAGTTTGAAGTTTCCGAGTGGCGCGAGCGCATCAAGAAATTCAAATCGCAGACCTCCGCAGTCAAGACGAATGAGGCCTACCAAGCCCTGCTGCACGAAATCGCCAACGCCGAAGCGCAAATGGCCAGGCTGGAAGACGTTCAGCTCGAACAGATGATGGCGGCCGAAGAAACGGAAAAGAACGTGAAGGCCCGCGAGACCGCCCTGCGCGATTCGGAGCAGTCCATCGCCGCCGAACGCAAGGAAATTGAAAATCACGCGCGCGCTGAAAATCGCAAAATGCTCGGTGATATTTCCGCGCGGGGAAAAATCGCCGCGCCAATCCCCGAAGAAATTCTCGGTGTTTACGCGCGCGCCGCGAAGCGCCACCATGGGGTCGCTCTGGCCGAGGCTGTGAACCAGCAGTGCCGCGGTTGCGGCATGCGGCTGCTCCCGCACATTTTTCAGGAAGTGCGCGCCGCTGAAAATCAGGAAATTCACACCTGCGAAACCTGTGGCTGTATTCTGTACGCGGCAGAATCGACCGCGCCTCCAACTCCCGGCGCAAATCCAGCTGCGGCTTCCGCCTCGTGATGGCGCCGCGCAAACCGTCGCATCGCGACACAGGGCTCTTCGGCAAACTGCCGCAAGAATCAAGACCGCCTGCGTCGCCGGCTTGGCGCGCGAATATTGATGGCGGCTCGCGCGGAAACCCCGGGCCTGCGTCTTATGGAGTGGTAATTCGCGATCCGCGCGGAGAAATCGTCGCACGACTAAAAAAATATATCGGGCGAACGACCAACAACGTCGCCGAATATTACGGATTGATTGCGGCGCTGGACTATGCGCAGGCGAATAGCATTCGCGCGCTGCGCATCGAAAGCGATTCCGAGTTGCTGGTCAAGCAAATGTGCGGACAATACAAAGTGAAGAGCGCGGAGTTACGTCCGCTGTTCGAGCGTGCGAAAAAAATGTCGCAAGTCCTGGCATCGTTCCGCATCGATCATGTTTACCGCGAACACAACCGCGAAGCCGATTTGCTGGCCAATGAAGCGATGGATGAGGTTTCCGGAAAATCTCCTGCGGCCAGTCCAACAATCAAAGTACGGGCTCGCTTCCGCGGCGGCATTCTGTATCCTCTCGAAGACATCAACTTGCCTGATGGTGCCGAAGTGGAAATCCTCCTCCGGCCCGCCTCCAAAAATTAGCTGCGCTGCGGTTAGACTTCGGCGCTGCGGCAAGCTAAGAGGGATTCCTCACCTCGCTCGGAATGACGGAATAAAAGAGGCGCGGTCAGTCTTTCGCGGCGCCTTGCAGCTCGGCGATGTTGATTTTTTGCATGGTCATCATGGCGGCCATAACTCGCGCGGCTTTTTGCTTGTCCGGATCGCCGAGCAAGTCGGTCAGGGCGCGCGGCGTGATTTGCCAGCTCAATCCGAATTTGTCTTTCAGCCAACCGCAGTCGGATTCTTTGCCGCCATCGGCGGTGAGTTTGTTCCAGAGGTAATCAGTTTCTTCCTGGTTTTCCGTGGTGACTGCGAATGAAATGGCTTCTGTGAATTTGAAAATTGGACCGGCATTGAGGCCCACGAACTGTATCCCTTCGAGTTCAAAGCTGACGATCATCACCGAGCCGGCGGGAGCAGGACCACCCTCGGGATAGCGCGCGACTTCAAGAATTTTCGAGTTCTTGAAAATCGAACAGTAAAACTTTGCTGCTTCTTCCGCTTGCTTATCGAACCACAAAAACGGCTTGATTTTTTGAATCATGACTTCCGCTCTCTGCTGGAGGGCGGGAAGGCTAAGATTACCACAGAGTTATAAGGACCGGGTTCTCGTTTCGGCTTCTTTCCGTTCGGTCATTTTAGGGCGTAGGAGCGATAGAGGGTGTCGCGCTGGGCGGGGATGAAGCCGGCATCGGAGATGACGCGGCGCAGCTCGGACTCATTGGTGCGGTTCCTGACGCCGGCGGCGTACACGACGTTTTCTTCAATCAGAATGCTGCCGACATCGTCGGCGCCGAATTGCAAGCCGACCTGACAGACTTTTATTCCGGGAGTCAGCCAGCTGGACTGAATGTGATCGATGTTATCGAGATACAGGCGACTGACCGCGAGCGTTTTCAGGTAGTCGACGGCTGTGGTTTCCTGAATTTTCTTGCCGAGCGGCGTATTGTCCGGAGCAAAAACCCACGGAATGAACGCGGTGAAGCCGCCGGTATCTTCCTGTATGCGGCGAATGCGGTCGAAATGATTGACGCGGTGACGGAACTCTTCACCGCAGCCGAACATCATGGTGGCGGTGGTGCGCAGACCGAGCTTGTGGGCGGTGCGATGCATATTTTCCCAGTCGTCGCTTGTGCATTTGAGGCGCGCGATTCTGCCGCGGACTTCGTCATCGAGAATTTCCGCGCCGCCGCCGGGAATAGAAGCAAGGCCGGCGTCCATCAAGCGGCGAATGGTGTCTTCGATGGAGAGTTCGCTGACTTCAGCGATCGAGAGAATTTCCGGCGCGGAAAAGCAATGCAGGTGCACGGTGGGAAATTTCTGTTTGATAGAGCGAAGGAGATTTTCGTAGTAATCGATTTGCAAGTCGGGATGCAGGCCGCCCTGGAGCAGGACGCCGTTGCCGCCCAGCTCCAGCATCTCTTCGATTTTGTGGAAGATTGCTTCGAATGGAAGGATGTAGCCATCCTTGGAGCCAATGGGGCGGTAGAAGGCGCAGAAGGAGCAATACTCGGTGCAGAAATTTGTATAGTTGATGTTGCGATCGATCTGATAAGTCGCGATTCGGGGGTCGTTCTTCTGGAGGCGGAGTTGGTGCGCCTCCATGCCGATGCCGATGAGGTCGTCGGAATGGAGCATGTCGAGGGCTTGTTGTTTGCTCAGCGCCATGTCGGTATCTCTGGTCAGTTCTATTCTAGCTGAGAAGCCACTTGGACTGAAAAGTCGTTGGCGATGATGGCGACGAGTTGGAGTCATGAAGTGGAAAGTTTCGAAGTTTTCGGAAGGAACGAAGACCTAGGCGCGAGGTGCGGTGACAGCCCTTCGCCCGTGCTGGCAAGCAATTACCGGGAAATGGGCTGGTGCGAGCTGGACTTGGACTCCTGCCGGACTTCGCAGCTAAACACGAGAATGAATGCGCGTGGCCAGCGGGGCGGGGGCCTTGCGACGTGAGTCGACCTGAATCGATGGGCTAGTTAGACACCAGGGACTGAATTAAGCTTTCGTCGATGAAATATTTGCGCGGACAACTGCGGCTGGCGGCTACGGATGTGAGCAATCATCTGGCTTGCCGGCATTTGACGCAGCTGGAGTTGCAGGTGGCGCACGGGCTGAGGCCTGCGCCGGCTTGGGCGGCGCCGGATTTGAAGGTGATTCAAGAGTTGGGCAAGCGGCATGAAGCTGCATATCTGAAGTGCTTGGAGGACAAGGGGTTGCAGGTGGTCCGGCTGCCGGAACATGGAAATGAGGAAGAACTGGTGGCGGACACATGGAGGTTGATGGCACAGGGCG
>Ga0306920_100009386_pt1 | contig 13046 bp, 9 predicted proteins | sample flu12Cox44000170_FD_204666 | JGI IMG/M metagenome (GOLD analysis project Ga0306920, IMG submission 204666) | Lab enrichment of tropical soil microbial communities from Luquillo Experimental Forest, Puerto Rico - flux4day.12C.oxic.44.000.170 (v2)... | ecosystem: Environmental > Terrestrial >...
TTGGTGTAACGCACCGCCGCGACCCGGCCACCGAGCGGCGCGCGGATGACGTGGACGTCGAAGATGTTGAGAAAAATTCCGATCCGCGTAAGGGGGGCATCTTCCATCGACAGCTCCCGCGGCGGCGGCGCCGTCATGATCGACAACACGGCGCCGTCCGCCGGGGTGATCAACAAGCCCGCGCGGGTCGGCGTCACCCGCCAGGGGTCGCGGAAGAAATAAGCGAGCCACAACGTCGCCGCCGCGGCAATCCAGCCGCCACGGACCCACAGCATGAAGAGCAGGAGCGTCACCGCCGCGCCGGCGAGCACGAATTTGAGGCCGTCCGGGTGGAGTGGTGCGAGGAATCTCCTCAGCACGAAACGTCTTCCGGCAACGGCAGGTCAGCTGCCTTCGCGGCGCCAGGCCGCCAGCAACCCGCCGACGATCAGCAACAAGGCAGCGATGCCCGGCAACAGCGGCATCTCGCTGAACCCGGTCACGGTATAATCGCCGTTGGCGCGCAACCCCATCCAATTGGGCCCGGCCGCCACCCGGTCGGGCGAGACCCGGCGAATTTCCGGCATCCTTCCGTTGCCCACCCAGAAGGTTCCGCCGCCGGTCGCGGCGGCCACCGGCGCCAGCTTCTCCGGGGTGGTGCGGACATCGGCGAATTCGATCGGATTGAGCGGCCCCGCCGCGGCGAGCGCCGTGCGGTTGCCGTCGGTCACCCGGTAGAGCCCCATCTCGCCGATCGGCAGGCTGCCGGTGCTGCGGCCGCCGGCGTCGGGCGCCAAAGTCAGGTTGCGGGTCGACCCGTCCGGCATTGTCACGCTGACCGGGCGGTCTTCGGGTTCGAGCGATTGGCGGATGACCGTCAGCCGATCGCCTTCGATGGCCGCGCGCAGATCATTTTCCTCGAGGTCGGGTTCCTTCATCAGCCAATAGGCGAGCCGCCGCAGCAGCTCGGCCTCGGGACCGCCACCCTCGAAACCGCGTGCCCAGAACCACATCTGGTCAGAAAGCAGCTGTGCCACCCGTCCCTTGCCGACCCGGTCGAGCACGAGCAGCGGGTCGCCGTGATCGCCACTCATCAGGGTCGTGCCGTGATGGACTCGCGCCTCGACCTGGCGGAACCAGCGGCCCCATGTCGGCTCGCTGCCCGGTGGCCCGGCCCCGGAGAGGCCCTCCGTGACCGGGTGCCGGCGACCCAGATCGGTGACCTGCGCCTTGAAGCCTTCTTCGAAGACATCTCCGGTCGGCTCGGTCGGTAATATCGTTCCGAGCGGGGTGCGGGCCAGGCTCAGCGGCGTGCCGAAGCTCGGGCCCGCCGCCTCGAGAAAGGCGCCTCCGTTACGGACATAGCGCGCGACATTCTCGAGATAGGCCTGCGGGATCACCCCCCGCCGGCTATAACGATCGAAGATGATCAAGTCGAATTCGTCGAGCTTGACATCGAACAGCTCGCGAATCGGAAAGGCGATCAGCGACAGTTCGCGGATCGGCGTGCCGTCCTGCTTTTCGGGCGGCCGCAGGATCGTGAAATGGACGAGGTCGACCGACGGGTCGGATTTCAGGATGTTGCGCCAGACCCGCTCGCCGGCATGCGGCTCGCCCGACACCAGCAACACCCGCAATCGGTCGCGCACGCCGTTGACGACGACGACCGCGCGGTTGTTGTCGAGGGTGAGCTCCTGGGCGCCGGGCTCGACCTCCAGCTCGACGACATTGGGGCCGCCGTGGTCGATCGGGACCGACAGCGGAACATCTCGATCGACCGGCACCATGACCGGATGCGGTACCCCGCCATCCTTGCGCCAGGTGAGCTTCGCCCGGCCGGCTGGAGCTGCGTCCTGTTTCTTGGCGGAGGGTTGAGGCGCGTCTTGCACGCGGATCGTCAGCTTCAGCTCTTTGCCGACCAGGCCAAAGCTCGGCGCCTGATCGACGACCAGCCGTCGGTCACCCTCATCGGGCTGTCCGGAAAGCAGGACGTGGAGCGGCGCACCGACAGCCTCCTTCAGCGCCTTTGCGTCGCCGCTCGGCACGTCGTGCACCTGACCGTCGGTGATCATCATGACGCCGGCGAGGCGCTGCCGCGGCACCTCCGACATCGTCCGATCGAGCGCGTTGAACAGCCTGGTCCCGTCGTCGCCGGCCCCGGGCTGCGGCTTGCCCGCGCGGATCACGCGCAGGTCGAGATCGCGTTCCCCGGCGAGCCGATCCTTGAGCGCGGTCAGCGCCGTTTCGGTCGCGTGCTGACGATCGCCGATACGCTGGCTCGGCGATTCATCGACGACAACGATGGCGACGTCGCGCTGCGGCGAGCGCTGCTCCTCGACGACGGAAGGATTGATCAGAGCGGCCAGCAGGATCGCCAAGGCGATCGCGCGCCACGCCAGCCCCGGCGCGCGGCGCAGCAACCCGAAGCCGAGGACCACCACGCTGCCGGCGCCGAGCAGCGCGATCGCCGTCCACGGCAGGAGCGGTGCGGTTGCCAATGTGAAGGCGCCCGCGCTCATTGCCCGAGGCGCTCCAGGATTGCCGGAACATGCACTTGGTCGGACTTGTAGTTGCCGGTCAGCACATACATGACGAGATTGACGCCAAACCGCATTGCCATCTCGCGCTGCGCCTCGTCGCCCGGGACGACGGCGAAAGCCGGACGGCCCTGCCTGTCGACCGCCCAGGCGGCCGCCCAATCGTTGGCTCCAACGACGACGCTCGAGACTCCGTCGTTGACGCGATCCTCCGCGGGCTCGACCCACAATGTCCCGACATTCCAGCGACCGGGAAATTCGTGCAGTAGGTAAAACGATTTGGTCAGCACGTGATCCGGCGGGATCGGCACCAGCGGTGGAATCTTGACGGTGCCCACCAGCCGGCGCAGACGCTGTGCCGAAAGTGCGGCGCCACCGAACGACCCTGGGGTCTGGTCGTCGCCGTCGCGCGTGTCGAAGAGAATGGTCCCGCCGGTCTCAAGATAACGATTGATGCGCTCGACCGCTGCCGAGGAAGGCGGCGCTTGGTCGGCAACCACCGGCCAATAAAGCAGGGGAAAGAAAATCAGCTCGTCGTGCTCGATGTCGACGGCGAGCGGCTCGGCGGTCTCGACCGCGGTCCGCCGATTCAGTGTCGCCGTCAAACCGACCAGTCCGGCCCGGCTCACCGTATCGACCTCGTCGTTCCCGGTCCGCACATAGGCCAGCCGCAGCTCGGATGTCGCCTGAACCACAAAGGCGTCGTCGGCCGACGCCGCCGACGCACCGCCGAACACCGCGAGGAGAAGGACGGCGGCAAGCCGCGCCGGGCGCCTGCGCAGCAAGCCGCGCAGCGCATAGGCGATCAGCAAATCGGCGAGCGCCACAAGCAGTGACGCGGTCAACAGCGCCGGCCGCAGATCGATTTCGCGGCCGCGCGGGAAGCTCTCCCTTATGGTGCCCGGCGGCAAGCTCGCGATCAGCTTCAATTCCGCGATCCCGGCCGAGAGGTTGAGCGCACGTCTGGTGTCGGTCGTGCCGTAAAAGCCCGGCGGATGCTGCGGCGATGCGATCGCCGAAGCGATTTCCTTGCCCGCAATCGGGCGCGCGGTCGGCGGCGCCCGCTGCAACCGCCCGAAGCCGTCGAGGGTTTCGATCGGCGGCAATGCCTCTTCGCCCGCTGCCGCCACCCCTTGGCTCATCACTACGGTGCGGCGCAGCATCTCGACGAACAATCCCGAGAGGGCAAGGTTCGACCAGTCGGCGTTAGCAGTCGTGTGGACGAGCACGATCCAACCTTGTCCCCGTTTCTCGGCGGTAACCAGCGGCGTGCCGTCGGCCAAGCGCGCCCAGGTCTTGTCGGCGAGGTCGAGATCGGGCTCGGCCAGCACTTGGCGCGAAACCGTCACGTCCGCCGGTACGGCAAGCCCGGCGAACGGGCTGTCCGGCGCGAACGCAGCGAGATGCGCGGGCTGCTCCCAGGAAAGCGCTCCGCCGATCGTGCGGCCGCCGCGACGCAGCCGCACCGGCAGCAGCTGATCGGGCTGCTCGGCAAGGTGCGGGCCGGCGAAGCGCAGCAGCAGGCCGCCGGCCTCGATCCATTTGAGGACGGCGGCTTCCTCCGCCGGCGATGCGGCGGCGATATCCGAGAAAATCAGGACGGCGAGCTCGCGCTTCAGCAGGTCGGTCGGATGGCCACGGCGCAGCTCGGTGAACGGGGCGAGCGCGCGCTCGAGGTAGTAATTCTCGCCGAGCAAGGGCTGCGCGCCGGTGTTCGTCGCGGCGGCGATGCCGACCGGGCGGCGGCGCCATCGCTCATCGACCAGCAATACCGAGCCGGCCGACTGTTCACCCTCGATTTCGATGCGAGCGGCCCGGTTTCTCAGCTCGCTCGGCATCGCCAGCCGAACCTCGACAGCCTTGGCGCCGGGATCCACCGTCGCCGCCTGGCGAGCGAGCAGGCGGCCATCCTCGGCGCTGGCGCGGACCTGAAAAGGACGCGGCGTCGGTACCGGTAGCGAAAGCAGGCGGACCCCGAGATCGTTTGCTTGCAACTCGCCGGCAGCGAGAAGGAACGGGGCATTGCCCGGCGGCGCCGTGAGGTAATGCAAGGTGCCCTGCCCGGCGAGATAGGCGGCGAGCGCCTCGCTACCGCCATCGGCGACACCGTCGCTGAGCCAGAAGGCGGCAGCCGCGTCGGCTGGCGGCAACGCTTCGAGGCGGGCCAACACCGCGTGCCGGTCGACCGGCCACGGCTTGGGCTGCAATGCCTGGACCGCGGCGCGGGCGTCGGCTGCGCGGATCGGCGCCAGCGGCGGCGCCGGCTCGTTTGTTGCGGGTGGGGCAGTGGTAACGAGGACCACTTTGCGGTCCTCGCGTTCGGCCTCGGCCATCAGATCGGCTAACGCCACCTGTCGCGCCGGCCAATCGCGCGCTGCCGCCCAGCCATCATCGACGATGACGAGGATCGGGCCGGTCGATGAGATTCGCGCCTGCGGATTGAGCAACGGATGGGCAGCTGCGATAATCACCAATGCGGCGAGCGCCACGCGCAACAGGATCAGCCACAACGGGGTACGCGCCGGTGTCTCTTCGCGCGGTGCCAATCCGAGGAGCAGGCGGATCGCCGGGAAGGCGATGCGGCGCGGCGCCGGCGGCGTCACCCGTAGCAGCCACCAGATGATCGGTAGCGCCGCCAGCGCCACGAGCAGCCAGGGCGAAGCAAAAGCGAGGGAGCCGAGCGCCAGCATCATTCACCGTCGGCGATCGGCCGACAACGCGGCAAACAGTGCGAGCAGCGCGAGGTGCGGCGGGCGGTCGGTGCGGTGAAAGCCAAAGCTCCAGCCGACTGTCCCTGCGATCGCTGCAAGGCCATCGCGATGGCCCCGGAAGCGGGCGGAATAGTCGCCCCGAATGCCCTCCACCCGGCTGATCACAACTTCTTCGCGGTCCTCGACGCCGGCAAAGCGGATGCGCCCGTCAAACGGCAGGTCTTCCTCGGCCGGGTCGCTAACCTGCAGCATGTGGCCCTTTAGCCCGGCCGCGGCGAAGCGGGTGACAGTGTCATTGACCACCTCTAGAGGCGACAGGAAGTCACCGATCAAGACGAGCTGGCCCGCCCGCGGCAACGGCTCGAAGGCTGGCAGACTGTCCGCTGTGGGGTTGCGGTCGATCATCTCGACAACCCGCGACAGCGCAACGCGCCCATTCATCGGCGCGATGCCACTGCCGAGCAAGGTCAGGCGCTCGCCGCCGCGAACGAGTAGGCTCGCCAGCGCGACGAGCAGGAGCTCGGCGCGGTCACGCTTGGTCGGCCATTCCGCGCCTATCAGATACTCCGCCGAGCTGTAGTCCATCGAAGGCGACGCGTCGCGCCACAACCAGACACTCTGCGCGGCCTCCCATTCGGTTTCGCGGACATAAAGGCGTTGCGACTTCGCGCTCTCGCGCCAATCGATGCGCGAGGCCGCGTCACCCGGCTGGTATTGGCGAAATTGCCAGAATGTCTCGCCTTGGCCGACGCGGCGACGCCCGTGAACCCCCTGTGCGACCGTCACCGCGACCCGCTCGGCGGCGATCAGCAGGGGCGGCAGTACGGATGCTGCTTGCTCTGCTCGATCTCGCAGGCGGGCGCGCGGCACTCGCCGCCGGGTCGGCGACAACGACGCTGCCGCCCACGATTCGACCGTGCTCACCGGAACGGCACCGAAATCTGCTCGATGACCCGACTCACCGTCACACCTTCGGCGCGACCGGCATAGCTGACCGCCATGCGGTGGCGCAGCACCGGTGGCGCCAATGCGAGGACATCGTCGATCGACGGGCTGAAGCGCCCGTCGATCAGCGCGCGGGCGCGGCAGGCGAGCATCAGGGCTTGGCTGGCACGGGGGCCCGGCCCCCACGAGACAAAGCGCGTGATGCTGTCGGTGGCGGAACCGTCGGGCCGCGCCGAACGAACCAATGAGAGGATCGCCTCGACGACACTATCGCCGACCGGAATGCGGCGAACCACACGTTGCGCCGTGATCAGATCGGCGACGCTCATTGCCGGACGTGGCCGATCCTCGGCGATACCGGTCGTCGCGATCAGCATTCGCCGCTCCGCGTCCTGGTCGGGATAGTCGACATCGATCTGCAACAGAAAGCGGTCGAGCTGAGCTTCGGGAAGCGGATAGGTGCCTTCTTGCTCGAGCGGGTTCTGGGTGGCCAGCACGTGGAATGGTCTTGGCAACGGATGGTACTGGCCGGCGATGGAGACACGGCCTTCCTGCATCGCCTGCAACAGCGCCGATTGCGTGCGCGGGCTTGCCCGGTTGATTTCGTCCGCCATCAGCAGCTGGCAGAAGACCGGGCCCGGGATGAAGCGAAAAGATCGCCGTCCCGTCTCGCTTTCCTCGAGGACCTCGGAGCCGAGAATGTCGGCCGGCATCAGGTCGGGGGTGCACTGGATGCGCTTTTCTTCGAGGCCGAGGATCATCCCCAGAGTCTCGACGAGCCGGGTCTTGGCGAGGCCGGGGACCCCGATCAACAAGGTGTGCCCCCCGCACAATAGGGTGATCAAGGCTTGCTCGATCACCTCGCGTTGACCAAAGATGATTTCGCCGATCCGCTCGCGGACGAGGCTCAAGCGCCCGCCCAGCGCTTCAACCTCGGCTAAGAGATCTGCGGAGGACGCGTTGATGGGTGTGGTAGAATTCAAGCGGTTCGATCCCTCTTCAAGCACTGGCGCAAGCTCGAGCCTGATACAAAAAGCCGGTTCGAGCAATTCCTCGCCGGTCGACCCGGTCGCCGGCGGCAGGCGGGCGCCGATCGACCGCGGCGATCTCGACATGCGGATCGCTCGTGACGGCACATGGTTCTACCGCGAGTCTCCGATCGGCCGGCCGGCGCTCGTCAAACTCTTTGCCTCCGTTCTGCGCCGTGAGCCGGACGGCCGCTACTGGCTGGTCACCCCGGCGGAGCGGGGCCGCATCGAGGTCGAGGATGTGCCCTTCCTCGCCGTGGCGATGACGGTCGAAGGCTCAGGCCGCGACCAGCAGCTGATCTTCCGCACCAATCTGGACGACATTGTGACGGCCGGACCCGACAACCCGCTTCGCGTCGAAACCGCCGCGAGCGGCGCGCCGGCGCCCTATATTCTGGTTCGCGACGACCTCGAAGCGCGGCTCGCGCGTCCGGTGTTCTACGATCTGGTTGATCTCGGCACGGAAGAACAGATCGAGGAGACCTGCCAGTTCGGGGTATGGAGCAAGGGCAGGTTCTTCCGGCTCGGCGAGCCCGGCCCGGACTGGAATTGACGGAACAGGAAGAATGGCCAATCCACTCACGCGGGACCGGTTGATCACGCGTTTTGCGCATCTCGGGCAACCCGGAAGGCGGGGGTTTGGCGGTGCCGCCGATCCATCTGAAGCCGCCGCGCTCAGGCAAGCAACCCGCGGCGATCACGACCTCAATCCCGGGTGGACGCCGCCGAGCGCCGAATTGCGGCCCGCGGCGGTGCTGGTTCCGCTGATCGACCGGGCCGGCGGCATGTCGGTGCTGCTGACCCAGCGCGCCGCGCATCTGAATGCGCACGCCGGACAGATTTCGTTTCCCGGCGGGCGGATCGAGGCGAGCGACCGGGACGCGACCGAGGCGGCGCTGCGCGAGACCGAGGAAGAGGTCGGCCTGGCGCGCGATCGTGTGACCGTCGTCGGCCGGCTCGATACCTATGTGACCGGGACCGGGTTTGAGATCACCCCGATGGTCGGTATCGTTGCGGTGCCGTTTGCGCTGGCCCCCGACCCGTTCGAGGTATCCGAGGTGTTCGAGGTTCCGCTTTCGTTTGTTGTCGACCCGAACAACCATCGTCGCATGACACGCGTCTTTGAGGAGCGGACGCGGACCTTTTTCGTCCTGCCATACGAGGACCGCTACATCTGGGGGGCGACGGCCGGAATGCTGGTGAACTTGGCCGAGGTGGCCGCCGGTTGAGGAGGGAATGCTCCGGGTCCTCCTCACGATCGTCTTGCCGCTCCTGTTGCCAACGGCGCTGTACCTTCTCTGGGCTACCACATTACGACCAGGGCGACGGAACGGCGCGGTGTCTTGGGAGGCGTTGCCGTGGATTTGGCTCGCCGGCATGGGAGTAGCGTTGTTGGCGATCGTGCTGTTCGTCGTGACGGTCCACTTCGGGGCGCCGCAGGAGGGCGTCTATGTGCCACCTCGGTGGCAGAACGGTGACATCGTCCCGGGGCATATGGAACGGAAATCCGGCCGATGACCACAGGCAAGAAGCAGTGCCGGATCGCTCCCCAGGCGTGGATGGCCGAGCCGCCGACGCGCGCCGTACTGGAAGCGCTCTCCGCAGGGGGCGTCGAGGCGCGGTTCGTCGGCGGGTCGGTGCGTGACGCGCTCCTTGGCCGGCCGATCGGCGACATCGATATCGCCACTCCTGCGCCGCCCGAGCAGGTCATCGAGATCCTGGAAAAGAACGGCATCAAGGTCGTGCCGACCGGTCTCTCGCACGGGACGGTAACCGCAGTCGTAATGCCACGGCATTTCGAGATCACGACTTTACGCCGCGATGTCGAGACCTACGGGCGCCGCGCCCGGGTCGCCTTCGACGCCGATTGGGCTGCCGACGCGGCACGCCGCGACTTCACGATCAATGCGATATTTCTGGCGGCGAACGGAACGATCGACGATCCGGTCGGCGGCCTGTGCGATTTGCGGGCTCGCCGCGTCCGCTTCGTCGGTGACCCGGCAACGCGCATCGCTGAAGATGTGCTGAGGATCCTGCGCTATTACCGCTTCGAGGCGCGTTTCGGAACCGGCACCGGCGATCTTCAGGCCCGCGCGGCGTGCCGGGACGCGGCGCATCTGTTGCCGACGCTCTCCGGCGAGCGCGTTGCGCAGGAGCTCGTAAGGCTGCTCGAGACCCCGGACCCGACCAAGGTCCTGCAGATGATGCGGGAAGACGGCGTGCTGGCGGTGGTGTTGCCCGAGGCAAGCCGCCTCGATCGACTACGCCGTTTGATCGGGATCGAGCCGGAGACCGGCGCCCTGCTTCGTCTGGCCGCCCTGATCGAGGTCCACGCCGACGGTGCCGTGGCCGTCGCCAGGCGTTTGCGCTTCTCCAACGCCTGGCGCGATCGGTTGCGCGGCCTTTCGCCACCCTGGCCGGTTGATCAGCGGGGGGATACCAAAGTGCAGCGGCAAACTCTCTATCGGCTGGGCATCGAGCGCTATCACGAGGTGGCCCTGTTGATGGCAGCGCAGGGAGAGGTGTCGCCAAGCCGGCTCGCCGGGCTCCTCGAAATCGCCCGGGCTTGGACCCTGCCGCTGTTTCCGATCACCGGGGGCGATGTGACAGCGCTCGGCGTTCCGCCGGGAGAGCGGGTAGGCCGGCTGCTCGCCGCGGTGCACGACTGGTGGGAGGAAGGCGGCTTCAACGCCGACCGCGCCGCGTGCCTCGCCCACCTGAAGACGCTACTGGGCTCGCCGGAGAATCCTGAGAAATGAGCCGGGCGCCGCTACAGCGCTAGTCGTCTGACAGCGTCGTCTAGGTCGTTGGCGAGCGGATCAGGCTTGGCCTCCCGACGCTCCAGCGGCATCGATCTGGTGTGCTCCATGCGCTCCTTCTCGGCTTGAAACTCGCTTAGCCAGCCATCGAACAGCCGGATTGCCTCGGCATTTGTGAGATCGGGGCTTCGACGCATCTGCTGGTATGCCGCGATCAGGTTGGCTTTGCCGCGCTTGAGTCCTTCCTCACCATCCCAGAGGGTCGTAAGCGCGTCTACCTTCAATTGATAAAAGGGCAGCGTGTACTCGTCGCCGCGGGCTTCGCTGCCGCTCATGCTCAGCAATACGAAATCGGAGTCGCGATAAGGCTGACTGCCGCCATTTGTCTCGACGTGAAGGCGGCGGTCCTCGACCCGCAGACGGGCGGGATCCTCCGGGGTGGGCGGTGCGATAAGAGCGGAAAATCCTGCTTTGAAGGGGTCGAACGGAGAGGTTGCGAGCGAGATGCGGTGACCGGCGAGATAAGTAGTTTCCTGCAGCCTGAGCAGCCCTTCAATGCCCTCCAGCAACGCGGCTCCGGTCTTGCCTATAGCCTGCAACTCACCCGGTCCGCAAAGCGATGTCGAGAGGCTGTCGACGACCTTGAGCAGGGTGCGGGCGTGATCGGCCCGCTGCACCCGGTAGAAACCCACCGAGACATCTACGTCTCCGCCGCGATATGGATGCGGGCCGGTAACCCTTGTGTCGAGCAGCACCACCCCATAGCGCGGCTGGTCGGACGGCGCCTGCTTGCGGATCAGATTGGGGCCAATGACTGTGGGTACAGCGACCCGCTCCTGTCCATGATTGAACTCGGTGACGACGACCACGAGCGGATCATGAAGCGTCCACCATTGGCGGTTCTCGGCAAGATGCATTTCATTGACTCGAACCGTAAAATACATCTGGTCGCGAGTGATTGAATAACCGGAACTGTTGGCGGGCCGACAGCTCTCTGGGGGGATCACTGCAACCGTCGGCAAGGGTCGATGCCCAGAGCGAACCTTGTCCCAAAGATTGACGAGCGGTTCGAATACCCCGTTCATCGGCTTGCTCCCTTCGGTTCCGGACAAGGCTCGCGGTGCGCCGGATCGATCTGAAAAAGGTCTAATTCGGTGTCGTCGATAGCCCCTCCGAGTTCATCCCCGCGCACGACGCGGCATGCCACCCGGCGCAGCTCTTGTTCGGTTGTGGTCTGCGCTTCGATCCATCTATGCCAGGACGGTCGCAGGTTCCAAATTCGTACCGATACCGGCGCCCGTGGCCCTTGCGCCGCCGTCAGCACGAGAAACTCGCCACTGGCGGTAAACTGAAGCTTCATACCATCGGGTTCGCCGATCAGCGGAGCGTTCAGCATCGGGCGCGCCGTACCGGGATCGCGGTCGCTGCTCTCGACTGCCCAAACCCCATTTTCGGCCAGCCACGCGACCCGCCAGTGCTGAGCGATCTTGGCCGCCGCGAGCGGTGGGTAAAGCCAGGGCAATCTCCCCGGCCGAAGCCGCCAAGCATCATTGTCCGGGAAATCAGTTGCGACAGCGACGTGTCGTGGTGGTCCGACGTGGTCGGGGTTGTCGCCTAGCCGACGGTCCGACAGGTCGTACACGTAAAAGTCGGGTCCGTCGAACTTGAATATCGTTGCCTGAGCATTAACCGCGAAGGCGAGCGTATAGTGCAGGCGCTCGGGGACTGCTCGCTCCGGTGCGACCTGTCCGACCGCAATGCGCGTTGGCGGACCGCGGCGATCCGCTGGGCTCAGCACCGCGTCGAGCTCGACCAGTTTCCCAGTTTCGGCGAGGGACGGATCTACAGGCAGGTTCGCAGCAAGCTCGTTCTGCGGAGATCTACCGGTCTCTTCTATATACTCGAACTGATGTTGCGCATCGGGCGCGTCGGCGAAGACCGGGACAGGCTGGGACGAGGGGCGCTCCGCGACCTGCATCGTTTCTGCCGCGGCATCGGAACAGGCCTTGAGGTCCGAGCCTGTGAGACGCTGGATCAGCAGATTGGCCACTCGCCCACGGCGTTCTGCCGTCGACAACTGAAGCCGGCCGGCGATGAACTCTGCGCGAACCCACGATCCCGACCCGATGCCCTGAGGCAGGTGCGCTTCCAAGTCACATTCCTGCCGATCTCCGAGCTCGTCCCAGAAGTATACGTAACCGCCGACAAGGGCGACCGGACCTAGACCGCTGACAAAACCCGCGGCCGGCCGAAGCAGGGATTGTCGCGTGGCTCGAGCGGGCAGGCTATAAGGCTTCAGCCTCGGATCGGCTTGTTCGCCGTCCACCGATGGCATCCTGAGTGTCAGCAGCGCTGTCTGATCCCGCTGCAGCAACGCCACGCGCCCTTCGGCGGGATCCAGACCTACCGCCCCGAAACGCCCCGCAAACCAAGGCGTGCGGGACAACACTTCGCGGAGCGAGGTAAGCGCCTCCGCGCGCACCGATTGGTTGCCGCGGGTGACCTGCTCGTAGAAACCGCTCGGCTGTGCCATGGCATCGAGATTGGCGAGGGTCAGCAAGAGACTACGGCGGAAGTCGCCTGCAGGTGCGCGGATGGCATGCCGATTGGTGATCTGGACGGCTCTGGTCTTGGCCGCGAGCGCCTCCTGTCCGCGCTCATAGGCAACAAAAGCCGCCCCTAATAACATAGCTAGGATCACCGGGACGCTGATGCTGAGCATCAAACGTCGCTTCAGCACCTCCTCCTTTTTCGCTTTGAGCCGTGCCCGATGCTCGTGGAACCAGCGTGACAGCACGACTGCGAGGACGTCATGCTTGAGGCTGAAGGAGCGTGGGCTTTCGGCAGGCTCACCTCGCAACAACGGTGTCAGGCCGCCGGTGAGGTTGACCAGGGCGGCTGAGATATCCGAGAGATTTCCGCTGATGCCGAGATTTTGCGCTCGCCTCGTCAGTTCCTCGAGCGGTTCGGTCAGCGAGACGACGGTGCCGCCTCCCTGACGGCTGACTAGCGAGTGCAGCAGAAGGTGCCATTGATCGGTCTCCGCTCTCGTTCGCGGCGCCGCCGCGCTGATGCCCCGCTCGACAT
>Ga0306920_100009387_pt1 | contig 13046 bp, 9 predicted proteins | sample flu12Cox44000170_FD_204666 | JGI IMG/M metagenome (GOLD analysis project Ga0306920, IMG submission 204666) | Lab enrichment of tropical soil microbial communities from Luquillo Experimental Forest, Puerto Rico - flux4day.12C.oxic.44.000.170 (v2)... | ecosystem: Environmental > Terrestrial >...
GAGCCCGGGTAACCGACGCGTTGTTCCTTCGTGAGTTCGGCTTCATCGTTTGGGATCGGGACGGAGCCAACTGGAAAGGAAGGCTGTTCGATCGGCACAACAAGCAAATCGCGCGTTGCGACCTCGCGGGCACTCAGCTGACGTGCGAGACAGGAAAATGAAAGAAGCGACCCAGCCCGCGACAGAGATTTCTCTTCCCCGTTTCACCGTGCTGGCGGGGGAGGGTGGGCACGGACAGAAATGTTCCCCCACCCCCAGCATGGACCGGCCCCCCGTCTCGCGCGTGAACAGATGTCGACGTGGCCCCGGTGCATGCTCTCAATCCCCATGGATTTGTGCGGCTGCGGCGCCTGGATGAAGACAACGTCGATCTCAACCGCAACTTTCGCGACTTCACCGAACCACACTTCCCTCGTCGAGCGGCTCCGAGGCGGTTCACGATTGGCTGGTGCCTGCAGACTCGGATGGGCCGGCGCGGAAACATAGAACGAGCGGTCTCTCCGAACGTTTCGATGATCGGGCAAGTCAGGTCACTCTCCGAGCGAGCAAAGTACCGCAGTTTCATCGCATGGTATGTCCTTGACAATAGTGGATTTTCGCGGCGAGATCACCCGTGATCCATTTGTTGGTGACTCGAGGCAAAGCGGGGCCCCAGGCGCCAGCCTTTCCTGCTCGCCTCTTTCCCTGGGTGCGTTATGAGCCTGCTCAATATTCCGACATATGAGTTCTCGACCGAGAGCGATGTCGAGCAAAAGTTTATTCTTCCGCTGCTCACACATCCAAGTTTTCTTGGCATCCCCACTAAAGCCGTGCTGACAAAAAAATCATTGGGTGTACTTTCGTTTGTACAAAAGTCGGCTCTGCCAAAGAACTACATCCCTGATTACATCATATTCTTTCAGGGCTTCCCGATCTGTGTAGTCGAGGCAAAGGCCCCGGAGGTGTCTGTCCAGCAAGCAATTGCTGAAGCGCGGATGTACGGCGGGATACTTAACCAGCATTTCCCTACCGGTATTAATCCCGTTTCCGTTGTTGTCGGATGCAATGGCAAGGACATTGTCGTCGGTCCCCCTGACTCAAACGATTACACTCAATTTGCGATACCCGATCTTGTCATTGGCTCCAGCAAGTTGGGTGAACTTCGAAAATTAGTCGGGGTGGAGCGACTGAGCGCTGTAGGCGAGAGGAACAAACGTTTAGTTTCGGGAGCGAATTACACAACGCCCGCTAAGCGATTAACTCCACAAATGTTTTTCGAGCGCGTTAAACCCAACGCGCTCGCCCCTTATTTAAACCCATTGTACGAAATGTTCTTCAGAGCAGAAGACCCAGAAAAGATCCAGCTCATCTTGGATCAAGCTTATGTCGACACAGCCGAACTACGCGAATACGATCAAGTGCTCCACTCAATGCTTAGGCAGGTCGAGCGTGCGCTTCCTGGCGGCTACCGCACGATTCAGACCGATCGACGTCGCGAGTATACATTGACTCCCGAAATCGATAGATATGGAGGAACCATCAGCTCTCGTGGTCGAATGCACCTTATAATCGGGTCGCGTGGGGCCGGAAAATCACTCTTTATAGTACGGTTCTTTACTCATTTGATGCCCGCCGTGCTGAGAAAACGAGCAGTATGGTGTATCATCGACTTTAACCGAGCGCCGTCGTCGGTGGATAATATCGAAACATATATTTGCGAGCAATTTGTGGAAACCACGGAGAACCTGCAATTTGACCCTCACTCCAAAGATGGGCTCAACCGTGTCTTCTCTGTTGAGATCAATCGCCTGCTCAAGGGCCCGCTTGCAGTGGTCTCTGACCCGAACGAGCGCCAACGAATTCTCTCAAACGAGCTTCTTAAACTGAGCGGAGATACGCGTGCGTTCGCCTTGGGCTTGGGACGATATATCACGGGCGAGGCCAACAGGCCGCTCATCATCGCGTTCGACAATGTAGATCGGAGAGAGAGCGGACAACAGTTGCATATTTTCCAAGCCGCGCAGTGGTTCCGAAATGAAATACATGCATTCGCCTTGCTTACATTGCGTGATGTAACTTTCGAGCGATTCAAGGACGAACCACCATTGGATGCGTTCGCACAAATCAGCAACTTCTACATAAGGCCACCCAGATTTGCGCTGGTCCTCCAAAAACGATTAAGGCTTGCTATAGACGCCGGGTTAAAGGAGCTCGAGTTAGTTGAGCAAGTATCTTCGTCTGGTATGCGTTTTCAGTACAGTAAGGAGCAGCTCGGGACTTTCTTACAAACTGTTTATGATGCACTTTTTGGGGGCGAACAGCAAGTTGGTCGCATTATGGATGCGCTCGCTGAGCGCGATGTGCGCGAAGCTCTTGGGATGTTTGCCCGAATGTTAGCATCGGGCCACTTCAATGCTGATCGAGTGATAAAGATTGGCGTTGGGGGCAGATCCGACATCAAGCCTGATATGCTGGTCAAAATTCTCATGCGTGCAGATTACCGTCTGTTTTCAGAGGAAGCTGGATTTATACGCAACCTCTTCGCGCCCCCAGCCGAAGGGTTCAGCGGAAACATGTTCCTCACGGCAGAAATACTCGAGTTCTTTGTACAGCAGGCCCAGCCAGGTACGGAACGAGTCGGCGGCTATTCACGTTTGGAGGAGCTAATATCGGACATGGCTGGAATGGGCTTCAGCGAAGATGAGGTCCGAGACCGCGTGCAAAATCTCATCACCCATAAGCTGCTAACATATGATGGCGAAGATACTGAACGTCCCACTGATAGTGACCTGATCAAAATAACGCCGAGCGGGTTCATTCACCTTCGCAGCCTTCCTCAGTTTATCGAATACATTTCATCGGCTGCTCTGCATGCGCCTATCGCAGACCACTCAATCGCTCGTCGAATCGCGGACATCTGGAGTCTAGCCGGAAAGTATTCAGACCTCAATTTCTCCTACAAGCACGAAGTTGCATCCACATTTGCCAACTACTTGATGAGGTAAAAAAATCGACTCGATACTCAGAATCCATTGTTCCAGGAACGGTCACGCGAAGCCGATTCGGTTATCCGAGCAGTGACGTCAATCGTTAATGACACAGCTTTGGCGGCTGATCGGATTAAAGCCCGCAACTTGGCGCTGGCTAAAGAAAAACGGAAGCAGGAGGATGGAGTGACGGCGAAGCGCCGTTTAATTCGTCGCGATAGGAGCAGGTAATCCTGAGTGCGCCAGCCCAAACGGCTGACTCGCCTGCACCCGGTTCCGGAGTTAGATGTTTTGATGGAGCCGGAGTGGGTCATGGAGAGATGGACCTGAGGAGATCAACGAGCTCGCGCGCTTCCTAGCCGTACGTGCCAAGGCCCCGGATGCCTGGGCGAGGAACATGATCGTCCTCGGCGATTTCAATATTTTCAAACCGAAGGATGAGACCTTCTGTGCTCTGAAGGGCCCCCGATTTACGATCCCAGAACGCCTGCAGGGGATGCCGTCGAACGCCGCTGGGGGAAAGCATTTCGATCAGATCGCGTTTATCGCGCCTGATCTTGAAGACAAGCTCGAACTCTCCAACGCCGGCATGCTGGACGTCTTCAAGACGTGTTTACGGACAAGCTGAAAGATATTGAGTTCTACGCTCCTGCAAAGGGCAAGATCGCATACAAGACATGGCGGACATACCAGGTTTCGGACCATCTGCCGATGTGGATCGAACTCAGGACCGATTTCAGCGGGCGATATCTCCGCCAAAAGATGAGCAAGGCCGTCTGTTATCGGGGCAATCGAAGCCACCAGCATCCTGTCGTCCTTGGACGTGAAGACTGCACGCTCGTGGCGTGGTATCGTTCCCTCTACGCACCTCGCACGGGAGGGGCGTATGACGGTCACCATCGGACGGTGGGAATTGCTGGCTGCACTCGGCGGCGCAGTGGCCGCGTGGCCGCTTGCGGCGCCGCGCGCAGCAGCCGGCGATGCCGGAGGTCGGTTTCTCCGAGACGCCACGGCAGCGGGTTCCGAGTATGCAGCAATCCGTATTCCTCTTAGCAATAAGTCTTGTAGCCGGCGTGCGTGTAACAGGTGAAGGTCGACCGCATGGCGCTCCCGCAACGGACCACCGGCCACGAGAACCTACTCTCACCGAACTCGACGAACCCGCGAGACGACCCTGAACAAGTCTTAATGCACTATGTTGATCCTGATCGCCTGTGTCGCACCTTCGATATGAGCAGGCTGCCATGCGGAAACGCCGAAAGTCGAAACGGACCAAATCATTCGTCCAAGTGATTGATGTGGACGACAATTGGACGGAAGAGCAGATCTATAGGCAAGACCGTTCGACTGTTCGGTCTCGGAAACCAAGGCCGCCTAAATCATTTGCTCAGGCGATTATGGGTGACAAATGGACTGATCCGCAGATCTTCGGGTCTCTGTGCGAAGTGATGTTGACGGAACTTGTGGGACGGCAATTCCGCCGAGCAAAAGCGGGATTTCAGGGAGGCAGGGACATTGACGCAGAGCCCGGTGGGATTGTGACGCATGTGGAGTGCAAACGCTACAGCCGAAAGCTTCGTGCTCGCGAGATTCAGGGGGAGTTTGCGCAGGCCCTGAACTTAGACAAACGGCTTGAACTCTATGTACTCTGTTCGAGCGTCCCGGTCGACGCGCAACTCGCGTCGCAAATGCGAGAACAGGCAGCTCCACATCTCGTCCATGTTCTATTTCTTGACGGTGCCAAGACATTATCGCCACTGGTACTTTGCTTCGCAGCAACCCTGCAGTGGAGAGAGCGCGCTTGGTGGTCCGGCGTACCAGTTATTACCAATGAGCTTGCGCAGACGTTGGAAAAGCCGGGCGCTGAAGAGATGCTTTCCCGGATCAAAAAGGCCTTGGCCGGCGTCGATGCAGGGTTAGCGGCTGTTCGTGATAAGATTTCTCTAGAACTACGGCGCGCGTTTACATCGGACGCAGTTTCGCGGGACTTGTTCGGGCAACCTCTCAGTGTGCTTCAAGACACATCGTCCACCATACGAAGGGTGAAGCTAGAAGAGTGCTTATTGGCTTGGCTAAGCTCATGGAAATCGAACAATGGCCCCGCGCTGATCATGGGGAACGAGGGCGTTGGAAAGACTTGGGCTCTTGCAGCTTGGATCGCAGACAATCTACAAAAGCTACCTCCTGTTCTTTTTGTAACGCGCAGAGATACTGTAACGGCCAACTTGATAAAAGTATTAGCCTCCGCTCTGAGCAGGTGGGCTGCTGGTCCTACAGAAGAGGTCTGGGAACGCTGGATCACTAAGCGCATAAACGATGACACCGCTAATCCATTTTTGCTTGTGGTGTTCGATGGGGTTAATGAGAGGCCAGACGCTCCTTGGCAAGAACTCCTGCAAGAGGCCGTTGGGAAGCATAGAATACAGGTGATCCTTACAAGCCGACCACGATTCGCGGAGTTTCATTTAGGGTATGATGCGTCTAACTCCTCGCCAGCAAATGAAAGTTGGTACATTAATAGTCCTGTGAATGGCATTAGAGTCGAAGAGTTTGATGACGAGGAGCTAGACGCTGCGGTAAACCGGGCGGGACTGAAGCGCACTATGTTTTCTTCGTCCGTTAGAAATTTTCTTCGTGTTCCCCGTTACTTTCGGGTTGCCTTGGAGAACGTGCGCTCAGTGCAAGATAGCGGCGATATCACCGTCGAGCGGCTCTTGTTTTTCGATTTTCGGAATCGAGTTTCTTTGGGGCGGTTTCACCTCGTCCGGGAGATGCCCGATCAGAAGTGGCATGAGGCATTAAGAAAGCTAGTGGGTGTGAAATACGAAGACGTGACAACGACTTCAGAACCCACCCAGGCAGTCATCCATGAAGCCGATATAGAACGATTAATAGGTGGTGAAACAAGATTAGGGCATGATGCTGTGGAGAGATGCTTGAGCGAAATCGTTGAGGGCCGCTTGTTTGAAAAGGTTGGGCGCGGCCGGTATAAGGTAAACCCAACGCTTGCAAAGTATGCTCTTGGCGCGGTACTGTTGGAAGAAGTTACCGACAAAATAGAGATAGGATGGGCGGCGGCCGAACAGCGGTTGGCCGAGTTTTGCGAACCGTTGGCTGGTCTAGATTTTCTGGCTTCAATAGTACGAGCGGCAACAGCAATAGCCATACTTTTAAAAGAAAGATGTTCAGAGAGCGTAAAAGCATTACTTCTTGCCACATGGGCTGACATTCAAAATGCTGACTTTCCATCGGTGTTTGCCGCGTATGCCAGATCTGCGCCTCACACGTATCTCGACGTTGCCGAATTATTAGAGCAACGGGACGCTTTACGAGGCCAGGGAGGCGACTTTATCTTCCAAGCCATACTCCGTTTGCGCGAAGTCCCGGAACTTCAGCCAACGTTGGCAGACCGCTTCGCCCGCTGGATCGGCTGGGACGAGAGTGCATCCATGTTTTCTCATTTGCACGCGGCGCTTAATTTACCTCTGCCCAGTGCAAAAATCAGAACAGATCGCGGCCTTCGCAAGCTGACCCTAGCCGTCGTTGCGCGCGGCGTGCAGCTTCCATGGCTCAACATCATCGTCTGTAGTTGCCTACTTGCTGCGGCCAGAAATACCGCCAATGGTTTACTTGATCTTGCCTGGATTGTTAGATTGAACCAATATGATGCAATACCTGTAAAGCTTGAGATCAGGCGCATTGCTCAGGTTTTGCGTCAGCACCAAGGTGTTTTTAGCCGCTGCGCGGCGGCATTACTGATGGCGACGGTCGGTGGATCGGAAGAGGAGGCAGATCTGAACGCCCAATTGCGTGACGAGGCGCGCGCGCTAGGAGCAAAAGACGGAACCGATTTAATAGGAAAGATAGCTGGTTTTCGAATACAAGCTGACGTTTTCGACTCGCTCAATCCGGACTCGAAGCCGGCAGCCGCAGCGCAGGATCCGCCCGAAGCCGGATTAAGCTTCGATCAAATAGTTAAACAAGCCCGCGTAAAGCCTGCTTTGATTGCGAAGATTTATGGACGCACTAAAGCGCTGGTGCAAAGATATTTGCAGGCCGGCACTAAAAATCTTGCGCCACAAAAGGACGGCGATTGCTCGAATGTGCCCCCAATTTTGCTTGCACCCTTTTTGCGTCAGAGTGACATCTCAAGTATAGAATTGCTGCTGACTGACGCCTTCGCGCGCTTGGGCTTATTTGGACTTAACTACGGAGAGGCATCGGAGCTAAAGCCACTTGTTGAAACGGTGTTTAAATTGTCTTCCGTAGAAAAGCGAGCGCAACTACGATCTCAGTGGAGCCAATTTCGGGTTGGCGAACTTGCTGTGAGCGAAGCTTGGAGGCGCTTTAGCACTGTGCACGAGAAAAGTACCGAATCGCCAAGGGACACAATTGTCGACTCGCTTAAGCTCAGCAACGATTGTAGATTGCCGGCGCTCCAGGTAGCAGATGATCCGACCGTTGCTAGCTTGCTTGGTAATAGAAGCGTTTCTCCCCAAAACTTAATGGATCTGCTGCTGCGCGACGACCTAGAGCCTGCCATACGGGGGCTAGTGTTGGCCACAGTCTGCGAGGACGCCGCCCCGGGCCGAGGTCTTGATTTGATGAACGCTGGATGGTCGTGGTCTGCCAGCATTTCTGACGAGGAGCGCGCCTATGGGGGATTACTACTGATGCGCGACACCGCTGTTACGGTGGAGAAAATTATTGAGGTTTTACCGCCAATATTTTGGGGGGGCGCGGTTGCAAACCGCGGATGGCATGACAACGATTTAGCTCTCCTTGAAACTACTCTTTACCCGTACCTTGAACCAGGTCATCCGGCTCCCTTGGATCGAGCGGCTAGTCGCACATTGTGGATTATGTTCACGCGCTCTGGTCAAACTTGCTCTAATGATTTGGTTCGCGGATATATCCAGTTTTTTCTCAGATTAGCCGAACATAGTAGGAAGCGCTGGATATCTAAATTTGAACGGGAACCGCTAGCGCAACGCAACGAGATTGCGCGATTATTGCACCTCAGTTTAATACATGCTTTGCTCCAATTAGACGTACAGACCGCGGAAGGATTGTGGCATAGTTTTTTCGAATCCCGTCAACACAAGTTTGAGCCAATGCGTAGTTTGCACCACATGTGGCATAACCTCACGATCTCGGTACCTTCTGAGCAATGTGTATGGCTGGAATCTGCACTGAGCTATTATGATAGCGATCTGTCGCTGTTTGAACTCGCGATTACGTGCCATGCCGAGAAGGGGGTCGCTTGGCTAAGCGCTGTCATCGAGCGAGATCAGGCGTCGCCAATCGACTGGCGACGAGCGCGGGCCATGACTTTGACTGGGTTTTCGGATGTTATCCAATTCGAGATAAGTAACTTCAGAGACTGTGGCGGTTGGTCCGGCACCTCGTTGGAGCAAGCAAGCCGCTGGAGATGTCGAGACAAGTTTGCCCGGTACTGGTATTCGAAATATTTGCCGGAGCCCGGTACTGTCAGAGCAGTTTCGGATTTATCCTTGTATTTAGCTTCGGTGGATCCGCGTGCCAAGCTTTGGCGTACGGATGCCGAGCGCGGCTCTAACGCGTCGCGACTTGAACATGTTCAACTTTTTGCGGAAGCAGTTCGGGAATTCGAGCAAGCCAATATTGCATGTCTCAAAAACTCTTATTTGGGATGGCCCCTTGCGGGCAGATCATTACCCTTTGGCATGCAAGCCGCCTGATACCTCATCCTCTAGTCCGGCAGCGCGTTGCCTGCGTCCTTCCAGAATGCGAGTGAATGTCTCTAATTTTCGCATGCGCAAGTTCATAACGCACGGGGTCCCTGTCGGAAACTTACGTTCTGAAATAGTTGATGGCGCAGTCCGCGAATAAATCCATCGACGCAATGCCGTGCCATAATGCGCAGAAAGGTTCTCCAGCCTGCGATGGTGGCTGCCTTCTCCTCGCCATGTATTTTGTCACGTTGGTCTGCCCGACATCGAAGCCAAGCTTGAGCAGTTCGCCGTGGATGGGACAGGTGAGATTGCACGAAGCTTTACGCGGCGATAGCTTTTAACTACGGCTGCACGACTCCAAGTATAGGAGCGTACGTCGTAACAATTTCTTTGCTTCCTCGATTACTACAAGTCGCGAAGTCGGGTTCTCTTTAGACAGGCCACAGTCTGCCAAGAACGCGAGTATCCACCCATCGATCAGATCACGGCGCTTGGTCCGACTTTCAAACTCGCCCCCTTCGATGTAGGTAAAGCGCTTGCCGGCGTGTGACGGTAAACCTATGGAAGGAGTGTTTGCGGAGGGCGGCATGGCTCAGAAACAACCCGGGGGAACACCGCTAACCAACTCGTTGTCGAAGGAAGAAGCGGCTCGCGCCCCGACACGCAAGATGACCGTCATCGCACAGGATCCCGGAGTCCGACGGGACAACAAAATCGTGACGTCGACCATCGACGTGCCGGCGGAGGACCTGCGCGTGGGACCCATGGGCTATCGCGTGCAAGTCGTCGACTTCGACGCCACGCGACGAGTGTTCCATGGCTCGCACGATCTGCCAATGTCGGTGGGCAAGGAACCGAAGTCTTGGCGCGAAGGCCAGCCAGCCATTCAGCGTGATTTTCGTTTCCATGCCCAGAACACCTACGCGCTGGTGATGAGGACCCTGGCGCGGTTCGAGTTCGCACTCGGCCGTCGTATTCCGTGGGCGTTCAAGACACACCAGCTTAAAGTGGCGCCGCACGGTATGGCCGATGCCAATGCGTTCTACAGTCCTGAAGTCGAGGGGCTCGTGTTCGGGTATTTCGATGGCGTGTCCGGCGAGAAAGTCTTTACCTGTCTCTCGCACGACATCATCGTGCACGAGACCACGCACGCCCTGCTCGATGCCTTGCGCGAGCGCTACATGGATCCGTCTACGCCCGATCAGGCCGCCTTTCATGAAGGGTTCTCTGATGTCGTGGCGTTGTTATCGGTGTTCGCCCAGCCCGAAGTCGTCGAACATCTGCTGATCGGAAAACGCCTGCAGCGCGCGAAGGAATTGTTCGTCACGCGTGGTGAGCTTGCACCGGAAGCTCTCGCATTTAGCGCGCTCTTTGGCCTCGCCGATCAAATGGGGGCCGAGCTCGAAGGCGTCCGCGGCCAGCCGTTGCGCCAGAGCGCAGCGCTCAAAGCCGATCCCAAACTGAAAGATACCGATGAGTTCAAAGAGCCGCATCGACGCGGTGAGCTGTTCGTCGCGGCCGTCATGCAAGGATTCATCAAAGCCTGGTCGCATTACGCGTTGGGCGCCGGGCTCGGTGGGCAGAAGCGCTTTCCGGTGCGACGCATCGCACGGGATGGCGCGGACGTCGCCGACTTGCTGGCGACGATGTGGATCCGCGCGGTTGATTACATGCCGCCGGTACATCTGGAATTTGGCGATGCGCTGAGCGCCGCTCTCACCGCCGACTTCGAAGTGCGGCCTGACGATTCGCGCTATGAACTGCGGAAGCACATGCGCGACTCTTTCGGGGCCTTTGGTTTCGCGCCAGCGTCGAACCGCCCAGATGGCACAGGCATGTGGAGGCAGCCGCCGCCCGGCCTGAAATACGATCGCGTTCGATTCGAAGCCCTGAAGACGGACAAGGACGAAGTGTTCCGGTTCATCTGGGACAACCGCGAACCAAAGCTGCTGAATCTGCGCGACGGCGCGTACACCCAGGTCCTATCGGTCCAGCCAAGCATTCGAATCGGCGTGGACGGCTTCGTCGTGCGGGAAACGGTGGCGCAGTACTACCAGGTCGCGCGTCTGACTCCGGACGAAATGCGCGATGTCGGCATCAAACCGCCGCGCGAGTACTTACGCAGTCTGGCCGACGCTGCGAAGGCCATAACTAAAGAAGCGGCAACAAACGGTGACGGTCAGGACGAAACGCCGGTGCCGGCGGCGGATGTCGACGAGCTCGAGGCCAAGACGACGCCACTCTACGGCGGCGGCGTAGTGATCTTCGATGAATACGGGCGCGTCAAGTACTTCGTCGAAAACGACGTTTTCGGCAAGAAACAGAATGCGCGACTCGAATATCTCTGGAAGGAAGGACTGTTGGTACCAGGTGAGAAGTCGGCGCGCCTGCGTGCCACGCGACTATCCACCCTGCACCGGCTCCGCGCGCTTCGCCCCGACACATCACGAGCGCAAAGGTGGTAGCGATGGCCAAACGACCCACGGCAGTCGAGGTTCGCTCATATCAAGTCGGATTCGGCGACTGCTTCCTGCTCTCGTTCATCTACAGCGAAGCCGACAAGCGACACGTGCTCATCGACTTCGGCACGACGGGATTGCCAGGGAAACGCAAGCCGTCTCAACACATGCCGAAGATCGCGCAAGCGATCGCCAACGTAGTCGGAGAGAATGGCCGGCTCACCGCCGTGGTGGCGACGCATCGCCACGCGGATCACATCAGCGGATTTGCCACCGACGGCACGAACGGAGGCTCAGGCAAACTGATCAAAGCCTTACGGCCACGTATCGTCTTACAGCCCTGGACCGAGGATCCGCAGGCACGCCCCAATGCACGGAGCGCAACCACGATCAGCGGCGACAATAAGGGATTCGTGGCCCGCCTCATGAACATGAACGCTCTGGCCGATCGCGTGCGGCAACTCACGGCGTCAAATCCCCCGTGGATGAGCGCGGCCGTCCGCCGGGAGCTCCAGTTTCTCGGCGAAGACAACCTGGCGAACAAATCGGCGGTGGACAACCTGATCGCGATGGGCAAAGCGGGCGACAAGAAACCGCGATTTCTGAGATATGGCGACAAGACCGGGCTCGAAGCGCTGTTGCCGGGCGTGAAAGTGCGCGTCCTCGGCCCACCCGACCTTACCCAGACCGGCGCGATTCGCAAGCAGCGCTCCAAGGACAACGATCAGTTCTGGCACTTCGTCAGCGGTATGGTGCCTCACGAGGCCGCCGTGCAAACCGCCGCCTCGAATGGGAAACGCCGGGTCAATTCTGTCCCGGAAGAAGGGCGCTGGTTCCGCGATCGCCTGCAGAGCGTGACCGGCCAGGGACTGCTCGAAATCGTCCGCCAGCTGGACGATCAGATGAACAACACCAGCATCATCCTGCTGTTCGAAGTGTTCGGAAGGAAACTCCTGTTTCCCGGAGACGCGCAGTTCGAGAACTGGAGCTATGCGATGACGGAGGCGCCGGATAAGGCTCGTGTGGCCGAACTGGTGGCGGAGGTGGACTTTTACAAAGTCGGGCATCATGGCAGCCTGAACGCGACGCCCCGCCAGTGGCTGTGGCAGTCATTCAGGAAGCGCAAGGGCAAGCAACTTCAGACCATGATGTCCACGATGTCCGGCAAGCATGGGAAGAAGAGTAGCAATACCGAAGTGCCTCGACGTACGCTGGTCAGCGCGCTTCAATCACAGACCCGATTGAAGAACACGCAGAAGCTCAAGGGCCAGGACATCGTGAATATCACGACCATCAAACCCAAAGGCGCGTAAGGCGACCCCGGGCGAGGAAATGAGGCGGCTGTTCGATGATTCATCGATCGCGCGGTCGAAGCTGATGCGCAACCAGCCTCAGGTGTTCAAGCTATTGGTTCTACTCGTGCCTCGCGAGATGAAACTCGAGCATTCAGCAGGGGTTAAGGCGATGACGCATGAGCAGCTAGAGGTCGCCATCGAAGCATTCAGGCGATGCTCTCGGCGCGAGCTGGTGAGCAAGGCCAAGGTGATAGAGGCCGCGCCCGAGTCGGTCGCGCTCCCCGCCGCCGCGCGCGGGCACCAGGCGCAAGGTGCGAAAGAGTGACGAGGCTCCCCCATGCTTCCCCAGGTGGAAGGCCAGGCAAATAGCCCGAGCACGCCAGAAGATTGGTATAAGGGGCAGCGGGTTGGCCGAACCCGGGTGAAAGCGAGCGATCGATGTGTGCCAAGCGAAGCCCACGCCTGCGGAGAAAAGGCCGTCAATAGAGTCGCTGCTGTCGCCCGCCGCGCTTGGCGGCGTGTTGGCGCGCAAAGGCATGCGGTTCCAGGACCTTTGGCTGCTGCACCAGCTCGTTGGATGGGTTGTCGACGAGCTATTCCGAGGGTTTGTCA